>PDYJ01000768.1_pt1 | contig 99577 bp, 93 predicted proteins | sample 1430841 | NCBI WGS metagenome assembly PDYJ01 (sample SAMN07237672, study PRJNA390542) | Gut metagenome, whole genome shotgun sequencing project. | isolation source: fecal pellets | host: Mus musculus | place: USA: New York, NY | collected 2016-10
TAACTTACATCAGTTATGTTACTGAAACAACGCAGTCGGGAATATCTGCATAATGATGTTTTGATTTTTGACAGCACACAAGTCATGCTTTCGGAGCGTTTTAAGCTCTGAATGCATGTGAGAGTTGGTATATTATAATACTGTCTATACATTCGTTTCAGATTTTTGTGGGCGCAAAGTTAATACTTTTTTCACAATTCAACCAAATTATTTTTAAGGGTGTGAATATTTTACGCGTATTCAACCACTAAAAAAGTATAATATATGATACCTTTACGCGCACCGAACACTTCATTATGCAATTTTCATCATAAAGTATGGTTTATTATACTTTTATTTTGCTCGCGTCAGGATTTCTTGCTAAATTTGCACACAAAGTTTAATTATGTCATACTATGGAAGCTTAAAGATGTAATGAAGCAACGTAGGGAGATCCTATCCCTAACGCAACAGGACCTCGCTGAAATGGCGCAGGTCGGAGTTGCCACAATCAAGGATATTGAGCGTGGCAAGGAAAATCCTGCACTAAACACCGTAAGAAGATTCTTGAAGTGCTTGGCATTGAGATAGATTATAAGGTACGACAGACTATATAATTACCGTTGACGGATGAGAGAATTAGCCGTATATTACAATGATACAGAAGCCGGAATACTTACTGAAAAATATCCGGTGCAGACTATACGTTCCAGTACAAAGAAGACTATATAAATTCCGCATTGCCTCCGATTTCAGCGACTTTACCCAAGCAAAGCACCGCATTCAATTCCGAGCATCTTTTCCCATTTTTTTCTAATATGGTTCCTGAAGAGCCAATCGACGGGTTATATGCGTTCGCTAAAAATTGATGAGAATGATTTTTTCGGGATTCTTGCAGCTATGGCCGACAGAGACTTCATCGGAGCGGTAAATATAAGGAGGATTAACAATGACTGAAATAAAAAACTGTCCGTCACTACTTTTAGATGGATTTAATACATATAGCCCCAAAGCGACAAAAATGCTCTTTAACGGAGTAAAGGTAAATCCTATTCTCAATTTTGATATTGATGAATTTAGAAATGCTGATGAGATTGCCGAGGCGATGCACCGTATTTCTGTCTCCGGTGTGCAAGAAAAATTCCCAGCAATAATTAAGTCGGGGGAAATCAGAATTGCGGGGGACGATGAACGCTCAACGCATATCCTGAAACCCGCACCTTGGGATAAAACGCTTCGTGATCGCAAATTTATTCCAGCCAATGAGCATCTGACCATGCAGATAGCATCGCAGGTCTATGGCATACAGACTGCCGCTAATGGATTATGCTTCACATCCAAAGGTCAGCCGGTATATATCACACGCCGTTTTGATATTCTGCCCGACAGCTCAAAACTGCCGATTGAAGATTTCGCTTCGTTAGTCGGCAAAAACGAACAGACCGCCGGACTTCATTTCAAGTATAATGGTAACTACGAGGATATTGCCAAGGCAATTCGGGCAAACGTCGCCGCATGGATGGTTGATATGGAACGATTCTTTGAATTAGTCGTATTAAACTATATCTACGCAAACGGCTATGCTCACCTTAAAAATTTCTCACTGATTCTTAATGGGCAAGATTACCGCTTAGCTCCCGCATACGACCTTCTGAACACCAGCCTTCATGTGAACGGAGATGATCTTGGGCTTGACGGGGGACTATCACCCGATATTGAGAAAAGCGACGTATTTGAACGGACCGGTCATCCCTGCTGTCTTGACTTTGAAAGATTCGGCAACAAAATCGGATTGGTAAAAAGACGTATTGATAAAATCCTCAACAAGTACACCTCCCTACCCGACGACGCAATAAAACTCATTGGCAAAAGCTTCCTCTCCGACAAAGCGAAACGCAATTACACCCGTATCGTGAACGAGCGAACAACCCGCTTCATCAGGGAATCGAAGTAAATAATAAAAGGCTTAATTGACCAATTCTTACAATAAGGACTTATATTTCTAAGAATAAATAGTTTAACAGGACATATTAAACATAATGCCAACATAGACTAAACTCCAATATACAAACCAATGAATACAATTTCAGAAAATCCCTCATATACAGATTTACTAAAACAAATCGATAGTCTCAAGTCCATATTAAATCTTTTGCCCGTGAGCGGTAAAGAAGAACTGAAAAAAAATATCTCAACGATTGAGCAACAAATAAATAAGTATCTACTAAAAATTAATGTACATATGTTGGCACGGTTTTTGCATAATACCAAGGTAAGATACAGTTATGAGAATCACAGAAGTAAAACTTACCAAGAAACAACGTGTGGAGTTGGAATACATAGAGCACTTCGACTCCAGGCCGTTTATGCAGAAACGAAGCCGTATAATATTGGACAAAGCCGATGGCCTGCCCTCAAAGAAGATAGCGGAAAGGCTGTCGTGCTCGGAACACAAGGTCAACCGCTGGGTCAGACGGTATCTCGAACAGGGTATCGATGGTCTGCGAAACAAACCGGGACAAGGAGCCAAGCCAATAATGGACTCATCGGACGAGGAAGCCGTAAGAGATGCCATCGAGAAGGACCGGCTCAGTGTCATGAAGGCCAAGGAGAGATGGCAGCAGGCAACAGGCAAGGAGGCGTGTCGCGACACGTACAGGGCTTTTTTATCAGCCTTGGCGCAAGATTTGGACGTATAAGGAAAACGACCAAAGGGACACCCTCGCCGCAGCTCTACGATTATAAGAAGGAGAAGCTGCAAGAGCTTGAACAACAGTACCGGGAAGGTCTTATTGACCTCTATTTCGGAGACGGGAGCTTCACTTGTACCGAAGGATATGTGCCATACGGCTGGCAGTTCCCCGGTGAAAGCATAACCATTCCATCGGACAGAGGCGCAAGGCTCAATATCTGGGGAATGATTGACTACAACAGCCGGTATCATGGCTTCTGTTCCACGGAAAGCATGACATCCGAACGCATCGCTGATTTCCTTGACAAGTTCTCCCTTACAATAAGGAAGGACACATTCATCGTGCTTGACAATGCCAAGGTGCACAGAAGCAAGTATATGAAGGAAATGAGAAAGATATGGGAGAAACGGGGTCTTTACCTTTTCTTCCTGCCTCCTTATTCCCCTCATCTCAACATTGCCGAGACTCTTTGGAGAATGCTTAAAGGGCAGTGGATACAGCCTGCGGATTATGTCTCGACTGACAATCTGTTCTACGCTGTCAACCGAGGTCTGGCGGGGCTGGGTAAATCCCACTTTATCAACTTCTCCAAAAGAGCCTGATATGTTCATTTATTTTTCTGAATTACTTACTTTAAGATTCGAACCAGACAAATTTAATCAACATTACTCTGACTTAGGTTGGATTGCATATGAAAGTATGAATTCCGACTTAATGAAAGAAGTCATAAAGTTAGCCGAGGACAATAAACGCGATGACGGAGAGCAGCTATTATTAGAATACTATGCAGACGACGATAGAATAAAGTATCTACTTACAAGACTAAAGAACCGCACAGGCTTTTCAAAGAGGTATGAATTGCTGCGAAAAGCGTATGAAGATTACAAAAGTGGAAGATTTCACAGTTGTATACCTGTCTTTTTGATGATAATTGATGGTGTTGTTGACGAAGTAACAAAATCTAATAAAGGATTTTTTGCGTCTGACTTCAATCCTAATCTTTGGAATTCAATTGTAGGTCATGAAAGTGGTTTGGCAAAAATCGCCAAAATCTACGCGAAAACGCGCAAGAAAGTTAATACAGAGCCGATAACACTTCCTTATCGCAATGGTATTCTACACGGAAAAGATATCAATTACGATAATGATTTAGTGGCAACTAAATGTTTGGCCACAATATTTGCGGTGGGAGACTGGGTGGAACAATATGAAAGTGGGAAACATATCAAACCTGAGTCTCCTAAACCCCAAAGTATTCTTCAGCAGTTAAAGGAATTCAAAGAATCTTTAGTCGCTTTTCAGAAGCAACATGACGAAAATGAAAAAAATAAAGATGAGATTGAAAAATGGCAACCACGTCATATATCAGAAGAATATATCAATAATGTTAATCTTAAAAAGACGTCTTGCATCAGTAATTCTCCAGAAGAAAAATTATCCGAATTTATGACTTTCTTCTCAAAAAAGAATTATGGAAAACTGCATGATATTATAGATAGACATCTCGTTAAAGCAAGTAAAGGACAATATATTCAAGAAATTAAAAGTTATATCGGTGATTTATCTCTTATAGATTACACGATCGTTTCTATTAAAGATTGTGCCCCCTGTATATCAGAGATTGAAGTAATGTTAAATGTCATCGACAAGTCTAAAGAGGAGATTTCATTTACGACTAAGTGCCGTATGATTTATCAAAAGGATGCATATGACGCAACTCCTCTTGTGAGTGGTAATCCGGATGGTCGGTGGTTCATAATGCACTTCTATATAAATGAAATATATAATCAATATTGGACTACACTAATACAAAGTCGACAAAACACAATTTAATTTTGGTTCATCCGAAAAATGGAGTGATGGCATGGTGTCGGCATAACAAATAAGGAAACCGGGGATTCCGTTGATATTTAAAGTACCACCCATAAATTATCAGCATGAACACCAGTTTCCTATATCATGAACTCGGGCTGAAAAGCCTCAGATATGTCGGTTGTGAGCGCCATAAAGGACGCAGTATAGTAAAAACGGAAAGTAAGCACAGGATGTTGTGTTGTCCTAAATGCGGCGGCAAAAGATTGATAAAGAATGGAACTCGGACGCGAGACTTTCATTGCGTTCCCATCGGCAGAAGACCAGTGAGCATACGGGTCAGACTTCAACGATATAAATGCAAGGAATGTGACTATGATGCCCAGGAGCCAATACCGTTCGCAAACGGCAGCTGCGGCTATACACATCGCTTTGCCTCTTATGTACTTGACTTGTTGAGAATCGGAACGATAAAGGATGTTGCGGCCCTCTTGTGTGTCAGTTGGGATACTGTCAAAGATATACACAAACGCCACCTCAAACGCAAGTACTCTCCGCCTATAATAAAGGGAGTCAAGCGCATTGGCATAGATGAGTTCGCTGTCAGAAAGGGACATGTATACATGACTATCGTGGTGGATCTCGATACGGGAAGGATTGTTCATGTCGGCAACGGCAAGGGGAAAGAGGCTCTTGAAGCTTTTTGGAATCGGGCCAATCGCCTTGGTGTGGAAATCGAGGTAGTGGCTACGGATTTGTCCGGAGCATTCATTGCTTCCGTTCTGGAAAACGCACCCGAAGCGACTCTCGTATTCGACCATTTTCATGTAGTGAAGCTCATGAACAATGCTGTCGATTCGGTGCGAAGGACCCAATATGCCGTTGAGACAGACCTGAATAAACGCAAGATTATCAAAGGCACCCGCTGGCTACTGCTTCAGAACGGAACAGACGTGATGGACTCCCGTCATCGCAATAGACTTGACAATGTGCTTGAACTTAACAAGCCTATGGCACAAGCCTATTTTCTCAAAGAATATCTTAGGGAGATATGGATGCAACCGAATAAAGCCGAAGCGGAGAAAGTTATTGATGACTGGGTGAGAATCGCACGTGACAGCGGTCAAAAACAACTTGTCAAAATGGCCGCCACATTATTGGCTCACCGTTGGGTAATACTCGCATAGTACGACCATCATATTTTATCGGGCAGGGTTGAGGGTATAAACAACAAGATTAAGGTTATGAAACGAAACGCCTACGGCTTTAGGGATGAAGAGTACTTCAAATTACGATTGTTCTCACTTCACGACTGCCGTATCACGCGAAATGTCGGATGAACCTCATATCACCCGTGCATCAGGATGAGTTTATCCGGCATCTCCTCTCCATCAATCCCGAAATTAAGCATTTGGCATAGGTAAGTTGGGACAACAGCAGCAATCATTCACACCTCAATATATCATATAATAAATATTTTTAGTATCTTCGCAGTATTAAATGATAGATTGAGTATGGCAAAGTTATCGGCTTAGCCGCTTTGCACCTAAAATGAAGACAATGGCAAAGAACACTATGGGTACTAAGCTGCCTCGAAAACTGGAGCAGAAAATGGCTCTAATGGGCGAGCAGATTAAGCTCGCCCGGCTGCGTCGTAACCTCTCGATAGCGCAGGTGGCTGAACGTGCGACCTGTTCGCCTCTCACGGTAAACCGCATCGAGAAAGGTTCTCCTACAGTTTCAATCGGCATCTATGCCCACGTTCTTTATGCCCTGCAACTTGATGACGATCTTCTTTTGATTGCCAAGGAGGATACTCTCGGACGCAATCTACAAGATTTAAGCCTTAAACATCGCCAACGTGCATCAAAGAAGTCATAATTTGTAGGCAACATGAATATATCGGCTCAAATCAAGTGCAAATATGGCAAAAATCGGCTCAATTTTAGCCGATAATCCGATATTTTTTAGTAAATTTGAGCCGATAAAAACTTTCAGATATGACTCAAGAGGTTGAAATCCTTCAGTTCCTTCACTACAATCCGGAGGCATCACGTGCTGAGATCGGCTTGTCATTGGCCAATGCCCCAAGTCCGGCAACACTCAAACGATTGATTGCCGATGGCGTCGCTAAAGGACACATAGAGGTTGTCGGTCGTGGTCCGGCCACTCGCTATAGACTTACTCCGCAGGCTCATGTGACTATGGAGTTGAACCTTGACACATACTTTGACAAGGATGTCGACGAGCGTCAGGTGCAGGAGTCGTTCAATTTTGAGCTCATAAATGAAATTCTTCCACAGGTGGATTTATTCACAGATGAGGAACTGCAACGTCTTGATGACGCACAGGGACTCTTCCGCCAGCATCTTTCGGAAATGTCAGAGTTGGAATATCGTAAAGAGATGGAACGTCTCGGAATCGATTTGTCATGGAAATCTTCGCAGATAGAGGGCAACACTTATTCTTTACTTGAAACTGAAAGGCTGCTGAAAGAGAAACAAACGGCAAACGGAAAAACCAAGGAGGAAGCCGTGATGCTACTCAATCACAAGGATGCTCTTGATTTCATTCTTGATGTGCCGGACTATCTGAAAGATTTGACCATTGCCCGCATAGAGGAGATTCATGCCCTGCTTACAAAAGAATTAGGCGTTGAGAGGAGCATCCGTCATCGCCGTGTCGGTATAACCGGAACAAACTACACTCCGCTTGACAATGAGTTTCAAATCCGGGAGGCTCTTGAAGATACTGTGCGACTCATAAACGGCAAGAGCAATATCTTCGAGAAAGCTCTGCTCGCACTCGTTTTACTCAGCTATATTCAGGCGTTCACCGACGGTAACAAACGTACAGCCAGAATTGTGAGCAACGGTATTCTCATCGCCAACGGCTATTGCCCGATTTCATTCCGCACGGTGGATTCGATTGACTACAAAAAGGCAATGCTGATGTTCTACGAGCAGAACAACATCGCCGCTTTCAAACGCATTTTCATCGACCAATTCCTTTTCGCTGTCAAAACTTATTTTTAAAATTATATAGCACTTTACCAATAAATGACCGCAATTGTAGGAACTGTAGAGTCAAGTGGCAAGTGCAAAATTAGCAAATCATTCGGAAGAACTCAATTTTCGGTGTTGAAAAACCTAATTTTTTCCTCGGTCTCTCATTGATTTGGTACTGAACTTTGTTAAGTTGATCCTGGGAGACAAGTCTGAAATCAGTGCCTTTCGGGAAATATTCTCGCAATATCTTGTTCATGTTTTCAATCGCGCCCTTTTGCCCTGAGCAATACGGGTCTGCGAAATAAACGGTACAGTCCAAGGCGTTACAGATATTCTTGTGATTCATAAACTCAACACCATTGTCTGTTGTAATGGTGTGTACAAACTGCTTGTATGGCAGTAATAATCGAATGACAGCTTCCTCAACATCGGCCGGTTTCTTAGATGGGAGCTTTGTCTGAATGAAGAAGTTCCGGCTACGTTCGATTATGGTCAGGACAGCACTTTTCTGTTCGGCTCCGACTACCAGATCCATTTCCCAGTCTCCAAATCTTTTGCCGTCGGCCTCGGCCGGACGGTCATGGATTGAAACCCTGTCTGGTATCATGGATTTTCCTGCCGTCTTGTATGGCTTGGCCTGATGTCTGCGATGTTTCATTCCATGATGCGTGTACTGGCTATACTTCTCAAGGTCTGACCTTATTTCCTGATATATACGTTCATGGGATATCTGTATGCCCTCCAGTTTGAGTTTGCCGGATATCTGTTCGGGAGACCATCTTTTCTCGACAAGCAGCTTCATGGCACGTTCCAGAACACCGGGCTTGAGCGCTGTGTTCCTAACTATACGCTCCCGTCTTTCCTTCGCCATCTCATTTGCCAGCCCGGGACTGTAGCCGCCTCTCTTGTTACGGTTGCGTTTGAGTTCGCGACAGACGGTAGACGCCGCAATCTTTTTTGCGGGAGCCGTATTTCCTTTTAATGCCGCCTCTTCTTCGCGAAGGCGGTTCAACTCGTCTGCTATGGCCTGAAGCGAAGAACCATTTTGGCGCATGGCAGAAATTGTGTATCTTTGCGCAAGGGTTAATTGATTGTACATGAGCAATACAAAATTAATTAATCTTCGGGAGACTTCGGTCTCCCTTTTTGTTTTTTTGTATTGCCACTATGGGAAAGGTTTTCTTAGCCATGGCCGCCGTCTAAAATTATGAAAACGGAGCTGCCGCAAGACAGCCCCGTCTGTTTCCACGATTTCAGCGTGGCGGATGAATCTATTGCTTGGTCGAGTTGCTCCTCTGCAGGGCTCGCCTCCTCTTCGATCCACGGGGCAAAGTTAACACTTTCCCTTGAATCTACATCATTTAGGCTCCATAACGTTGCACTTCGTTTTGGAATCTACACACAAGCGACAGAAGTATGATATACTATACTTTATTCGACCAATTTCAATACCAACTATAATAGAATGGTCGAAAGTATGATTTATTATACTTTTATTTGGCAGTTTCAGAAATTCTCCTTATTTTCGCGAAAAAGTTGATTATGTCAGACTATGGAACTGATGGATATAATGAAACAGCGTAGGGAAACGCTTTCCCTCACCCAACAGGATCTTGCTGAAATGTCGCAAGTGGGTCTTGCTACAATCAAGGATATTGAGCGTGGCAAGGGTAATCCTGCACTTAGCACCGTGCAGAAAATTCTTGATGTTCTTGGCATTGAGATTGAATATAGTATAAGGCAAACCGTATGAAACAGCTTGAGGTATATTTCAATGAAATAAAAGCCGGCATATTGACGGAGAAGCATCCGGGAATCGGATATTCTTTCCAATATTGTAAAGATTATCTTGACTCTCCCATGCCCCCGATTTCTGCGACGCTACCCAAAAGAACAGATGCTTTTTATTCTGAGCACTTGTTTCCTTTCTTCTCTAATATGATTCCGGAGGGAGCAAACCGCCGTGTGATTTGCCGCTCATTGAAAATTGATGAACAGGATTTTTTCGGACTGCTTGAAGCGATGGCCGACAGAGATTTTATTGGAGCTGTTAATGTAAGGAGGATTACCAATGGTTGAAATAAAGAACTGCCCTTCTTCTCTTGCAGAGGGATTTAACACTTATAGCCCGAAGTCCGCCAAATTACTATTTCGTAAAACAAAAGTAAATCCGGTACTTGGATTTGACATTGACGAATTCCGAAATGTCGGCGAGATTGCGGATGCCATGCACCGCATATCGATTTCAGGCGTTCAGGAAAAAATTCCGGCTATTATAAATGCAGATGCAATCAATATAGCAGGCGACAATGAACGTTCTACGCATATATTGAAACCTGCGCCGTGGGACAAGACTCTCCGTGACCGCAAGATGATTCCCGCAAACGAACATCTTACTATGCAGATTGCCTCACAGATTTACGGAATACAGACCGCAGCAAATGGTCTTTGTTTTACGCCCAAAGGACAACCGGTATATATTACCCGCCGTTTCGACATCCTCCCTGACGGGTCAAAACTCCCGTTGGAAGATTTCGCCTCGATAATAGGCAAGAATGAACAGGCCGCCGGACTCCAGTTCAAATACAACGGTTGCTATGAGGATATAGCCAAAGCGATTAGGACAAATGTAGCCGCATGGATGGTTGAGATGGAGAGATTCTTTGAACTTGTGGTTTTCAATTACATTTATGCTAATGGCGATGATCACCTTAAAAATTTCTCGTTGATTCTGAATGGGCGCGATTACCGTCTGGCTCCTGCTTACGATCTAATCAATACAAGTTTACATGTCAATGGCGATGACTTCGGTCTTGACGGCGGACTGTCATCTGATATAGAGAAGAGCGACATTTACGACAGAACCGGCCATCCCTGTCGTCTTGATTTTGAGAGATTCGGAGAAAAGATTGGCCTGGTAAAGAAACGTATAGACAGAATCCTAAACAAATACACCGCTTTCCCTGAAGGCGCAAAGCGACTTGTTGACCATAGTTTTCTTACCGACAAACTGAAACGCAACTACATCCGTATTGTAAATGAACGTATAAGCCGTTTCAACAGATTTTCAGAATAATATCAATTTAACTTATACCAAAATGTCAAAAGCAAAATTAAAAAAATATATGTCGACTCTATCAAAAGAACAGGTTGTTGACATAATGCTTCAGCTGTACGATGCAAGCAAGGAAGCGAGTGCATGGCTTGAGTTCTATATGGAGCCCAATAGCGATGCCGAGCTTGAAAAATACAAGAAGGCAATACGCAACCAATTCTTTGGCCGCAACGACTGGCCCAAAGATCCGAGTTTCAGAGAATGCAATAAACTGATAACCTCATTCAAGAAACTTGTACCTGACCCATATGCCATTGCCGACCTGATGCTCTACTATGTGGAACAAGGATGCAGCTTGACTGCACAATTTGGCGATTACGACGATCCGTTTTATACCGCTCTTGAAAACAATTTCAACAAAGCGGTCAAATTCATATCTATCAACGGACTGATGCCCGAATACTCGCCACGCATGAAAAAGATGATTAAGTCTGTGGAGTGTTGTGGATATGGCTTTCCGGATACATTGTGGGACATCTACTACGAATACGCAGAGGATTGATTAAATTCATTTTAAGGCTTGGATTTTTCAATTGAATAGAACAATGATTACACTTTTTTGACCGAATAACCATGCCTCCATTACACTTTTTCAAACGAATAACCGAGGGATTGCTACACTTTTTCAAACTAATCGATAATGACCTCGTATCGGTCGTTTGCACATCTTAGTTAAAACAGCTATCTTTGCGGATACAAAACACAGGCCCGGGAGGGTCGGGAAAAGCGATTTTCAGAAGGTAAAAACGGAGCACTTTCGGGCTTTTGTACCCGAAGGATTGCAATCCGTTGAGCGGCAAAGTGTTCTACGCACTGCATCGGAAAAGCCAAGAGGAGTGTTCCTTCATCGTATTATAAAAGCCGGAGCGGAAAATACATTCTGATGGGAGACTCCAATCTTTTCCAGATGGAGGAATGCTGCCATGGAGAGTTGTTGGGGAAAGTTGTGGGCGTGATCAGAGGAGACAAGAATGTGACGAATTCGGTTCTAAATCGGTCGGTGCGGCTGGTCCATAAGCTACATCCATGCATAAGAAGGCAAATAGTGAGAATCATAAACCTGACGAGACCATGAGGATTAAAGGAATTGGAAATCTTGGCAAGGATTTGTCAAGTCTGTGGAATGACGCTGCCGGAGTAAGAGGATGGATTCTTGCAATCTCTCTTTTGGGGTCTCTTTCGGTAGCGTTGTCCCTTCTATTTATCTGGATCACCAAGAGCATCGTGGATACGGCCGTGTCGCCCGGCCATGCCATCCCCTTCGGCTTAATATCCGCGTTAATTGCTTGCCTCGCTGCCCAACTGCTCGTGCCGGCACTGCGCAGGCGTATCGAGGTCGTGGCGGCCACAAGATATTCCAACAATATGCGGAAGAAACTTCTGGGCCATCTCCTTCAGGCGAAATGGACCGGACAACGAAACATGCACACCGGCGATGCCATCAACAGGATGCAGAAAGATGTCGACACGCTGACCGGGATTGTCGATTCAGTTTCGGGAGATGCAGTAGTCTATCACGACGGCATAAATGAACGAAAAATAGGAGCCGGACTGAGGAGGAACATTATATACGTGCCTCAAGGCAACACTCTTTTGAAAGGATCAGTGCGCTACAATCTGCTGTTGGGAAATCCGGAAGCCACGGAAGATATGATGACAAAAGCCCTTCGGATTGCCGCCGCTGAGTTTGCAATGGATCTCCCCGCAGGTCTCGATTCGGATTGCTTCGAGGGAGGATTAGGATTCTGCGAGGGTCAGGCACAGCGAATAGCATTGGCCAGAGGTCTGCTAAAGGAAGGCAACATAATTCTGCTTGACGAACCGACATCTGCCCTCGACGCAACCACCGAAAAAGAGCTTATGACTCGTCTGACAAGCTGTATCCCGAAATCATCCACCGTAATAATCGTGACCCATCGCCGCGAGCTCCTCGACTTCTGCACAGACATCCTTGACCTGACCGCAAGACAAGGTATCTGAGCGCGTTTCTTTTTTTGAGGCTCTTTTCCAATCTTTCAGAAAAATTTCGTACTTTTACGCTCAGATTGAATGCCGAGGCGACATTCGAACAGACTTGGTCAAGTGATTGGATTTTATTCATAGCTCTTTGATTTTGATCCATTAAGAGTCTAAAATCTGCCTATTGACAATTCTTCAGTCACTTATTTTATTGAAAACAAACAAGACATAGGTATATTACGGTATTTTTATCTATTAAAACAAAGCATTGTGAATACAGATATATGGGAATTGGATTTGTGAGTTTTAATCAGGAGGCACTGAGTAAGGCTAATAAGGTAATGAGGCTGCTTCAGGGGCAAGGGGCGATTGATGAGCTTGGGTTAGGACGCATCCGGGATGCGTTTTCCAACATGATGTTTCCAGGAATGTCAGTCTTGCAGACTCATGCCAAGTATTTTCTATTGATGCCAGCTCTTTACGCCTATCTTGAAAAGACACGCATTGCTAATATCCGAGAGGCACGGAGCATTGTGCGCGACTGTGAAATCAAGCTGACCCACCGGTTGATGGATGGGTCAGCGGATGATACAGTCGGTATTATTGGGGCTGATATGTTGCGTTGTGGCAAAGGATATGTAAAATACGATCTCGCTTATATATACATGGCCGGATTGGAGACATACGGGCTTATTCCGCGCGGCATCAATATTTACGCCACTCTCGCCGAGCTGTCGGCAAGATATCAGAATACGCCTAAAAAACATCGGGGAAGCGAAGACGGTAGTGATGATTCAGATGACCTTGCCGGCGATCGCCAGCTTTTCATAACATGCGGAGAGAATTATGATTTTAGCCACCGCGAGCCACTCGACATTGCTCTCAGTCATCGTGAAGCCGAATTCCTAAAACAGAAGATAGTAACAAATACGCGAGGCTCTCTGCTGAGTTATCTGCTTGACAGCGGCTTATATGAAAGTATTACGGAGTATCTTTTCGAGAATTTAAGAAATGCACTTCACGATATTCCAAAAGAATTATATCTCACCTATTGGCTGGCATTGCGCTATTCGCGGTTTGCATGCCTTCTACGCGTGCGCTACGCCATGCTTTATAATCTTGCCGTAGGTGCCGACAGGGCGGCTGAAGATGAGCAAGCGCGGTTTGACATGATGCTAAAAGAATATGGCCAGGAATTTAAGCCGGAGTCTATAGATGAGATTATCCGATTGGTGTCATCAAAAATTGCTTAGGAATCATGCAAATCATTTATACTTAAAGCCTCCAAACTTATTTCCGATTCAGATTTTGATGAACTCGACCGGCAGATTACTTTGCGTGAGAAAACAATCAAAGGGTTGAAGCGCAGTAAGCTGATAAATGCAAAGGAATTTCAGCAAGGGAAACCATTTGAATCACCTACAATGATGGCTTACCGATGGAACACTATCGTACGCACCGTGTTGACTGAAATTAAGGAGGGACTGAGGAATGAATGACCTAATATATAACGAGATAGTAGCTACGCCGGGCTATGAGCTGGAATTTGCTGTGGGCACCACATATAATCTTGATGCAGATGCATATCTTGCTGTAGCATTATCTTTTGCCCGCCTTGGAGATGCAACGGATGAAGATTTTAAATCTCCATATAGACTCCTTGAAGGTCTGCGCCAGGCCAACAATAGTGTGGCAATCTTCTGCAACCGTGGTGGGTTACAACCTCCCATGCGTATGAATCCGCTATATGCAATGCTCGACAAAAGCGTTTTTGAGATTGCAGATGAACGTAAAGGAAACGAACTTGCAAATTTCCATCCCAAGATTTGGGTGATAAAAGAGCGTTCGCTTGATAATAAGCAGAAACGTCAGATAAAACTCATAGTAATGAGCCGTAATCTGACAAAGGACTCAAGCCTTGACGTTGCAGTTGCGATGACTGCTCCTCTTGGAATCAAGACAGATGCCGAACTTCGCCGCAAGCATCAGCCATTGAAAGACTTCCTACTCATATTGGCGGAAAAAGCAAATTCCGACAAAAAGAAGAAAATCAAAAAACTCGCTAATGAACTTGACTCAACAGGCGCGTTTGAGATAGAGCCCCCATATGAGGATTATGAATTCCTTCCAATTCATTTTGGCGAGAATCTGAATCCATCCATTGATTTCAGACAGGAAATGCCGGGCGAAAGAATGGCGGTGGTTTCTCCGTTTATTGATGCCGAGACCTTGACCTGGCTCAACGATTATCGACGCACCCAAAGAAAACTGTTGATAACCCGTCTTGACAGTCTCACTCCAGAAATAATGAAACTATATTCCGATGAAAACAGAGAGATTTGGGTGATGTCGCAAATAGCAGAGCAGAATGATATACTGCCGATGAACCTGCACGCAAAGATGTATTTCTCGTGGGGAGTGAAAGGTGGAGGCATAAACTTATGGCTCGGCTCGGCCAATGCAACCTGCAATGGCTTCTTTCGCAATTCAGAGTTTATTGTAAAACTCAAATTAAAGCGTGGCCGACATCAGTTTGAAGATTTCAAAGCGAATTTCTGCGACGATAAGATGCAAATGTGCGAGATGATTACATCGTTGCCCGAAATTGAATCAGATAAAAAAGATGACAACAGCCTTGTAATCAGCGTCCGCAAGAATCTTATAAGCCATAATAATCTAACAGCCAACGTGATTGAAACCGATGATTATTACATCGTTACAATCAACGCAAGGAAAATATGGAATATCCCCGGCAAGATAACATTCTCACCAATTCAAGAGTCGTGGAATGAGGCCGAACTTACGCCGGAGTTACATCAGTGCAGAATTAAAATAACAGCCCCTGCGCATCTTTCGGAGTTTTATATCCTCAAAGTAGAGCCTTTAGATGAGAAAATCAAACCCTTAAGAATGGTTATCAGGATAATCACCAATGGGATTCCAGAGAATCGTGACGACCATATCTTCCGCTCCCTGATTGACACTCGCGAAAAGTTTCTCAACTATGTAGAGATGATGATAACTGACCGTCCGCAGGAACTGGCTATCATGATGATACAGAATCTCGAAACGGATTCTTGTGGGACGGCCACGAACCAGACTCGGAGAACCAACTCTCTTTATGAATCAATGCTACGCATTGCTGCCACCAATCCTGATCGTCTGGAAGATATTGAAGGATTGACGAATCGACTGGATACAAAGGTGGTTCCTGATTCTTTCCAACATATGTCTAAAATATTTGAACGTTCAATCAAAAAACTCCGTTGATTATGCCTATATACGATTTTCAAGAAGCTACAGCCGACCGCATTGCCGAAATTTTCCGTGCCGTCACAATCGACACAGACGGCAATGAGATAAAAACCGGTGGTCAGCGGAGAGTCCTTCTTGCCGATGAAGTTGGACTCGGCAAGACTCACGTCGCATCTGCCGTGATTAAACGGGTAAGAGAGATGCGTAAGACGATCAATGACGATATGTTTCGTGTAGTCTACATATGCTCAAATATGAGCATCGCCAACCAAAATATCGAGAAGCTCGGCATAAAGAACAAAGCTGACGTTACCGAGAGCCGTCTCTCCATGCAGCATCTTACCATTCGCGAACGAGAAGCCCAGATAGTTGATTCCGAAACCGATGGGATGGGAGAAATAATTATCCCTCTGACACCATCTACTTCATTCACACTCCACGGAAGCAGCAAAGGCAACGCTAATGAACGCGCTTTGATAGCGACAATCTTGGGACGACTTGACGAATTTGCTAAATTCAAAACTCAATTGTCAAAGCTGTTTCAAGGCTGGTCCGGAAATAATGGCTGGGGGCATTTGCTGAAACGCTATGCAAACAGAGTGAGAGTCCTTGGGCCATCATATATAGATGACGTAAAGCGTTATCTATATATGAATCAGACGTTTTTGGAGCTTGAGGAAGAAATTATTGAGAATTTCAACAATGGAGATATCGCAAACTTAGACAGTACAAGAATTATTAATTTGTTTCGTCGCATTTTTGCTGATCTAAGTCTGTCAATGCTTAATACTGATCTCATCATAATGGATGAGTTTCAGAGATTCAGCTCACTATTGGATTATAACGATGAAAGCGAGCAAAGTGCAATCGTCAAGAAATTTTTCGAACAAGAAGGCAGTCAGCAACCATTGATTCTTCTTTTGTCGGCCACTCCTTATAAGCCCTTCTCAACACTTGAAGAACTGACCGAGTACAATGCCGATGAACATTATGAGGATTTCAGCCGACTTATGGATTTCCTTTTCACTGACGAGAATGAGTTTCATGAACTATGGTCTGACTATTCCCATAAACTATCGCATCTCAGCACGGATAAATTCGATGTGGTACTTGCCTCAAAGCAATCTGCTGAAAATAAGATGTATCAAGGGATGTGCCGTACCGAACGTCTCAACGAAGGATTGATATCAACTGACACAGTGACAGAGATTCCTATTGACACAGACGATATTCTCGCCTACTGCGAAATGCAGAAGATTATTTCAGCATGTAAAGAAGTCTCGGGGAAGGGTACTAAATATCGCTTTCCATGGTCAAACATGCCGATGGAGTATGCCAAGTCATCACCTTACTTGCTTTCGTTCATGGATACATATGAACTTAAACAAAAAATTCACGCAATCTATCAAGGCGAGTTCAAAGGGCTGCCCCAACCGTCAAGCCAAGTACTTTTGAGAGAGACCGACATAGCTCAGTTTCATAAGATACCAATGCGCAACGCCCGAATGAAATATCTACGAGACATGATGCTCCCTGAGGGGAAAGGTGCGGAGTTGTTGTTATGGGTGCCTTCTTCCAAAACTTATTATACGACTAATGCCGATAACCCTTTTGTAAAAAATAGCGACTTCTCAAAGACATTGGTGTTCTCTGCATGGGAGATGGTGCCACGAATGATTGCCACGCTACTCTCCTATGAGGCTGAGCGGGAAGTTATTTTTTCTAAATATAAGAAGGCAGGATACGACAAACGAACCGGGAGCAATCGACTTAAATCTGACGCTCTAAAAATTCTTACATTCCCATCGATCTATCTTGCGTCTCTATATAACCCGAAGAATTCATACGGAGAGAGGGTTCATCAAATAAAGACGTCCATCAAAAAGCAGATTAGAGAAAGGCTTGATGGAATTGAACCGACCGAACGACGCAATTATGGAAAGATTCTTTCTGTGATAGAATGGCTTGACAATCCCGAGCTTGAACGTCCGACCGATATGCCGTCTAACACGATTGACATGCTGACAGACATGGCAATCGCCGCCCCAGGAGTCTGCCTGTATCGCATCCTGAATGATAGAGAGAAGGCTAAAGAAGCAGCATCCGGATTTTCAACCATCTTCAATCGACGCATCTCGGGATATATCATTGACAAACTGCAAGGAAAATACCTTGATGATGAGATATACCTTGATGGCGTGATGGATTATTGTGTAATGGGCAACTTGCAGGCAGTATTAGATGAATATCGCCATCTTTGTTCGTCGGATGATGACTTTATTGAGAAGATGAATGAAGCTTTCATCAATGTGACGACGCTCAGAGTGGATACAGACAAATCGTTTGGCGCGGCAGATGGTGAAAAAATTTCGATGCGTGTCTCTTATGCGGTTCCGTTCACAAAGCACAAAAATACGACAGACGAAAAGGTTCAAATGCGAAGCTGCAATATCCGCTCGGCTTTTCAATCGCCATTCTATCCTTTTGTTGTGGCAAGCACATCTGTAGGGCAGGAAGGACTCGACTTCCATTGGTATTGCAGAAAGATTGTTCACTGGAATCTTCCCTCCAACCCACAGGATCTTGAACAGAGAGAAGGCCGCATAAACCGCTACAAATGCCTTGCCATACGTCGCAATCTTGCAAAACTTTATCCGGACATTCGCAATTGGGATGAACTATTTAAAGTCGCTAACAAGGATGTGCGTAATGAATTTAGAGGTCGCTACTCAGATATGGTGCCGAACTGGTGCTTGCCTGTTGAATGGATAAACTCCAACAAAGATAAGATTGAATGGATTGAGCGCATTGTGCCTCAATATCCCATGAGCAGTGATGTTGACAGATACAAACGCCTGATTAATGTTTTATCGCTTTATCGACTCACTATGGGACAGCCACGACAAGAAGAATTGCTTGGAATGCTCGAATCGAAACATCTTGACCAAGGGCAAATCAATCAACTGCTGTTTAATCTCTCACCTATCACAAAGAGGTATAAGAATAAAGCCGTTGAGAGTTACGTTCTATAAGTAGAATCACCAACAATAAGAATTCATGAGCGAGAAATCGATACGATTATGCCCAGACCGCAAAGTAAGGGCGGACCGGGAATGAGCATGAAAAGCATTGACTACTCCTATTATTATGAAGAAAAACAGACCGATGCATAGGCAGAAAAGCCAGTGCGAGGGTAATACAAATATATACGAATGGAAATAAACGATATAAGTAAAGAACTTCAAGACTGGATTCATGCTGAGCAGAGAGCGGGAAGAAGTCTCGACATGGACCGAATCTGCAAGCAGCTTCGCGAAATAAGGGAGCGACACAATTCTACTCCGGTCAGCGATTCCATCGGACTTTCGCCAGAGGAGATGCATAATGTGATCTATGGGCCCTTCAGTAGCCAATGCGTGGTAGAGCTCAATACACTTGAGAAGAGTCAGTATGATAAGATTCCTCTGGTGAGACAGACTCTTTTCCTCTTAAACACGCTAATCGAAAAGGAATTGAAGCTCACTAAGCTCGGATGGCTACCGTTAAAGATTGTAGCCGAAGCCTACCATCTTGGTCAGCCGGAATGGATTATTGAAGAACTAAAACAAAAACGCATCAATGAATATGAAGCCGGTCCTGTCAGGATGGCAAGGATCATTCTCGAACTGCTTGGTTGGATCAAGACAAGGAAAGGCATGCTGTCTCTTACTGCAAAGGGCAGAAAGGCATTTTCGGACATTGACGCGGCAGCGAATGAGATATTGCGATTCTCTCTCGTCGGAGTAGGTTTGCATACATTTGACAGGTATGACGAAGACAGAATAGGCAATTGGGGAATGGCTTATAGCGTCTGGCTACTTAACAAGTACGGCTCTGAATGGCATTTAGGTGATTTCTACAAAGAGTATTATCAGAAAGTATTTAAATTTCCGGGAAATTACGACGCCTACGAGACCCGTGTCTTCATGCGGCTGTTCTATTGGCTTGGAATAGTAGAGCAACGGCTAAACAGACATGTAGGACCTCCCTTCAAAGAAGAATATAGGAAGACAGACCTTCTTTCTATGATTTTCTCATTCAAATAATATTGAACAATTCCTATCATCGGTAATGTCTTTGCCTGATTTCTGTTGACTGTGAGAAGTTGTTTTACCCTGAAAAAAGTTGCCTCATAGACTGCCATAGTCTACGAGGCAACTTTTTTCAGGGAAAGAATAAGGTTCGGATTTAAAATGTTTCTGTTCCGATTTTGAAAAGTTTTGTTTTGTTTTGAAAAATCAAAGTGTTCTGATTTGAAATTTTTTGTTCCGATTTTGAAAATTTTGTTCCGATTCGGTCGGTAGCCATTAGTTTTTTAGGCTTTGGTCGTTGGGTTCGTTGGGGGGACCACGGCTTTTGGCCGTGGAACAGTAATGCCATCCGGCGGTGTTTTTCCGTTTTTCGATTTGGTTGTTTTGAGCTATTATGGGAAAGAAGGGAGCCGGATGGGAGTGCAAAGATAGCTACAGGAAAGGAAGGAGATGTGTTATTTTGAGGAATTTTGATTTTACGTTGAAATGATGTATATTTGCAATTGATAATCAATGCTGATATGATATGACTGAACGTTTTGGATTTAAGACGCTGATAAATGAAGACGAGGTCTTCGGACTTTGTGTATTCCCCGTTGGCAGTAATAACTTCGATGAATTCTCCAATGAGCAGACTGCCCTTACTCCCAAGCAAACACATTCCCTTAATGTAGGAATCGTGGAGTATCCATGGGAAACGTTTGAGGATACGGATGCCCTTGTGACATTCAGGGAGGATTGCCCGATCGGAGTGTGCACAGCCGACTGCGTGCCTATTCTTTTATATGCGCCCGACATCAAAGGGGCAGCTGCCGTGCATGCCGGATGGCGAGGCTCTCTCGGAGGGATAGTTGACAATACACTGGACATACTGGAAAAACGGGGTGCAGACTTGGGAAAACTGACCGTGGCATTCGGCCCGTCGATCAGTGCCGCAAAGTATGAGGTCGACCAAAATCTTGCTGACAAATTTATTGAAGCCGGTTTTTCAGATTGCGTGACCTACCCCGACGGAAATGACAGGAAACCCCATATCGACCTGCAGGGAGTCAACATAGAGCGACTTATAAGAAGAGGAGTGATCAAGGAGAACATAAAGCCCTCTGACGAATGCACCTTCGACAGCATATTAGAAAACGGCGTATCCAAGTATCAGAGCTACCGCCGCGACGGGGATAAAGCCGGACGCATGGTGACCGCTATCGGCATGCATCCCGGCATGCATCAAAGACACTAAACACAACTTTTTTGGGTCTGCCACGCGGAAATCTCATGATTTTCCCCTAATTTTGCATTCGGAAATGAATAGAAGATGAAAAATATAAGAAATTTCTGCATAATAGCACACATCGACCATGGCAAATCCACCCTTGCCGACCGTCTTCTCGAACGCACCAACACGGTCGTAGGGAAAGACATGGAAAACCAGGTGCTCGACGACATGGACCTCGAAAGAGAGCGAGGCATCACGATTAAAAGCCATGCCATACAGATGGACTACGAACTGGGAGGCGAGAAATACGTGCTCAACCTTATCGACACTCCGGGACACGTGGACTTCTCCTACGAAGTCTCACGCTCAATCGCCGCCTGCGAAGGAGCTCTTCTAATAGTGGATGCCTCGCAAGGAATACAGGCCCAGACCATATCCAACCTCTACATGGCGATAGAGAACGATTTGGAAATCATTCCTGTGGTCAACAAATGCGACCTCGACAGCGCGAAGCCCGAGGAGGTGGAGGACCAGATAGTGGACCTACTCGGCTGCGACCACGACGAGATAATCCGGGCAAGCGGGAAGACCGGTCTTGGCATCGACGAAGTGCTTAAGGCCATCGTAGAAAGAGTTCCTGCGCCAAAAGGAGATCCGCAAGCTCCGTTGCAAGCCTTGATTTTCGACTCCGTGTTCAATCCTTTCAGAGGAATCATCGCATATTTCAAGATTGTCAACGGCACGCTCCGCAAAGACGATTTCGTAAAATTCGTCTCAACAGGCAAGGAATACCACGCGGATGAGATAGGAGTGCTGAAGCTCGACATGATGCCGAAAAATATGATATCCGCCGGCAATGTCGGCTATATCATCTCAGGAATCAAGACCTCCAAGGAGGTAAAGGTAGGCGACACGATTACCCACGTTGCCCGTCCCTGCGACAAGGCAATCGAAGGCTTCGAGGAGGTCAAGCCCATGGTCTTCGCCGGAGTATATCCTATCGAGACGGAGGATTTCGAGAATCTTCGCACGTCGCTTGAGAAACTGCAACTCAACGACGCCTCGCTGACATTCCAGCCTGAATCTTCGGCCGCCTTGGGATTTGGTTTCCGCTGCGGCTTCCTCGGGCTGCTGCATATGGAAATCGTGCAGGAACGTCTTGGCAGGGAATTCGACATGGACGTCATAACGACCGTGCCCAACGTATCGTATAAGGTCTACGACAAGAAAGGGAACTGCATGGAGGTGCACAATCCTTCAGGACTCCCCGAGCCTACCCTTATCGACCATATCGAGGAACCATACATCAGAGCCACGATAATCACCCAAGCCGACTACATCGGCCCCATAATGACCCTTTGTCTCGGGAAAAGAGGCGAATTGGTGAAACAGGAATATATCTCCGGCAATCGCATGGAAATAACGTTTGATATGCCATTGGGAGAGATCGTGATTGACTTCTACGACAAGCTGAAAAGCATTTCCAAAGGTTATGCTTCATTCGACTATCATCTCCACGACTTCAGGGAATCAAGACTCGTGAAGCTTGACATTCTGCTCAACGGGGAAAGTGTCGACGCGCTCTCCACTCTGACCCATGCCGACAATGCCGTCAGATTCGGACGCCGAATGTGCGAAAAGCTTAAAGAGCTCATTCCTCGCCAGCAATTCGACATTGCAATACAGGCTGCCATTGGTGCCAAAATAATCGCAAGGGAGACCATCAAGGCAGTCAGGAAGGACGTGACCGCCAAATGCTACGGTGGCGACATATCCCGCAAACGGAAGCTACTGGAGAAGCAAAAGGCAGGGAAAAAACGCATGAAGCAGATTGGATCTGTCGAAGTGCCACAGAAGGCTTTCCTTGCCGTGCTTAAACTTGATTGATGTCTTTGGCGTTGTAATCATGAAGCCGGTCGTTGCCTAACGCAAGCCGATTACATCCAAAGAATCCGGCAGCGCGAGACATCACGCCGGCCTCGGCAATATTATTAACTTCCACTAAGAAAAGACTATGAACATAGGCGACAAAATGCCCGACATGCTCGGCAAAGATGCCGAGGGAAAAGATATACGTCTATCTGATTTTCCCGGCAAGAAATTTATTATCTACTTCTATCCCAAAGACAACACCCCCGGCTGCACAGCCGAGGCCGTCAGTCTGCGCGACAATTATGAGACACTTCTCAAGATGGGCTACCAGGTGATCGGGGTCAGCAAAGACAGCGAGGCAAGCCACCAAAAGTTTGCCGCGAAGCACGAGCTCCCCTTCCCTCTCGTGGCCGACACAGACACGTCGTTATGCCAGACGGCAGGGGTTTGGCAGAAAAAGAAAATGGCCGGCAGGGAATATATGGGCATTGTCCGCACGACATTCGTCTGCGACAACGACGGAACCATCACGGATGTTGTGGCAAAAGTCAACACCAAGGGAGCAGCCGAACAGCTTTTCGCGCTGCTCGACGGAAGAGGGGCAGTGAACCCAGCACCCTGAGATTGCAAGACATCAAATTATGTTGAACACATTCTCTAAAGAATCAAACATAATCCATTAACCTCCGTTCCCGGAAATCCGGGAGCGGAAAAATTTATATAATTATGGCAGCGGTATTCTACACCGCGAGAAAAACGATCAAAAACCTCACCAACGGCGGCAACGTCCTAATAGTGGCGACAGCCTTGGCACTTTTGGTCGTAAATCTCCCCTTCTCTCGCGATTTCTACAATTCACTCTGGACCCACGAACTTGCCCTTCAAATCGGGGAGTTCAACCTCTTCAGCCATCATGGCCATCCCATGAGCGTCATGGCTTTCATCAACGACGCCCTTATGGCCGTGTTCTTCTTTTCGGTAGGACTTGAAATAAAAAGAGAGGTGCTCGTCGGAGAGTTATCATCATTCCGGCAGGCACTTTTGCCTATAGTGGCAGCCATCGGCGGCATGGCCGTGCCCGTGGCCATCTTCTATTTGATGGGGAAAGGGACCGATTATATCGACGGCGCTGCGATTCCTATGGCCACCGACATCGCCTTTTCACTAGGAGTGTTGGCCATGCTCGGGAAAAGAGTACCTATCGCGCTGAAGATATTCCTTACGACCCTTGCAGTCGTGGACGACATCGGCGGCATCCTCGTCATTGCCATCTTCTATAGCACAGAAATCAATTATCTTATGCTTCTCATTGCCGGATTCCTCCTTTGCATCCTCGCATTGGGCGGGAAACTGGGAATCCAGAGCAAGGTTTTCTATCTTGGCATAGGAGCATTCATATGGTTTCTGTTTCTCAATGCCGGCATACATCCTACGATTGCAGGAGTTTTGATAGCCTTCTGCGTCCCGGCGATACCTGTCTATGCGCCGAAAAACTACATCAAGACCATCAGAACCAACATCAGCTATTTCGCGCATGAAGACGACGAAAAGCTCGTCAGCCGCACCATCCTTTCAAACGACCAGCTCAACTGGCTTAAGGAAATAGAGTCTGCTTCCGACAAAGTCATATCGCCTCTCCAGGATATGGAAGACTCGCTCCACCCGGTGGTCAACTACCTGATTGTCCCGCTCTTTGCGTTCGCCAACGCCGGGATATATTTCGGCGACATGAATTTCGACGCCCTATTCCACAGCGTTGCCCCTGCCATCATCCTTGGCCTCGTTTTCGGCAAATTCCTCGGAATTTTCATCTTCTCATGGATTTGCATCAAGCTCAAATGGGCACCGATGCCCGACCGATGCAACTGGAAGCAATTAGCTTCCGTGGCGGTGCTCGGAGGAATCGGATTCACGGTCTCCCTTTTCATCGCCAACCTCTCATTCGGCACGGGCGACCCCTACATGTCGCAAATACTCAACAACGCCAAGCTTGGCATTCTCGTCGGCTCATTCCTTGCGGGATTCATAGGCTGGCTACTGCTTCATCTTACGCTCCCCAAAGAGCCGCATCCGGATGAGGAATAATAGATTATGCAACCAAGTTAACTCAACATCTTATGAAGAAACTTCTCCTGTCGATTCTTACGGCCACTTCCGCATTCACATGCATGGCCTCGACCCTTACCCCAGAACAGGCCCTGAAAAGAGCCACGTCAACTCCCGCTACTCGCGCCGCGACTATCGACTCCAGGGACTTTGACCTGTCATACTCCACCGTAACGGAGTCCGGATTGCCTGCCGTCTATATCTTCCAAGGCAGCAAAGACACGGGGTTTCTCGTTGTCAGCGCCGACGACGTGGCATATCCGCTATTGGGATATTCCGATTCCGGGAGCTTCGACCCGGAAAACATACCCGAGGCTATGAAGGGCTGGCTTAATGAATATGCCCGCCAGATAGAGTATGCGTCAAGCCGAGGAATCTCTATGCAGTCGTCGCTCAGGGAAGCCGGCAATGACTATCCGGTCATTTCTCCTCTTGTTAAGACAAAGTGGGACCAAGGGAAACCATATAACGACGAATGCCCGAGAATCAATGGCGTAAGATGCGTCACTGGGTGCGTGGCAACAGCCATGGCTCAGGTGATGAATTTCCACAAATATCCGGAAAGAGGAGAAGGGACAGTCATTATCGAGCTGAAAGAGACAGACGACCCCGTCTCTTTACGTTTATCAGACAGGGCTTTCGACTGGGACAATATGCTTGATAGTTATGTTGACGGCAAATATAATAAAACCCAAAGCAGCGCAGTGGCCTACCTAATGAAGGCATGTGGGTATTCCGTAGACATGAGCTACTCCACGAATGAATCCGGCGCAGCTGCATTCTATGTAGGAAAAGCACTTATCAATAATTTCAACTACAATAAAAACATCTCCTATGAGGAGCGCAAATACTATACCTCAGCAGATTGGCAGGAGATGGTATATAAAGAATTGGAGGCACGGCGTCCGGTGCTCTATTCGGGGCATTCTGAAGGGGGAGGACATTCCTTCGTGTGCGACGGATACAACGGCGAGGGCTATTTCCATATCAACTGGGGTTGGGGAGGAACAAGCGACGGCTATTTCCTTCTTCAATCGCTCAATCCCGACGACCTCGGCATAGGCGGAGGGACCGGAGGAGGATTCAGTTTCTACCAGTCCATTGTCAAAGGAGTGCAGCCAGAGACAGAATCCACCCAAGCAAATACCGTGCTTTATCAGACAGGGAATCTTACCGGAGCCAAGATCAGCACGTCGAAGATCGCTCTGAGATGCAGCGGAGATAATAGTGGCTGGTTTAATATGAGCTATCGCGATATCATGGTCAATATCGGAGTCATAATCCAATCTCTTGACAATCCGGCTGCCAAGCAGCAAGAGGTAGTAGGCTATACCGGTGCCAACAATTATCTTCGCAATGTGAAAATAAGGTCTATGTATGGTCTCACATCGTTCACTTTTGCATTCCCCACCGATTTGCCGAACGGCAAATATAGAGTCACGGTAGCTACGCAGGATGCATCCTCTGCCAATATTCCTTGGCAACCTGTCAGACATGAAGGGGGATTATCCAACTCAGCTATCGTCACCAAAACCGCCAACAGGTATACAATCGAATACCAGTCTCCCAAAATGCTATCGGTAGATTCAGCCGAATTCCTTAGCGAACTTCATTTCGGAAGCCTCTCGAAACTTAAAGTCAGCTTCTCCAACCGGACAGACACCGAACTCACACAGACAATCGCTCCTATCCTTACAGGCGAAAACAATGCATTTTTTGAAGGAGACGGAATAGCCGTCACTTTGCTGCCCGGAGAGAGCATAACGAAAGAGGTGTTTGTGGAATTCGAGGCGGATGATGACTATATTCCATCCGCGCTCCCCATCCAACTCAATCTCGGATTCGTGGACGTTTCCACTGAAACCCAACTGGAATTCAGCAAGACCGTAGAGATGAAGCCCAAGACCAACTACAACATCGCGATAGAAGAATTCCAAATTGATGGGGCATCCTTCAGCATGGACGGCGACAGAAAGGTGTATGACGTGACTGATCCGGGGAATATCGATGTTTCCGCACTCGTGAAGTGCAATAACGGATACTTCGGCTCTGCAATCAATGCGTTTGTCTTCCCAGAAAGAGGGGGCACGAGTCTGACCTACGCGGCAATGACTCCCGTGGTCACCATCTCCCAGGGCGAAGAACAGAAGATTTCAGGCAACATTATGTTTGAACAGGCTACTCCGGGCACAACCTACATGATTGCATTGTTTACGATGGGAGAAAATCCAACCCAGATAAAGAAAACGTACTGTTTATTCAAAGTCAACACTTCCGGAGTGTCGTCGGTAGAAGATGAGGATGTTATCAGCCTGTCGGCGAATACAGCCTCTAAAACAATCACCGCATCTTCCGCCAACGGAATACGATCCATCACAATCACCGACCTGACAGGCAAATCCAATACCCGTCATTTCGGCAACGGCGAAGAAACCGTCAGCATAGAGACCGCGGGACTTTCGCGTGGAATCTACATCATAACCGCCATCGACGGCAAAGGAAACCATCGGACAATAAAGGCGAATTTATGAAAATTTTCAGGCTACGCGCCTGAAAATTTGCGAGATTCATACTTTATTTGTAACTTTGCAAGCCAATTGACGGGATCGCGACCTGTCAAAACCAAGAAACATTTCTATTTTAACTGCAGAAACTTAAAATGAAAGCAAAAATTCATCCCGAAAACTACCGTGAGGTTGTTTTCAAAGACATGTCGAATGACGAAACCTTCATCACCCGCTCGACGGTGGCTACGCGTGAGACAATTGAGATTGACGGCAAGGAGTTTCCTCTCGTAAAGCTTGAGATCACCTCCGCTTCTCATCCCTTCTTCACCGGCAAACAGAAACTCGTCGATACGGCAGGACGTGTGGACAAATTCCGCAGCCGCTACGGCAACCGTTCAAAGAAGTAAGGCCAAGTCAAAAAAGGCAACAAAAGACAAAAGAGCCGCGTTTCATGACGATGAAACGCGGCTCTTTTGTCGGCGGGAGATTTCCCTACTTTTTCTCGTTCTCCTTCTCTTTATTGTGCTCTTCATGCTGCTTGTAGAGGAGTTTCAGCAATCCATGCTTCTCACCAAGGATTTTTGCATCCTTATTTATATGGTTCACCTTTTTGAGAATGTCTACCGACAGCACAATGACAGCTGCAGTCATAGCCGCATGGACTATATGAGGGAGCAGACGCTCCAACATGCTACAATTTTTCATAACGTGTCTTTCTTAGTAAATTAATAAAACATTTGTAAATATAACATGCCGGCTTGGCAGATGGTTCAGTCATCTACGGGATTCAAGATATGACGTCAGAATAATGACAGCAGCCATTTCATCTGCTTTTCCCTTCTCCTGCCTTGTCTTTTTCTTGAATCCTCCTGCAATCATTTCCCTATGCGCTATCGAGGATGAAAACCGCTCGTCGTACATCTCCACGGGCATGTCGGGCAACTCTTTTTTCAGCAACTTAAGAAACGGACGAATATACGTCATGCTTTCGCTTTCGTTTCCCCTCATATCCTTCGGCTCTCCAACCACAATCAGATCCACCGGCTCGCGGCTGCAATAATCTTTGACGAATGAAATCAAATCGCAAGCCCTGACCGTGGGCAGACCGTTGGCACAAATGCGCATGACATCTGTGACCGCCACCCCGCAGCGTTTCCTTCCATAATCTATGGCCAATATTCTTCCCATGGTGCAAATTTAGTGATTTTAGAAGCTGTATAAGCCCTCGCACTTGCCATTTAACATTCATTAACCAGCAAAGCATTCGATCCCCGATTTATCTTTTCTGACCATCGCATCACAGATTCTGCCGATTAAGTTTTGACGGAACCATATTCTTAATTAATTTCGCAATCGTAAACTTTCCGGCCCGTAGCATTGCCGCTATACCCGCCGCAGGTTTGCCAAACCAACGATAGAGAAAAAATATCATGCCGATATGAAGGTCAAAGATATAAACGAAATTAGGTTGAGTAGGTTTGGAGGAACGGCTACGGTCATACTTCTGTCGTTCCTCCTTTTTTATCTTCCATCCGTGCCGTCTCTTTTTGGCAGGGGACATGGCCCGGACAGGTTTATAATCGTCAATATCGCAATGGGCACGCTCTATACGGCTGTCTTCTGCGTGAACTACTTTTGGCTCGTGCCCAAATTCCTTATCCGCTCCGAGCGTAAATTTCTTTATTTCCTGATAAATTTTCTGATGATTGTTGCCCTATGCAGCATCGTCCCACTGATTATGGAGATGAACGAAAGCCTTCTCGGACTGAGAAGACACCGGCATATCCATCAACCGGACACCGCAAGGCTCATTATGGGATACCTTAGATTTCTTGTCAGAGACGGAGTGATGATGATTCTTGCCGCCGGACTCGCATATGCCCTCCGCCTATCCAATGAAAGAGAACGGATGCGCCGCAGAGAACTTGAGCTTAATGCCGAACGCAGGCAAATCGAACTTCAAAGCCTGAAAGCCCAACTGAACCCCCACTTCCTCTTCAACTCCCTCAACAATATATATGCCCTGATCGGGTTCGCTCCCGAAAAAGCGCAAACTGCCCTGCATGAGCTCAGCGGGATGTTGAGATTCATGATCTATGACTCAACTTCTCCTACGGTGGCGCTTTCAAAAGAGTTGCAATTTATAAGGGAATACGTCGATTTGATGCGACTTCGTCTGAACAGCAACGTAGTCTTGACCTGCGACGTGTTTCATCCCTCCGACGACAGCCTTCACATAGCACCCCTCATGTTTCTTACCCTTGTGGAGAACGCATTCAAACATGTCAGCAGCAATGGCAAAGGCAGTTTCATAACTATCCTGATACGTCCTGACGGTGACGACCTACAAGCCGAGATAATCAACTCATGCATGCCCGAAGCCGACAACTCCCCCAAAGACAGTGCCTCGGGGGTAGGCCTTGACAACATTCGAAGGCAGCTCAGCCTCATATATCCCGGAAAACATTCATTGACAACAATATCCAATTACGGAACATTCAAAGCAGACCTTAAAATCAGTATGAAAGCTTTGAAACGAGAATCCTAACCTAAAAACATAAAATCGACCATGCCTCTTCAATTGAAATGCATTATAGTAGACGATGAACCACTTGCCCGCGAACTTCTCAAAAGCTATGTAGAGAAGACGCCAACACTGATTCTGGAAGAAGTGTGCGAATCAGCTACGGAAGCCTACAAAGCCCTGTCGGAAAAGAAAATCGACATAATCTTTCTCGATATCAATATGCCGATGCTCAACGGGATAGAGTTTGCTGGCTTAATACCCAAACGCACAAGAATAATCTACGTCACGGCATACGAACAATATGCCGTGCAAGGATTTCGCGTCAATGCCCTCGATTATCTGCTCAAGCCAGTGAGCTATCAAGAGTTTCTCTCATCCATTGGTAAGGCCGTCGAATGGTTTTCACGCCAAACGCCTGCTGCGGTTGAATCAGTGTCCGAATCCGACACAATCACCGTGAAATCCGACTACAGGCTACATCGCATCCGGCTCCAAAACATAAGATATATAGAGGTGCAGAAAGACAGATTGATCTTTTATCGCACTGATAAAGATCCCTTGAGCTCAATCATGAGCATGAAGGAGATTGAAGAGCTTCTCCCCGAAGATTCCTTTATGCGGGTCCACCGTTCATTCATCGTCAATATGCGCCATGTGGAGATCATGGAAAAGGGAAGAATAGTCTTCGATAAAACCTACATTCCGATATCCGAATCCAAAAGAGAAGAGTTTCTGTCGCGCCTCAACAGCTGACAACAATCATATAAGCGTTGCTTAAAATTTCTGTAGAGTCAAGTGGCAAGTGCAAAATTAGCAAATCATTCGGAAGAACTCAATTTTCGGTGTTGAAAAACCTAATTTTTTTCTCGGTCTCTCATTGATTTGGTACTGAACTTTGTTAAGTTGATCCTGGGAGACAAGTCTGAAATCAGTGCCTTTCGGGAAATATTCTCGCAATATCTTGTTCATGTTTTCAATCGCGCCCTTTTGCCCTGAGCAATACGGGTCTGCGAAATAAACGGTACAGTCCAAGGCGTTACAGATATTCTTGTGATTCATAAACTCAACACCATTGTCTGTTGTAATGGTGTGTACAAACTGCTTGTATGGCAGTAATAATCGAATGACAGCTTCCTCAACATCGGCCGGTTTCTTAGATGGGAGCTTTGTCTGAATGAAGAAGTTCCGGCTACGTTCGATTATGGTCAGGACAGCACTTTTCTGTTCGGCTCCGACTACCAGATCCATTTCCCAGTCTCCAAATCTTTTGCCGTCGGCCTCGGCCGGACGGTCATGGATTGAAACCCTGTCTGGTATCATGGATTTTCCTGCCGTCTTGTATGGCTTGGCCTGATGTCTGCGATGTTTCATTCCATGATGCGTGTACTGGCTATACTTCTCAAGGTCTGACCTTATTTCCTGATATATACGTTCATGGGATATCTGTATGCCCTCCAGTTTGAGTTTGCCGGATATCTGTTCGGGAGACCATCTTTTCTCGACAAGCAGCTTCATGGCACGTTCCAGAACACCGGGCTTGAGCGCTGTGTTCCTAACTATACGCTCCCGTCTTTCCTTCGCCATCTCATTTGCCAGCCCGGGACTGTAGCCGCCTCTCTTGTTACGGTTGCGTTTGAGTTCGCGACAGACGGTAGACGCCGCAATCTTTTTTGCGGGAGCCGTATTTCCTTTTAATGCCGCCTCTTCTTCGCGAAGGCGGTTCAACTCGTCTGCTATGGCCTGAAGCGAAGAACCATTTTGGCGCATGGCAGAAATTGTGTATCTTTGCGCAAGGGTTAATTGATTGTACATGAGCAATACAAAATTAATTAATCTTCGGGAGACTTCGGTCTCCCTTTTTGTTTTTTTGTATTGCCACTATGGGAAAGGTTTTCTTAGCCATGGCCGCCGTCTAAAATTATGAAAACGGAGCTGCCGCAAGACAGCCCCGTCTGTTTCCACGATTTCAGCGTGGCGGATGAATCTATTGCTTGGTCGAGTTGCTCCTCTGCAGGGCTCGCCTCCTCTTCGATCCACGAGGCAAAGTTAACACTTTCCCTTGAATCTACATCATTTAGGCTCCATAACGTTGCACTTCGTTTTGGAATCTACATGCTTAAAATTTCGACCTGTTGCCGAGATTTTAAGCAACGCTTTATTTTCATGCCCTTCAGACAATCGCGCATTATGTACTGAGCTCCCATTCATCGATTACTTTTATTCATAAGTTCTTTTTTAGGCATATTTCTTTTAAAATTTTACTACTCCGTATTGCATAGTAGTAGATTTCTTATTAACTTTGCATCGTCAAAGGAGAGACGCCCGTGATTTCGTGATTCTATACACCACGAAAAAACGGAGCCTTGACATTAATAATGATAATCACATAAACAATGAAAATATGACTGAAAAACCGACCAAACCTGATTCCAACATCCGATCGCAAATGCGAAAGGGGATTCTGGAATATTGCGTCCTGCTATTGCTTAGCAACCAAAGAGCATATCCCTCCGATATAATAAACGGACTCAGCGAGGCTTCGCTTATCGTGGTGGAAGGCACTCTATACACCCTTCTCAACCGACTTAGGAAAGAGGGCAAACTCAACTACGAATGGGAAGAGAGTCCTAAAGGGCCGCCACGCAAATACTATTTCATAACAAAGGCCGGACAAGAGACCCTATTGGAGATGAGCGACGCCTGGGACGAAATAGTATCCAACGTCAACCATTTCAGAAAAAAATCGTCTTTTATCCCTAAAATTGAAAATATCTCCCAGCAAAAAGAGCCGATAACAATCATCAAAAAGGACAATTAAAGAAAATCCTGTCCTGACCAACAGATCAACTTCCACTTTTTTACCCAAAGACTATGAACAAGACTTTCAATATAAATGTCGCAGGATTTCAGTTCGTAATCAACGATGATGCTTACAACCTGCTTTGCAACTACATTCAAGCCATTGAAGACACTCTCGGCAAAACAGAAGATTCCCGCGAGCTTATCAACGACATAGAGAGCCGGATCGCAGAATTGCTGCATGAAAGGCTATCAGACACAGAAACAATCGTCACGATTCAAAACGTAGAAGACGTGATCCGCCGCATAGGCCGACCAGAGGAGATGATCGAGACGGAATCCACAGTAGCCGTCTCAGATGAAGGCGTTGAATCCATCTCGATAGAGGAAACAAAATCCGCCACCCCTCCCCCATTCAAAGCCCCATTGGCAAGCGTGAAGAAAAAACTGTTTCGCGATCCTCTCGACTCGAAGCTCGGAGGAGTATGCTCCGGAATCGCGAGATATTTTGACTGCGATCCCACATGGATAAGACTCGGCATCGTATTCGTAGTATTAGCTTCGTTTTTCTTCACTGTGTTTGTATTCAAAATGCCGCTATGGATCATCATCCCCATGGCATACGTCATACTCTGGATAGTCGTGCCGGAAGCCAAAACCCCGGTGGAGAAAATGCAAATGATGGGAGAGACCCCTACAATGGAGAACATTGGGAAAACCGTCACCGAGAACTATAAGGAAACCAACAAGGATTATGTGGCGGAGACCGCACAACGTAAAAATTCTTTTGCCAGCGCACTCGCTTCCGTTTTCGGAGCAATAGCCAAAGTCATCCTATTCATAGGCTTGATAATAGGCATCCCGGTTCTGATAGCGTTGGCTTTCGGTCTGCTTGGGTGTATATTCGCTCTCATTATGATCGGCACATCGTCTGATTTTTTCGGCAGCGGGTTGGCCGACGAATTCTTCGGCAACAATATCCAGGTTACGGTATGGGGCATAATATGCGGCATCGGCGGCATTCTGGCAATCGGGTCTCCTCTCTTTTATCTGATACGCAAGGGAATCATGAGAGGCAAATGTCAGAACAATCCTGCTTTCAATTGGAGCATATGCATTCTGAGCGTATTGGGATTTCTGACCTGTGCCATTTCAGTGGGCCGATTGATTTCCTATACCAACAGCCAAGAGGAGTATTATTACAACTCCCATCGCTCATCCGAAGACAAAACAATATGGGAAGACGAATGGACAGAAAGCACGGAATCGTTCGTCACCTCTGATTCGACAACCTCGCAACCTGAAAATGCCGACTCCACTGCCACTGAAGCAAACGTGGCCGAAGGGAAATAACAGACATGTATGTCTGAAACTCACGATTAATTTTCAATTAAAGAAATAATTCATTAATTTTGCAAGACAAATCTTTGTTCGACGTTCCCCACGGCGTGGCAAACGCACTCCTTCTCCCCACCGTCATGGAATTTAACATGGATGCTTGCCTCGACAAATATCCTAAGATTGCAGAGGCTCTTGGCGTGGATATTTCTGGAATGACAAAAGAGGAAGCCTCGCGTGAGGCTTGTGAGGCAGTGCGCCGGCTTGCCCTTGCCGTAGGAATCCCGCAACACCTTTCGGAGCTTGGCATATCGGAGAGCGACATTCCTCTTCTTTCAGAACAGGCGCTTGCCGATGTCTGCACTCCCGGAAATCCACGCGACGTCACGCTTGACCAGATTATGGAGCTGTATAAGAAGGTGCTCTGACCGGCTTTTACCAAATTTCGCAAATGAAGTTTCCCCTATAATCCCGGGGCCCGCAGAGGGCTCCGGGATTTTTTTTCTTTCAGATTTAAAGTTTTTTGCGTAACTTCGCATAATATTTTAAAGCCTTTCGCTCCTAAACTGAGCGAATGACGCATAACTCATTATAAGCTATGGGATTTTTCAAAAAAATATTCTCCAAGGAGAAGAAAGAAAAACTTGACAACGGACTCCAGAAAACTAAAGAAGGAGTATGGGGAAAGATAGCTCGTGCCGTTGCAGGCAAAAGCAAAATTGACGACGATGTCCTTGACAATCTTGAAGAAGCATTCATTACAAGCGATGTGGGCGTAGACACGACTCTTAAAATCATCGACAGGATTCAAGAGCGCGTGGCTCGCGACAAATACGTCGGTTCAGACGAACTTAATTCTCTCCTCTGCGAGGAAATCAGCGAAATGCTCGCCAAATCCGGAGAGGAGGAACTCGATGATTTTGAAATCAAGAAGACCGGCGAGCCATACGTAATAATGGTGGTCGGCGTGAACGGCGTCGGGAAAACCACCACAATCGGCAAACTTGCAGCACAATATAAGAAGGCGGGCAACAAGGTGGTGCTCGGTGCAGCCGACACATTCCGTGCTGCCGCCATAGAGCAACTCGACATATGGGGAGAACGCGTAGGGGTGCCGGTAGTGAAGCAAAAAATGGGTAGCGATCCTGCCGCCGTGGCGTTTGATACCCTCTCCTCTGCTAAAGCCCAGGGCGCGGATGTCGTGATTATTGACACGGCCGGACGTCTGCACAACAAAATCGGGCTCATGAATGAGCTTACTAAAATAAAGAACGTGATGAAGCGTGTCGTGCCTGACGCTCCTCAGGAAATTTTGCTCGTGCTCGACGGATCGACCGGACAAAACGCCTTTGAGCAGGCCCGACAATTCGTGGCAGCCACGGAAGTAAACGCCCTTGCAATAACAAAGCTCGACGGAACGGCCAAAGGGGGCGTTGTCATCGGGATTAGCGACCAATTCAAAATCCCCGTCAAATACATTGGCATAGGAGAAGGTATCGACGACCTTCAGATATTCCGCCCCGACGAGTTTGTGAAATCCCTCTTCCTCACGAAATAAACACATCTCATTCTCTCCTCACTTCCGGCCCGTCCCCGCAATAGGATGGGTAGCAAACCTGATTTTCAGCGTTTATCATGTATAAAAAAAACAGAATCGACATAATCTCAATGGGCTGCTCCAAAAATCTTATAGATTCGGAGCGGCTCTTGAAGCAATTGGCGGCCAAAGGATATGAGACCCACCACGACCCCGAGGAGCCGAAAGGGGAATACGTGGTGGTCAACACCTGCGGCTTCATAAATGACGCCAAGGAGGAATCTATCGACAGCATCATCGGGCTTACCGAACTCAAAAGGCAGAAACGGATTGGAAAAATCATAGTTATGGGATGCCTTTCGCAAAGATATATGGAGGAGCTCAAAGCGGAAATACCTGAGGTGGACGTTTGGTATGGCAAATTTGATTGGAAAGATTTCATTTCCCGGCTTCGCGACGTGAGCAGCAATGAAAACGATCATCCCGAACTTTGGGAGCGCACACTCACCACTCCCCCTCACAGCGCATATCTGAAGATTTCTGAAGGATGCAACAGGTTTTGCTCTTTCTGTGCCATACCCCTTATCACCGGCCGACATACCTCCCGATCGATGGAGGAGATTCTGGAAGAGACCCGTCAGCTCGTGGCCGACGGGGTCAAGGAATTCAACGTTATCGCCCAAGACCTCTCCTCCTACGGCACAGATTTATACGGGCGTCAATCTCTTGCGGAGCTTATCGAGAAAATGGCGGAAATTCCTGGCGTGGAATGGATCAGGCTTCATTATGCATATCCCGCTGATTTCCCTATGGACATTCTCGATGTCATGGCAAGGCACGACAATGTCTGCAAGTATCTCGACATTGCCCTGCAACATATTTCCGACCCTGTCCTTAAAAATATGAGAAGACACATTGACAAGGAGGGGACGATTCGACTGCTGAGGAAGATTAGGGAAAAGGTTCCCGGAATAAGGATTCGCACCACGCTAATGACCGGTTTCCCGGGTGAGGGAGAAAAAGAATTCGAGGAGCTTGTAGACTTCGTGAAGGAGCAACGTTTCGACCGCATGGGAGCTTTCGCATATTGTGAGGAAGACGACACGTATGGAGCCAAATATCTCAAGGATGAGATTCCGGAAGACGTGAAACAACAGCGTCTTGACAGAATCATGGCGCAACAGGAGGAAATCGCTCTACAGCTTAATGAGGCTATGGTGGGGAGCGTCCAAAAAGTTTTAATCGACAGGATTGAAGGCGGCAAGGCTCTCGGGCGGACTCAATATGATTCTCCGGAAGTGGATCCGGAAGTATTGATTGACGATCCGGATCTGATGCCAGGTGAATTTGTAGAGGTGGAGATCACCGAAGCATACAATTTTGAGTTGGTCGGCAAGGTGACTTCCAAACGGAATTAAGAAGATGGGTATACGGTATAATCGCGACACTCATAGAGCCACGAATGGTCCGATGATTTTTTTCTCCGACCCATCGGCGGAAATCGATCTGGCAGATGAAATAAGGGGAGCCATATCCTCTCAGCTCTCTTTTTATGCCTACCGACGACCAGGCGACATGATGATTTCTTTCGGATCGTCGGAGGGATACGTGGATGGGATTGGCGTGCCGGGATTCGTAATCAGTCCGTTCGATCCGACCCAATCGGCCTTGACAATTCCATATTCTCCCTCCAAGGACATGATCAGAAGCGCAACCATCGAAGCGGCGATTCCCAAGCGTTCAACCACTGAGAAGGAGCATGAATCAGAAATTGCCTTGATTCAAAAAAAGCTCTTGAATTACGCTGACGGAAAAATAGTGGCCGCAAGAGTAATTGTAGAAGAGGGAGGAGTGGATGTGGGTGCCTCGTTCTGCAACCTTTGCCACCGCTATCCCTCTGCATTCGTATATGCATTCTCCACTCCGAAATCGGGATGCTGGATTGGAGCTTCTCCAGAGCTTCTTCTTGAAACGTCGGGCAACGGAATCTCTACAATGTCGCTGGCCGGGACGAGACCGGCAGGCACTCAAAATGATTGGGACGAGAAAAATATCGAGGAACAAAGGATAGTGACCGAATATATTCTGCATACGCTTCAATCTCATGGATTTGAGGCCGTCGCTGAAAGGACATATCCAAAAGAGGCTGGCAGCGTGGAACATATATGTACGCCAATCGTAGCAAACACTTCCACGCTACTGTCGTGCTCCCGTCTTCAATCTCTTTTGACCGACCTATCCCCCACTCCCGCATTGTGTGGCCGACCCAAAGATATAGCCTTGGCTACAATCCGCGAGGGAGAACATTTCGACCGTGGATTCTATGGAGGATTTTGTGGTCAGTTTCGGGCTTCAAATGATTTCAATTTTTATGTCAACTTGCGATGTTCCCAAGTTGAGGCTGCCAAGTATGCCCTGTATGTTGGAGGCGGAATAACCCTGAAATCCATTCCCTACGAAGAATGGGAGGAAACGGAGATGAAAGCCTCGACTTTGAAATCTTGCCTGATTCTCGACTCTTTATAAGCCGAATCAGGCAAGGCATGATCCGTTGCATTTTGAATGCGCCGGATTCAAAGTCGCCATTAATCCTCATAAGATATCCAGCAATCTCATATACTCAATAAAAATATATCGATTTTCGATATATTTTATTGGAGATTCAAAATTATATTCATAACTTTGCACCAACTAATAAGCTTGGCTTTAAAAACCATCGATTAGCTACCATACTCTTTTTTACACACAATCAAGAAAGTGAAAAAAACGTCAATCAACATTCTCTGCATACTGATTATTCTGACGATCGGAGCTTCCATTATGGCTCCTGCATTCAAATTAAGCAGCATTTTTATCAGCGGATTCATGGCAGGATGGCAACAAGCCTCCACATCCAACGAAGCCTCGGGAAGCATGAATTCAATCGAAGATTCCCTTCCTCTTGATGTCGCATTCATGCCGGATGCCTCTACCGTGATGCATGGGAAAGACTGCATTACCTTTGAAGACGGCAACAGCTATCCCGTCATATATGACCGTGTCGCATTGCTCGTCCCCGACAAGGAGATTCCAATCTATCTGTCGCTGACGCCAACCTTGTTGAATCTTGCCTGCTTCGTGCTTTTCATCTTTCTTGCCATCGAGTTTATCCGCTTTATCGTCAATATCAACAAAGGATTGGTTTTCGATATAAAAAACGTAAAAAGACTCAAAAGATTCTCATATTATCTGATTTCGATTGCAATCTTGCGATGTGCCGCAGGAATCATCGACGACATGACTCTCTCCTCATTCGGCTTGAATCTCCAAGGATATTCCCTGTCCGCGAGTTGGTCGTTCCCCTGGGTATCTCTGATTCTCGGCCTCCTCGCCTTGCTTATGGCCCGGATATGGGAACGGGGCATCGAAATGAAAGAGGAACAGGAATTAACCATCTAAACTTTGCCAATATGCCTATAATAGTAAACCTTGATGTCATGATGGCGAAGCGTAAAATTTCTCTCGGTGAACTTGCAGAGAAGATGGATATCACCCCCTCCAACCTCTCCATCCTCAAGACCGGCAAAGCCAAAGCAATACGTTTCTCCACTCTGACGAGCATCTGCTCTATTCTTGATTGCCAACCGGGAGACATTCTCGAATATCGCCCGGATGACACCTGACTTTAAAGCTCATACGCATGCACAATGCATTAAATATTAAGCACTGTGTTTTGAAAATCGCACCTTAACAATTAAGTAAGTGTTCAGATTATTCCTATACCTGTCTTATCCAATCTGAGCGCTGGATTTCAACCCGTGATTCAGTTATGATGGAACCCCATCACGCCATCATCCCAAGTCGAAATCCCGACCCTCATATTGGCAATCCATGTATAGGAATAATCTGAACACTTACTTAAACTATCTAATTATTAACAAAACAATAACAACAATGAATTTTTCCAAAACATTGCTCTTTCTTGCATTGGCAGGGATTCCCTCCCTGCTTGGAGCACAGGAGCATCTGAAAAGTCTTGATCTGAAAGGCTTCGACCCTAACGTCGCCGCCTCTGAGGATTTCTATCAGCACACCAACAAGGGCTGGATGGAATCCCACCCACTGACTCCCGAGTATTCGCGCTACGGACAATTCAACATCCTCAACGACTCAAGCAACAATCGCGTTCGCCGCATCGTGACCAATTTGGCAAAAACCAATCCGGCAAAGGGGACAAACGCGTATAAAATCGCTGCCATCTACGAGGCTGCCATGGATTCCGTGCGTCGCAACAAACTCGGCGCGGAGCCTATCAAGGCAGACCTTGAAAGAATCGAGAATGCAAAACCGGAGGAAATGGCCGACATTTTCCTATGGATGCACAAAAACTATGGATCTCCTTTCTTTGGCGCAGGTCCGATGGAAGACCTTGCCAACAGCAGCGTCTATGCAATGTATATCTCAGGAGCAGGACTCGGGCTCGGCGACCGCGACTATTATCTGCTGAACGACAAGAGAAACAAAGATGTCAGGGAGGCTTACCAGAAGCTGATTGAAAGGCAAATGATCAATGCCGGCTACAGCAAGAAGGACGCGAAACGTATCGTCAAGAACGTAATGAAGATCGAGACTCTCATCGCCGACTCTACAAAGACCCGCGAAGAGAGCAGAAACATCGCCGCGATGTATAATCCAAGAAGCATCGACCAGCTCAAGCAAACCTATCCCAATTTCCCATGGGACAAGTTTTTCATTGAGACGATGAACATCGAGACTCCCCAGACTTTAATCGTCACAGACCTTAAGACTCTAAAACAGGGCGACAACTTGATGAAATCACTGACCGACCGCGAGAAAAAAGACTATTATCTTTGGGAGTATGTCTCCAATGCGGCTCCATATCTGAGCGACGATTTCAGCAACGCTTCGTTTGAATTCAACAAGGTCATGAGCGGGGTGCAGCAGCAAAGGCCGCGTTGGAAACGCGCTCTCGCCGTGACGGAAGGAATCATGGGAGAAGGCATAGGCGAGCTTTACGTGAAGGAATATTTCCCCGAAACCTCAAAGCAATACATGATCGGCCTCGTGGAAAATCTCCGCAACGCACTCGGCAAACACATCATCCATCTCCCCTGGATGAGCGACGACACCAAAGTGCAGGCTCTAAAGAAGCTTAACGCCATCACCGTAAAAATCGGCTATCCCGACAAGTGGAAAGATTATTCAAAGCTTAACGTGGACCCCGCCCTTTCATATTGGGAGAACGCTCATAACGCCAGCATGTGGCAAAACCAGCAAATCCTTGACAAATGGGGCAAACCTGTCGACCGCGAGGAATGGGGAATGACTCCTCAGACAATCAATGCATACTATAATCCGGTCAACAACGAAATAGTTTTCCCTGCAGGAATTCTTCAAGCGCCTTTCTTTGACCCTGAGGCAAGCGACGCAGAGAATTATGGAGGCATCGGCGTGGTGATTGGCCATGAACTCACTCATGGATTTGACGACCAAGGCCGTCAATTCGATGCAAATGGCAACATGATTGACTGGTGGACACCCGAGGATAGCGAGGCTTTCACCAAGCTGACCAAAGGACTCATCGCTCAGTTTGACGAGGTTGAGGTCCTTCCTGGTCTTCACGCTAACGGACAGTATACCCTTGGCGAAAACATTGCTGACCAGGGAGGTCTGCGCGTGGCGGCGACCGCATTCCTTGATTCCCAAAAGAAGAAAGGGGTAGACGTAAAATCGCAAGAAGCCCTCATCGACGGACTCGACCCGATGCAGGTGTTCTATCTGAACTTCGCCAACCTTTGGGCTAACAATATCAGAGACGAGGAAATCCGTTCGCTTACGACCGGCGACGTGCATTCCCTTGGCAAAAACCGTGTGAACGTTTCTCTCAAAAATCTTGAGCCGTTCTTCGAAGCCTTCGGCATTAAGGAGGGCGACAAGATGTATCGACCTGAATCAGAGCGGGTAATAATCTGGTAATGCGACAATGCCAATAATAAAAAAGGCACCCAAATAATTTGGGTGCCTTTTTTATTATTGGCATTCAGCTCTATTCTTGGCAAATATCTCTTTACGGCTTAAAGAGGTATTGAGATGATATCGACTGATTGTTGTGGATTCGGCGAATCGTGTCTGCAAAAAGCTTGGCCACAGGGAGCACCACTGCCTTGGGGTTCTCCTTCCCATAGGGGATGGAATCAGTGAAGACGATTTCAGTCAACCCGGAAGCCTTGACCCTCTCAGTGGCGGGGTCGCTCATTACGGCGTGGCTGCAAAGTGCCCTGACCGACTTAGCTCCCTTCTCAAGCAGGAGATCGGCAGCCTTGGTGATTGTTCCGGCCGTGTCGCTGATATCGTCGACAAGCACCACGTTCTTGTCTTCGACATCTCCAATGACGGTCATCTTTTCTACGACATTCGCCTTTGCCCTCTGCTTATGACACAACACAAGCGGCACATCGAAATACTTTGCGTAGGAATTCGACCTCTTAGCACCTCCCACATCAGGAGACGCTATGACAAGGTCCTTTAAATGTAGACTCTCGATATAGGGAATGAAGATTGAAGAGGCGTAGAGATGGTCGACCGGCACGTTGAAGAATCCCTGAATTTGGTCGGCATGGAGATCCATCGTGATAAGACGGTCGATGCCTGCCACACTCAGAAGGTCGGCCACAAGCTTGGCGGCGATAGATACCCTCGGCTTGTCCTTGCGGTCCTGTCGGGCCCATCCGAAATAAGGGACCACTGCCACGATCGTGGCCGCAGATGCCCTCTTGGCAGCGTCGACCATGAGGAGCAACTCCATCAGATTGTCGCTGTTGGGGAATGTTGACTGCACGAGATAGACCTCTGCTCCACGGATAGACTCTTCAAAAGAGACCTCGAATTCTCCGTCGGCAAACGTCTCTATCTTCATTTTTCCTAATTCTATGCCCAGATCCTTGCAGATCGATTCTCCAAGATAATGGCTCTTGGTCCCTGCGAAAACCTTTATGGGCGGAAGGTAATTGCTCATGATATGGATAGGTAAATATTTACTTGCAAAATTAGAATTTATTTTTCGATTTTCCTGCATTTCCCGGAAGATTTCTTTTCTCCCCTCAATTCAGATCCTTTCATTTTATGGCCGGAAACGTCTTTCTTCTTCCCTATCGGAAGGACAAGCGCATCTGCCGCACTCATATAGACAGTCAGTGGGGAGGATGCCGACAGATTGAATTTCTGAGGCTTACCCCACAAAAGATCGGCCGTCACGATTTCCCCCTCTTCAAGACCCGCCATTTCGAATGCCAATTGGGGAATCATCACGCTGACGTGTGACGCCTCCCTTGAAAAATTCACGATTATCAAGAGCACGTCATCGCCGTTGTAGCGAAGGAACGCGAAATGGGAATGAGGATCGAATCCCGGTTGCCGGAGATTGACGTACATAAGGTCGAAGAAATTGCCATCGCGCAGAGCCTCGCGGGTGTTGCACAGCGTCAGGATTGTCTTATAGACATTGCGGAGCCATCTCTCATGGGGGGAAAGGTTGTCTCCGTCGCATTTGCCTCCGTCATACCAACGCCTGATTGTAGAAAGACTCCAATAATCAAAGATTGTCGTACGGTCGTTGTCGCCTGCAAATCCTTCATTATCGCGAGCCGACTCCCCGAGTTCCTGGCCATAGTATATCAGGAACGGGCCTCTTGAAATCATGGAAGAGACAACAAGAGAGGGCACAACCCGCAATGAATCTCCGGCATAGGCTTTCGATCCGAACCTGACTTCGTCGTGATTCTCAAGGAAATTGACCATTTTGTCACCGATACCGTCTACGGTTTGCCAGCAGCCCGTAATCTGTGCCGCTGAAAGGCCTTGTTTTTCAATGCCGACAAGAGTGTCGTAAAGGTTCACCTTGTCGTAAAGATAATCGAAGCATCCATAATCAAGGAACGGACGGTAAAGACCTACGTCGTATATTTCTCCAATAAAAATGACATGGGGATATATTTTCTTGACTTGAGGAATTGCCCAGTGCCAGAAAGGGAGAGGCACCATGAAGACCATATCGCAACGGAAACCGTCTACACCCTTCGAAGCCCAGAATTTCAGGATATGAAGCATCTTGTGCCATGTGTCGGGAACAGGGTCGAAATGGTCAGACCCATCATTGTAGTCATGCCCGTAATTCAGCTTCACAGTCTCATACCAGTCATATTGGCTACAGAATGCCGTGAAACAATCATTTCCGGTGGCTTTTGCGGGAAATTCCACGTATGGTTCTCCCCTCCGGAAATGTCGAACGACGGATAAAACCGTTGATTGGATATATAGTAATAGTTGTTGTCGGGCGCGAAATTCATATTAATGTTGTCTTGCGTGCCGAAATCTTCAACTCCTGCCGGAGAGGAATCGGAATGATAGACTCTTGCCGTGTGGTTGGGGACGAAATCGATAAGAATCTTCATTTTCTCGGCATGCACTCTTCTGACAAGCGCCTCAAACTCCTTCATCCTGTCGGGCACAGACTCTGCAAGCGCAGTAGCGATGTCATAATAATCCTTGATCGCATATGGCGAACCCGCCTCCCCCTTTACGACATTGGGATTGTCTTTTGCTATCCCATACTCACTGAAATCCGTTTTCGTGGCATGCTCTATCACGCCCGTGAACCATATGCAATTCACGCCCAATTCCTTGATATGACTCAGCAACTCGGGCGTAAAGTCGTTGAGCTTGCCGCTCCCGTTTTGTTGCAGCGTGCCCCAAGGGACGCAATTGGGATTGGTGTTGGTGAATATTCTTGGGAAAAGTTGGTAGATGATCAGTTTTTCTTTGCCAATGCTCATGATTAGTTTATCTGTATTATTGTTTTGACTCCAATATTCTCTCAAGCTCCTTGCATGCGGCGTCATAGCCTATTGCAACCCCCTTTTTCAATCCCTTTACTTCGAAGGTGCGTATCTGGCCGATCTGCTGTATCTCTATGACGTGGTCACACAATTTAATGTCCTGGGGCATATTGGCTTTCATCATAAGATGAAACGATCTGTAGGCGATGTCGATCAGCGAAGGGTTGCCCTTTTCATTTCGCTTCATTGGGCTGCAATTGACGCCATAGAGCGTCGTGCAATAGTCTCTTATTGCCCATGCCGGAAGATTGCGGAGCACTCCCCCGTCGACATAGTTGACTCCGGCTATCTTGACAGGGTTAAAAATAATCGGAATGCTGCAAGAAGCAACGACTCTGGGAGCGATCTCCCCTTTTATCCAGCCGACCGACTTTGCATTGTCAAGATCCGTCGCGCAGATGATTGTGGGGATTTTCATCTCCTCAAGATTTCTCACCGGCAACCAGGATTCAAGCAACTTGCATAGACGGTCGAGTTTGAAGAATCCTTGTTTGGGCAATGCCCATTCCGTGAAATCATCAAAATTCGAGGCCTCAAGGAAGCATTCTATAATATCATCTGATGTTAGCCCCGCCCCATAGAGCGCGGCGGCGATTGCTCCCGCCGATACGCCCGACATGACATCGGGATGGAGCCCGAAGTTCTCAAACGCTTTGAAAACGCCTATGTGGGAGAATCCCTTGGCTCCGCCTCCGCTTAGTGCCAACCCCATCGATTCTTCGCGCTTGAGACCAAGACGTTCGAGTATTCCTTCTATTTTCCAGACCATTATTTTAGTATTTCTTTATTCTCCATCCTGCTTGGCGACCAAAGGTGAAGTTGCCCGAAAGACGGTTGTAGCTGCAAATATAATGTATACTTATGGATTTCACACCATGTTTTATGAATAAAAAACGCGTCGCAGGTCGAAAATCTTCAGAAATACCGAAAAAATCTATAAAAAGCAAGCCTATGATCCTGTCCCCCATGTCGGACGGTATTGCGATACATGTTGAGGGCGACGCTGTCCCAGCGCTCGTCGAAGGTGGCGTTGAAGACTATGACGTCGCCGCGCTCAAGACGCCCGTAGCCGGGCAGGCGTCTGACCGTCACGCGCTCGCCGCGGGCGGCGGCGTAGAAGTCGAAGATGCGGCCGCCGAGCTTGAGCTTGTCGATATATCCGTGGTCGCCAGGCTGAAGCGTGGGGGTCATCGACTCCGTGGGGGTGTGGAACGTGTCGAACACCACCACCAGCACGAGGTAGCGCAGGACGAGGGCGGCGGTTGAGGACGAACTCCTGGCGGTAGATCTTGGCGGCGACTATGTCAAACTCAGGGGCGGGGACGAAGTCGGTGTTCTCTGTGCAGGTGACGTAGGTCCTGCCCTCCTTGCCGATGATGAAGGGCCAGAGGTGGCCCGCGCTGTTCTCGCCGCGTATCGGCACGACGTCCACGCCCGCCGGGATGCCGGCGGCGCGCATCAGGTAGACCACGCCGTGGGCGAACTCGCGGCAGGTCCCGGCCTTGTCGGTCAGGTTGACGGCTCCGAGGGCGGGTCCTCCGGGGAGCTGCCCGGTCCACTGGAAGGGTTTCAGGTTCCACGCCCGCATGATGGCGCGGGCGGCGGCGAGGGGGTCGTCGCAGCCGGCCTTCCGAAGGCTGTCGATGACGGGGCGCGACATCTCAAGGGCCTCCCCGCGCCATCCGAAGGGGCGCTCGTCGCCGACGCGGTAGGGGAGCACGTGGCGGATGAAGTCTTCCTCGGTCACGTTGGCCGACCACGGCATCTCCTCCCGCGTGCGGAAGGCAAGCCCGATATCTTCCCTCAGCCGCGCGAGGTCAAGATGTTTCAAGTCGTTGCGCGTCCGCAGCGAGGAGGGGGAAAACTTCCCCCTGGCTGTCTGGAGGGAATCCACCTCGGGAAGGGCTGCCCAGCCCTTGACGGCGAAGAGGTGGTAGTATTCGAGGTAATCGTCAAGCGTCCTCCCTTCGAGGGTGTGGTTGAAAGGCATTTCCGAGACGAGGCTCTCGACGGCGCGGCGGTGGAAAGGGGTGTCGGAGAAACTTTCGATGAGCCTCTCATACTCCCCTCGCCTCTCCCCTGCCATGGCAAGGGTCTCCTCAAGATTACGGTCGCCGCCGCATCCGCCGAGAAATGCCAGCGAGAATGCCAGCGAGAATGCCAGCGAGAATGCCAGCGACAGGCCGTAAACCATGGATACGAATGTCCTTTCTTTTAGACGGTGGCAATATAAGCCGAATCGGGTTAGTCGCATAGGTGATGATTAAATTATCTCTTTCGCTGTTTCCCATTGGAGGGATTGTTTGCATATTTAACACTCCGCTGAGTGTGCGTTCATTTCGGCAATGTCATAGTGGCCACAAGAAATGTCGGGGTGTCGTTACCCGTCAAGAACACGAGGTTGTCGGCAGAGTCAAAACTCAACGGATGGTCAAGACGCGACTTCTCAATCTTGTATAATGCCTGACGCTTCCCCTCCCTGTCAAACAGCAGGAAATAGATGTCGGAGTTGTCTTTGTCCATGCCTTGAACGAAGCTGACACAGATAAGGTCCTTCCCTTCTTGATACCGGAGCTCCCTTACGTAGCCTCCACTGACAAGTTCTTTCATTATCTCCAACGGATGGCGTTCTCCTTCCAATGAGGTTTTGGGAATCCAGTGGGCGCCGAAATCAAAACTATAGAGAGTCTGGAATTCTTCCCCATGCAATTTCACTATTTTGGGTTGCATCGAGGGCATTAAATGAGCCTCACCTTCATATGTCGTGAATGAATGGGGAGTAACGATAGTGACATTCTCAAGATATTCTGGCACATCTCCTACCCAGCTTATTCTGCCGTCATTGACGCGGGCTAACATTCCCTTGCCATCATCATACACTTGGTTTCCCCTGTCAATGAGAATCGAGCCGTCGTCATCTATCATAAATCCATGGCCATATGGGACAGTCGTATTTTTATAGAAGTTGCCTTCCCTATTCAATGTCACAACCTTCATTCCTTGGCTGTCGAGCACGTAAACAGAATCACCTGAGACCTGAACATCAACTGGTGAGATTACCTCACCAGGTCCCTGTCCGATCTTGTCGTATACAAACACTTTTTTCCCATTGATGGTGTAGGCATAGAGTCCGGGGGTTACATAACGGTCAACCATATAAACCGTATCGCCCTTTATGACCGATGAAAGCACCTCTCCCGGGAAACATGTCGCGCTGTCGAGGGCAACGACCTGTATCGACTCGCAATTATCGGCAAACGGTTTAGATTGACCGAAATCAACCTTTATCTCAATCCCTCCATCATCCGGAGTGTCTTTTGTCTCACCTCCGCCACAGCCCATCATGCCAATGATGAATGCGACGCCGACACCCGCCAAGCAACAAATCTGTTTCATGTATGTATTTTTAATTTGATTCCCAAATGAATTTGTTCCCGAATCAGCCACGATCCACAGGGTCAAAGCAATTTCGGGAACAAACTCCGTTCACTCTAAAAGATTAGAAAGAAGTGCCGGGGCACTTCAATGAACCGCCATATGTACACTCCCAACGGGTAGTGCTATAGAAATCAACTTTCCATACACCACCCTCTTCAAGTTCAATGTCGGAGAGCGCTTCGATGTTTTCCGCCATGAGCGGAGTGATCTCAGGGGCGGACGAATTAGAGGACAAAGCGAAGCCTCCGACCGCAAGGGCAGCTACTGCAACCCCATAGATAATTGGTTTTTTCATGATAACAATAGTTCGTTAAAAATCTGAATTAGAAATTTATGCTGTAAAACATATCCATATTATTGATTTCCAACAAAATAAGTGTCAATAAAATTTGGTCAAGTGCCAAATTTTTCGTAACTTTATAGTTGCAAATCAATGAGTTATGAATAAATTTCAGCCACTTGACCAAGTAAGGTCGATTGTCGCAACCGCGCTCAACCGGACTGCTAAAGTACGAAAAAATTTTGAAAGTTTCTTCATCGAGACAATGATTTTGATATTGACAATATACGGAAGACTGAATTTCCTGTCGATGGCCCGGCATGGAGGTTCCTGTGAGAGCCGCTTCAGGCAGAATTTCAAAAAGAAGTTCGACTGGTGCGCCTTCAACAGCAACATGCTCCTTGCCGACAACGTCCACAGGATCGCCATAGCCCTTGACCACAGCTTTCTCCGCAAATCCGGAAAGAAGACTCCCGGACTTGGCAGGTATTGGTCGGGATGTGCCGGCATGACAAAACGGGGGCTTGAGATTCTTGGTTTCGCCCAGGTGGCCGCCGGTGTCAGCGATGCGAGATTCCTTTTCGCGGTACAGACAACTCCGCTCTCCACGAAAGGCCGTACACCGTTCTATCTTGAACACATGAAGGAGAACCGCGACAATCAGACAGCAAAGTGTCTCAGGGCAATATCCGATCATAAGGAACAACTTCTCAATATCTCTGACATTCTCGTAGGGGACTGTCTGTTCGCGAGTTATAACTTTGTCGCAGGAGCGGTCAGGCTTGGATTCAATGTCGTGAGCAGGTTGCGTGATGATGCCGTGCTGCAATATATCTACACCGGTCCGCGGAAGAACGGCCCCGGTCGTCCCAAAGAACAGGAAGGAAACGTAGACATTCATAATCTCCGGGAGGATGTGTTCGTCAGGGATACCGTTGAAATCGATGGAGAGGAGGTGACCCTTTTCAGCGCCACGGTCAAAGGGAAGTCCCTCAAACGGAAGATCAAGGTCGTGATAGCGGAACTCAAATGCGGAGACAAGGTCATAAGGAAGATTTTTTTCAGTACGGATCTTGATATGAAGGCGTCCGAGATATTTCTCCTTTACCACTCCAGATTCCAGATTGAGTTCATCTATCGCGATGCGAAGCAAAACACAGGGCTTGAACATTGGCAGTCCACTGATGCCGACAGACTCTCCTTTGGCTACAACGCATCCCTTTCCGCAGTAAATGTGGCCAGGGAAATGTCTGACAGGATACACGAGGCGACAGGACGCAGACTTTCCGTCGCTTCCGTCAGAAGAGTACTTCATAATGCCTCGCTGTATCAACATATTAAGAAATTTATTGAGGGTCAGAAATCCGACAATCAGAAAAATAATTTTGTCATGGCGGACGAGATTCCGCCTAACTTATTGTTCTTCGGCGTCAGAGACTCCGCATGATTCATTCAAAAATTAACGAACTATTGTGATAAAAAAAAATTAAAAATTAATAATCTCACCGGTAATGTCGAATTCGACCTCCCGGTGGTTGTCTTCAAAGTTTAGTCTTACCACCCGGAAGAATTCCCCGGGGATGGTGTCGCTGAATCTTACGGTCATCTCGTAGCGGGATGAAGGGGGAATGACCCTGGACGAGATTTCGCCTACCGTGCAGTCGCATGAGCTGACAATATCCTTGACCCTCAGCGTGTCGCCCGTCTGATTGGTCAGATGGAACGTGTGCGCGACAGTCTCACCTTTACCTACCTTCCCGAAGGAATGGGAATACTCCTCGAGATCCTCTGATTCCTCCTCTTGGCCGGAGCCGTCTCCTCCTTTTACGCTGTTCAGGTAGACCTTACCGATACTACGCATGTCTATCGGGTTGCCTATGAGCACCACCCTGTTCTCGCCATCGAGAAGGAACGCCTGAAGATGGGGATCATCAGGGAGCTCATTCGCTTTGAAGAACGAGGAGATGCTGTCGACAACCACGTCTCGCGTGAACCCGTCGCGCTTCATCAGATACTCCAGCTCCTTTTCATCGTCAGTGGCTGCAATAAGCATAAACCGGACCCTCTTTGACACTGAAACGGAATCGACCCTGTCCATGAACTCTTTCCAAAACAGGAGCTTCATGCGTCAGCCGGTGCAACCATCTGAGTCGTAGTAGGCTACTATGGTGAAATCAGCAGGCTCGTTGACATACCAACCGCCGCCGACAAGAGGCAGACTGTCGGGAATCGCAATCTCCTTCCTGGTCCACTCCAGGACGGCCGACTCATAGTCAGTCCTCCCGGTGGAACAGGAACCAAATGCCGTCGCAACCGCTATTGCCATTACTATAGGGATATCAACCTCAGCTCCCTTGTATTAGGATAATCCTTGACCTTGCCCTCCGAATAGACTATTGTCGGAATCGCCATGGCAAAAAACATCATTGCCGCGAAAAGACAACTTCTGAGTTTCATGTCAGTTGGTTTTTAAACTTTGATGCCACAAAATTATGAAATAATCGGCTCAAGCCGAAAACCCGGTGCATGAATTTTGAGAAAAGTGTTAAATTTGTGGCATGAAAACCGCAGATGCAATATGGATGTGCCTCCCTGAAGGGCTGGACGAGCTATTTGAGATGGTGCGCTTCGAGCGCACGGAACAGTCTTATGACATATGGCTTGACGAAAAGAAGAAACTGTCTGATGAAGACTATCGTAATCCAAATATCGTAGCGCGAGGCTATACGGATTACGTTACGATACAGGACTATCCGATGCGCGGACGGCCTGTGTTTCTTCACATGCGCAAGAACAAGTGGTGGGACAAGCAGACCAACGAAATCTTCAGCTACAATCTCGAGCTTCCCAACGATGAAGGAACACGACTCAGTGCCGAGTTCGTGGCTTTTTTAAAAGACGAAGGTGGAGACGACAGCCCTGTCGATTAAACAGATAGCGCAGATGTACTGCGTCAACGGCAAACATTTTGCCGACTTGTACCGCAATAAGATAAGCGGTTACGCCGACTGGTGCGAACAGGAGCTTGGCTGTGGGTTCTATTTCAACGCCGATAATATCGGCCCTTACATGAGCCTTGACGAGACGTGTCTGAGCAACGGCGAGGTATGGACGTTCCTGACCAACAAGGACGGCCACGGAGGCAAGGGAACACTTGCGGCAGCCATTCCCGGCACAAAGAGTGACGAGATCATATCAATCCTCGTCAGTGCGATGGGACGCTCCGTCAGACGCAGGGTCAAGGAAGTGACCTGCGATCTTTCGCCATCAATGATGCTCATAGCCGCGGAAGTGTTTTACAACGCCCATGTGGTCAACGACCGTTTTCATGTCCAACAGGTCTATAATGAGGCCGTTGACGAAATCCGTATTGATATTCGCCGTCAGCTTATCGCAGAGGAAAACAACCGCGACAAGTCCGAACCGCCGGTAACGTACTCCAACGGAGAGACCATGCGCCAGATACTGGCCCGCAGCAAACACACTCTGATGATGTCGCAGAACAAATGGACTGACATACAGCGCCATCGCGCCAACATACTGTTCAAACACTATCCAATATTGAAGGCTGCATACAGCCTTGCGATGGAGCTGCGCAAGATTTTCAATGCTAAAATCTCACCGACAAAAGCCATGGGGCGGATGAACAAGTGGTATGAAAAGGTAATGGCTCTTGGTAACAACAACTTCCGCTCGGTAATCAAAACATTCAGGAACCACGCTCCAACCATCCTGAACTACTTCCGCCGTCGTGCGACCAATGCCTCCGCCGAGGCATTCAACTCTAAAGTCAAAATCTTTCGCTCACAAATGCGTGGTGTCCGAGACCGAGACTTCTTCATCTTCCGACTTGTCAAACTCTACGCCTAAAAATTTAACACTTCTAATTGCCCAATTTAACATATGCACCGTGCTTTCGGCTTGACCCAAATAATCCATGTTGAGACAAATTTGCCGACCTATCGCACTAAATTATTATAAATCAACCACAGACACATTTATTATCGGATATTATCATATTCAATCATTGCTTATACGATAGATGATTCCAAGCATCTTGAGCAAAAATCAATCCTATTTGGCAAATTTACGGGCCTTCATTCCCCCACAAGAATATCCAACAATTCCTGTTTCCATTTCGAAGTCGATTTCATTATCGCCTTCGACAAACGACTTTTCTTGTTATAAAAGACTTCACGCTTTACATTGAGGATGGCACATATGCATTTTGCCGGCAACCCCAAAGAACAATAGACCACTATCCTCCTCTGTGAGTCATTCAGTTTTCGGTGCAATGATCCATAAACATCGTTCAATAAATTTCGCGTATTGATGTTAATCTCCGATTCAAGACACTCAAGAAATTTTTCATCCTCTGTCAGGGTTTCTATGCCTTCTATGCCTGACCTTAGGCGACTCAGTAAATCCGCCTCCTTATCCGCCGTATCTGCGGATTTTTCAATTTCGTAGTAATCGGAATATATCGAACCAAGATTCTTTATGATGGGGCCCAGTTGTGGCGATGGGCCTCTTTCACTTACTTGACCTATCAAGACTCCAATCCTCATGAGCAACTGGGAATTCTCAAGACATTTTCTATCGTAGAACCACCATATGATAATTCCCACACATATCACAAACAAACCTATGATGCCGAATAACAAATAATCACGCTGACGAATATATTCAAGTTCACGCCTGGCTTCCTCTCTTTTTTCTTCCAGCATCAACCGGAATTCATGATGGAGAGATGAACGCACTCCCGTGAGACACATCGCTGCAAAACCTTCACTCTCCTCCGACCTGACTCTGTATGCCCTCTCATAGTCGCCCTTGTGTTCGTAATACTCGGGGAAAAGAGATTGTTCACCATATTCTTCATTCTTCCAATATCTTGAAGGCAACCTTCTCTATGCTGTCTTTAGGATATCCTCTCAAAAGGAGCGACATCAGGTAAACATTCATGTCTTCAAGCTGCATCTGTTCGTCATTCCCACCACGGCGATTGTGTTCAATCAGCTTTTCCGACCATTGCTTACTGCTTTCATAGGAGGCCTGCTCCCCATGTCCAGACGGTAATGCTTCCCATGCCGGACTGAGCGCAGGCCCGTATTTTCAAACCACGAAACCACAGTCCTAATCCCAAAGCGATCACCTACTCTCTTTTAGGCTGTCAACAAGCGTATCGGCATTTTCTCCAGCAACTTTTAAGGTGTCGTTCTTTTCTATTGGTTCGGCCGAGGCCGAACTGCTTTTCTTCCTTTTTCTGAGGAAAGTAAATGGATTGTCGAAATCTTTTCTGTAGATTATTCCGAGCCCTTGGGTTGTCAGGGCTTGTCGGAGATAATAATTCTGGTCGTTGAAATGATTGTAGGCCTTAAGTCGGAGATTGCCGTTATTGCTGAGGATATACTCCAAATCAAAGTCTCCGACGAAAGTGGTCTGGGAGGTGCTTCTATCGCGATAACCAAAATTACCGTTTAGCAGAAGACGGTTGTTGAGCAATCGCGATGACAGGGCAAGGTCTACCTCTATGTCTGAGAAGTCGCCCTTATCGCTTCGGAATGAAGGGGCAAGAGTAAATTTATCAGTCAGCTGGCCGAGCATGTTCGACAGTTGTGATGAAAGCGTGGATGACGCCACGGCTGCAAGTTCACTTCCGCTTCCCGACGTGCCCATATATTCGGGAGTATAGAATTTATTGAGAGCCAATAGGTAGATTATCTGGCGGCTCATCATGTCGTCGGTGGAAATAATGCTCTTTACTTTTCTCTCTACGTCCTGGGTCAGGGTCGGCAGCTCGATGTCAAACGTAATGTCGGGATGCTGCATCTCTCCGTCCACCATCAGCATTGCGTCGACAGGCACGTTGGTCCTTGCAAGGTCTTTATCCGTGGAGAAACTCTTGTCAAGGTCAGAGAGATTGGTGTTGACCCGGTATGACGCGGTTATATCGAGCATCGCGTTAAACGGGTCGCCATTGAAGGATATGCTGCTGCCCCTGCGGATTTTAAAGTCGCGCAATATCAGGTCTTGAAGAGAGAAATTATAGTTGCCCTCTTCGAGGGTATATTTCCCGAACATTTGCATCTCGTCGCTTTCAGAATCATAGTCCACCTGTATGTTGCCATTTCCTCTGGTCGTTATTTTATCGCCGGCCACGGGATCCATGACAAGGGTCATAAGCGTGGAGGGGGTGACGGTTCCACGGATATCAATCATGAATTTTGAAGGACTATTATTGGCGCTCTCAGCTTTTTTCCTGAATGCCGCCAGCACGGCCGGAACGCTGTCGGCCTTCAATGCCTCCCGAGCCTCTTTCCTTTTGTCGGTAAACGTCAGAAACCGATAGTCTTCCGCCGCCTGTGTGTCATTAAGAACGAACGTGAAATTGGAAGCTCCGACAGCCGTCATATCGACCGAGACAGACACGGCTCCCGGCCATCCTCTTACGACAGCGTTGCCATTGCCATAGAACGTGCCATACCAGTCGGGGTTGATTTTGGCGTTAGTATCGTAGCATAGCATGTTGCTCACGTCGGAAATCCGGAAATTAAAACGTGGGTCATGAAAATATCTATGGGTCAGCTCTCCTGTCAACAATGCGGAGTTGCCTTTCTTGTCATACAACCGGAATGAGGGTATGATTATTTTTCCGGGATTGAGTATGACAGAATCCGTGCCGTGATACGTCACATTGGTATAGTCAAGCTTTATCGATAGAGAATCCGCGAGAATCTTCCCCACCAGGTCAATATCGCTGAAAGTGCCGAACAGCTTCGCCTTCCCTGATGCGTATCCCTTGACATCTGAGGTGAACGCCGACATAAAAGGCTGAAGAAACCCGACGGGAACCCGGTCTGCGTCAATAGCGAAACTCAGAGAATCCCTTGTCACCCATATTCCGCCATCTATGCTCGAACGGCTCGCGCCGTCGCCTTTGATTTCCGCCCCGATCGCCACTTTCTTTTGATTGTTGTCCCAATGGCTCTTAATCCGGCCATCTCCAAGCACTGCTCCATTGTAGGACATCTCCTTTATACGAAGGTTGTCGGTAGAGGCCACCGGATTTTTACTGAGCACGCCATAGGCTGTCAGGTCGCCGGTGGCAATGCCTCCGAAAGTGACGTAATTGATGTTCAACGTGTCGAACACATAGCCGACATCGATATCAGCAAGCCTGACGCGGATAGAATCCGTGGCTGATGAAGACGCCTTTCCTTCAATATCAATAAACTGACCCTCATGCCATATTTTAAGACCTTTCACGTCGAGGATTCCGTCGTTGAAGCTGATGTTGCTCCTGTCTATATTCCATTTCGCAGTTCCGAACTCAAACACCGACGGGACAATATCCACCTCTATTTCCGGATTTCTGCTCAACTCATCCCTATGCAGTCTGGCGCCGAGAGAGATGGCTCCATTTAGGAATGAATTGTCGATTGTCTCCCAATTTACGTCTGCAAGGATATTATCATTCTCCCCGACTATGTTTAGCCCCACCGACATATCCCCCTTTTTCGCAGGCATAGTGGTAGCGGCGTCGATTCTCGCAATTCCATTGGCGATGTCAAGATTCAACCTCGTGTCGCGCACAAGCTTGTCCCTGCCCTTTTGCAAATATGGAATGTCGATTTTCAACGAAGCAAGATCATCGCCTGTATGCAGGGAACCAGTTATCGGAATTTCCACGAGCAGTCTATAGGGGATAGAAAGGAATTCCGCGACAGAGTTATCGGGCTTAAGCAAAAACTTGAAGTCAAGGTCTGATTGCGATTCCTTTTGATGGTCATTGCATCCAACGATGCTTGGCACCACTCTTGAAATCATACACTGCAATCCTGCTACGGCATCTTTGAACTTGAATCTCCCTGCAATCTCGCCATCTATCCAATCGCTGTTGACCGCAATCCTTCGCAATGAATCCATGGTCGCTGACTCAAGCATTATCTTGTCCAACGATATGGATTTCTTTTCCGCAGAGAAAAAGTTCAAATCTGTCAGTTCAACCTTGCCCTGGGCATTGTCAGGACTGTTCCCTACGATGTCAGCTTCGACGTTGCCGGAGAAAGTGTATCCTTCATATTTTTTCAGTATCCCCGCCATGGAAGGCTTGAAGAAGCCAATGTTGGCACTCATTTCGATCCTCGAAGCAACTCCGTCGACAATTGCCGAAGCGGAAGCCTTCATGTTGGCCATTTCATTATCGCACGATACATCAGCATTTATCTCCTTCCCCTCTTTCCAAAGTTCAGCGAATATCCCTCCATAAGTTTTCCCTTTCATCTCAATCATCGGCACACTGGCAACTGCATGACCATTAAAGTCTTTTCCATGCAAGGAACCATCAAAAGTAAGATCCAGGGATGTCATTCCGAATGTCGAGTCAGCCAAGAGTCGCCCTATATCAAGACCTTCCGTGAAAAGCTCAGCCTGAATATTGCCTGTACCCTTCCTCAAGGATTCTGTACGGGCAGAAACAAAAATATCTCCGCAAAGAGTCGACAGGTTGCAATCTGCCTCATAGTCGCCTGAAGACGGGTGAGCCTCTCCGGTAGCCGATATCTCTATTCTGCCACTACGCGACAGAATATCCTCTACCCTTTTTGGCAAAGACGCTCCTCCATTTCTGGGCAGAACACTTCCAGCTCGCGACATTTCATTATCGCCATTTCGCGGCAAAACAATAAAATCATACCAAAGACGCTCCATATCCGACTCAGACACTCTCAACTTGACGTCATCCACAATAACCTTGAGATTCTTCTTGTTTCCTATGCTGTCGGCTTCTCCGGACAAGTCGAGTGAAAACGAGCCATCTTCCGATTCAAGGCTGAATTTTGAAAGGCGGAGGGAATTGAGATTTCCTGCCACGTCAAGGGAAAGGGTCAATGGGTCGGTATAGTCGCGCAACTTGGGAAGAAGCCATGAAAAGTCGGAGGGAGCCACGAAATTATCAACCATAACGACATGATGGTCGCCCTCTTTGAGAGAATTCAGAAGGTCGGCATATCCATCGAACTCAAGTCTGAAATCAGACGGCCGTAGCTCCGTGGATGGAAGTTTCACGACAAAATTCTCCACCGACAGAGAATGAGGCGTCATATGTGCACGCAACGATATCGTCTGAACCGACAGACCCCCGGAAACCTTAAACGACAGTCGCCTTAAATCAATCTTGACGTCGTCGTTTGAAATTTTGGGAATATTTATATCCGCCTTTAAATCTTTTATATATACGTGGTTGAAATCCATGCCGGAGTAGTCTTTCCGAAAGGGCATCCATTCCTTGTCGAAAGAAGCTGAGCATTTTCTAAGAACGATGTTTCTCAGATTGATGTCGTATTGCCGTGGCTTCTTGTTTTTATCCTTTGGCTTGAAAGCATCGATAATATACTGGATGTTGAGAGGCCCTCCCTCCTTGGCTTGCCTGACAGCCACTTCGAGACCAATAATTTCGGCATAAGAGAACTCGATTCTCCTTTCAGTCAGAAGACGCCACAACGATATGCCGGCACCAAGCGTCTCTACCCGGACACACTTTTCACCATCCTTGTCCAAGACAGTCACATCGTGAAGCCGCACTTCATTAAAGGGCATTATCGACATCTCCCCAATTGAGATCTCAGATCCCAAAAATGCGGAAGCCTCCCTCTCCGCAATCCCTTTCAGTTGCCCCTGGAAAGAGGGAACGGAGATAAGGATATAGGCAGCAAGATATAGCGCGACGACCAAGATAATCGCCGTGAAAAGAATGCCTCTGGCCACTCTGTAGATACTCCTGACTTTATTCATCAAATACGCCTGACTTTGTAATCCTCAAAAAACTTACAAACTTTTTTACGATTACTTATTCATTTTTCGTCTCATAGTTCATTCAAGAAGTCAGACATCGAGCCCTTCTCCTCCCACAATCACGCCGGGCGTGATTCGGAATGCAAAATTAATCAAATTTAATCACTTCTCAGCATTCCTTCTTTTTTTATTGCAAACTTATCGCCACAGGTTTTGTCATTTCATGGAATTACGCTAACTTTGCGTATAAAATCGAAAGCCAATGAGCGTAATTATTCTTGGAATAGAGTCGTCATGCGACGACACTTCGGCGGCAGTCATCAGCGATGGCTGCCTGAAGAGCAATGTCATCGCCAGCCAGAAGGTGCATGAGCAGTATGGTGGAGTCGTGCCAGAGCTTGCCTCCCGGGCCCATCAGCTCAACATAGTGCCAGTGGTCAGCGAAGCTTTGCGGCAGGCAGACGTAAAGCTGTCTGACCTTTCCGCAATAGCCTTCACAAGAGGCCCCGGTCTTCTTGGTTCGCTTCTTGTAGGGACGTCGTTTGCAAAAGGCCTGGCGGTCGGGCTTGACAAGCCTCTCATTGACGTCAACCATCTTCATGCACACGTGCTTTCGCATTTCATAAAGAAAGGCCCATCGGACGTCGTGCCGGAATTCCCATTCATGTGCTTGTTAATCTCTGGGGGCAATTCCCAGATTGTCATTGCCAAGAGTCCTTATGAGATGGAAATCGTAGGGAAGACTATCGACGATGCAGCCGGCGAAGCGTTCGACAAATGTGCAAAGGTCATGGGGCTTCCCTATCCCGGGGGCCCTCATATCGACCGGCTCGCCGCCATCGGCAATCCTGAAGCCTTTAAATTCAGCAAGCCCCATATCCCCGGTCTTGATTATTCCTTTAGCGGACTTAAGACCTCTTTCCTATATACGCTTCGCGACAACCTCAAATCCGACCCCGACTTCGTGGAGCATAACAAGGCTGACCTTGCCGCCTCTCTTCAGAAAACGATAATCGATATCTTGCTCAACAAACTTGGCAAAGCCTTGAAAGAACATCCGGTGCGTCATATTGCCATAGGAGGAGGAGTCTCAGCAAATTCCGGAGTAAGAGAGGCCGTGGCTGATTTCTGTAAAAGAAGAGGCATTACAGCATGGATTCCTGAAAGAGCCTTCACGACCGACAATGCCGCGATGGTGGCAGCAGCCGGATATTTCAAATATACTTCAAAACAATTCTGCGATCTTTCCCTGCCGCCGTATTCAAGGGTCACAGTATAGTTAATCATAGTGCTATGAACAAGACATCAAACCCTCCCCGAAACAATAAGACTTCCGTCCATACGGAGACCCGCCATATCGTGATTTATGGATATACTCGCCAGGAATTGACAAAAGTGATCAAACACTTTGAGGCACAACTTCCGGAGTTTGTTAAAATCACAATCGATTCCTCGAATCTTGTCACTAAAATAACACTTACGGGTGTCAATTCAGGCGTGGAATTGCTCAGATTCAAAATGAATCGCTTCCACAACGACCTCAACCGGATATTTTCCCAAGAAGTCGTTTCGACGGAAGATAAATCCATAGCCCAGGTGCTTGGAGAATTATTGACGGAGCTTGATCTGACAGTCGCTTGCGCGGAAAGCTGCACCGGAGGCAACATAGCCCACAGAATCGTGCAGGTGCCGGGGTCTTCCGCATATTTTCTCGGAAGCATCGTCAGCTATTCCAACGATGTGAAGGCCGACGTGCTTGGCGTGCCTCGAAGCGACATCTCTTCATACGGAGCCGTAAGCAAACAGGTGGTGGAGGCAATGGCAAAAGGAGCGGCCACGCTAATGAGGAGCGACTGCGCAATCGCCACAAGTGGAATAGCAGGGCCCGACGGAGGCACAAAGCTAAAGCCGGTCGGGACAGTCTGGATTGGAGTGAAGTATGGCGAGACAATCGTCAGCGAATGCCATCATTTCAAAGCAGACCGCAATGACGTCATTGAGAGCGCGACAAACCATGGCATGGTGATGCTCATCAACCTTCTTAGAAACAAGTATGAAATACAGGAAGATCTTAATGATGATTGATTCTTCCTGCAGACATCATGACTGACGACAAATCTGATTCGCCCGTAAAAATTGCAACGTTTTCGGGCGAATCTTTTTATTACTCAAAAATGATTAGGAATCTTCCAACAACAACTTGGTTCGTGAGCTATTTGAGGATTACACAATTATGTTTCAGTAGTTTTTTAATTTTTTTTTGTAGATTCCAAAACGAAGTGCAACGTTATGGAGCCTAAATGATGTAGATTCAAGGGAAAGTGTTAACTTTGCCCCGTGGATCGAAGAGGAGGCGAGCCCTGCAGAGGAGCAACTCGACCAAGCAATAGATTCATCCGCCACGCTGAAATCGTGGAAACAGACGGGGCTGTCTTGCGGCAGCTCCGTTTTCATAATTTTAGACGGCGGCCATGGCTAAGAAAACCTTTCCCATAGTGGCAATACAAAAAAACAAAAAGGGAGACCGAAGTCTCCCGAAGATTAATTAATTTTGTATTGCTCATGTACAATCAATTAACCCTTGCGCAAAGATACACAATTTCTGCCATGCGCCAAAATGGTTCTTCGCTTCAGGCCATAGCAGACGAGTTGAACCGCCTTCGCGAAGAAGAGGCGGCATTAAAAGGAAATACGGCTCCCGCAAAAAAGATTGCGGCGTCTACCGTCTGTCGCGAACTCAAACGCAACCGTAACAAGAGAGGCGGCTACAGTCCCGGGCTGGCAAATGAGATGGCGAAGGAAAGACGGGAGCGTATAGTTAGGAACACAGCGCTCAAGCCCGGTGTTCTGGAACGTGCCATGAAGCTGCTTGTCGAGAAAAGATGGTCTCCCGAACAGATATCCGGCAAACTCAAACTGGAGGGCATACAGATATCCCATGAACGTATATATCAGGAAATAAGGTCAGACCTTGAGAAGTATAGCCAGTACACGCATCATGGAATGAAACATCGCAGACATCAGGCCAAGCCATACAAGACGGCAGGAAAATCCATGATACCAGACAGGGTTTCAATCCATGACCGTCCGGCCGAGGCCGACGGCAAAAGATTTGGAGACTGGGAAATGGATCTGGTAGTCGGAGCCGAACAGAAAAGTGCTGTCCTGACCATAATCGAACGTAGCCGGAACTTCTTCATTCAGACAAAGCTCCCATCTAAGAAACCGGCCGATGTTGAGGAAGCTGTCATTCGATTATTACTGCCATACAAGCAGTTTGTACACACCATTACAACAGACAATGGTGTTGAGTTTATGAATCACAAGAATATCTGTAACGCCTTGGACTGTACCGTTTATTTCGCAGACCCGTATTGCTCAGGGCAAAAGGGCGCGATTGAAAACATGAACAAGATATTGCGAGAATATTTCCCGAAAGGCACTGATTTCAGACTTGTCTCCCAGGATCAACTTAACAAAGTTCAGTACCAAATCAATGAGAGACCGAGGAAAAAATTAGGTTTTTCAACACCGAAAATTGAGTTCTTCCGAATGATTTGCTAATTTTGCACTTGCCACTTGACTCTACAAATCAAAAAACATCTCTACATTATTTGCACAATTCAGTAATTATTACTAATTTTGCACCCGGTTTGAGGCACATCCTTTAAAACCGCCAATTTGATGCGCCTGGCGGTGATATGAGAAATGAGATGGCGGCCCCAAGCCTTGAGAATTTTTATTGAATATAAAAAATTAACAGCCATGTCAAAAGTTTGTCAGATTTCAGGCAAAAAAGCTTCTGTGGGAAACAACGTATCTCACTCAAAGCGTCGCACCAAGCGCAAATTCAACGTCAACCTGCACACAAAGAAATTCTTTTGGGTTGAGCAGGACATGTGGATTGAGCTGACCGTGTCAGCCCACGCTCTCCGCACAATCAACAAAATCGGCTTGAACGCTGCTCTTAAGAAAGCCGAAAAAGAGGGCAACCTCGACTTTAAAGACATCAAAATCGTTTCTTTTTAATCAGAATTTCTAAACTATGGCAAAGAAAGCTAAAGGCAATAGAGTGCAGGTAATCCTTGAATGCACCGAACATAAAGCCAGCGGTATGCCCGGAATGTCAAGATACATCACCACTAAAAACCGCAAAAACACGACAGGACGTCTGGAGTTGAAGAAATACAACCCGATCCTTAAGAAAATGACCATTCACAAAGAAATAAAATAAGCATCCCCTGACCCATGGCAAAAAAAACCGTCGCGTCGCTTCAAAAAGGAGAAGGACGCACCTACAGCAAGATAATCAAAATGGAGAAATCTCCTAAGACAGGCGCTTATATCTTCAAAGAAGAAATGGTGCCCAATGATGCAGTGCAAGCTGCCCTCAAATGATTTTTCGCAAAGACGACAATAGAATCAAAAAGCCGTGAGAATTTCTCACGGCTTTTTGATTCTATCCATATGAGCCAAAGCCGGGACGACAGTAGAGATCTCAATTTCTATATTTGAGCGATTTCCTTAAGGACTACGATAAGCATATGAGGCCGGCAACCACGTGGTTGCCGGCCTCATATGCTTTCGCAGTTATATAGATCTTGCCTTACCTCAAACGGCTGAGCGGATTATTCCTCTCTCAGAATTGACAACAAAGCTTACAATCTCTTCCCTGTATTTTGATTCCGGCAATGTCTCCTCCACAAGCCTTATAGCGTTGGTCACATTGAGGTCGCTTAGATAAAGCACCCTGTAAATCTCGCTTATAGCCTGAATATCTTCAGGAGAAAAACCATTACGGTGCAAGCCGACCGTATTAAGACCAACATAGGAAATCGGCTCACGGGCCGCCTTCACATAGGGAGGAATGTCTTTATTGACTAGCGCGCCTCCCTGAAGCATTATGTTCTTTCCGAGATGGCAGAACTGATGCACTAGACATCCTCCACCGAGCACTGCAAAATCATCCACAACGACTTCACCGGCAAGCTGGCAATTATTCGACATTATGACACGATTGCCTATCTTGCAGTCGTGGGCAACATGGTTGTAGGCCATTATAAGGCAATTGCTTCCGACAGAGGTCTCGCCCTTTGAAGCCGTGCCTCTATTCACGGTCACGCATTCCCTTAGCGTTGTGCCGTCGCCTATATAGGCAAACGTTTCCTCCCCTCGGAATTTAAGATCCTGGGGAATCGCGGAAATGACCGCTCCCGGGAAAATCCTGACTCCCGATCCTATTCGGGCTCCGGGATAAATCGTCACGTTCCCATGTATCTCACAATTGTCGCCTATCTCTACGTTGTCATATATATTGGTGAAGTTGCCAATCTTGACATTATTTCCGATTTTCGCCTCGGGACTGACGTAATACATCTTATTCATTAATATTCAGCTCGATTATCATTTGTTTTTAATTATCTGAGCCATAAACTCGGCTTCGCAGACAATTTTCTCCCCGACGAACGCATATCCCTTGACAACGGCGCATCCTCTGCGTATTTCCGTCATGAGGCTGACATTGAGCAAAAGTGTGCTTCCGGGCACTACTTTCTGACGGAACTTCACATTGTCTATCTTAAGGAAATACGTGCTGTATTTCTCCGGCTCCTCAAGATAATTGAGCACGAGGACTCCGGCTGCCTGCGCCATTGCCTCCACTTGAAGAACGCCGGGCATAACCGGCTCCTGAGGAAAATGTCCGGGAAAGAATGGTTCGTTTACAGTCACGTTCTTTACGGCCACACAATGCTTCCTGTCGATTTCTATCACCTTGTCGATAAGAAGGAAAGGATACCTGTGGGGAAGAAGCTTTCTTATTCCGTTGACATCGATTATAGGCTCCACGTTAGGATTGTAGGACGGAGACTGAATCTCAGTGTGTCTCACCTCCTTGCGTACCATACGAGTGAATTTATTGTTGACCGTATGCCCCGGACGAATAGCCACTACCCTACCCTTTATCGGGCGTCCGATGAGAGCCAAATCGCCTATGACGTCCATAAGTTTGTGTCTTGCAGGCTCATTATCCCATTTCAACGGCTGGGGATTGATGTAGCCGAGCTTGTCGAGACTCATGTGAGGCACGCCAACAAGGTCGCATATATGGTCGATCCTGTCCTGACTCACCTGCTCGTCATATATCACGATGGCATTGTCAAGGTCTCCACCCTTTATCAGCCCATATTGCAGCAAAGCCTCTATTTCCCTTACGAAGACAAAAGTGCGTGCGCTCGCCACCTCCTGTTTGAATTCAGTCAGCTCGTCAAGCACCGCAAACTGATTGGGAAGCACCTTGGAGTTGTATTCCACCATGACTTCCACACTGAAATGGTCGTCGGGATAGATGGTCAGGACAGAGCCTGTCTGCTCATCCTTGAATCTCATCTTTTCCTTTATGATATAGAAATCTTTGTCTTCCTTTTGCTCCACGAGGCCCACTTCCTCAAGCTTCTCGACATACTTGATTGCACTGCCGTCAAGAATCGGCATTTCAGGACCGTTGACTTCGATTATGCAATTGTCTACTCCCGCCGCATAGAGCGCAGCCATAGCATGTTCGATAGTGCTAACTTTCACGCCATTCTTCCCAAGGACTGTGCCACGAGTCGTCTCTATGACGTTTTCTGCCACGGCCTCAATTTCAGGTTGACCTTCGAGGTCAACCCTCCTGAACCTATATCCACGCCCATCTTCCGCAGGAAGGAAAGTGGCCGTTATATCCATGCCGGAGTGCAGTCCTTTTCCACTGAGCGTGAATGGAGCCTGCAATGTCAGTTGTTTCATGTCTATGAGTTGTTATTGTAATTATTTCTTAGAAAAAATCTCCTCAAGCCGTTTCAGATAGACCTGGTTCTTGGCAAATTGCTTGAGGTCTATTGCCGGATAGCCTATCAGGCGGTTGCCGTTGCCTATATTCCTGTGAATGCCGGATTGTGCGCCAAACTCATTGAAATCGCCAATCTTAAGATGTCCGGCAAATCCGCATTGACCGCCCACCATGTTGTTGTCGCCGATTTTGGTGGAACCGGCCACGCCGCTTTGGGAAGCAAAAACATTGTTTTTGCCGATGCTCACATTATGGGCAATCTGGATAAGATTGTCGAGTTTGGTTCCGTCGCCCACGGTGGTCTGGCCAAACGTGGCGCGGTCTATGGTGGTGTTTGCTCCTATCTCCACGTCATCCCCGATCACGACAACCCCTGTCTGAGGAATTTTTTCGTAGCGGTTGCCGTTTGGAGCAAAACCAAAGCCGTCTGCACCTACGACAGCCCCTGAATGGATTATGCAGCGTGAGCCGATCCTGCAACCTTCATATATTTTCACGCCCGCGCGCACAACGGTGTCATCTCCTATGACGACGCCATCTCCTACGTAGGCCTGCGGGTAAATCATTACATTACGTCCAAGCTTCGCGCCTTTGCCAATGTATGCGAATGCTCCGATATATGCGTTTTCCGGCACTTCCACTCCTTCAGCAATGAAGCAAGGCTGCTCTATTCCATTCGGCTTTGACTTCATCGACTCAAGCTGTCGCAACAATTCCGCGAGTGTGGCATATGGGTCGTCCACCCTGATAAGGGTAGGGGTTACACTTCCTTCCGGATCGAAATCATTCCCAACAAGCACTGCGCTTGCCTTTGTCGTGTGGATGAAATGCGAATATTTGGGATTGGCGATAAACGTGATATCGCCCTCCTTCGCATCCTCAATCTTGGCAAAACCTTTAATGAGGACGTTTTCATCTCCTTCCACTTTCCCTCCCGTTAGAGCCGCGAGGCCCTTAGGTGTTATTTCCATGTTTTCTGAAGAATAAATTCTTAAAAGGATAAATTTTTTGCAAATATCGTCATTTTTTCGCGAATAGCCTAATATTTGGTGCTCAATATTGCCATTTCCTCCGCTTTAGAGCTTATTTAACCTCTTGAAACCACTTTTCCTACAAAATAACGCAACATATCCACTACGCCGGTTTGATTCGACATCGTTGACAATTTTACAATTCCAGACCATGATTTTGAAGATTTCCTTCCTATTCTTCAATTTTTTTTTGATTGGATGGAGAATAATTGCTACATTTGCACAAAATTGCCGGAAAGGCTTTCCGACAACAGCAAACAATTAACAAAAGACAATAACGAACCATTAAATTTCTTCAGACATGAAAATTTCTCATATCGAACACATCGGCATCGCAGTGCCCGATCTCGCAAAGGCTATCGAATACTACGAAAACGTATTGGGTCTAAAATGCTACAAGCAGGAAGTCGTGGAAGACCAGAAGGTCACGACAGCGTTCTTCAAGGTCGGAGACACTAAAATTGAGCTTCTCGAAGCAACTTCGCCCGACAGCACAATCGCCAAGTTCATAGAGAAAAACGGAGGTCGCGGCGGCATGCACCACATGGCATTCGCCGTTGAGGACGGCGTAGCCAACGCGCTCGCCGAAGTGGAAGAGAAAGGCGTAAAGGTAATCGACAAAGCCCCCCGCAAGGGTGCCGACGGACTCAACATCGCTTTCCTTCATCCGAAATCAACGGAAGCCGTATTGACAGAACTCTGCGAAAATCCCAATAAATAAAGGGAGTCGCAAAACCGAATTCTCACACCCAATGTGTTTCACCCAAACACAATATAAGAAATCAAACAACTTTTTAACAAATAAATATGAGCACACAGCAAGCAAAGATCCAAGAGCTCATCGACAAGAGGGCAGAAGCCCGTCTTGGCGGTGGTGAGAAAGCGATCGACAAGCAGCACGCCAAAGGTAAATACACGGCCCGCGAGCGTATTGCGCAGCTCCTCGACGAGGGCAGCTTTGAAGAACTTGACATGTTTGTCACTCATCGCTGCACAAACTTCGGACAAGAAAAAAAGCATATCCTCGGCGACGGCGTTGTCACCGGCTTCGGCACGATCGACGGACGCCTTGTCTACATTTTCGCCCAGGATTTCACGGTCTTCGGCGGATCGCTTTCCGAGACCATGGCTCTCAAGATTTGCAAGGTGATGGATCTGGCAATGAAAATGGGGGCTCCCTGCATCGGTCTGAACGACTCCGGAGGTGCAAGAATCCAGGAAGGCATCAACGCACTTGCAGGTTACGCCGAGATTTTCCAGCGCAACATCATGGCATCCGGAGTGATTCCCCAGATTTCTGCTATCCTCGGCCCTTGTGCCGGTGGAGCTGTATATAGCCCCGCCCTGACCGACTTCACCATAATGGCCAAAGGAATATCGTATATGTTCCTGACCGGCCCGTCGGTCGTGAAGACAGTGACGGGAGAAGACGTATCCCAGGAGCAGCTCGGCGGAGCTTCTGTCCACTCTACAAAAAGCGGCGTGACACACTTTGCCGCAGAAAACGGAGAGGAAGCCCTGATGATTATCCGTAAGCTTCTCAGCTATATCCCCCAAAATAATATGGAGGAGACCCCTCTCCAGACATGCAACGACCCTATCGACCGTCTTGAGGATGCCCTCAACGAGATAATCCCGGAAAGCGCCAAGATGTCCTACGACATGTATGACGTCATCGGAGCCGTCATCGACAACGGTGAGTTCCTTGAAGTGCAAAGGGATTTCGCAAAGAATATCATCGTCGGATTCGCAAGGTTCAACGGCCAGGCTGTCGGCATCGTGGCCAACCAGCCCAAAGTGCTTGCCGGAGTGCTCGACTCCAACGCCTCACGTAAGGCAGCAAGGTTCGTCCGCTTCTGCGACGCTTTCAACATTCCTCTCGTGACTTTCGTCGATGTCCCAGGATTCCTTCCCGGAACAGGGCAGGAATACAACGGCGTCATCCTGCATGGAGCCAAACTGCTGTATGCTTACGGCGAAGCCACCGTACCCAAAGTGACAGTGACGCTCCGCAAGAGCTATGGCGGCGCACATATCGTCATGAGCTGCAAGCAGCTCCGTGGAGACATCAACTATGCATGGCCCACTTCTGAAATCGCTGTCATGGGAGCTGAAGGCGCTGTCGGCGTGCTTTATGCCCGCGAAGCCAAGGAGCATTCCGATCCTGCAGCTTTCAAGAAAGAGAAAGAGGAAGAATACCGCAAACTGTTTGCCAATCCATATCAGGCTGCGAAATATGGCTACATCGATGATGTCATCGAGCCTCGCAACACCCGTTTCCGCGTGATTCGTGCCCTTCAGATGCTTGCCACGAAGAAAGTGTCGAATCCTCCTAAGAAACACGGCAACATTCCACTTTGATTTACCCTCACCTCTGTCATACTTGTCAATACATATGAAAAAGTATTTTCTGACAGCGGCATTATGCCTGGCCTTTGCGGGAAGCACAATAGCGGCTCCCGCAGGCCGGGACATAAGCGCCGACTCTGTTGAAATCGAAAAGGTCGGCGAGCAATATGCCGTTCCGGCCCAGACCGTTCCGAGTGAGGAAGTGGATTACGTGGAGGAGAGCCCGATAGCAAGAAAGATGACCCAGGCGGAGAAGGCCCATAATGCCGCCGTCAATGATTCATGGGGAGGCGCTATCACGATAATCGCTATGGTGATTGTTGTCTCTGCTCTTGCCATCCTCTCGATTCTGTTCCTATGTTTTGGAAAAATTTCCGAAGCTCTCATCTCTAAGAAGAAGCTCCAGACAGTGAAAAACTCGACGACAGCTCCTTTGGAAAAACATCATGCCGAAGTGGATTCGGGCGACACTATCGCAGCGATAGGATTAGCTCTTTCCGAGCATTTTGGCGACGGCCACGACATGGAGGACACCATCCTCACCATCAGGAGAATGAAACGCGCCTATTCGCCCTGGAACTCGAAAATCTACAACCTGCGACAAATGCCCGAGCTTCATAAGAACCAGCCCGGACGTTCCGCATTCTGAATCCATGATTTGATTAGACATCATCACCATTATGAAATTCAAAGAATACAAATATAAGATCAACGGCACGAAGTTCACCGTAAAAGTTGGAGAATTGGTAGACAATAACGTGCAAGTTGAAGTGAACGGCACCCCCTACACAGTTGAGCTCGACAAGGAGCCCGCACGCAAGACAAGCGTATCACAGCCGGTCAAGAGCCCAAAACCCGCTCCTCGCACCGAAAGCGGAGAGAAAATAATCGCCACGCCGACATCAGCTTCCGCCGGCGCTCACGTGGTCAAAGCCCCACTGCCCGGCACCATCATGAGCTACTCCGTGAAAGTTGGCGACATGGTCAACGCCGGAGACACGGTCTGCGTGCTTGAAGCCATGAAGATGGAAAACGACATTCATTCCCCCAGCAGTGGAAAAGTGGTCAGGATTATTGCCAACGTAGGCGACGCCGTGCCTCAGGACGGCGACATCCTGGTGATTGAATAATTGGCTGAACTCACACATCTCAAGTTATGATTTTAGCTGATTCAACTTATTCGTTTGGTGAATTCATGATGCAGACGATACGCTCGTTCTGGGAATTCACAGGTTTCTACAACTGCGAATGGACCAACCTGGTGATGCTCGCCATCGGTTGCTTCTTCGTTTGGCTGGCAATTAAAAAGAATTTTGAGCCGCTCCTTCTCGTCCCTATCGGATTCGGCATGCTTATCGGAAATATTCCTTTTCAGGAAGGAATGGAGATTGGCATCTATGAATCGGGATCAGTGCTCAACATTCTCTACAATGGTGTAGAAAAGGGTTGGTATCCGCCCCTTATCTTCCTTGGCATCGGAGCCATGACCGACTTCTCGGCTCTCCTTGCCAATCCCAAACTAATGATTATCGGTGCTTGCGCACAGTTTGGTATTTTCGGCGCCTACATGCTTGCCCTTCTTTTAGGATTCGACCCTCTTTCTGCAGGTTGCGTCGCCATCATCGGAGGAGCCGACGGTCCGACTGCTATCTTCACCACATCGAAACTCAATCCCGCGCTTCTTGGAGCCGTGGCGGTCTCGGCATATTCCTATATGGCTTTGATTCCGCTCATCCAACCCCCGTTGATGCGTCTCTTCACCAACGATAAAGAACGCAAAATCAAGATGAAACCGGTCAGGGTAGTAAGCCAGAACGAGAAAATCATATTCCCGATTGTAGGCCTTCTACTGACGTGTTTCGTAGTGCCCTCGGGCATTCCTCTGCTTGGCATGCTTTTCTTTGGAAATCTTCTTCGTGAGAGTGGTGTGACGACACGTCTTGCCAAGACTGCAAGCAACGCCATGACAGACATCGTCACAATCCTTCTCGGGCTCACTGTGGGTGCATCCACACAAGCCGACAGATTCCTTACTCTCGACACGCTTTTTATCTTCGGCCTTGGATTCCTGGCATTTATCCTTGCCTCTTCAGCAGGCGTACTGTCGGTGAAAGTTTTCAACCTCTTCCTGAAGAAAGATAAGAAAATCAATCCGCTCATTGGAAATGCGGGCGTTTCAGCCGTGCCGATGGCCGCAAGAATTTCCAATAATCTCGGTCTTGAATACGATCCCTCCAACTATCTTCTGATGCACGCGATGGGTCCGAACGTAGCCGGAGTGATTGGTTCTGCCGTGGCAGCAGGCGTTATCCTGAGCTTCCTTGGGTAATCCTCGACAGCTTATTCCTTAGCTTAAGTTTTAAATATGATGGGGGGATGCGATAACAAAACGCATCCCCCCGACATATACAGCCGCCATAAGCGAACAAATCTGCGGCGCGTTTGTTTGAAACTTAGGGGGGAATGGTTAACCATGAAAGGCTCTCCCCGAACCGAATCCAAATAAAGGCAGCTTCATTCTTTTCCGCCTATGATAACTGACAACGTAATCAAAGAAATATATAAAAAGTTCAGCAAGCCTCATGCCAACGATGAGGAACTAAGACTGGATTATTTCATCCCCATGCTGGTCGAGAACCACCGCATAAGGCTTGAGGATAAAGAGATAATAATCGACGACCTCGACGAATTCAACCCTTTCCGACGTTTTCTCGTCAGAAGTTTGAACGCAGTGCTCGAGTTTGACAAAATGGTGGCTTTCGTATTCAGAAATCATATCCTTTTCCTTGGAAAGGAAGACAATCAAATGAGAGTGCACATAAAACCGGAAAAGCCGAAATCCCTCTTTTCAAGAATATTCGGCAGGGACTGAGAACAACACCGTAGCCGCAATTTTGGGGCTACGGTGTGAGGCTTCTATTAGTTGAGAGAAAGGTCGTCAAAGCCGCTGCCAAGCTCCTCCTCAGTAAACTGAGAGTCGCCATACAGATCCTCTATATCAAGATCCTCCAACTTTGCGGATTGATCTATCTGCTTTTCAAATTCATCATAATCTATTACTTGCTCAGGAGCCTTGCCGCGTTTCACTGTGCAAATAGGATCGCGCAGTGTGCGTCCGGGAATTGCCTCCTTCATTTCCATAAAAAATGACCTCTCCGTCAGATAATTGAAAACGAATACGAGCTTCTGGCCCTCCTCCTCAATCAATTCGTTGAGCGGAGTGTCTTCCATAATCCAGATGTCCTGGTCGCTGGAGCTGCCCATGTCTTCGAGCGTGATTTCCTCTTGTCGCTGCCATTCGTCATCACACAGAAAGAACGAGTCGATATCGTCTTTCGTATAGTCCACACTGTCGAGAATCGCATTGCGAAGCTGAAGGAAGGAGGAATTGGCATCTATCTCTATTTCCCGAGAAAAATTGCTCACCTCATCACTAACCAATTTGAACTTATATACCATAGCTTAATAATGACTGAATTTTTCTTTTGTTGATTATTTCTATTTCTGACGCGAAATTAATTCATTTCCTCTTTGGCACAAAATTATTTGGCAATTATTTATTCTCAAAGTCATATTTTTTTATTGTGCCCTATATTTTTAAAGCACTACGACCAACATTCCCACCTCTACACTTGCTTTCTAAAAGACAGATTACGGTGTAGGTCTACACAAAATAAGAGGCACCAATCGGTGACCTCTTATTTTAAGAATGTCTGGATTCGACAAATTCCTATACCTTGATAAAATTTATGACCTGATTATATCAGCCAATAATGCCATAACGCTTGAACACCTTCTCTATCGCCTCTATCGAACGCTCCACCTGTTCCTTGGTGTGCGTAGCCATAAGCGAGTAGCGGATCAGCGTGTCGTGGGGAGCCACTGCGGGAGTCACGACAGGATTGACAAACACCCCTTCGTCAAGAAGATCTCTCGTGACGTGGAAAGTCTTATAGTCATCGCGGATAAAGAGCGGAATAATCGGTGTGGAAGTATTGCCGATTTCGCATCCGAGATTCCTGAACTGTTCAAGAGCATAGTTGGTTATATTCCAAAGATGCTCCTGACGCTCTGGCTCGGATATCATAATGTCGAGGGCGGCATTGACAGCGGCAGTGGAAGCCGGGGTGATGCTCGCCGTAAAAATGTAGGCACGTGTGTGATGGCGCAAGAAATTAGTGACTGATTTGTCGGTGGCTATGAATCCTCCAAGCGAAGCAAACGACTTGCTGAACGTACCCATAATCAAATCCACGTCCTCTGTGACCCCGAAATGGTCACACGTGCCGCGTCCACCCTTTCCGAAGACTCCTATGCCGTGAGCCTCATCAACCATGACCGAGGCATTGTATTTTTTTGCAAGCCTGACAATCTCTGGAAGATTGGCCACGTCGCCTTCCATGGAAAAGACTCCGTCGGTCACGATCAACTTCACCTTGTCGGGCTCGCATTTCTTGAGCTGTGCCTCAAGGCTCTCCATATCATTATGCTTATATTTCAGATAGTTGGAAAACGACAATCGCCTTCCCTCTATAATAGAAGCATGGTCTTGCTCATCGAGGATAACGTAGTCTTCTCTTCCCGTCAGGGTAGAGACCACTCCAAGATTGACTCCGAATCCGGTGCTGAAAAGCATCGCGTCTTCCTTGCCGACATATTCAGCGAGTCTGGCTTCAAGCTGCTTATGAATGTCAAGCGTGCCGTTAAGAAACGGCGAGCCTGCCATACCAGTGCCATATTTTTTAGTCGCATTGATTGCGGCTTCAATCACTTTGGGATGGTTCGTAAGCCCCATATAGCTGTTGGATCCGAACATCAGGACTTTTTTGCCGTTCATCAGCACTTCCGTGTTCTGCTCGCTCGATATGGGCCTGAAATAGGGATATACGCCGGCTGCCATTGCTTTTTGCGGGGCATCGTAGCGCGACAATTTCTCTTGTAAAAGCTTCATACTGTTCAAGGTGTTTGCTTGCTGAACTTCCCTGTGGACACTATGGCTCACACCGCTATCCAAGCGGCCGGGACACATTCAGGCTGCAAAGTTAACCATTTTTTTAGAATATTTCACCACCCCTCCCTCTTTTTTATGCGTTTGGCAGGCTTTTTTGACATTTTTGTCAATCCTCTCCCTCTCTTCTGCCTCTCTTTAAGTCCGCTATTTTCATATTCTTATAAATTTGAATTAAAAATCCGGACTTGTTTGAAACTTTTAGCACGCTATTTGTTTATAAATTGAATGAACGGAAGAAACGAGCAAGCATTCAATTTCCAAGCTTACTCCTTCTCCTCAATATAAATAAGAATAAATTATAAACTCAAATTTTAGATATATCATGGGAAAAATCATTGGTATCGACTTGGGAACCACCAACTCCTGCGTAGCAGTGCTCGAAGGAAAGGACCCTGTAGTTATTCCTAATAATGAAGGACGAAACACGACTCCTTCTGTCGTGGCTTTCGTCGATGGCGGCGAACGTAAAGTAGGCGACCCCGCCAAACGCCAGGCCATCACAAACCCGACCCGCACAATCTACTCCATTAAGCGCTTTATGGGCGAGACATGCGGAAAAGTTGAGGATGAAATCAAGCGAGTGCCCTACAAAATCGTCTGCCAGAACAACATGCCTAAGGTAGACATCGACGGCCGCGACTATACCCCGCAAGAGATCTCGGCTATGATTCTTCAGAAAATGAAGAAAACCGCCGAAGACTATCTCGGTCAGGAAGTGACGGAAGCTGTCATCACCGTGCCCGCATACTTCGACGACTCTCAGCGTCAGGCCACTAAAGAGGCCGGCGAGATCGCAGGTCTTAAGGTGAAACGTATCGTCAACGAGCCTACAGCGGCTGCCCTTGCTTATGGTCTCGACAAATCGACGAAGGAACAGAAAATTGCAGTGTTCGACCTTGGCGGCGGAACATTCGATATCTCCATCCTCGAACTTGGCGACGGAGTATTTGAGGTGAAATCCACAAACGGTGATACCCACCTTGGCGGTGACGACTTCGACCACGTGATCATCGACTGGCTTGCCGACGAATTCAAGAACGATGAGGGAGTTGACCTTCGTCAGGATCCTATGGCAATGCAGCGTCTGAAAGAGGCTGCCGAGAAGGCCAAGATTGAATTGTCGAGCTCCACTTCTACGGAAATCAACCTTCCTTATATCACGGCTACCGCTTCCGGGCCTAAGCACCTTGTGAAGAATCTCACCCGCGCAAAATTCGAGGCTCTCGCATCCAAGCTTATTGACGCCGTTGCCGCTCCTTGTGTCAACGCCCTTAAGGATGCCGGTCTTTCGGCCTCTGAAATCGACGAGGTGATTCTCGTGGGTGGTTCCACCCGTATTCCTGCCATCCAGCAGAAAGTGAAGGAAATTTTCGGCAAAGAGCCCAACAAGGGTGTCAATCCCGATGAGGTTGTGGCTATTGGCGCTGCAATTCAGGGTGGCGTATTGAGTGGCGACGTAAAAGATGTCTTGCTTCTCGACGTTGTGCCCCTTTCAATCGGCATCGAGACTCTCGGCGGCGTGATGACAAAGCTTATCGAGGCCAACACCACAATCCCGACCCGCAAGAGCGAGACCTTCTCGACAGCAGCCGACAATCAGCCGGAAGTGACGATTCGCGTTCTTCAGGGAGAGCGCCCCATGGCTGCCGACGACAAGCTGCTAGGAGAGTTCAATCTTGCTGGCATCGCTCCCGCTCCCCGTGGCGTGCCTCAGATTGAGGTTACATTCGAGGTTGACGCAAACGGCATTCTCAACGTTTCAGCAAAGGACAAGGCCACGGGTAAGGAGCAGTCTATCCGTATCGAAGCCTCAAGCGGCTTGAGCGACGCCGAGATACAGCGTATGCGCGACGAGGCCAAGGCCAACGAAGAGGCCGACAAGAAAGCCAAGGAGAGAATCGACAAGCTCAACCATGCCGACTCCGTTGTGTTCCAAAGCGAAAAACAGCTTAGCGAACTTGGCGACAAGATTCCTGCCGACAAGAAAGCAGCCATCCAGAGTGCTATCGACAAGCTGAAAGAGGTCCACAAGAACCAGCTCGTTGAAGACATCGACTCAGCCGAAAAGGCAGTGACCGATGCATTCCAGGCAGCAGCCCAAGATATCGCCAATGCCCAGCAGGCAGCAGCCGGACAGCAGGCCGGTCCTCAACCCGGTGCAGGCCAGCAGTCCAACCAAGGTAACGGCGGCGCCGAAGACGTGGAATTCGAGGAAGTGAAATAATCCGAGATACAGAATAATCTTACACAGACAACGGCGAGCAGGCCATCCAACGCCGCTCGCCGTTGCTTTTTCCCTTACAGTTCCCTTTTACGGCAAAAAGGCATAGAATCCCAATGCGATAGGCATATGATTCATGCCCACAAACCGATTCCCGTAAATCAAAAACACACAAAGAAAAATGATAAGACTAAATTGTTTCTTCCTATTGGAAGACGTTCAGAAGAAAGAGGCATTTAAATTCGTCGGCACAGAGCTCGTAGAGAGATCACGCCACGACAAAGGCTGCATCGCTTACGACCTCTTCGAGTCCACCACAGTAGACAATCACATGATGATATGCGAGACATGGGCTACAGAGGAGGACCTCAAGGCACACATGCAGACCGACCATTTCCTCGACCTCGTGCCCAAACTACAGAAAATCGCCACAATGTCGATAGAAAAATTCAATTTCTAAGAAACTGTTTAAAATTAGAATTAAAAAAATGTTATAGGGCATAACAAACCCTCAGCCAAAGTGTTGAAGGAGAAAAAACATTGTTCATATGCATAGAATCAATCTCTATCAGACACTTTTGACCGAGGGTCAATGGTCTTATATAAACAAAGTATTCTTCGAAAATGATTGTCGCAAACGTAAAAATTCACTACGGAGCCTATTCGAAGCGGTATTATACCTACTGGTCACAGGATGTCAGTGGAGGATGCTTCCGCACGATTATCCCAAGTGGCAATTGGTGTACTATTACTTCCGAAAGTGGTCCAAAGAAGGTAGAATCGAACATTTGCTCAACAAACTTGTACGAAAGGTGAGGAAGAAACGAAATCAATCAGAAAGTCCCTCTGTAGGAGCATTGGACGCCCAAAGCGTTAAATGGGGCAACCGTAAGAGTGACAATGGATTTGACGCAAACAAGAAGGTCAAGGGCATCAAACGTAACATCGTGGTAGACCGCAATGGCTTTATTCTTGCCCGGACAGTATGCAGTGCATCGGTTCATGATTCCCATCAGGCTCACCCATTGTGTAATGCAGCAGACAGAGAGTGGGAACGGCTTGAAAAGGTTCTTGTTGACCGGGGTTACCGAGGGGAGATTGCTAAAGATATTGAAAAAGATTTTGCAATCAGCCTTGAGGTTTCCAATACTCCAAACGGGACTAGGGGATTCATACCGAAACCTCTCAGATGGGTGGTCGAGAGAACTTTCTCATGGCTTGACTGGTTCCGTCGCCTTTCTCGCAATTATGAAGAATCAACCGAGGTCGCTGAAGAAATGATTGATTTGGCTGCCATAAAAATTTTATTGAATCAAATTTAAACAGTTTCTAAGAAACTGTTTAAAATTAGAATTAAAAAAATGTTATAGGGCATAACAAACCCTCAGCCAAAGTGTTGAAGGAGAAAAAACATTGTTCATATGCATAGAATCAATCTCTATCAGACACTTTTGACCGAGGGTCAATGGTCTTATATAAACAAAGTATTCTTCGAAAATGATTGTCGCAAACGTAAAAATTCACTACGGAGCCTATTCGAAGCGGTATTATACCTACTGGTCACAGGATGTCAGTGGAGGATGCTTCCGCACGATTATCCCAAGTGGCAATTGGTGTACTATTACTTCCGAAAGTGGTCCAAAGAAGGTAGAATCGAACATTTGCTCAACAAACTTGTACGAAAGGTGAGGAAGAAACGAAATCAATCAGAAAGTCCCTCTGTAGGAGCATTGGACGCCCAAAGCGTTAAATGGGGCAACCGCAAGAGTGACAATGGATTTGACGCAAACAAGAAGGTCAAGGGCATCAAACGTAACATCGTGGTAGACCGCAATGGCTTTATTCTTGCCCGGACAGTATGCAGTGCATCGGTTCATGATTCCCATCAGGCTCACCCATTGTGTAATGCAGCAGACAGAGAGTGGGAACGGCTTGAAAAGGTTCTTGTTGACCGGGGTTACCGAGGGGAGATTGCTAAAGATATTGAAAAAGATTTTGCAATCAGCCTTGAGGTTTCCAATACTCCAAACGGGACTAGGGGATTCATACCGAAACCTCTCAGATGGGTGGTCGAGAGAACTTTCTCATGGCTTGACTGGTTCCGTCGCCTTTCTCGCAATTATGAAGAATCAACCGAGGTCGCTGAAGAAATGATTGATTTGGCTGCCATAAAAATTTTATTGAATCAAATTTAAACAGTTTCTAAGAAACTGTTTAAAATTAGAATTAAAAAAATGTTATAGGGCATAACAAACCCTCAGCCAAAGTGTTGAAGGAGAAAAAACATTGTTCATATGCATAGAATCAATCTCTATCAGACACTTTTGACCGAGGGTCAATGGTCTTATATAAACAAAGTATTCTTCGAAAATGATTGTCGCAAACGTAAAAATTCACTACGGAGCCTATTCGAAGCGGTATTATACCTACTGGTCACAGGATGTCAGTGGAGGATGCTTCCGCACGATTATCCCAAGTGGCAATTGGTGTACTATTACTTCCGAAAGTGGTCCAAAGAAGGTAGAATCGAACATTTGCTCAACAAACTTGTACGAAAGGTGAGGAAGAAACGAAATCAATCAGAAAGTCCCTCTGTAGGAGCATTGGACGCCCAAAGCGTTAAATGGGGCAACCGCAAGAGTGACAATGGATTTGACGCAAACAAGAAGGTCAAGGGCATCAAACGTAACATCGTGGTAGACCGCAATGGCTTTATTCTTGCCCGGACAGTATGCAGTGCATCGGTTCATGATTCCCATCAGGCTCACCCATTGTGTAATGCAGCAGACAGAGAGTGGGAACGGCTTGAAAAGGTTCTTGTTGACCGGGGTTACCGAGGGGAGATTGCTAAAGATATTGAAAAAGATTTTGCAATCAGCCTTGAGGTTTCCAATACTCCAAACGGGACTAGGGGATTCATACCGAAACCTCTCAGATGGGTGGTCGAGAGAACTTTCTCATGGCTTGACTGGTTCCGTCGCCTTTCTCGCAATTATGAAGAATCAACCGAGGTCGCTGAAGAAATGATTGATTTGGCTGCCATAAAAATTTTATTGAATCAAATTTAAACAGTTTCTAAGAGTCTGTTTACTTTTTAGAATTGTTAAACATTAGATATGATTAATCAAGAGTTTGATAGTTGCAAAATCAATCATTTCCTCAGCGGATTCATTGGTCTGCTCATAGTTTCTTGTGAGCCTTCTGAATCCGTCAAGCCATGCGAATGTCCTTTCAACGACCCATCTCAGCGGCTTGGGAGTAAAACCTTTGGTTCCATTGGGTGTATTGCTGACCTCAAGCTCTATCATAAAATCAGACATTACTTTATCTGCAATCTCTCCGCGATATCCTCTGTCTACAAGAATTTTCTTAAGTGTCGGCCAAAAGAAGGCTGTTTGTTTACACAAAGGATATGCAAGTCTGGAATCATGCACTCCTGCATTATCAACGGTTCTGGCGAGGATGAAGCCGTTGCGGTCAACCACGATGTTGCGTTTGATACCCTTTACCTTTTTATTGGCATCGAAACCGTTGTCGCTCTGACGGTTGCCCCATTTGACGCTTTGTGCGTCCAATGCGCCGACTCTAGGGCATCCGTTCTGCCCACGTTTGCGTCTGATTCTCATAATTGTCTTGTCTATGAAATGTTCGATATGGCCGTCCTCTCTCCACTTGCGAAAAAACTTATAGACCGACTGCCATTTCGGAAAATCCTTGGGAAGCATTCGCCATTGGCATCCGCTGACCAGAAGATAAAGGATGGCCTCGAATATGGAGCGCAGGGGATATTTGCGGTGTCTGCAATCATTTTCAAAGAATACTTTGTTTATATAAGACCATTGACCCTCGGTCAGATGTGTCTGATAGAAGAAAGTTATATGCATGATAATACCTTTTTTCTCCTTTCAACACTCTGGTTGAGGTTTTTTCGTGCTATTAATGTTTAATTTGGGTTAAAAGTAAACACACTCTAAGAGTGTGTTTGAATCTAAACACAATCTAATTCCGACATAATCAAAAAAGCGGGATAGCATCGCCAGCCGATGCCATCCCGCTTTTTTTTATTCATTTGCTTGTTCAGCCGATCAAGTTGGCCAAATCCTCATCTACTGTCGAAATAGTGCCTATGCCGAATTTATCCTTTAGAACGCCGAGAATATCAGGCGTGAAGAAAGCGGGAAGTGTCGGCCCGGTATGGATATTCTTCACTCCAAGGCTGAGGAGAGCAAGCAGGACTATAACTGCTTTTTGCTCATACCACGCTATATTGTAGACAATCGGCAGGTCGTTGACGCTCTTCAATCCAAACGCATCTCTCAGCGCCAAAGCGATCACCACAAGCGAGTAGGAATCGTTGCATTGCCCTGCATCCAGCACACGCGGCACTCCGTCGATATCTCCCAAAGGAAGCTTGTTGTAGCGATATTTTGCGCATCCCGCCGTAAGGATCACGCAATCCTTCGGAAGACGTTCCGCAAAATCCGTATAGTATTTTCGGGATGGGAATCGACCGTCGCAACCGGCCATGACCACAAACTTCCGGATCTTGCCAGCCTTGATCAGCTCTATGACTTTCGGAGCCAAAGCCAACACCTGATTGTGGGCGAATCCGGCAACGATCTCCCCATGTTCTATCTCCGTCGGGGGCTCACACGTCTGAGCTCTTGCGATAATCTCTGAAAAATCTTTCTTCCCGTCGGGACCTTCGGGGATATGATGTGTGTCGGGCATTCCTACCACTCCCGTGGTATAGACTCGGTCGGTGTAAGTCGTTTTAGGACGTGGCGGCACGATACAGTTTGACGTGAACAGAAACATTCCGTTGAATGTCTCAAACTCATCAATCTGCTTCCACCATGCATTGCCATAATTTCCCGCGAAATGCTCAAATTTCTTGAAGAAAGGATAACTTTGAGCCGGAAGCATCTCGGAATGCGTGTAGATGTCCACACCCTTCCCCTCCGACTGCACGAGCAACTCCTCAAGGTCTTTCAAATCATGCCCGCTTATAAGAATGCCTGGGCGTTTCCTGACTCCGATATTCACTTTTGTTATTTCCGGATTGCCGTAAGAGGAAGTGTTGGCCTTGTCGAGTAGAGCCATGGCCTTCACTCCCCCATCGCCAACCGCAAGCACGAGCGACAGCAACTCATCGGCCGATATGTCGGGACGGCTAATCTCCGCAAGCGCATTCTCTATGACGACATAAATATCCTCATCCTCGAATCCTAAGTTCAAGGCATGCCGGGCATAAGCCGCCATCCCCTTGCAACCGTACATGGCAAGCTGCTTTAACCCGCGTATATCCGGATTCTTGTCATGAAGGACACTGAAAATTTCTTCGTCGAGCTCACCACCGGATTCCACCACCTCAAGTCTTCCATAATCCTCTTCCGAGATATGATAAGACACTTCCGGCATGAAAGGAGGCTCCATCCCACGCTTTTTTACGGTTCCGATAAGCTCATTCTTCAATTGTAAGCCTTTTTTAATGAAGCCGTCAAGCATAGGATTGTCGAAATTGGCATTTGTGATGGTCGTGAAGAGAGAATCGATGACGAAATGCGACGCCGCCTTGTCGCCACTACCCTTTTCCCGAAGGAATCTGTTGACAATAGCAATGCCGCGCACGATGTAGAGCAGCTGATCCATTCTCGCCGAGGTCTCCGGTTTCTTGCCGCATACGCCCTGAAGGGTGCATCCCTTTCCGCCGGCCGTCTCCTGGCATTGATAACAGAACATTTTCATAGACAAAATAAGATTAAAAGATTCAAAAAATTAGAATGTGTTTACATTTACCACACCCTATGTATGTCTAATAAAAACGGAGTCAGCCATATAAATGTTCAACGCAGTGGTGGCAGACGGCAACGGTATGCCCGTGACCATTTCCGCAGAGGAAGCTCTGCGACGTCTTGAAAACACCATAAGAGCTTCCTTAACTGAATTCGCCGACTCAATGGGGAATCAAAGTGAATCCCCATGAGTGGCTGCGGTTGGCCGGAATCGTGTGCTCCGGAAGAGGGCGGTCGCCCCAGCTGTCGTAGCCTGCCACGCCCTGCTGCCTCATGTCGAGACATAGTTCCACGAAGTCGCGTGGAGTGATGTCGTTGATGTGCGTCTGACGCCTAAGCCTGTCCTTCGCCTTGCTCTCGTCGTGATTCGCAATTTGCTCAGGAGTGAAATTGTTCCATTGGTAAGGTCTCCCTACTACCTCTTCCGAATCAAAATCCTCCACAGAATTATGCAATGCGTTGAATCCAATCAGTGAATCTGCCCTGACTTCCAATCCGCGACCCTTGGAATCAGACAATGCCACCCATCGCGTGTCTGTGCGATGTCCGTTTTCCTGCGGCCTGACATAGTTGTCTGTATACATCCGGCCCGCTGTAGTCTCATAAAGACCTACATGGCTTCCGTAATTGCGGTCAGTGTAATTTTCTCCCGGCCCTCTTCCGAAATACTTTACCCTATCCATCTTCTTGGGCAAACGCATCCTTACTCCAAGTCGGGGAATCGTCACGTCCCGCAAAGAATCCGGCCCGATGCCTGGCGTATATTCCACCCCTATACGAACCCTGCCATCATCGGATATAGAATAAGCCATATCATACTTCCCATCATAGGAAAGCCCATAAGACACCCAGACCTTGACACAATCTTCAAGCTTTTCTACTCGTATTCCCTCTTTCAGCTTAAGATTTTTTCCTGCCATCTTCCATGATTGATCGCGCATGGGCATACCATTGCCATAGTCATTATCTGTAGGCCCACGCCAAAAATTGGGACGCAACCCGAAGCCGTCGGCCATATATTCTCTGCCATCAACGGAATACGATTTCATGCACCCTGTGGCCTTATCAAACACCATTCTCATCTTCTTTGACGAAACCTTTAAATCGTCGTCGGTGTCTTCGATGACAAGATGGCATCCCGAGACTTTTCCTATGACAGGCAACGGCTCAACCGGAAGGCGAAACTGCTCGGAGGCTATGACGTGGCCGGCCGGCAACGCCCTCTCCCCTTTCAATGTCTCTACTCTCAGATTCAGGAAATATTCTGTCGCAGGTTTACGCTTCAGTCCTCCGACATCCACTTTCAGATTCCGACTTTCTTGGGGCGCGACCTCAAATCTTTCCGACACCGACCTGACAGTCTTGCCATTCTCCTGCACCTCGTAAACGATTCTATATTTGTCAAGGTTTGTGAAATAAAACCTGTTCGTTACGCCGACAACGCCCTCCGCAAGATCAATTGGCGCAAACCCTACGTCCTGATATGCGTATTTCACCTCCGTCATCGCAGGATGGGGCGTACGGTCGGGAGCGACTATACCGTTGCAATTGAAATTCCCGTCGCTGGGGGCATTGACTCCGAAGTCGCCTCCATAAGCCCAATATTTTCTGCCGTTTTCATCCGTCAGCGCCAGGCCCTGGTCAATCCAATCCCATATAAATCCGCCCTGCAGATTCGGATAGCTGTTGATATGCTTCCATTGCAAGGCAAGATTGCCGTTTGAATTGCCCATTGCGTGGGAATACTCTGAAGGGGCCACCGGGCGGTCGCTTCCCTCCCTTCCGATTTTTTCAAGCCATGCAGCATCGGGATATTGAGGCACATACATGTCGGAATTCCATTCCCATTGTGCCCTTTCGTAGCAGACGGGACGATTCATCCCACCTCGCTCCCTCTCCTTAATATATAGATAGGTCTGATAGAAATTATAGCCATTGCCAGCCTCATTGCCAAGCGACCATACCGCCACGCAGGGATGGTTCTTGTTCCTTTCATACATATTGACGGTGCGGTCGAGATGCTTTATGAGCCAGTCGGGATTGTTCCCAAGCGTTCCTCCTTTCCGTAGGTTGTAGTACATTCCGTGGCTCTCGATATTCGCCTCATCGTAGACATATAGTCCATACTCATCGCAAAGTTCATAAAACCGCCGATCCTGAGGATAATGGCAAAGTCTGACGGCATTTATGTTGTTGCGCTTCATCATTTCGAAATCCTGCCTCATGACGTCTTCCGTCACGTAATGCCCCGTATTCTCGTCATGCTCATGGATGTTGACTCCCTTCAACTTTATTGGCTTTCCGTTGACGAGGAATACGGTATATGGATTTCCGTCTGACGATTTCTCGGCAATTTCTTTTATCTCAAATCGCCTGAACCCGACATTATGAGGAATGAATTCTACCCTCCCGTCATCCCCTTTGACCTCTATCAACAATGTATAAAGGGATGGGGATTCGCTGGTCCAGGTTCTGACATCTTTTACATCAGTCATGAAACCCATGGCGTTGTCACTCCGGGAAAAGCCGTTGACGGCAACCGCATCCCTTCCATGTGCCACGACCTTCCCCTCTGAATCCATAAGATGATAGCCTATCTCCACCATCCTCGCTGACGGGGAGGAATTCCACAGGTCGAAATTAATTTGAAACAATCCGTTGGCATAGCTGTCATCAAGGGTGGAGACAATTCTGAAATCCCTGATGCCTGCCTTCGGCAGAGAATATAGAAAGACATCCCTTTCGATTCCGCTGATTCTGAAAAAATCCTGGCATTCAAGATATGATCCGGTGCTCCATCTATAAATCTTCATCACGAGCGTGTTCTCTCCCGGATGGAGGTATTCGTTGATTTTGAACTCCACGGGGTTCTTGGAGTCCTCGCTGTATCCGATTTCCTTCCCGTTGATGTATGTGTATACCCCTGACTTCGCACCCGCAATATGCAAGACCACGTCGCGGTCTTTCCATTCTTCCGGAATTCTGAAAGTGCGCTTATAGACTCCGACAGGGTTTTCATCAGGCAGAAGAGGAGGCTCGGGGTTCTTGGGTTTGAACTCATAGCCATGATTTGTATAAATAGGGGTGCCGAATCCCTGCACCTCCCAGTTGCCCGGCACTTTTATATCATTCCATTGCATATCCGGCTCCTGAAGAATCGTCTCTGGGAGAATATCTTTGTCGGAATCAAAGTAACGGAATTTCCATGTTCCATTGAGAGGAAGATAGAATCGACTGTTCTCATATCTCCGCGTCATAGCCCCCTCTCGCGTATCATAGGTCATGAACGAGCAATGCGCCCTTTCCCTGTTTACCCCGACACACTGCACATCAAGATGGCAAGGGATCTTCTCCTCTGCGGTAATATTTTCCGCAGCCATTGACATTAATGTAAAGGCGCAAGTCAGCACCAGCAATCTTATCTTCATATCTCTCATGTGCTTTATTGTTAGAAGTTCGAATGCCCAAAGATATACAAAATATCCGATTCCCGCAATATCCAATATGACAACTGCCCGCACAAGAATCGATTCTCATGCAGGCAGACCGTATTTTATTTGGTTCATCCGACATTTCGCGTGATACGGCAGTCGTGAAGTGAGAACAATCGTAATTTGAAGTACTCTTCATCCCTAAAGCCGTAGGCGTTTCGTTTCATAACCTTAATCTTGTTGTTTATACCCTCAACCCTGCCCGATGAAATATGATGGTCGCACCATGCGAGTATTCCCCAACGGTGAGCCAATAATGTGGCGGCCATTTTGACAAGTTGTTTTTGACCGCTGTCACGTGCGATTCTCACCCAGTCATCAATAACTTTCTCCGCTTCGGCTTTATTCGGTTGCATCCATATCTCCCTAAGATATTCTTTGAGAAAATAGGCTTGTGTTATAGGCTTGTTAAGTTCAAGCACATTGTCAAGTCTATTGCGATTACGGGAGTCCATCACGTCTGTTCCGTTCTGAAGCAGTAGCCAGCGGGTACCTTTGATAATCTTGCGTTTATTCAGGTCTGTCTCAACGGCATATTGGGTCCTTCGCACCGAATAGACAGCATCGTTCATGAGCTTCACTACATGAAAATGGTCGAATACGAGAGTCGCTTCGGGTGCGTTTTCCAGAACGGAAGCAATGAATGCTCCGGACAAATCCGTAGCCACTACCTCGATTTTCACACCAAGGCAATTGGCCCAATTCCAAAAAGCTTCAAGAGCCTCTTTCCCCTTGCCGTTGCCGACATGAACAATCCTTCCCGTATCGAGATCCACCACGATAGTCATGTATACATGTCCCTTTCTGACAGCGAACTCATCTATGCCAATGCGCTTGACTCCCTTTATTATAGGCGGAGAGTACTTGCGTTTGAGGTGGCGTTTGTGTATATCTTTGACAGTATCCCAACTGACACACAAGAGGGCCGCAACATCCTTTATCGTTCCGATTCTCAACAAGTCAAGTACATAAGAGGCAAAGAGATGTGTATAGCCGCAGCTGCCGTTTGCGAACGGTATTGGCTCCTGGGCATCATAGTCACATTCCTTGCATTTATATCGTTGAAGTCTGAATCGTATGCTCACTGGTCTTCTGCCGATGGGAACGCAATGAAAGTCTCGCGTCCGAGTTCCATTCTTTATCAATCTTTTGCCGCCGCATTTAGGACAACACAACATCCTGTGCTTACTTTCCGTTTTTACTATACTGCGTCCTTTATGGCGCTCACAACCGACATATCTGAGGCTTTTCAACCCGAGTTCATGATATAGGAAACTGGTGTTCATGCTGATAATTTATGGGTGGTACTTTAAATATCAACGGAATCCCCGGTTTCCTTATTTGTTATGCCGACACCATGCCATCTCTCCATTTTTCGGATGAACCAATATTATCCTCGGAAGCCATAATGTTTAATATGGAACAGGTGGCTAAAATAGTTGCAATTATTATTTTTTTCATCATTGTAAAACTATTGCTTTGTTAGCTCCATTAATATATGACCATACGTATCTTTCAGATACAGAACGGTGTTGTTTTTTAGCTCGTATGACTTGACACAGTGTAGATTTGCCTCTATACTTCTTTCTAATTCCATATCATCACAAGATACTATACCCTCTACTGCCTTTTCAGTCATGGATATGTTGGAGAAGCCCAAAATATTATTATCCTCGACAAAATTGCCTGATATTATGTTACAGTCAGTGGTGCAGACAAATCCGGTGTTATTCAACTGTAAAACGCAGCCAGATTCGGGTCAAGCCGAAAGCACGGTGCATATGTTAAATTGGGCAATTAGAAGTGTTAAATTTTTAGGCGTAGAGTTTGACCAGTCGGAAGATGAAGAAGTCTCGGTCTCGGACACCACGCATTTGTGAGCGAAAGATTTTGACTTTAGAGTTGAATGCCTCGGCGGAGGCATTGGTCGCACGACGGCGGAAGTAGTTCAGGATGGTTGAAGCGTGGTTCCTGAATGTTTTGATTACCGAGCGGAAGTTGTTGTTACCAAGAGCCATTACCTTTTCATACCACTTGTTCATCCGCCCCATGGCTTTTGTCGGTGAGATTTTAGCGTTGAAAATCTTGCGCAGCTCCATAGCAAGGCTGTATGCAGCCTTCAATATTGGGTAGTGTTTGAACAGTATGTTGACACGATGGCGCTGTATGTCTGTCCATTTGTTCTGCGACATCATCAGAGTGTGTTTGCTGCGGGCCAGTATCTGGCGCATGGTCTCTCCGTTGGAGTACGTTACCGGCGGTTCGGACTTGTCGCGGTTGTTTTCCTCTGCGATGAGCTGTCGGCGAATGTCGATGCGGATTTCGTCAACGGCCTCATTATAGACCTGTTGGACATGAAAACGGTCGTTGACAACATGGGCGTTATAGAACACTTCCGCGGCTATGAGCATCATTGATGGCGAAAGATCGCAGGTCACTTCCTTGACCCTGCGTCTGATTGATTTCCCCATAGCTCCGACGAGTATGGATATAATTTCGTCACTCTTTGTTCCGGGAATGGCTGCCGCAAGTGTTCCCTTGCCTCCGTGGCCGTCCTTGTTGGTCAGGAACGTCCATACCTCGCCGTTGCTCAGACACGTCTCGTCAAGGCTCATGTAAGGGCCGATATTATCGGCGTTGAAATAGAACCCACAGCCAAGCTCCTGTTCGCACCAGTCGGCGTAACCGCTTATCTTATTGCGGTACAAGTCGGCAAAATGTTTGCCGTTGACGCAGTACATCTGCGCTATATGCTTAATCGACAGGGCTGTCGTCTCCACCTTCATCTTTTAAAAAAGCCACAAACTCGGAGCTGAGTCGTGTCCCTTCCTCGTTGGGAAGCTCGAGGTTGTAGCTGAAGATTTCGTTGGTCTGCTTGTCCCACCACTTATTCTTGCGCATATGTAGAAATACCGGGCGACCTCGCATCGGATAGTCCTGTATCGTAACGTAATCCGTATAGCCTCGCGCTACGATATGCGGATTACGATAGTCTTCATCAGATAGTTTCTTCTTTTCGTCAAGCCATATGTCATAGGACTGTTCCGTGCGCTCGAAGCGCACCATCTCAAATAGTTCGTCCATGCCCTCGGGCAGGCACATCCATATTGCATCTGAGGTTTTCATGCCACAAATTTAACACTTTCCGCTAAATCCATGCACCGCCATTTCGGCTTGAGCCCCAGATTCCTCGTTTACGTCTGTAAGTTCGTTTGAATTTGTAACGATACTGTTGTACTTTTCAAGTCTCCATTTCCCACACAAACTTTCATCCGGTAAATCATAACTTATTAGTTCCATCAGTATATGACCTTTATCATCTTTCAATACCAAAATGGCATCATCCGTAATCTCGTATGATTTGATACATGGCAGATTAAATACTATGCTTCTTTCCACCATCATGTCATCACAAGCCAACTCGGTAAAGGATATACCGGAGAATTTCAAGGCGCTTTTATTTTTTTCAAATTTGCCGGAGATAGTATTGCAGTCGGTGGTACAGGAGAATACTCCGGTATTGTCAAATTGCAATACATAATCAAATTTTTCGTTCACCTGTGTCAGTCCGTATGACGATGTGGCGATACAGTTGTATTTTTGAAGTCGCCATTCCCTGTACAGGGCATTATCTGACGGGGCATTGCATGAGCCAACTAATATGGCTAATACAAGCATTATTGCTGTAAGAATGTTTGTCCTCATATCATTTGCGTTTTATGGTCTGGCATTTTCGCTTACTCATTTCCTCTGCATACGCTATTTCTCCGTGTTCCCGAATATAGCTGATACAAGCCGGGCGGTCGGAGTTAAAGAGCAATGCGAACACTTTGCTTATAATGTTGGAGTAGATTTTACACTCCCTTACGTCACGCTCACACTCGGCACAGGTATGATAGCCTTTGCTTATGCAGCACTGGCGGATTTTACACCACGATGCTTTCTCGTTGTTCTTGCATCCGGGGCATTTGCCGGACAAGAATTTGCGGCACCCTCCACAATACAGCCCACAGGCGGCTATATTGTCTTTACTTGTTATTATACTTTTCATATTCAATGTTTTCTATCAGTATAGTTTTTACCACAGCCATAACATATACCGTCATGAACTGATATGATCCTTCCGCAATCAGAACAAGTCCAACGCTCTTTCTCCCTTTGCAGGAATTTTTCAATACCATTTTCTCTGATAAAGGCAAGATTGCCCATAAGCGATTCTATCATCGGATAGGCGTTGGCATACCAGCACTCCTTATCAACAATCTCCCTGCATGGATATTGAGGACATTTGTCACAGAACCCGTCCGGCAGTGTTTTCCGTATTTCACACTTTACAATCTTACATAGATTAGCGCAATACTCACCTTTGTAACCCTCATTCCGGCAACCAACGCAAGGGCTCTCTTTTCGCAGTGCTTCGCTGCACACAGCACAGTTCAGCCCGCATGGGGCAATCTTGTTTCTATCTGCTGTTATACTTTTCATATTCAAAGTTTTCTAAATGATTTCATGCACAAACTCTCCTTCATACCAGACGGTAGCGGATTCGCCTATAAAACGTAGCAGCACAAAGTTGGGGTCTGTCGGGCCTTGTGGATAATGACGATACATCCATTCCTCCCAAAGTTCTTTACGTTTCTTATCGTCAGTAACTATTTTCACCAAACCGGTCATTACCATCGACCGACCTTTTTCAAAATAGCATAGTCCCGCTTTCGGGTTATTTATGAACTGGGTGAATTTGACTGAATCTGCACCTGTTGAGACCCATATCTCGTTGATTCCGGAAGAATGTATTTTGCACATAGGCACGGGCCGGGGAAATCCGTCACCATCAACAGATGCAAGAACAAGGTCCTCGCACCGTTCAAGCACTTGGGCCATCCGTTGTTCTAATGATTTATCCATTGTCTTAATTCTATTCGTTCAAATCATTTTTATCGTTAACTCTTGCTGACGTTTATACCGCATATATACTGCAACCGTTAAAATGCAGGCTATAAGATCTGCCAAAGGAATACTTAGCCAGACTCCGTCAAGCCCCAAACCAAATATCTCAGGCAGTAGAAATATAAGGGGAATTAGAAATACTATTTGGCGTATGAACGACAAGATAATACATGTTTTCGGCTTGCCAATAGACTGGAAAAAGTTCGTTATCGTAGTTTGCATGGACATAACAGGAAAAGTCCATGCACAGACACGAAGACCTGCTATTGCAATATCTTTCAATGCAATTTCGTTGGAGAACAACCGTATTATTGGGTCGGCTGCTATTTCACACAATAAAAACACGGAGAACATGAAAGCAAAAGCTATTGTCACCCCAGTGTTCATAGCTTTGTCAACCCGTTCTGTCAGGCTGGCTCCGAAGTTGTATCCAATTATGGGCTGCATTCCGATAGATAAACCGATAATCATCATCGAGAAAAGCATATAGATGCGGCTAACAATACCGTATGCTCCCACACCAAAATCCCCGCCATAAAATCCCATTCTATTTATAAGTGCAATAGTTATGGATGCCGTGCAAAGATTCAGTATGAACGGAGGTGTCCCCAGTTTCATAATCTTTCTTGATAATTGGAAGTTGAATTTGAAGTATTTACGTTGAAAATGTACCTTGTTGGATTTCACACAAAAGAGCCTTACTACCCATAAAAGTCCCACAATTTGCGATAACACGGTGGATATAGAAGCTCCTTTGATACCCAGTCTCAACACAAATATGAATATTGGTGTCAATATCAGGTTTAATCCAACTGTCATTAAGGTTGATCCCAGCGATTTGCGAGGAAATCCATTACCTCGAAGCAAGTTATTAAGGCTTAAAAACAGAAATGTTATCGGATTGGCGAATAGCATTATTACAATGTATTCTCGCGCATAAGGGAGTATTGATTTGCTTGCTCCGAAAAAGTAAAGTATGACATCCAGATTGAGAAGTATAATCCAACCGGTCAGAGAACTGATTACAATTCCTAAAATCACTACATTATGCAAGATGTCAGTTGCTTTTTCATATTGTCCGCGTCCTAAACTGATAGAGGTCAACGTCGTTCCGCCAATCCCGATGAGCGTATTGAATGCTATGATACAATTCATAATCGGGAAAGTGACAGCAAGGCCAGAAATCGCCAATGCCCCGACTCCATTCCCGATAAAAATGCTATCTATAAGATTATATAGAGAAACGACCGCCATATTGATTATGGCCGGTATAGAATATTGAAGCAACAACTTTCCGATTGGTGCTGCTTGTAACTGACGATATTTTTCTTGTGATGTTTCCTGCATCTTACTAATTTATTCCGATACAGGAGATGCCGTACTGAAAAATACGGCATACTCCAAGTATCAGATTTATATGCTTGTTTCGGCTGCTCTATTACTGTTTGTTGATAGAATAATTGAAAGCCAGTGTATAGCTTGATTCGGCGGGGAGTCCGCCGTTTAGTCCGGGATGGAACTTTGGAAGCATACGAGCCACGCGTAGGACTTCAGTGTCAAGTGTCTTGCCTGAACTTTTGACTATGTGGGCATCCTTTACAACTCCGTCTTTTGCAATGGTTAACTGCACCACAGCATCCATATCGAGGCTGCCATTAGTATATGCGTTTTCCGGGAAGGAGATGTTTTCATTGATGAATGCTATAAGTTTGTCCTTGCCACCGGGAAAATTCGGTGCTGTTTCTGTTTTGATGAAAGGTACTGCGTCTGCGGCATCCTCCTTCTCTGTCACCACAACATCTGAATTTCTTTCTGTCACTCGAATGGTGGAATCGGATTTTTCGCTAATTTTGTAACGCAGATCCTCCACCGGCGTAGCGGCAGATACCTCGTTGATTACTGCTGACACCGCAGGGGTGGCCAGACCGATTAACGCGAGTGCCATTGCAGGCACCATGACAAAGGCACGCACACGGGCTTTGCCTGTCGGTTTACTTGATAACATCATAGTTATACGTTTTTTAAGTGAACTGTGATTGAGACAGTTGGAAATAGTTGCGAACCTTGATCCAACTGTCTTTTTTATTAGAAACATCTGATACTCCTCTCGTTTTACGCCCGATGCAAGCACACGGCTGTCGGCTTCATACTCATGGAGGGTATGAAGTTCATTGCGCAGAAGCCATATAGCAGGACAATACCAAGTGATAATAATCGCTGCCTGCATAAAAAGCAAGTCAATCCAATGGCGACATTCTATATGCGCTTTTTCATGGCATACTATCATCTGCCCGAACTCGTACCAGTCACGTCTTGGCATCATGATATATCCGCACCATGCAAACGGGGCGACGCTGTTATGGCGATGAAGTATAATGCGGCAGTCATCCTGTTTTATGTGCTCACCTTTGAGAATGAACAGTGCCAACCGTATCAGTGAAACGAGGAAATAGAGAATCATGACAATAACCCCTATAAGGAAAAGTGTGACTATATAATCCCATATCGGAGTGATTTGCTCTGATACCGTATTGGCTATATAGGCAATCTCGACCGGATTAAAAGCGATTTCAATATTATTCTCCATAATATCCGCTACCCAAAAGGAATTAAGTATGAAGATAGGAAAAACGAAAGCAAGCGTTATACAGGACAACAACAATATCCTGTTGAACCGGAAACATCCGGTATTGGCAAGAACGCATTTGTACACCGCCCAGACTACAATCAGGAGGGTGCTTGCCAATAATGAATATGCCAAGAATATGCCTGCCATTGTTATTCCTTTCCTCTGTTAGATATTTGCAATATTATTTCCTTAGCCTCTTCATCGCTATATTCCTCGCTTTTAATCAGGAAGTTCACAACATTCTGAATGGAATTGTCGAAATACCGCCTAATGACACTCTTCAGATTTTGTCCACAATAATCTTCCCGCTCTATTATTGGGAAATATATGAAGCCTGTGCTTTCAGCCTTGTGGTCGAGATAGCCTTTCTGTTCAAGAAATTTCACGAATGTGGCTACCGTAGTCCGGCTTGGACGCGGCTCATTGTAAAGGGCAACGACATCCCGAACCGAGAGTGCCCCGCTTTCCCAAAAGAAGTTCATCACTTCTTCTTCACGTTCTGTTAATGGCTTCATATCTTCCATTTTATATAGTCTAATTAAATTAGACGATTTGATAATACAAAAGTAGTCTAATTATTTTAGACAACAAAATAATCGGGCAGAAAAAATTGATTATAGATACGGATAGTGGAGAAAACCGAGTAGTTCTCTCCACTGTAACCTACGTTTTCGGCTCTTTACTTGTCGCCATAAAGCCCGATGCGGTTGCCGACAGGATCGGCGATGATGGCGAAGTAACCCCAATCGTCAACCTGAATCTTGGTCTTGGGAGTTACGAGCGTCGCGCTGTTATCCAACGCAGCTTTCACGCTGGCATCCAAATCTTTTGTCTGGAGATACACCAACACGCCTCCATTAGAGGGTGCGAAACCGGGGAACGAAGGAGCCGAGGAGATTGAGCATACGCTTTTTCCGTCTTTCATGAGACACGCCATTCTCTCGTCGCCGAACTGCGACACTTCCAGCTTTTCGCTGAAGAGTGCCTGATAGAACGCCACCGACTTGTCGAAGTCATTGGTGGGAATTTCAAAAAATGCAATCATACTTTTTTATTATTTAATTAGTACGCTGCAAAATTACAGCTACATCGTAGCCTGTGATAGTAAAAAGCGGACATCCTGTGTTAGGTGGAAAAGACCTACTGCTGATTATCTTCATCGTTATAACTGTTCTGCAATTTGTCGCTGAATGATTCTCTGAGAGCTATCCGCAATCCATTCAAGAAAGATTCATGGATATATATTGAAGAAGTCGGACAGTTGTCAGCGCACAGCCTGCACTGGATGCAATTTTTCTCGTCAGTCGGTAAAACCGTATCTTTTAGTGCGAATATGTGCATCGGACAAATCTTGATACATTTCCCGCAATTTATACAAGTAGAGGTATTTAGGAACACCACCTTGTTACCCGCTATTATATCAGACCCTTTACGGCGTATCGGTACGTCATCAGAATAACCTTCAACCGGATTCTTATGGGCATGAGCCAACGGATGTAATTTCAAACGCAATTTTTCCGCAAACAGTCTTGCCCTGAACATATCCTGCTCATTCGGTCTGGCTTTATTGTAGCCGTCCATCAGAACCCACGGCCCGGTGCGGTCAAATCCTTGACAGGAAAACTCTCCGACTATAATTCCTCCTTTCGCCTCTATAATTTTTTTGAGGTGCTTATGATATGCTCCCAAGAAAGGTCTGCAACGGGTGGAAAATACGAACACGTTTTTACCTTTAAAATATTGACCTGAAACAAATCTTTGAAGTCGTATATCGTGAGCGGCAAAGTTTATCGCGGAGCCAAAGCCAATGAGGTCATAATCCGACAGGTCGATTGACGGATTGCTGTCGATAGATACCAATTCGGCAGATAGGGCATCCTTCATGCTTTCCGCAATCTTCAACGTGTTTCCTCTATATGAGGAACGATAGAATATTATTGTCTTCATCTTGCGACTGATATTTTTGTTTCAGGTGTTCCGGGGCCACCGTTTACGCCCTTATACCCCACAAACATCAGAGAACTCGTGTCAAAGTAATAATCACAGCTCCAGAAAGCAGACATAAAGCCGGTAAGACTGACTTCGATTCTTATGGCATTCTTTCCGTCTAATTTCTCAGTTCCTTTCTTTACTGCCGACATGGTATAGAGCTTCATGTTGTCGGGGCGAAAACACTCATATTCCACAGACTTACTGTTTTTCAAAGTCAGTCCCGCATTATAGGCGATGTTCTGATACCACGGCTTGCCTTTACTATTTACCGTCTTTGAAATCCGTTTCCCATTGAACTTGCCGGATATGGAGTATATCCCATTATTCAGACTGATTGACAGATTGGTGTTTGAAGAAGTATTTACTATCTTCCAACTCTCGGTTTTATATCCGCTTCCTAAGATATACTCATGCTTCTCACCACCTTGAACCGTATGCAGGTATATCTTTCCATCCTTGTGTTCCTCCGTCCATTTGATAGCGGTTTTCGTCCTGCCACAGATGGAAATATAGTTTCTTTGCTGTGCCATTGCAAAAGCTGTAAGAAACAGTGTAAGTGCTATTGTAATGATATGTTTCATAGACAGTTGTTGCCAAAGATAAAATCCACATATTTGGAAATCATAGCTTCCATTCTTTCCCATGCTTCCGGTTTGCTGAAATCTATGCCATTGATTTTGTGATATTGCCTTGTGAAAAGAACTATGTAGTTGATTGCGGATATGATTATGGCAATAGACATATTGTTGTCACCGCCTTTATCCAAAAACTTATTCAGTTCCTCCTGCAATTTATAACCGATACGCTCACGTTCTTCGATGATACCTTTGAAAGAAGAATGACCTGAAAGTTCCCATACAAGAAGTTCCTGCATGAGCACATTATCTTTTAGATAGTTAAGCTGACACATAAGTACATCCTTAACAATCTGCCTTATGTCGCCATCTTCGGTACGTTTAATGGTATCAATAAACTCCGAATAGGCAAACGAATAATAGTCATGACGCTTTGCCCATTCCACGAGCAAACCATCCAATCCACCGAAATAGCGATAAATCAAAACCTTATCGCATCCGGCTTGATTAGCTATGCGATTAACTCCGATTTTGGTAAAACCATCGTTCTCTACGATATGGCTCACGGCTTCAAGAAGCCTTTTTTCTGTTTCTTTCAATTCCATCTTATATAACGTCACTAAGTGGTGACAAAATTATATAAATAATCGGTGACAACCAAATACAAGGCTGTATAAACGCTATTTTTTAGAATGTAAAATAGTCAGAAACAGGAGAGTATCGAGCAATATACTCTTTCGGTGTGTAGCCGGAGAATAGCTTGAATTCTTTAATCATGTGGGATTGGTCGGTGTACCCACATTCGTATGACAGCTGCGCAAAACCTATCCCCTGATTATGCTGCATGACAGATAAGGTACGTTGCAACCTGACTATACGCATGAAATCTTTGGGTGTCGTTCCTATGTTTTCCGAGAAAATCCGGGAGAATTGCTTTTCGCTCAGGCACGCAATATTCGAAAGTGCCCTGATATTTGTTTGAGTGGAATTGTTGATATGACGTACCACTTCCGCCAGTCGTGGCAGATGATAAGGTGTCCCATACATCAGGCACTTGTAGAAATAATTCTCTATCAGTTCAATGCAGATGTCGTGATTTTCACTGTCTTCAACTCTGTGTGCCAAATCACGCAAGGCTGGATTTTCAATGTCCGCAACCGCCACATTCCTGTCACGCAGTAAAGTGACCGGCATACAGAAGAATATTTTTGCCGCATGAGGCTGGAATACTGCCACAATCATTTCAATGTCGCCGGTTGAAGCCACATCTGAATAGCCGCTTTCCTGACCGCAAATAAAACTCTGCGGCTGTAATTCATCACGGTTCGTGACTTTCAGCCTTTCGCCACGATGGAACACAAGCGACATACAACCCGTCGGCAAAGTGCGTTGCGACACTATGCCTGAGGTACTATCCTGCAATATCCAGAAATACCGTATGAACGGTTTCAGGGCAGGCGTTGGCTGTATGATTCTGAATGTCTGCATCCCGTAAAATTACAACATGACAATTTCCAATGATAGTAAAAAACGGACATTGGTGTTATATGCCTCACTCAACCGTAAATTCCTCTGAATGATAGCTGTTGTAAAAACGACCGGATACATTTGTTCCGAATCTCTCATAATTTATGTGTTATATGGTGATGTGAGCAAACTCGCGGTTTATCCAGATGGTAGCCTCATTTCCGATAAAGCGAATAAGCACATAGTTCGAATCTGCCGGGCCGGCGGGGAAATAATTTATAAAATACTTCTGCCACATCCGTTTGCGGGTTACATCATCCGTAATGATTTCGACTGTGCCGCGCAAAGCAACACTATCGCCATAAAATGAATAGGAAAGCCCAGCTTTGGGATTGAGCCTGAAATCGGCAACCTTTTCGGAGTCTGCTGCGGTCACTACCCAAACTTCATTGCATCCTAACGAGTGAATTTTATCCAATGGCACAGGGCGAGGAAAACCCTCCGCATTGACCGATGCCAACGTAACCTCTTTGCATTGGGAAAGAAGATGGATCGCTTTTTCAATCAAACTCCTTTCATCTTTCTCTTTCCAACGTTTGAGTGTTGGGAAGATTTGTTGCATTTGAGCCTTTGCCTGTTGGGGCGTCAGATTCCAACCCGTTTCCTTGTTAATCTGGTCGGTAAACTGAGTGCAGAACTCTATCATCTGGCTCATGTTGAAATCTTGGAGGAAAACACCTTCTTTGTAGCAGTAGCCACAATAGTCCTTACTTTTACTGCCGTCTGAATTTGTGCCGATGTTACCCTCTACAAGGGGCATACCGCAGCTTTGACAAAATCTTTGTTCCATATGTTCTATCATCGTTTTCAAATAATCAGTTCACTATCCCGTCATCTTTTTTTGAATTTCTCTTTTGCGTATTCGTAGGATTCAAGGATGTAAGGTTTTAATAATTCAAATGTCGCTTCAGATGGGGTTAAAGCGCAAATCCAGCCCATCCACGCATAAACCGGATGCGGCATAATGACATCCTTTGCGGTAAATTCACACGGCATATCTACAATGCAACCTTTACATGGACGTTTGGGCAGTTCTCCGAATAAAGTGCGGAAAGTCTGTTTTCTGACTCCTATATTTATTCGCCACACATCCTTGCGGTCAAGGTGGGAAGCTCGATCATTGTCGCCATCCTTTTCTTTTATCGTCAAGATATAAACCCCACGTTTCAACACCCCACCCGGATTGTAGAAAATCCCACGCTCGCCCCAACTGTTTACTTCGACCGTCCCTTCAAGGTTGTCAAGGCAATATTTCAAAAATATCATCAGGTGCAATAGCCATCTTTAATCAAAACATTTAATTAACCTGTACATCGTTTCTATATCCTTCGATGCCATCTCGAATTTTGACTTTTCAATCAGAATGTTCTGGCCAGTCATAATGTAAGAGGGCATAATGCGTATTCCATTATAGAAAATCTCAGTATTACGTAACTTGTAAGTAGATATACTTGGAACGGCATTTTTCTTGGTCGCCTTCTTGCATATCATATTAAAGGCTTTCTTTGCCACATCCCCCATAAGCATGATAACCTTGACGTTTGGAAACAAAGCAAGCTCTTTTTCCAGATAGGGCAGGCTATCCTCTATGCTCTCCTTTGAAACTGCATATTCGCTTTTAGGTGTCTTGACAGCATTGGTAATGTAAATTCCATTATTCAGAATGTCTTGTACTGAACCTATCTCTATTCCTGCTTTTCTGAACATCGGAATTGTCGTTGACATATACGCGGAATCCGGTTTCCCATAGAAGTCTTCCTCCGGACATGACGGGACAACCTCATTTATCATGATTGCCTGTATCGTTTCCGGCTCAATATTTACGTCATTAAGCCATAGATTTTGGGTATCCCCACAGAGTTGTTGTAGTTCCGACTTTATATTCATGATTTACTTTTAATTCAAATGTTAACCATTAAATAATCCTGCTCTCGCTCTGTTATAGTCTCAAATCCAAATTTGCAGCATATAATTATCTTGTTGACCTACTGTTCAACGTTTTCAATCGGTTTAAAGATTTCTTCAAAAATCATTGCGGATTCCTTCGACAAACGCCGGGTTGCAGCTATACTTTGAGCCAACACAACTCCTTTTGAATTGATTCGTAATGGCTTCTCTTTACTCTTCGGATAACCGAATCTAAGAAACTGTTTAAATTTGATTCAATAAAATTTTTATGGCAGCCAAATCAATCATTTCTTCAGCGACCTCGGTTGATTCTTCATAATTGCGAGAAAGGCGACGGAACCAGTCAAGCCATGAGAAAGTTCTCTCGACCACCCATCTGAGAGGTTTCGGTATGAATCCCCTAGTCCCGTTTGGAGTATTGGAAACCTCAAGGCTGATTGCAAAATCTTTTTCAATATCTTTAGCAATCTCCCCTCGGTAACCCCGGTCAACAAGAACCTTTTCAAGCCGTTCCCACTCTCTGTCTGCTGCATTACACAATGGGTGAGCCTGATGGGAATCATGAACCGATGCACTGCATACTGTCCGGGCAAGAATAAAGCCATTGCGGTCTACCACGATGTTACGTTTGATGCCCTTGACCTTCTTGTTTGCGTCAAATCCATTGTCACTCTTGCGGTTGCCCCATTTAACGCTTTGGGCGTCCAATGCTCCTACAGAGGGACTTTCTGATTGATTTCGTTTCTTCCTCACCTTTCGTACAAGTTTGTTGAGCAAATGTTCGATTCTACCTTCTTTGGACCACTTTCGGAAGTAATAGTACACCAATTGCCACTTGGGATAATCGTGCGAAGCATCCTCCACTGACATCCTGTGACCAGTAGGTATAATACCGCTTCGAATAGGCTCCGTAGTGAATTTTTTACGTTTGCGACAATCATTTTCGAAGAATACTTTGTTTATATAAGACCATTGACCCTCGGTCAAAAGTGTCTGATAGAGATTGATTCTATGCATATGAACAATGTTTTTTCTCCTTCAACACTTTGGCTGAGGGTTTGTTATGCCCTAT
>PDYJ01000012.1_pt1 | contig 99345 bp, 82 predicted proteins | sample 1430841 | NCBI WGS metagenome assembly PDYJ01 (sample SAMN07237672, study PRJNA390542) | Gut metagenome, whole genome shotgun sequencing project. | isolation source: fecal pellets | host: Mus musculus | place: USA: New York, NY | collected 2016-10
ACTTTTAGCTGGCGCTTTATCTTCAACAAATACTTCCAATTCATCTATTTGGCTCGGCAGCTTCGATGAATGAAATTATGCAGTTTGCTGAGGCGAATGACTTGCCTGTGATCGAGGATGCAGCACAATCTTTCGGCAGTGAATGTTTCGTTGGAGGGAAAAGAAAAAAATTGGGGACGATAGGCGATCTTGGATGTACTTCGTTCTTTCCAACGAAAAATCTAGGATGCTGGGGCGATGGAGGGGCTATTTTTGTCAACAGAGAGGAAGATGAATTGGTTCTTAAAATTCGTCGTATTTTGAGTCACGGTCAGAGTAGAAAATATTTTCATGATGAAATTGGATTTCAACTCTCGTCTTGACACTATTCAAGCATTGGTTTTGCTTCAGAATATGTCCACTCTAAAATGCTGCATTCACAAAAAGAAAGGAGATCGCCCAACGTTACCTGTCGGAATTTCAAAAAATCTCAGAAATCGAATTGCTTTTAGATAGCGGAGGATTGGAAGTTCTTAACTTGTTCACAATAAAGGTTGACCAAAAACAGAGGGATGCTCTCAAAGATTACTTATTGTCTCATGGAATCAGCGCTCGGGTTTAATTACCCGCAGGCAATTCATCGTCAATCGGCATATTCTTCTTTTATTAGAAAGGGCTCGGATCTGCATGTTTCTGAACAATTAGCTAATGTTGTTTTGTCGCTTCCATGTTTTCCTTCAATGACAGAGCTTGAACAGGAGAAAGTGATAGATACTGTCAAACATTTTTTTAGGTGTTAATGTGGCCTATGTAAAAATTCATCCTTCATCAGTTGTAGATAGGGGAGCAGAGATCGGGAGGGGACTGTTATTTGGCATTTCTGTCATATATCAACAGGTTCAAAATTGGTACGAACTGTTCATTAGGACAAAATGTCTTCGTGGCCCCAAATGTAAAAGTTGGCAATGGAGTAAAAATTCAGAACAATGTTTCACTTTTTTCGGGAGTTGAAATAGAAGACAATGTTTTTTTGGGTCCTTCTTGTGTTTTTACCAATATTCTTATCCCTCGTTCTGAGATTAATCGGAAACATGAGTTTAAAAAGACTCTTATCAAAACTGGAGCCTCGATAGGTGCGAATGCCGTAATTTTGTGTAATAACGAAATCGGGCGATATGCTCTTGTGGGTGCCGGTTCTGTAGTAACAAGATCTGTTAAAGATTTTGAGCTTGTTGCCGGAAATCCTGCCCGGCATAGAGGATGGGTAGATCGATTCGGCAATAAATTAGAATTTGATAATAACGGCTGGGCAAACTATCCAGATTGCACTCATAAGTATTTCTTAAAAGATAATTCAGTAGAAGAATATGCGAACTGAAGAGTTGATGTTAAAGACTAAGTGTTCTCCCAAAATAGCTGTAATAGGTTGTGGTTATGTTGGTCTTCCTTTGTTCATCGAATTTTCAAAAGTTTTAGATGACGTTGTGGGTTTCGATGTTGATCAGGGAAGAATAACAGCGTTACGGGGGGGGGTAGACTGTAATGGTGAGTTTGGTGACAAAATTCTTTTGAACCTGACTGGACGGCTAGAGTCAGATGCGAGTGAGCTTATGGATAGGGACGTTTATATCATTACTGTTCCGACTCCGGTGAATGAGAATAATAAGCCAGATTTGTCTTGTCTTTTATCTGCAACTAGGTTAGTCGGTGAAGTGATGAAAACCGGAACCTGCGTTGTTTATGAGTCAACGGTATATCCCGGATGCATTAGAGAAGTTTGTCTTCCTTTGTTAGAGCAGGTCTCGGGATTAAAAGTCGGAAGTGATTTTCTTCTTGGGTTTTCACCTGAACGGATCAAACCCCGGAGATAAGCAGCATACGATATCTACCATCGTAAAGGTAGTTTCGGGCATTGACGAAAAAAGTCTTGTCAACATATCAAATCTCTACAAATTAATTGTTCGGGATGTATGTCTTTCATCATCAATAGAGGTAGCCGAAGCGGTTAAGCTGTTGGAAAATATTCAAAGGGATGTCAATATAGCCCTAATGAACGAGATATGGTCTTGCTTAACAAGACTGGATATTTCAACAGACGAAGTACTTCGTGTCGCTTCAACAAAATGGAACTTTATAAAATTTCATCCGGGGTTAGTTGGTGGACATTGTATAGCTGTTGATCCCTATTATCTAATAGAGAAAGCACAAGAGAAAGGTATTGTTCTTCCTTTAGTAAAACAGGCTCGCGTTACTAACGAAAGTATCATTTTCTCTCTCTATCGGAGAATTTTGCAAATTCTCCAATTTCCCTATGAAGGTAAAAGAGTTTTGATAAAAGGACTCTCCTTTAAACCGAACGTTACAGATTTGAGGAACAGTAAAGTTCCGGCTTTAAAAATTCTCCTTGAAGAAGTAGGGGTTCTAGTTGACGTTTACGATCCTCTAGTTTCTCGTGAACAAGCAAAAGAAGCTTTCAATATTGATCTATCGAGAATTGAAGAAGTATCTTCAGTTGATTATAACCTCGTCGTTTCTCCGTACGACCTGTCAATTACGACTAACCCATAAAAGACTTGATAAAAGGCCAAAAGCCAAAAAGTATAGGTATGCAACAATCTAATATGAATCACTAATGTCCAAAGTAAAATTGTAAGGTTCCCATGACTGTGATGAAGAGTTTTTGATGAAGGTGACAATAGGCTCATCAATCATTCACAAAGAATCTGCCATGAGCCAACCAGACTGTACTCTTCGCTTTCCCTCTACGACCATTGAGGCAGATCCCTGAGCCTTCAGCACTGCCATCGGTTGAAGAGTCCGTAATTCAACCAGATTTCTAGGGTTAGAATTGAAGGAGACAAAAACACCAATTTCGGCCGTTTAAGTGTCTCAAAAAAGGTGTGTTCATTTTGAGGGTAATTTACGTAGTCGCATAACATGCATTGAAAAAGGTGAATACTCAATAGCTTCAGAAATAAAATTTAAGCCGTTTTCGTTTGCTAGTACATGATTCTAAAAATTCGTTATCAATTACGTAAAGGCGTGCTCAATATCTTCTAGATTCCACTTCCACCTGTACACAATGGGATCATTGTTGATGTGTTCAAGCCATCTGGTTATATGTTCAGTCAGCTCTTCCTTTGACTTAACTCTAAGCCCTTTCAAACAGGTTCGAGCCATTTTCCCAAAGAAGGCCTCTACAAGGTTGAGCCACGAGGCGTGTTTGGGCGTAAATGTAAATTTAAATCTGTTAGGAACGGTCGCTAAATAAGCTAATGTTTCTTTCGAACGGTGAGCTGAATGATTATCTAATATGATATTAATGGTTTGAGCCTCAGGATAACGGGCGTCCATGGCCTTGAGGAAATCTATAAAATCCGATGATTTGTGAGATTCTTTAACCAGTCCATGCACCGTTCCGGTAATTAAGTCTATCCCTGCCAATAATGAGATTGTGCCGTGTCTAACGTATTCATAGTCTCGGCGAACAAAGCCATTATTTTTATTTGGACTGCGGTCCGGATGCAAATTTTCAATGGCCTGAATTCCCGACTTTTCGTCGTAAGAAATAAAAACCTCAGAACTCAAGAGTTCGCACTGCTCAGCGTGTCCATATCTTTTCGATAATTGCGTTATCCATTCGATTCTTTTATAGAGCAACAGAACCTTCTGAGCTTTATATTCAAATTCTTGGTCTTTCTTTTCAAGGTAGTATCTGATGTTATGCGGCTTTAATTCATTGGCATTTAACAAATACCAGATCGTTGAATCGGCGACAGTACGTAAACGGGGAAAGTTCATTTGTTCGCAGTGCTCCCGGACGTATTGAGACAATGCCGAATTTGACCATAGCTGCATGACCGGGCCGTCCGGTAAATCTTTAGGGTTAGTGCAGGCCAATCCCAAAATCCAAGCGCGCTCTTCTCGGCTGAGCTCTTTAGGGCGTCCGCTGCGTGCCGCATCACTAAGAGCTGCGTCGAGACCGGCTGAGGAAAAACGTTTAATAATTTTATTGACGACAGGACGGGTCACTTTCAGTTTCTTCGCTAATTTGGGTGTTGATCTTGCCTTCTGCGGCTAAAAAAATCATTTGAGCCCTCTGGTAGGTTCTGAGTTCCTGTTTGCGGGAAGAAAGAATTTCACTCAAAGTTTTCCTGTCCAAGTCGCTTAGGGAACGTACTTTCGTCTTCTGCCAGCCATAAATAAACTCCATATTTATGACCAATTATAATCCATCGCCTAAAATAGATAACAGATTTTTAGAATTATGTATTAGATTAGCAATTTCTCCGCAATCCAAACGGCACTCCTTTCTTTTCTCCTCTTCAACTCGCTCTCTCCAGTAAGACTGTCCGTCATCTCTAATTAGCCGTTCAATATCAAGGTTCAACTTCTTTGACTCAAGATAGAGTTCAAGAATGCCTTTAGATAATCCTTTGAAAAAGTAAACAACGCTTAATGCCTGATGAACTGCTATATTCTGTTTATTCTCCTTACGGTTCTTCGTAATAATAAGATTGCTCGATTCCTTTAAAAATCATTTCCCGATCTTCCACATCTTCAGTTAACGCCTGTTGAAGAAGGAACCGAAGTTCCAAGTCATTAATCGGGCTTCGTTCCATCGCTTGAAGATAAAGTGTTTTATCAACCTTCTGCCAATCAATAACTTTTCCCAGACGCTTTTTCAAAATTTGGTCAAGCCATATGCGGGTTGATCGACCATTTCCCTCCATGAAGGGATGAGCAACATTCATTTCTACATACTTTGAAACTATCTCTTCAAATGACCCTTCCGGCATTGTTTCGATCTTTGACAAAGCTTCTACAAGGTACAAAGCATTAGCAAACCTGAACCCACCTTTAGAAATGTTCTGTTGTCTCACCTCTCCGGCAAAGTCGTATAGGCCTTCAAACAGATATTTATGGATCTCTTGCAAACCTTTGAAGGTTCCTACTTCTATTGTTTTTATTGCGCCCGTAGAAAACAGCAATTTAGCTTTCTCGAGACTGTTTCTATCAATTTCTCTCACGTAAATCCTCCAATTGGTGATGAGCCGCACTTTGAATCATTGCAGGAATTGCCGTTTTTAAAGTTTCTCTGGCTTCTTCTGCTATTTTCTTGCCTCTTCTGCACAGTGATACAAAGAAACGATCGCCTTTTACGTCTCGATCGGGGGAAGGGGGATTTTCACTCGGTACATGTCCTCGAAAGTGAAGCTTTCTCTGACACTTCTCCATGAATTAAACCTTGCGTAGCGATCAAACTCAGGCCGCTTAAATTACAGGAAAAGGTATTCGGGAAGAAGTCGAGTCCCTTTCTTTACCTTAAAAGTATAAATAAAAAATCCGAGCTTTCTACTCTCGGATTAAATCGGTTCTGGTGGGGCGGCGAGAATCGAACTAATCAATAATTATCGGCTTTAAAGTCTGTAAATTTGTTTGGAACCATCAAAAAGACCATCATAAAAATCTCACTAGGTACGTACCCTTAGTGCTTTGTCTAATTCTTATTCTGACATTTTTCCTAACTCGGCTGAAAAAGCCCCGCAAAACCCCGCAAATCCCCACAGTATTCTTTAAATTCAATGAGTTACATTTTTATTGTTTTGAATAAATCTACTTCGCATCTTTTTTGCTTCAAAAAATACAATTCTCTCGTAAAAACAGATTGCAACTTAGCATTTGATGATTAATTTTGTACTTTCTAAAAAGCGCTTGATTTGAGTCCCATTTACTTTAAATCAACTACATTTCGTAGCAATTTCTCTCTATTATGGAGTTACTAAAGCTTTATTTAAGGATAAGCAAATGAAAAAGTGGCGGTCAACTACTCTTTGTCTTTCAGGATACTTTGTTTTGACATATTTCAACTTAAATCCAGTTGCCTTTGCTGCTCCGGACGTAACGATTGACAGTGGGAAGCTGGTTATGCACGGAACATCTGCATGGATGAGCCACAATAAAAATGACCCTTACTTTCCTTGGGGTTCCGACGGCAAAGCGACATATGTCGATTCTCTCAATCGACAAAAAAACTTTAGTTGTCAATGTCTCGGGTGATAGTTCTACTCCGAGGTATGTCCTTTTAGGGCGCTGGGATACTGGTATTTCAACGGACGGTCAGGTTTCTCTTAATTTAGCAGGGAATTCTGTCTTGACGGCTTCTGTCTTTGCGGTTCGGAATGACAATCTCGATGCAAATAGTGGAATAGTTAGTATTAGCGGGGAAAGTGGAGCAGTCGTTTCAACAGAGATGGTTGTGGGAGGATTGGGCGGTCTCGGTTCTGACTTAAAGTTAAGTGCATGCGGTAATATCGTCTCGATAAGCGGATTAATAACCTTTAAAGGTACGAACGGAGATACTATTATTTCAGGCGCACAGGCTGCGAAGGTTCAAAACAATAGGCTAACAGTTGACTCAGCAATTTTTGACTTAAAAGATACAAGTGAGAGCAGTAAAATTTTCGGAGGCCAAGGGACAGAGTACGCTGATTCTAATAATTTAATTATTAAAGATTCAGGGAAAATTTCTGCTGATTTTTTAGTCGGAGGATATGCGACAAACATTTCCACTAGAAACGAAGTAAATATCATTAATTCCACTGTAGAAACAACAGTTGTAGGCGGTCAATCCAAGAATAAAATAGTTTCAGAAAATACTGTCAACTTAAGTAACTCTAAAATTACAGGAAACGTTTACGGAGGTTTATCTGTTTCGCGGTTTAGCTAACTCTAACGTGGTTGAAAATTCATGAGGGAACAGCGGTTACCGGCAACCTTTACGGAGGCTACTCAGGTGTAGGGGATGCTAATTCAAATACCGTCAAAATCTTTAGCAGTGCTAGTTTATCAGGAAGTGTCTATGGGGGATTCTCCGAGAACGGAGCCGCTTCATCAAATAAAATTCATATTTCCGGTTCACCTGAGAACATTAATTTATCAAAAGTTGCTCTTTACGGTGGTAATCGTGGAACGGATAACTCATTGGAGATTGAAAGATGGTCCGGTGTAGTCGAAGGGATTGACAATTTCAATCGTATATCAATAACTGATGTTGCATGGAGGAACGGCAACGCTGTCATTTTAGCTGACTTTGTACAAGATTTATCTGCAACTGATGTAATGGTAAAGATGCATAACGTTGACGGAAGTATGGTTTTTGATACTGCAATACCTAAAGGAAATTATCCAACTTTCATGTATCTAATTAGACCTAAGGATATAACAGCCTCTCCGGATTATAAAATTACTCAAAGAGGTTGGGTACAATCGCAGACTCTTTTAAAAAAACGAGCCGGAGTAATTACGGCGGGAAATGTTGCGCTTTTAGTTGTTGAACCGCAACCGGTTATGCCTGATCCGGTTCCTCCTGAAGGAGCGAATCCACGTCCTCCAGAAGTCACTAATCCAATTCCTCCTGAAGTTATTAATCCTCTTCCTCCGATAGACGAAATTTTTCCCGGCACGTCAGGAAATCGTCCTAATGAACAAGTCCATATATTGAACGATTCAAGAGAAGCTTCTCTGAGCTTTGTTAATCAGGGTAATGATTCATATGCTTAGTGTCTTGGATTCATTTTCTCTACATGATAGCGAAGGTATACAAACTTTTTTATCAAGTTACGGACAAATCTCAAAATATAAAGGGAATGATTCTTTGCGAATAAAATCGGTTAGTGTCATAGCTGGGCTCGGAGATCATTGTCAAATTGACTTTGGAAGTATTCAGTGGGGAGCGTTTGCAGAGTTTGGTTTCGGCAGTTACAAAACACATAACTCGTTCAGACATACAGAGTTGAAAGGCAGCGGGCACATTAAGTATTCAGGCCTCGGCTTTTTGGTTCGCTGGCATGCTCAAACTGGTCCTTATTTGGAAGGAGCAATTAGAGGCGGCAAATTAAAAACAACATTAAAAAATGGGATTATAGACACAGACAATTCAGCACTTTCCTACGGGTCGGGTTCCTTTTATTTTTCCGGGGTATTAGGAGCGGGTTATAGACGTAAAGTCGAAGACAATACTTTTACTGCTGGCACTCGTTACATATATGGGGTGTTCGAAGCGGATGACTTAAATATTGGAGACAACAGCTATCATTTTGCTTCTGTTGACAGTCACAGAGTTCAACTTAATCTGAGCATTAGGCACGACTTCTCCGAAAAGCTCATAGGAAGGGCTACTTTGACGGCCGAACGGGAGTTTGCCGGCTATACTAAAAATTCTGTTGACAAGATAAGAAGCGATGGTCAAGGTTTACGAGGAAACACAGGAGCATTAAGCGTGGCTCTGCTAAACAAAGCCACTAAAAACTTTTCCATTGAGACACGTGTTCGGGGTTCTATTGGTAAGTGTGAAGGCATTAGTGCAAAAATTCAAGCAAATTACTATTGGTAGTTAGAATTCTATGGGAGTGCGGAAGAAGAGAGGCGATGCACCCAAATCTGGGGCGCTTAACGCCTTTGTAAAGTTAATCCATATCATTCAAAGGGGTGTAACTCAAGGCACTTTTTTCAAATTGAAGAATTGCGCTGCATAATCGCAAGACGTTGTCTTTTATTTTTCCCTTTCAATAGTTGGTGGGAAAGCCGAATTTTAATTTTGCGAGAGAACCAATAAATCGATTCATGTGTATAAGTAAAAATCTTGAGGTTAGTGTAATGAGAAAATCCTCCTTAGTTGCGCCCTTTGTTTCTCTACTGACATCGTGTGCATTTTACTCCCCTTCTGGGCCACGACTTATTGGCGAGAAATACTATATGATCGGCGGCGAAGACTGTGCGTTATACAATCAAACCGAGGAACAAAAAAACGGAGAAATTTCTTGCTATGCCCCTGATGGAAGATTTACAGAAGTTCGTCATCAAATGACTTTACGAGAAATACAGGCATGGGCATTAAAACAACAAGTTGAAATAGAAAGACAAAAGCTTCAACAAATGCACGAAATTGCTAACAAAGCGAGACAAACTAGTTGTGTTCGGGTTGGTCATTTGCATAAGAGTTCATCTCACTAGCCTTGAGTAGAAACTCTGAGCTTTCCCAGCAAGTTGGAAGAGAGACATGAGAATAAATATTGAGATACTCCCTCGACGCTTCTTTATAGAAGCTTCGCTGGGTAGATCTTCTTAGGTTCTATTCCTCTCGTTTTTTAATTTGATATTTTCCTAACTCGGCTGAAAAAGCCCCGCAAAGCCCTGCAAATTATAGCGGTCATAAAAATTGAAGCTAAAAAACTTGCTTCTTTAATTAAAATGACCTCTAACAATGACTGAGATAGTCTCAAGAGGTTTACATGTCCAAAATATATGAATCAGATTTTGAAGAGGCGATTGTAGAAAAGTTAAAACAAGAAGGCTGGATGCATAGCAGAGGAGATGATATTAATCGCGGACTGGATGAAGCCTTGCTTACCGAAGATTTGAGAGATTATCTGGCAACCCTTCCCTTGCTTTCTCCTCTTACAGAGTCGGAGATACAAAGGATTATTGCAAACCTCAGAAATACAGCCTCAACAACAGATTACTTAACCTCTCGAGCTGTGTTTCAGTTGATTCAAAACGGATTTACATTTGAGCGCGATGATACTTCTTTGCCTGCTATCCATATTGATTACTTGAATTTTGACCGCACGGAAGGAAATATTTTCAAAGTAATTAATCAGCTGACAATGAGGGAAAGAGGTCAGGAAAGAAGGCCAGATGTACTTTTATATGTGAATGGGATCCCCTTGTGTATTATGGAATTAAAGAACCCTTCGGATGAAGGGGCAACTGTTTTAAGTGCTTGGGAGCAAATACATATTCGATACAAAAGGGATATTCCTTCTTTGATGAAGTATTGTGCTTTGTCAGTCGTTAGCGATGGCGGGGCTTCTTTGTTGGGAACACCTTTTTCTCAATTGGAGTATTACTACGCATGGAAAAAAGTCTCAAATGAGGAAAAAGCCTCTAAGGGATTGAAAGAAATCGACACGCTTATTCGAGGAGCCTTGAGTCCTCAAAGAATTCTTTCTTTACTAAGAGATTTTCTATTTTTCCCTGACATTAAGGAGGCTCAGCAAAAAGAACTGGAATTTGTTTGCCGCTATCCTCAATATTTTGCTACGCAAAAGCTTTACGCCAATATCCTTGCTCATTTAAAGACGAAAGAAGGGGGAGACGGTAAAGGTGGAACATATTTTGGCGCCACTGGTTGCGGAAAAACAATGACGATGCTTTTTCTTGCCAGACAGTTAGCCAAACGCACAAATCTCAACCCTACCATCCTCATAATCGTAGATCGAGAAGATTTAGAGACCCAAACTGGTAAGCAGTTTATGGCTGCTACTGATTTTCTCGGCGATCAGTCAATAAGAGCAATCGCGAGCAGAGATGATTTAAAGAAGGAATTATCGGTAAGACAAAGCGGTGGAGTTTTTATTACAACAGTTCAGAAGTTTTGTGAGGAAACAGGTCTTTTGTCTGAACGCTCAAATATTATTTGTTTAAGTGATGAAGCTCATCGGACTCAGATAAGTTTAGGAAGGACTATTAAAGTCGATAAAGAGAAGAAAATAGTTTCAGAGCACAAGGGATTTGCCCAATTTCTTCATGACGCATTTCCTAATGCAACCTTTGTTGGTTTTTCCGGGACTCCCCTGGATGAAACTATTCAAGTATTTGGCGGCATCGTTGACAGCTATTCCATGCAGCAGTCTGTAGAAGACGGAATCACTGTTCCTCTTCATTATGAGGCTCGTTTAGCCCGAGTATTTCTCAATGAAAACCAAGTAAAAGAGATTGAAGATTATTACAGTGAATGTGCAGAGGATGGAGCAACGGAAGAGGCTATAGAGAAAAGCAAGCGTGCCATGTCAAGCATGGAATTAATTCTTGGAGATAAAGACAGATTAAAGAGACTGGCAGCAGATTTGACGACTCATTATGAAAACTTTATTTCTGAGAAACCCGATCTCGTTCAAAAAGCGATGATTCTTTGTTCGAATAGAACTATCGCATACGATCTTTACAAGGAGATCGCAAAGCTGAAACCTGATTGGATTACAGAACGACGGGCGCCGGATGAGCTAAAGTTTCAGACGCCTGAACAGAAAGCAGAATTAGAAAACACTGGATGCAATACCAAAATTAAACCTTGTTGCTACCCGTTCTCCCAACGATCCTAAAGAGATGTTTGAACTTTTGGGCGATAAGAAGCACCGTCAGAAGTTGGATAGATTGTTTAAAAACCCGAAGTCTAATTTCCAAATAGCCATTGTCGTGGACATGTGGATTACGGGTTTTGATGTTCCTTGTTTAGCTGTTCTCTATAACGACAAACCACTAAAGCGTCATACGTTAATTCAGGCGATATCGAGAGTAAACAGAAAGTATCCGGGCAAAGAGTTTGGGCTGGTTGTCGATTACCTTGGTATTCGCAACAATATGAAAAAGGCGTTAAAAATATTCGACGATGGTAAAGAGATGGTCGACCCAGTGCGGCTCGACCCGATTGAAGAAGCAAAAGAGGCTTATAAGGTATTTGCAAACACGCTAATGACATTAAAGGAATTGTTCCACGAATTTGATGCTTCTAACTTCTTTAAGGAACAAGGCATTAAAAGGTTCGAGTGTTTACAGGAGGCAGAAGACTTTGTTCTCCAGCAGCCTCCAACCGGGGAGAAAGATTCTGATGGTAATGAGATAAGTTTTGTAAAGTTATTCTCTTCTTTAGTCAAGAGGCTCAGAGCATCTTATTCAATCTGCAAGAATTCGGAAGAACTAAGTGAGCAAGAGATCGACTGGGCCCACTTTTTTATGACCGTACTGAGTTTAATTGCAAAAACAACAGCAACCGGAATCAGCGTTGAAAAAATGAATAAGACGGTTGAATCGATGGTCCATGCTGCATTGCAATGTAATGGAGTTGAATCAGTTTTGAACGCAAAGAAAGCCGAGGAGATTTTTTCAGAGGGTTTTCTTAAAGAGCTCGAAGAACAAGTTAAACCCAACACCCGCTTTCAATTGCTGGTGAAAATGCTCCAAAAAGAGATTCGAGAGTACGGCAAAACGAATGGACTGAAAGCTAGAGAATTTTCTGAGCGCCTAAAAGAGATAGTGGAGCGTTATAACAACAGAGATCATCTGACCTTCGCCGGTGAAGTAGCTACCGACGTGATTAATGACGTAATTGCACTTGCGACAAAAGTTCAGGAAGACAGAGTTTCTTTCCAAAAGCTTGGAATCACATTTGAGGAGAAAGCGTTCTACGATATTTTGCAATCCCAGAGGGAAAAGCATAAGTTTGAGTACTCTGAAGAGAAGATGATTAAGTTAGCCAGAGAGATTAAAACACTCATTGAGTATGTTCCGACAGCTAATTGGCTGGACAACAACAATCTGAGAAATCAAGTTCAATTCGATCTGACTGCGCTTCTGTATGAGAACGGTTATCCCCCAGACTGGAACAGGGAAGTTTTTGAAAAGGTCATCGAGCAGGTCGAAAATTATAAGAAATATCAGTAAGAAATAAATGGCAGAGAAAGTAAAAAAAGGTAAAAAAAACAAAGGTCGCAAAAGAGCTGAGCTTGGAAGATGTTAAGCCAAGGCGATTTTGAGAGTCAGAAAACAACACGATTTTGAGAGAGCCAATTTTTAAGTGAAAGTCTTGCAAATTCTGTGGCTTTTAATTGCAATGAAAGGGGGTATTAACTCAGGTAAGCGTAGCGAACCTGAGTTAATACCCCCTTTCATCGCAATGCGCTTAGTGCTTATCCTTTTCGCTGTCTTCCTTTATTATCTCTTCAGCAGCCTCGATCACTAGTTCTCTCATGTTTAGTACTTCTCTTACTTTGGCAGCTCGCTTATTAAGCCACAGTTGTCTTCGTTGATTTTCTTTCGCCATGATTTCGTCGACACGAGCATCAATGGTTTTAGCCGTTTCTGTGTATTCTTCAAATTTAGGACAACCTACCTTAGGAATAATTTTTATGGGTATTACTCTCAATCCCCATAGCATCTCGATCTTTCCATCCGGGTACTCTACGATAGAAACCTCCTTTCCAATCAAGCCATGACGGTTCTCAACCCCAAGAGCCTGAATGATTTGATTTTTGAAACTACAACTAAGATTTTTAGATAAATGTCGTTCGTGCCAGGTAGCACAGATCCTCTTTAACTCCTCTTCTGTTGCCAAGAGCGGTACATGAGCATCTTCTTGGTAAAAAGGCTTAATTGCAAACTCTTCGTTGTACTCGTTGACAAACTCCTCTATGTGCAAATTAGCGGTGTTAATATCCTTTATGCCTCGGAGCTTGAACTCTTTAGGCCAACGTCCTTGCAAAGTTTGATTTAGGCGTTCAATCCTTCCTTTTGCTTCGGGAGTTTTTGCATAGATGTACTCAATTCCAAGCATATTGCAGATGCGTTGGTACTGAGTTCCGTCTTGGTCTTCAGAGGTTAGTGGCCCCGAGGTCGTCGGTTTAAAAATGCTGTGTCTATCGCTATAGAAAGCCGCTGGTATGCCGTATTTAAAGACATGCCCATAATGAGCTCTCGATAGGCCTCTCCTACTTCTGTAGGCCGCAGGCACGCCGCAGTAATGGTTCCTGTTGCATCATCAATAAAGGCGTGAACGACACAAAAAGGCTCATCCTCTCCGAACCAACGATGTCGGGATCCATCAATTTGGATCAATTCTCCGAACCGGCTGCGACGTCGACGTAATGGATGGCCTTTACTCTCTGCTTTCTTTTCTCTGGGATAAAGTTCAAGAAGACGTTGCCGGATAAATTCTTCGGATACTTCAATTTGTTCGCAATTCTTCAGGTATTTCCTTGCCAAAGCAGCTTGGAAGCCAGCGTACTTGGTTTGGAGCAAGTTGTCTATTCTTTCTCTTAGGTCCTTGTCCAGTTTGTTTACAGGTGAACGCCCCCGATTACCATGTTCTAAGCCTTCGGCTCCTTGTAATGAAAACTTGTTTAACTTCCTGAAAAAGGTTGACTCAGGCATTTTTAACTGAGTCAGTGCTTGCTTACAGGTGATCAGCCCGGCTCGGTACTCAGTAAATACAGCAACCAGTTCATTAATCGAGGGATGCTTAACGTTCTTTTTTTGACCATTTAAAACCTCTAAAAAGCACAAGAATAAGTCAATAAAGACCGCCTAACTCCCATTTTCGCTTTGGTAAAACTCCCAATTTCGCCCTGGAATAAGCTCTCAGAATCGCCTAGGAAACTACTCTCAAAATCCCGTAGGAAGTTACTCTCAATTTCCCTTTTGCTTAACAACAAGAATAAACCTCAACCTGATAAGGAGCTGTCTATGTTTTGGATTCAAGCTTTAGTCATATTGGCGTGCATTATGATCGGCGCGAGAAAGAGCGGCGTCGCCATGGGTTTTGCGGGCGGTGTCGGTCTTTTCATACTTGTTTTTATTTTCGGCCTGCGACCTGCCTCGCCTCCTGTTAATGTCTTACTTATCATTATTGCAGTATCGTCTATGGCCGCTTGCCTGCAAGTCGCCGGAGGCCTTGACTTATTGGTACATTTGGCCGAAAAACTTCTCAGAAGAAATCCCAACCGAATCACCTTCATGGCTCCAATAGTTACTTTCCTTTTCACGGTATTTACCGGAACCAGTTACGTTGCGCTGGCTGTTTATCCGGTGATCTGCGAAGTTGCTTTAGAAGCCAAGATCAGAGTTGAACGGCCCATGTCAATCGCTTTGATTGCTAGCCAACACGGAATTTCCGCCTCCCCGGTTTCAGCTTCCACAGCTGCCCTTCTTGCTGTTCTTGCGGCTCAAGGGGTTTCTCTTGGTCAGATTATGCTGGTTTTAGTACCTGCCATTTTCCTAGGTATCATGATTGGTGCTGTCAGTGTCTACAAGAAAGGCCTCGAACTGGAAAACGATCCGGAATTCAAAAAGCTTATTGAATCGGGTGAAATTACTTTAGGAAAAGGAGCCTCTCGGGAATACAAACCAACAAAAGAAGCCTTAATTTCCGTCACACTTTTTGCTCTCGGTGTTGCTTCCATCGTTCTTCTCGGCAGCGTTAAATCCTTAATGCCGCATTGGATGATAAACGGCAAGGACACATATCTTTCAATTCCCAATGCAATTGAAATCATTGCCTTCTTTACTTCCTTCTTAATAGTCTTCGCCTGCGGCCTCAAACCTTCAAATATCGCTAAGAGCAGTGTATTCTCTGCAGGTATAACCGGTGTGATTGCAATCTTCGGTATCGCATGGATGACGGATACTTTCTTCTTAGCCCATAAAGCCATGATTATTGATAATCTCGGCGGAATCGTTCGCGAATTCCCGATCCTTTTCGCCGTTATGATTTTCGTTATGTCTGCTTTGCTCCTGAGCCAAGGTGCTACAACCCGTTCAATTATGCCTCTAGGCGTCTCCCTTGGTTTGCCGCTCGGCTCTTTGGTAGCTTTTGCACCCGCCGTCAATGGTCTGTTCTTCTTCCCCGCAACCGGCAGTGCAATTTCTGCAATCACCTTCGACCGTTCGGGGACGACCAAGATCGGCAGCTATGTCTTAAACCACAGCTTCCAACTTCCTGGATTTGTCACCTGCATTAGCTCAATCTTTATCGGTCTTGTTATCTCTTACTTTGTATTCTAAAAGGAACTAAAAATGCGTATTGAAAAAGATTCATTAGGCTCTTTGCCGGTTCCGGATGATGCCTACTTCGGCATCCAAACTGTCCGCTGTGCCCAGAATTATGACGTCACCGACCATACCTTCAATGAATTACCTCACGTAATTAAAGCTGTTGCTGAAGTCAAAATGGCCGCTGCCCTTGCCAATGAAGAAATAGGCGCCCTTGAGCCGGAAAAAGCAAAGGCTATTGTGCAGGCTTGTCAGGAAATCATTGACGGTAAATTTGCTGATCAATTTCCGGTAAATATTTGGAGAAGCCATGGCACGGGCGTCAATATGAACGTTAACGAAGTCATTGCCAACCGAGCCAATGAAATCCTTACCGGAAAAAAAGGATACGATGCGGTTCATCCGAACACACACGTGAATATGTGTCAATCCTCAAACGATATCTATCCTGCAGCCGAAGCAATCGTTCTGTACCGGATGATTGCCAAAACATTGAAATCCGTGAAGTATTTTGAAGATGCTCTCGCGGAAAAAGCCAAGGAGCTTAAAGATGTTCCCCGTTTAGGCAGAACCTGTATGCAAGATGCAGTGCCGATGACTTTTGGTCAAGTTTTCGGTGCTTGGCATAGCCTCATCGCCCGAAATAGAAAACGGCTGGAGAATTTGCTGCCGGAATATCAAGAAACCATCCTTGGCGCCACTGTACTCGGCAGCGGCATGGGCGAACTTCCGGGATATAACGAAACAGTTTATAAGCATTTGTCTAAAGTCGTTGGCTTTGAGATGAAGCAAGCTAAGTTTGCTGAAGAAGTTATCGAGGACTCTGCTCTGTTTGACGGCTCTCAGAACAACGATTCATTCATCTACTTGATGGGTGTCTTGAAGGCTATCGCATGTGCAGGCGGCCGCATCGGCAATGACCTCTATGTATTCAGTTCCGGTCCGAGAACAGGAATTGGCGAAATTATCCTTCCGTCGATTGCTCCCGGATCCTCCATCATGCCGGGCAAAATCAATCCTTACATGCCTGAGTTACTCCTCCAGATCATGCAGCAAATTATTTCGCATGACATGATGGCAACCTTGACGGTGAACGAATCCGACTTGGATCTTTGCTCTTCAACTTGCGGCAGTTTCTTAGGAGCAATGGAGTCTCTCGAACTCATTGACAAAGGCTTCCGCCTGGTAGCAGACAGATGCATTAAAGGTATAAAGGTCAACGCAGAAAAAGCACGACAGAATGCAGAAATGAGTACCTCTTTAGCAACGATGGTTTCTGCTCTTTACGGCTATCCGACCGGCACAAAGATTGCTCACCAAGCCTGGAACGAAGGAAAATCGTGCAAAGAAGTTGCTTTGGAGGAAGGATTGATTCCGCCTAAAGTAGCCGAAGAACTCTTTGATGTCAGAAAGCTGGCCGATAGAAAAGCCACAATTGAAATGTTCAATAAGTTTAAGAGCCTCAGAAAAATCGACTAGGAGAAACCAAATGAGACAAGAACATGACGGATTAGGCACAATGGAGCTTCCTGACGAAGCTTACTGGGGCATAGTTTCTGAAAGAAATAAAGAAGCTTTTGATGTGGGACCGCTGACATTGGATGATTATGCGCCTTACATGCGTGCAGTTGCTCTTTGCAAAATCGCATGTGCACGTGCAAATGCAGAAATTGGCGCTTTGGATCCCGAAAAAGCAAAATACATCGAGAAAGCCGCTTGGGAAATCGTCGAGGAAAACTAAAAGGCAATTTCGTTGTCAACATTTACCGAGGCTCGGGCACACCGGCTAACATGATTGTCAATGAAGTCATTGCCCACAGAGCTAATGAATTAATTTCCGGAGATAAAAGTAAAGGCGGCATTCATCCGAACACCCACGTCAACATGTGTCAGTCAACCAATGACCTGATTCCGACGGCTAAAGAAATCGTCGTCCATGATGAACTTGGAAAAGTTGTTGAAGCTACGAAGTACTTTGCTCAGGTTCTTCGCCAAAAACAGGAAGAGTTCAAGGATGTCATCAAGATGGGACGTACTTGCCTCCAAGATGCCGTTCCTATGACTCTCGGCCAAGAATTTGGTGCTTTTGCTCATGCTGCCGAACGATTGGCCAAGAGAATAGCCGTGGAACAAGCAAGATGGAACCAATCCTGCATCGGCGGTACTTGTGTTGGCACAGGCATGGGTTGCATGCCGGGATTTAGAGCAGTCATTGATAAACACCTGTCAGACGTTTGCGGTCGCCCAATCCATACGGAAGAAGATTTGTTTGACGGAATGATGGCAACAGATGGCTTGGTCATAGCTCATGCTCACCTGCAAGCCCTAGCAACTTTAGTATGGAAAGTTGCGCGAGATATTCGTCTTCTCGGTTCAGGACCTAGAGCCGGATTCGGAGAAATCAATCTGCCTGCCGTGGCTCCGGGATCCTCTATCATGCCGGGCAAAGTAAACCCTGTTATTCCGGAAATGGTGTTCCTCTCAACAGACAGAGTCTGTTCCAATCATGCAGGCTTAGTTGCTGGCGTTCTTTCCGGCTGGCTGGAACTCGGAACGTCTTCCGGCGTTCCAATCAAGAGTTTCATTGAAAGCAGCGATTTGCTGTGTAGGACAATGAGAGTTTTCGCCGACAAATGCATCAAAGGTATAACTGCAAATAGAGAGCATTGCTTAGCAATGACTGAAAAATCCACTTCATTAGCAACGATGGTCTCGGCTCTCTTTGGATATGAAGTTGGTACTAAGATTGCCCACATCGCTATCGACGAAGATATCACCTGCAAAGAAGCAGCAAAAAAGGCCGGAGTCCTTCCTGACGAAGTCATCGACGAACTTTTTGATATCAACAATTTGGTAGAACCTGAAAAGATGGAAGCTTTATTCGCCAAATATCAAAATTACAGAAAGGTCTAGTGTTTTCTAACGTAATCTAAATAAGCGAGGAACTTCCAATCCTCGCCTTTCTTCGAGAAATAAGAAGAAAAAGGTTTCTAGACTAAAAATTTGACATCCTTCCTCAAAATTACAAGAAGAAGGATGTCTTAATTTTTAAGCCTCAGCCTTTTCTTTAAAAGCTGAGTTGCTCAAAGTTTATTTGCCGACTTGTTTCACAGAAAAACGAATCTCGGCCGGAAAACCTTTGACAAGGTCCCTGCTTTCACGGAACGGAATGCATTTTCTTCATCAGCTCCCTGCTTTACTGCTGCAGTGATCTTTTCTTGAAGAGCAGCCGCGTCTTCTTTGCACACGCCGGTGTTAACCAAGAATCTGGCATCGCCGGCAATAGCATTTACCGTTGCGCCACCCTTGAAGTTATAGGCGGAAGCACAAGGAAGTGCTTTTTCCAATGCAAGAATTGCACGTGCTCCGGCATGAACGGCATTAACGTTGCCGTAGTTGCCATTGGAGTGGCCTCCCGGACCGGTCATTTCAACTTCAAAAACAGCTGCATTAGCGGCAGAACAAAGACCGAACAAACCAATTAAAAGTAATTTCTTCATTTCTGCCTCCTACTTATAAACTTCTTCAGTGGTTCTCTTGCCCATCGGGTCAAGCAACGGTTTAACAACTTTACCGTCAGCGGTGTTGTAGCCTGCGGCCATCAATCCCATGAGAATCATGCGGTATACACGGTTTCCTTCGGCTCTTCCGTCACCCGGAATGCCCCATTCATACCATGTGTGTCCGCCGCCACCCGCAGCCGGAGTTCCCACATTGATATTGATAGTCGGAACACCAACGGCAGCAGGAACGTTGTCATTCAAAGAAGGAGCTCCTTCAGCAAGTGCTTTTCTTTGGTCAATGCCGACTGTGTCTGCAGCCTGCCAATGAATCTGAACGACGGGATCATCGTAGTTTGTTCTGCGGTGAGCCGGTCTGTCGCCGAACCAAACCAATTCCATTTTGACTGCTTTAGGATCTCCCTTCTTGAGGCCGAATTTTGCATTTTCTGCATCCATCGCTTCTTGGAACTTAGGTTCGATCTTCGATCTGATCGCTAAGAGAGGTTCCGGGGTCGGGCTTCTCATATCAACCATCAAAGTGCACTCTTCGCTTCTGCCTCCTTCAGGAGCCTTTGTACATTCGCCGACGCCAACGGTATAAGTGGTTCTTTCAGCATTCTTGTCAAGATCGTAAGGGGTCTTGAGATCGGCAATGGCTGCAACTGCACGGTTCATTGCCATCAAAGCGGATGGCTGCTGTGCTCCGGCTTTAACGCCTTTCGGCTCAATGTACTTAATTTCAAAACGATAAGAGCCGAGATAGTTAACGGCACCGGAACCGGGGCGTGTACTGTCAGCGGAAATATTGGCCACGAAGTTCAATGCATTGTTGCCCTTACCGGTGTCTTGGCTGTAGCCGTATAACTGTTTCATACCGGCCAAGTTGCCTTTTCCTTCTTCACCGGCGGTCCCGCATACCCACAGGTCATAGACCGGCTTAACTTTGTATTTCGTCAAGATCTGAGCGATCTGCATAACCGCGGCGGTATTAATCATTGCATCGTTGTAGCCCGGAACGTAGAGACGATAGCCTCCTTTAGCAATGGCATCGTCTAGGCTTGCATATCTCTTATAGGCTTTTTTGATAGTTTTCGTCCTCAATGATTTTGCCGTTCTTATCGAAATGCAGTTCATCAGGAATAGCCGCTAATTCCTGAGGTGTTTTGACCAGAGGAGAATCGGCTTTTTGAAGTTTGATCGGCATGTAGGGTTTATCCTTCGGAGGAAGAACCGGCGGATTAACAGTATCGATATGACCTTCTAACAAAACTTTCGGACCCTGACCGGCATAAGTTTGAGCGCCGGCAGTCTGAGAATAAGTTCCGGGAATTCTTACGCAGGCGTTGTAAACGGGAAGTCCGTCAACTTTTTGGAGTCCTGCTCCGGGCAAGTTTCCGCCGACTCTGGACATGACGTTCTTTTCGTCAATACCCCATTCTTGAACAAATCTTCTCATCAGCTCTTCTTGTCTTCTCAATTCAGAACGAGAAGGAGAAGCGATTCTGACGACTTCCATATGAGTATTGAATCTCCATTTCTGAGCTTCCGGTGTTTCTAATTCTTTTTTGATTTTCTGCATTACCGGATCGGAATTAATAGCTTCCGCTGAAGCTTTAGTTGCTTCAGAAACGTTTGGTACAGCAGCCAAAGCCAGCGAAGAGCAAACAGCGCTGGAGACCAAAACAGCTAAAAATTTTAATTGCATGTGCACCTCCTTAGGAAAAATAAAAGTGACGCAACTATCCTACCTGCGGCACTACACCCGGTCAATAACAAGTCCTTACAAGTGTCGTAAAGGACACATCTGGCTTTTGAGAAATTCACAGTATGACCGGAGCCGTAAGAATTAACTCGCATTTACAGGTTTTCCAAACCGCCTTAACCTCAAGTCCTATAGGAGGAGAGTTTGAAAATTACCAATTCCTTGTGGTTGATTGCCTCAGCATTTTTCTTTTCATGTCTGACCATTGCTACCAAACTTTGCGGACAATCTTTTTCTTTTTTCGAATTCATGTTCGCAAAATACGTGTTGGTAACACTGCTGACAGCTGTACTGTTGACCGCCAAACATCAAAGTTTTCTACCTAAAAATCCAGGCTTAATTTTTCTTCGCTGTCTTTTTGGCGTTCTGACCGTGCTCGCCAACATCATTCTCATTTTTAATATGCCGGCCGCCGTAGCTCAAAGCTTCAATTACACGGCCTCCTTTTGGGTGGTTTTGGCTCTTTGTTTTTCCTCCCGCAGTTTCAGTATTGCCGTTCTCTTTCCTCTCTTTCTAGGCTTCGGCGGAATTCTCCTCGTTCTGAATCCTCAAATGAACGGTGAAATTTTGACAAATCCTTTAACTCCCATTTGTGTTGCATACGGCCTTCTGGCGGCACTAGGAATGCTGGTCCTTAGAAAACTTGGAGAGAAACATGAAGCCACACTGGTGACAACCTTCTACTTTTCACTTGCTTCCGCTATGGTTGGTCTGATAGGAAGCCTTTGTACCGACGACAAAAATCTATTGAATCTCTTTGCAGATCCTTTTCTTGCTTTTAGCTGTTCTTTTGACGCTGCTTTTCCAAATAGCAAAGACCTTTTCCTGGCAGTACGGAGACAGCACTCTCAACTCCATTTATTTATTCCTAGGAGCGCCTTTTGTTGTAATCTTGGGATGGTTGTTTCTTAATGAAATGCCCACAGCCTTCCAAATGCTTGGAATAGTGTTCATCGTTGGGAGTGCCGTAAGCAGCTATTTCATCATTTCCAAACTCAAAAAGAACCGTTAAGTTCGGCAGGATTATTAAGTATGCAAACTGTTAAGGCCATCGCAGACGCACTCGGTGTGACATCAGATGTTGTAAGACACTATACGGAATGCAAACTCGTCACGCCTGTAACGAATTCTGAGAACAAATACAAGTACTACGACGAATTTGACTTTCTTCAGCTCGCCAACGCCAGAATCCTGCGCAGCCTCGGCCTTCCATTGCCTGAAGTACTGGAATACAACAATTCTTCAGTTGTTCATCAGAAAGAAATATTGTCGGAGAAGTCCCGTCAAGTAAGAGCACAAATAGAGAAATTACAAGAACTGGAACTGCGTTTGCATGAAGTCCAAGGATATTTGGAGAAAACAAACCGTTGCGTGCCTACCGTAGAAGTGGTGGAGAGAGATTCAATTCACGATATCTATACCTTCGGGTCTGCGGTTCCTTCCAAAGAGATAAAACAAATTGCGAAACTGTGGGCTGAGCACTTTCCTTTCACGCATATCTCCCTCAAAATACCAAAAGAAGAGCTGCAAAATCCGGCTTTTTCCGGCCCCTACTCTGTCAGCCTCGGCCTCGGCGTAATCAACAAATACGCCGAACAATTCCGGCTGGAAATTGCACCTCCTATCGAAACCATTCCGCCGGGTCGTTTTCTGATTATTTATTTGAAGGTCCCGGATATATTCAACCTCTCAAGACAAGACCTTTTGCCTTTATTCAAAAAAGCTGAGGGGCTTGGAGTGCGCTTTTCTCATCAATCATCCGGACGCCTGCTGGCTATTGAGGGAAACGGTAAAGAGACTGAATTCTTCATTTTGATTCGAGTGAGAATAGAAAAGAATACCGATTAACTCACTTGACCTGTGTGTTACACCAAGGTTTATTCTGAAAAAAATAAGTTGATTCTCAAGGAGAAAAAATGAAATTTTTCAGATTAAACAAAGCAGCTGCACTTATTGTCGTCCTCACTTCCAGTTCTGCCGCCGTCGGTGCTCTGACCTCCGGCACTTATGAAACTACAGGAAAAGGAAATAACGGTCCGGTTGTCGTTCAAACAACCATTGAAAATTCTCAAATCAAAGACATCAAAGTTCTTAAAAATTCCGAAACGCCCATGATCGGCGAAACAGCTATTCAGCAGCTGCCGTCCAAAATCATCGCTTCGCAATCCTTAGCTATTGACGGCTTAGCCGGAGCCACAAACACCAGCAACGCTCTCAAAAACGCAGTTAGAGAAGCTTTGGACAAAGCCGGCGGAAGTGAAAAAGACTTGAAGCCGGTTGCGCTAAATAAGCAAGATGCTGTGCCAAACAAAGATGAATCTACGGATTTGGTAGTGGTTGGTGCCGGCGGCAGCGGTATGGCAGCGGCCATCCAAGGAAAAGAAAGAGGTCTTAACGTTATTCTTGTAGAAAAGCTTCCGATGATTGGCGGTACAACAGCCTTGTCCTCCACTGCCTTTAACGCCGGCGGCAGCAAGGTTCAGATGGCGCTTGAGAAACCGTATACAGCGGAAGACTATTACAAAAAGTTAAAAGGCAAAGGACCGGATGATGCTTCCTTAAAGAATTTGGCAGAACTCTCGGGCCAACCACAGACTGGCTCGTTAATATGGGAGCTGATCTTGGCCGTGTTATTAACGGCTCTCAGCACACGCCGAAAGATGGCGGCGCTCTTGGATCCATGCTTGTTCCGGTAATGAAAAAGAAGATGGATAGTCTTGGAATAGAACCGAGAGTGTCCACAAAAGCCGAGGAACTTTATGTCAAAGACGGCCGAGTTGCGGGCGTTAAAGTTAAAAACGATAACGGCACCTATACCATTTACGCCAAAGCAGTCGTTTTAGCCACCGGCGGATTTGCGTCCAATCCGAAACTCGTTGAAAAATACACACCTATGTGGGCCGGCTATCCTTCAACTGCCAGCAGAGGCGCTACAGGCGACGGCTTAGAGATGGCTCAAAAAGTCGGAGCTGGTCTGGCTCAGATGGAAAAATCCGGACCTCAAACAGTGGCTTATGACACCGGCCATGGAGCAGTGTCATTAACCAATGTCAGATACAACGGCGCCATTCTTGTTAATACAGACGGAAAGCGTTTCGTTAATGAATTAGCACTGACTCCGATTCTGGGAAAAGCTATCAAAGACCAACAAGGCGGACATGCCTATCTGATTTTTGATCAGGCTTCTATCGATAGAGCTGCCTTGATGAAAAAATACAAGGAAGCCGGATATTTCGTGGAAGCTGCTACCGTTCCCGAATTAGCGGCAAAACTTGGTATTTCCGCTGCAAATTTAGAAAAAACGGTAGAACGTTACCGCCAAGGAATGTACAAAGGCGTAGATGAAGAGTTCGGACGTAAAGATTCTCGCTTCTCACGAATCGACAAAGCTCCGTATTACGGTGCCAAGATCAGTCCGGCAAGCCAGACCACATACGGCGGCATCAAAATTGATCTAAAAGGAAGAGCATTAACTCCTGAAGGCAAAGTCATCCCGGGACTTTACGCCAGCGGAGAAGCTGCAGCTCAATACGGCCAAGGTGTTTCTATTGGAGTTATCTTAGGTAAGCTGGCTGCCGATTCAGCAGCAGACGATATTGCAAACGTCAAATAACTGACATGGAACGAAGGCTTCCTTGAAATCAGAAAAGGATGGGGACTTCCGCTGACTGAGGTCAGCGGAAGTCCTCATTAACTATCTTGGTTAAACAAATCCTGCGCGGCAGTACCTTTGATGGAATAACGTTGAATATAACTCACATCGATCCGCTGTTCGGCCTGCCAAGCGTCATAAGTTGCCTGCATACGCAGCCACATAGCGGCATCGGGTCCCGGAATTGCCGCACTGAGCTTAACGGCCATTTCCGGAGAAATGGCGATCTCTCCTTTTACGAGCCTTGTAACAGTAGCCGGAGAGACACCAAGATTAGCTGCAAACTTACGAGCACTCAGTCCCAGACTTTCCATTGCTGACTTAACTATACGTCCCGGATGTGGCGGGTTAAACATTTTTGCCATTAGTGATAATCCTCGTAATTTGTGATATACGCATCCCCTTCATGAAATTCAAAGGTGATACGCCATCCTCCTGAAACAGTCAAAGACCAAGTACCTTGTCGATCGCCTGATAAGCTATGGAGGCGGTAACCAGGAAGATTTAGTTGTTGTACTTCCGTTGCTGAGTCCAAGACGAAAAGGAGTTCACTGAGCCGATCAGCGTGTTTTGGTTGAATTCCTGCTTTAGATCCAGTTTCAAAAAACTTCTTCAAACCTTTGTGAGCCCAGCTTTTTATCATTTTTTCCGTTTACCAATATGCAACAGTATACCCTGGTGTTTAATCTTATGCAACAGCGAATAGATGGTTCTAAATCAAAACCTCTTTTTAATCGAGTTGCGCTGTATTCGTTTTGCTTTCCACCGAATTATTAAAGGATCTTCAACGCAATTTCGGCGCAGGCCTCAGCATCAGCTAATGCATGGTGGTGGTTAAGTAAGTTGTAGCCGCAATAACGGGCGACAGTATGAAGTTTATGGTTCGGAAGTCTGTTTCCAATAACTCTTCGGGAGGCTCGGCAGGTACAAAGAAAATGATATTCCGGATACGGCATCTCATAATGAGCAAACACAGCCTTCAAACATCCTTCGTCAAACGGACTGTTATGAGCAACCAGCGTCAGACCCTCTACAAGGGGGGCTGCTTGCATCCAAACATCCGGAAATAACGGCGCATTCAAAGTATCTTCTTTGCAAATGCCGTGAATCTTTGTATTGAAAGACGTGTAAAAGTGAGGTGTAGGCCGAATAAGACTGTAGAACTTATCCGCAATGATGCCGTCTCGCACAATGACTAAACCAACGCTGCATACGCTGGTTCTGTACATATTGGCCGTTTCAAAGTCAATCGCCGCAAAATTCTGCATCTTTTCCTTTCCTCTCTTGAATCTTTAGATTTTGTCCTACCGGACACTTAAAATCAATATTTTTAAAAAGTTGAAACCGAACATCATGTTTCTCCTACCAAGCATCCAAGACTTTATCGACGAAAAAACTTCAGATAGTATTGAGTTTTGCTTACTGGTCTGTCTCACCAATGGCGACGGAGATCCCTACGCAATTCAACAAATGCGAAGCATACTCGGGCTGCCTTGGTACCTCGTAGATTCTTCGGTGCCTGCTTGGATGTTTGACGAAGATTATTGGTACAAGTTGGCAAAGGATCCTGACGTGGACGACATTTGCGTAAATCCTTTGTTTGCGGCTTCTTTGTTTTTGCACGTTTCTCAAACAATTATCACCGGATTTGCGGACCAAATCTCCCAAAAGTATTGTTTTACGGATAAAAGCGGAGCACTCCTACTCGCAAAAGTTGTTCGCTGCTTCAAAAAGAATCTCTCCAAAGGCAATACCTTCTCCGAGCGAGAATACCAAAGAATGGTTGAGTCTCGGTACATCCAGGCGGTTCTCGTGTGGATGGCTTTCTTAAGCGGCAAAACCAACTTTTTGAGCTCTCTTCCTTCTAATGTATTAGAGGCTTTCTGGGATCAATTTGTGGCCGTTTTTCGACGTGAACCGATAGTTTTGGCAGCAAATTTATGCGAAAACCTCAAGAGTTTCCTGTTAGACAAAGAAAAAGAAGGAGTATTGGATGCCGCTGAAATTACGCCAAGTCAATTCTTCCTTTTCTATATTGATTGTTTCAACGGCGCAAATCTTCACAAGATATCGGCCGAAGTTGTAGCCCAGATCCCGGCCTATTTCTTCTTATCTCTTTTTTATACTTTTGAAGGACACTACAAAGAAGCTGTCGCTACAATTCAGAAGGCATGCAAGGAAATTTCTAATAAGCGTGTGGTAGATGATCCTTTCCTCAATACTTTTTTGGGAATCTATCTTTTGCTTGGAAAGCAAGATCCTTCTTTATTTAAAAAAGCCGTTTCTTTAGCATCACTTAAACAAACAAAAATCCCAAGAGACGGCGGAATTCTGTTTGAACTCTGCAGTCGGATTACAGATACGGAATCCTCCGAATGGGACAACGCAGTCAGATATTATTTGCAAGGTTTCAATCCCGAATCTTTTAGCTTTTGGTGGGCCCTCCTTTGCACGAAGCTGAGGCCCGAGTCCACCCAGAGAGACAACCTAAAATCTTATTCAGAGGCTCCGGAACTTCCCATGTTCTTCCGAAGAGAAGCAGATGCTGTTCTCAACCCGGAAAAATATGAAAACGGAGAAACCACTTTCAGTTATGACAACAAGACCTGCGATTTTGGCGTTCCTCCCTTAATGTCTCTCATTAAAGTTCAAGCGGAATGGGAACGAGTAATAGAGCGGATTATCCAAATACAAAACGGCAGAACCAGAAGACCGGATACTGAAGATTCTGAGCGTTTCGTCTATGAAATCGACGAGGATACGCTCGAGATTTGGCCAAGACTCCAGAAAAGAACTAAAAATGGATCCTGGACGTCAGGCAAGTCCCTAACTCTTTCTGCTTTTAAGAAATCAACTTCTCCGTCAGGCCCGGTTGAAAATGCACTTAGAAATTTGGTCGAAGGAGGCGAACGCTTTGTCTCTTCCAGACTGGGAGGCGCGGAGGCCATGTCTCACCTCATAGGCTATCCCTACGTCTACCGTTTGGACACAGATCTATCGCAGAGGATAGAGGTATGTAAAGGTTCGTTGGAACTATCATTTACTAAAAATAAGAACGGAGAAATCGTTCCTCATCATAATTTGGAAAATTTTTCGCAGGCCGCCCTGCTGACATATGATTATCTGTCCGTTTGGGAGTCTCCCGAAGTATTAAAAATCTACCATCTCTCCCATGAAGAACAGCAGATCCTAGGTCAGCTCAACAAAGTCAAATCATTTCCGGCAAGAAGCGTTAAGCCGCTGACCCAAATGATCAAAGAGATTAGTACGGACATTCCGGTACTCTCTGATCTTGTCAGCGATAAGGAGATGAAGCCGACGGCTAAAGCTGTAAGCAAAATTACTTTTCAATTCTCGCCGACAGATTACAACTGTTATTCAGTTCACGCCGTCGTACGGCCGGTACCGGGCTCAACCATGGCTTTTGAGCCGGGTCATGGCCTGCAATTTGTCACGGTTAACGTCAATAAAGAGCTTGTCTCGGTCAGCCGAGATTTGAAGAAAGAAAAGACAAATTGGGAAGAAATCGAAAATAAACTTCTGAGCTTTTCTGACTACCAAGAAAATTCAGACACTTGGATCCTCAACACGGAGCAAGTCTTGGAATTCATGGAAGTATTAAGAGAAAACAAGGGAATTTGCGACATCGCTTGGCCGCAGGAAGTTAAATTCAAAGTTGATAAACCGCCAATTACATTTGACTCCATAAATCTCAATATTCGCAGCATCGGCTCGTGGCTGACCATGCAAGGAAAAGTTCAGCTTGACGGCAAAACGGCCTTAGAAATGGATGAGCTCCTCGATAAAATCCGCGAAGCCAAAGGCCGGTTCATTAAACTCGATGACACAGAGTACGTAGCAATCAGCGATAAGCTCAAAAAAGTTCTCTCGCAGATCGCCAAAGTCACTCATAAAAAGAAGAAAGAACTGGAAATCTCTGCTTTTAACGCCGGCTCTTTGAAAGAGTTAGAAGATGCCGGAGTCAGCTTAAATGCAGACCAAGAGTATCGAGATCTTCTCTCTCGGATTGATTCTGCAAACAACCTGAACGTCTCTGTCCCGTCGGCTTTACAAGCAGAACTAAGAAGTTACCAGATCGACGGATTCGAGTGGTTAGCTAGATTGGCCCACTGGGGCGCAGGTGCCATTTTGGCTGATGATATGGGTCTGGGTAAAACGATTCAAACCATCACACTGTTGTTATTTAGAGCCTCGCAAGGCCCAAGTCTTGTCGTGACACCGAGCTCCGTTCTTTATAACTGGCGTGATGAAATCTCCCGCTTTGCCCCGTCGCTGAATATTCACATCTTTAATTCCGGAGACCGTAAAAAGATCTTAGAAACCGCAGGCAACAACGATGTTGTGCTTTGTACCTACGGCGTTCTTAGCTCAGAAATTGAAAACATGTCTAAGCCGGTATGGAATGTTGTAGTACTTGATGAAGCTCACGCCATCAAGAACAGAACATCCCAGATATCAAAGAATGTTCATTCTTTAAAGAGCAAAGCCCGTGTCTTGCTGACGGGTACTCCGATCCAAAATCATTTAAGTGAAATTTGGAACCTATTTGATTTTGCGAACCCAGGCCTGCTCGGCTCATTGCCGGATTTCAGCGAACGATTCATCATTCCTATTGAGAAATATCAGGATAAAGACCAACAACGCCTTCTTAAAAAAATGATTTCTCCGTTCCTGTTGAGAAGAACGAAGGCGGAGGTATTGGAAGAGCTGCCGCAAAAAACGGAAATCACTATTAAAGTCTCGATGTCTCCGGAAGAAACCGCGCTTTACGAAAATCTCAGAAACAACACTCTGGAGAACCTTGCTTCCGGTGAAATTAATTCTATTCAGGCTATGGCAGCTTTGACCAAACTGCGTCAGGCTGCCTGTAATCCCAAGCTCGTTGATGCCAAACTGGACATTCCATCATCCAAAGCTTCCGTTTTCCTGGAGTTGGTTAAAGATTTGATTGCCAATAATCACCGCGCCTTGGTGTTCAGTCAGTTCACGTCTCATCTTGCTTTGATTAAACAAGTTCTTGATGAAGCAAAAATCGAATACTTGTATTTGGACGGTTCCACACCAACCAGCGAAAGAAAAGGCCTGGTAGAGAAATTTCAAACCGGCTTAACTCCAATCTTTTTGATTAGCCTTAAGGCAGGAGGACTTGGTTTGAATTTGACAGGAGCGGACTACGTTATTCATCTGGATCCGTGGTGGAATCCTGCCATCGAAGATCAGGCTTCCGATCGAGCTTACCGCATTGGTCAAGAAAGAGCCGTCACGATTTACAGGCTCATTACAGAGAACACGATTGAAGAAAAAATTATCGACCTTCATTTAACCAAACGTTCTCTGGCTGACGCCTTATTGGAAGGCGCAGATATGTCGAGCAAGCTCAGTAAGGAAGAAATTTTGAAACTTCTTAGCGTTTAGACAACTTGCCGGCTGTTACTACAAAAAACGGCCGGCTTTCCTCCACACCATTTTAAGCAAGAAGTATTTCGAACAAACGGATGATTTTTTATATAGAATGGATGATTTTTTCACTAATTTTTTCATACTTCTTATTGTCTCCGTTTCCTTCGGCTTCTAAGATTTTCCACCTTCTCAAAAGGAAAGAATGTCTTTTTTCGATACCGAACTGAGCAGGCTCAAGCTTTGGATTGAAAAAGACCATAAGAAACACAGTGTGATATACCTCCACAAATGGTATATGAGGTGCGAAAAGTGAGTGAATTTATTGAATCTGAAGATTGCGCTTGCGAAGAAACATACAAGGACGAACATGTTTGGATGAACATTCCCGATAAACGTGGGCGCCAGCGCGTCGTCATTATCGGGGGCGGCTTTGGGGGTCTGACTCTGGCGCGCAAGCTCAAGGATGAGAACTTCCAGATCGTCTTAATTGATAAAAGCAACCATCATGTTTTTCAGCCGCTGCTTTATCAAGTTTCTACCGCTGCTATTGAACCAAGCACCATTTCGTTTCCTTTTCGAAACATCTTTCGCGGCAGAGAATGTTTCCACATTCGTGCCTGCGAAGCACTGCGTGTAGACCCGAAAGAAAACATTCTTTACACCACTATCGGGAAACTTACCTTTGATCATTTGGTCATAGCAACCGGCGCGGACACAAACTACTTCGGCAATAAAAACTTGGCCCTCTATACAATGGCTCTGAAGAAAACGTCCGAAGCTCTTTATAACCGCAATCAGATCCTAGAAAGTTTTGAACTGGCTCTTTCTACCAACAGCGCAGAAGAAAGACAAAGACTCATGACTTTTGTGGTTGTCGGTAGCGGTGCAACCGGTGTGGAACTTGCCGGGGCATTAGCGGAAATGAAGAAATTCGTGCTCCCGCGAGACTACCCCGACTTAGACGCTAATCTCATGCGGATTGTCGTTGTCAGCTCCAGCAGCTGTCTGCTTCCGGCCTTTAAAGAAAAATCTTCTAAAGAGGCTGCAGATTACCTGACTTCTCGAAAAGTCGAACTTTTGTTTAATACCAGAGTTGAAGATTTTTCGAACGGCATCCTGAAGTTAAAGAATGGAGACATTCATACCTATAACGTCTTTTGGGCGGCAGGCGTACGTGCTAATTCTCTGGAAGGCTTTGATAAAGAGCTCTATGGTCCGGGTAATCGTCTTATCGTTGACCAATTTAATAGAGTTAAAGGGTTTGATCGAATTTATGCCATCGGCGACACAGCGTACTTTCCGACTCAAAAATATCCTAATGGGCTGCCCCAGGTTGCTCAGCCGGCGATGCAGCAGGCAACTAATATTGCCTACAACTTAAAGAAAATGATTAATAGCGAGCCTCTCAAAGAGTTTAAATACTTTGATAAGGGTCAGATGGCTACTATTGGCAAGAGCCACGCTGTTGTAGAGATTGGCAATTTCTGTTTCGGTGGAATACTAGGCTGGCTCTTATGGCTCGGTTTACACCTCTTTTATATTCTTGGTGTAAAGAATCGAATCGTTATATTTATGGACTGGTTCTTGAGTTATCTCACGTACAGCAATGCTCTGCAAATCATTGTTCTTCCGTTACGCAAGAAGCGCCATACCATTTCAATTCGTAAGGATGAAGCGCTATGTTCGAATCCGGTTAAGGACACTCCGGAGATACCGAAGGCACCCGGCAACACAGCATCTTAAAAGAGTTGGGCAGATTTTCCTGCCTGATTCTTCCTGTCTGTTGTTTGTCTACAAGGGCAGAAACAGTGGTGTCAATTCAAGCCGGATGTTTCATGTTCCTTTCGGTTTGTAGTTAGCCTCAGTCTGAATATGCCTCCTTTTTGTTTAGAAAAGGAGGCCTAGCTTTTTCCAGCTCCGGAAAAATTAAACAGATTTTTGACAGATTCGAAGGTTAGGAAAAAGCCGGCTGCCTCCCGCCTCCTCAATTACCTCTTAACTTCCTGGATCTGCAGATATCGATATGTCAAACACGAAATCGCCATCACCGCTAGACTATATAAGCAACAGAGTGATCTAGGAAAACAGCAGCGCTTTCGCTCCATCAAATATCATTTGTGAGGAGAGAGCCGCAAGAATGAGCCCGGTAAGTTTGCTCATAACCACAAGACCGTTCTTTCCAATGGCTTTTTCAATGTAAGCTGAAGACCACAAAAGGAAACCGATGCACAAAATCGCCAAAGCGATAGAGCAAAAGGACGCAATCCATTCAACAAAACCGTTGATTTCACCGCCGTACACCACTAATGCGCCGACGGTTGCCGGACCAACAGTGATAGGGATCGCCATAGGTACTACTGCGATTGAATGGAGTGAGCCTTTTACTTTTAAAGAAGAATCTTCTCCTCTTACCAAACTCACTGATGTCAAAAAGAGGATTGCACCTGTTCCTATCCTGAAAGCATTAATAGTGATGCCGAACACTGAAAAGATATAACCTCCGCAAAGAAGCAAGACGGTACTGACCAACAAAGTCGCAACCGTAATACGTAAAGCCAAAGAAGCTTTTTCTTGAGGAGAATAGTTCTGTGCTACAGCCAAAAAAAACCGAAATCACAAACGGAGGCGTCATCAGAAAGAAGAACTTAACAAAAAAGCGCGAAAAAATCTGTAACTGTCATCTTGGAAAGGCGGCAATGAAGCCGCCTCAAATATTAACTTGACACAATTTTACGAAAAAAAGCTTTGGGCCCTACAGAAACTCTTATTGGCCTTGAGCCATGAAATTTGTGGTTTCTTCAAGAAGAGCTTTTGCATTGTTGATTTGCTCAACTCTACCGGCAAGGATTCTTTCGTCTTTTCCTAGCTGGTTCTTCAATTCTGTTAATTGACGAAGCACTTCTTCTTTGTTTGAGCCGCCGATAGTCCTTTTGCTTTGAGCATTGAGTTCAGGATCTAAAGCTTGCTTAATCAATTCATCCGTAAGAGTCGTTGACTTACCGAGGACTTCAAGACAAATGAGATCTACTTCCTCTCGGGTGATTTCATTGGCGAGTTTGCCATGATGCTGCATGTATCCGACCAGACGGGCAACAACGTTATGAGCACTTCTGAAGGAGATACCGTCATGGCGAACGAAGTAGTTCGCCAATTCAGTGACGGTACAATAGTTCCCGACGGCCGCTTGAAGCATTCTGTCTTTCTTTAGAGTCAAAGTCTTAACAGTAACGTCAAGCAAAGCTATAAGTGCTTCAAATTCATTCAACGCCGTCCAAACAAATCTCATGGCTTCTGTTGAAGAGTCACGGCAGTGAGTGAATGGAATATTCTTCAATGAACTGAAAACGGAAACAAAGAAGCCTTCTAAGTGAGCTGCCTTAGCCTTACAGCATTCCAAAGTCAGCGCATTTTTCTTCTGAGGCATGATGGAAGAACATCCGGCAACGGAATCATCGACTTCTAGATATCCGTATTCCGGTGTGCTCCAAACATACAAGTCAAAACAAAATCTAGATAATGTACATGCAGCAATAGATAAAGCAGCGATGATTTCCAAGCAATAGTCACGGCTTGCGGTACAGTCAATAGAGTTTTGAAGAGGCTTATTGAAACCTAACAGCTCGCTTGTGCGGTTTCTATTGATCATGAAGGTCGTAGATCCCATGGAGCCGCCACCCAAGGGACAAAGATTCAAGGCGTCCCAGCAGCGTTCAATTCTCCAGTAACTTCTTTCTAACGCCTCAAGCATGCCGGCACAGTAATGAGCAAATGTAATCGGCTCAGAAGGCTGAAGATGCGTATATCCGCTCATGACGGCATCGGGACAGCTCTGTCCTAGTTCAAGAATGGATTGGCGAAGGCCATTGAAAGATTCGCAAAGTTTGAGAAAATATCCGCGAATATCCATCCTCTGTTCAGTAGCAAATAAATCATTACGCGAGCGAGCGGTATGCTGCTGTCCGCCGATTTCAGGTCCGGTTTGCTCAATCAAGTAACGCTCTAAATTGAAATACAAATCTTCAACATTAGGATTGATTTCAAAAGCCGGATTCTCTTGCATTTTTGCAATTTCTTGAGTGCAGGCAAGAATCTTTGAGCCAACCTCTCTGGTGATGATTCCCTCTTCAACAAGCATGATGACGTGTGCCTTGTTGATATCCAATATCGTCTGATAGCTTCTTTCCAGATCTTGTTTGATAGCTGGATTTATTAAATACTTCACAACTTCTGGAGACGGCTTTTTAGAAATTTTGCCACGATGCTTTTCGTCCATTTTGAACTCCTTATTGTCTTTGGAATGAGGCAAAACTAAATATGCTCCTCCAGCCTAAGAGACTCAATAAAGTTCAAAAAGTTAGATTATTAAGTTTGAAAATTTCTATTTTGTCGTAGTTATATTAAGCTATTGAAGAATCAATCAAGTGAGCTATGACATGAAGCAAACCTCAGTCTTTAGCAAGCATGGTCAAATATTTTTGACAGTTGCGGAACAGCTTTCTGTAGTGAAAGCCTCGGACGTTCTTGGCATGAAACAATCCAGCATCTCATACCACTTAAACCAATTGGAAAAGGAACTGAACGTTCCTCTGCTGGATCGGAGAACAAAACCAATTTCATTAACACCTGAAGGCAAATTACTATTTGATGAGCTGAGTTACGAACAAAGACACCTGACGGAGTTTTTATCAAAGCTGCAGCAAAAAAACTTGCACGCTCCCGTTATCCGATTCGGCATCATCGAAAGTCTTTCCTATAGTTTGGGCACTGACCTTATACAATGTTTTTTCTCCAAGAGCCAACATATGAAAATGCTTTCGGGAACTTCAGAAAGACTAATTCACCTGTTGGAAAATGATGAAATAGATTGGGCTATTACAAGCCGCACTCCGGATGCTCTTAAGTTCTCGAAAACGGTTCTTTTTGAAGAACCTTCCGTTTTAGCAACGCCGAAATCTTTGAAATTTCCAACAGACCATCCTACCTGGGATAATCTTAAGTATTGTGGCCTTCCGTTCTTACGATACAACCGCTCATCCGGAGGAGATGTGATAACAGAATCCATGCTGAACTCACTTTCTCTCCATTTACCTTACCGGCTTCAGGTCGACACAGGTGGTGTAATGGTGAGACTTATTCAGAAAGGCATTGGATGGAGTTTTTTAAGACCTGCAACCTTGCTTCAGCATTCAGAGTTTGTTAACAGCCTTAATATTTTGCCGATGCCCTCTCCTGTAATCACAAGAAAAATCGTGCTGATTCATAAAAAGAACAGCCATATATTTGGCTATGAAGAGATCAAGCAGAAATCAATAGAATTCTTGAACGGACAGTTCAAAAGAGATCTAACACAGCTAATTCCTTGGCTCTATAAATCTTGATTGAGTGCTAGACAAAAATGCCAAAAGCTCTCTACCAAAAAAAATGCTGTTCTTTTATTCTAACATTCAAATTGATAGAAGGTTAGAATATGTCGATTTTTATTAGAATAGCGTGTTAGAAAACAAGGTCTGCTATTCTGAATTTTGAACCCTTCAATTTAGAATTTCACTCTGAGTGAAAAAATAATTGTAACCCTCGCCAACACGGTATTTCAGTTGAGTTTCAGTTGAAGGATGTAAGTTTGTATAATTGAAACTGGATTAACCTTAACCGCAATGTATCTGGCAGTCTGGTTTCAGTTGAAGGATGTAAGTTTGTACAATTGAAACGAGGAATGACGCTCAAAGCTATTTCTCAAAAAAGTTTCAGTTGAAGGTTGTAAGTTTGTACAATTGAAACGAGCCGGGTCAACAATGTTGTTATTGTTCTTCCATGGTTTCAGTTGAAGGTTGTAAGTTTGTACAATTGAAACCTTTTACGACATCGAGCATGTCTCTAATACGACTGTTTCAGTTGAAGGTTGTAAGTTTGTACAATTGAAACGTATTCGCTCCCATGTATACGGACCTAAGTGCAACGTTTCAGTTGAAGGTTGTAAGTTTGTACAATTGAAACTTAAGAGAGATCTCTATTGGCTTTCTCATAACAAGTAGTTTCAGTTGAAGGTTGTAAGTTTGTACAATTGAAACCTGGAAATATCACGTAAGAGTAAGTGTTAGAACGGTTTCAGTTGAAGGTTGTAAGTTTGTACAATTGAAACATTTCGAAAAATTTTATATTCACCCTCCCTCTATTACCGAGCCAAAGAAACTTCCTCCTGTCCATCCGGTACTCCCTCCGAGTTAGTTTCCTTTGGAATTGAAAAGCCCTCCCCCGCTTGTTGTTTTTCGAAAAATTGAGGAATTCTCGCTGGCGTCGTCATTGGTTCCAGCGCCATCGTCACTCGTATTTTTTTACGATGTTTTCCTGGTAGCCAGTTAAGAGATTTTTGGCAACGGTGTCAGAGTGGCAGGCTATTTTGCAAGAATTAATCTATTCCCCCTCTTCCCTGTCTGTCTTTCTTGTTATCGCTTACTCATTTTTTATGTCTTTTTCTTTGTTCAGATCAAGGTCCCATAAAAAACTGTGATAGTTGAATTTCGTGATAACGAAAAAGTTAAATACTCAACTCCGGACAAGCCAGAATACATTCCTCAGAAATTTTTCAGGTCTCCAAAAACACTAAAACCCGCTCGAAAGCGGGTTTTTGTGTTTTTATCGCAAAGTTATTGAGATAACGGAATAGATTTACAAGCGTCAGAATCTACTCTTTCACGCATCTCTTTGCCTGCTTTGAAGTGAGGGGCATATTTGGCCGGAACTTCAACTGAGGCGCCGGTTTTTGGGTTACGTCCCTTTCTTGGAGGTCTGTAATTTAAAGCAAAGCTCCCAAATCCGCGAATCTCAATCCTGTTCCCTTCCGCCAGGGTCGCTGCCATCACGTTAATGATCTTATTTACAGCTTCATCAACTTCCTTTGCTGACATGCGATCCTGGACAAGAAGCGGATCCTCTGCAAGCAATGCTATCAATTCAGATTTAGTCATTGCCACGTGAGGTGCCTCTTACTTGGATTGGTCCAATTTTGCTTTCAACAAAGCGCCGAGATTTGTGGTGCCGGACTGTGCGTCAGCAGTCATCTTTTCCATTGCTTCGCGAGTTTCAGCCTGATCCTTAGCCTTGATGGAAAGCTGGATTGTACGTGCCTTGCGGTCAATGTTGGTGATGGCAGCTGTAACTTCGTCGCCTTCCTTCAAAACGTTTCTGGCGTCTTCAACTCTGTCCGGAGAGATTTCGCTGGCGCGGAGATAACCTTCAGCTTCGTTGCCGAGATCGATAACTGCACCTCTTGCATCAACAGATTTAACCTTACCTGTTACAACAGCACCCTTTTCATGAGTGGATGTGTAGTTGGAGAACGGGTCGCCTGTCATCTGCTTGACGCCGAGAGAGATACGTTCGCGTTCTACGTCGATGGAGAGAACTGTAGCTTCGAGTTCGTCGCCCTTCTTGTAGTTGCGCTTGGCTTCTTCGCCTGGTTCTGTCCAAGAAAGGTCAGAGAGGTGAACCAAACCGTCGATGCCGCCTGGCAAGCCGATGAATACACCGAAGTCAGTGATGGACTTGATCTGGCCGCTGACTTTGTCGCCCTTCTGGTGAGAAGCTGCGAATTCTTCCCATGGATTTGGTTTGCACTGTTTCATGCCAAGGGAAATACGACGGCGTTCTTCGTCGATTTCGAGAACCATGACTTCAACTTCGTCGCCGAGCTGAACAACTTTCTTCGGATCAACATTCTTGTTTGTCCAATCCATTTCGGAAACGTGGACAAGACCTTCGATGCCTGTTTCGATTTCAACGAAAGCACCGTATTCAGTGATGTTGGTAACTTTACCGAACAAACGTGTGTTCTGTGGGTAGCGGCGTGCAATACCGAGCCATGGATCTTCACCAAGCTGTTTGATGCCGAGGGAAACACGGTTCTTGTCCTGATCGAACTTAAGAACCTTGGCTGTGATTTCCTGACCTTGTTCAAGAACTTCGCTCGGATGACGTACGCGTCTCCAGGCCAAGTCGGTGATGTGAAGAAGACCGTCGATACCGCCGAGGTCAACGAATGCACCGTAGTCGGTAATGTTCTTGACGATACCCTTAACAACTGCACCTTCCTGAAGGTTTTCAAGAAGTCTGGCTCTTTCTTCGCCCATGTTGGCTTCAACAACGGCACGGCGGCTGACAACAACGTTGTTGCGCTTGCGGTCAAGTTTAATTACCTTGAATTCCAGTGTCTGACCTTCGTAAGGAGTAGTGTCCTTAACCGGACGTGTGTCAACCAAGGAACCTGGAAGGAAAGCACGGATGCCGTTTGTCATAACAGTCAAGCCGCCTTTGACCTTGCCGGTAACTGTACCAGTGACTAGTTCGCCGGATTCAAGAGCTTTTTCAAGATTCATCCAAGCAGCAAGTCTCTTGGCTTTGTCACGGGAAAGAATTGTGTCGCCGTAGCCGTTTTCAAGACTTTCGATAGCAACGGAAACGAAGTCACCCGGTTGAACGTCAACTTCACCGCGGTCGTTTTTGAACTCTTCGATAGGAATGAAGGATTCGCTCTTCAAGCCTGCGTTAACAACAACAAAGTTATAGTCAACACGAACAACTTCAGCAGTGATGACTTCGCCTTGTTTCATTTCTTGTTTAGCAAGGCTCTGTTCAAAAAGATCGGCAAAGGATTCTTTTACGGGTTGGTTTTGTTTATCTGTCATGTAAATAAATAAGTTGTTTTAAAGAGACAAGTTCTTTAAAACGGGTTAGTTAGATTCCCATATTCCAACGCGAAATACAGGGGCACACTTCTAAGGCTTAAGCCTCGGTTCCGCGGTACCACTCCAGAACCTGGTTAATCGTTTCTTCCAGCGTCAAGTCCGATGAATCAAGGATCTTCGCACCGGGTGCGGGAACTAAAGGAGCTACCGAACGCTTCAAATCACGCTCGTCCCGCTCTTTCAAATCCTTCACAAGGTCAGCAATGTTACTATGAATTCCTTTCTCTTTCAACTGGTTATAACGTCTTTTTGCTCTAGCTTCGGCAGAAGCTGTGAGGAAAATTTTCAATGTCGCTTCCGGAAAGACCACGCTTCCCATGTCCCGGCCATCAGCCACCAGCCCCGGAGCCTGCGCGTATTCTCTCTGAAGCTTGAATAATGCTTTTCTCACCTTGGGGTGCACTGCCACTTTGCTTGCGGCCAAACCCACTTCTTCCTGACGGATGGCATCGGTGACATCTTCCCCTTCGAGCAAAATCTTTCCGCCTTTGAAAACCGCTTTCAAATTGACAGCCGTCTGTTTAATCTGCTCTTCATCCTCCAGAGGTTTCTGCTGCTGTAACGCCGCATAAGCCGTCAAGCGATAAAGTGAGCCGCTGTCGAGAACGTTAAATCCTAAAACTTTAGCAACACCGGCAGAGACACTGCCCTTGCCCGAAGCGACCGGTCCGTCAATCGTAATAATCGGAATGTTCTGCTCCATGCTTACTCCTTAATGACCGAAGCCAGTCTTTCAAAATAATCCGGGAATGTCTTGGCTACGCAGCCCGGATCGCGAATCTCTACTTCAACACCTCCGGCTGCAATCAAAGACATGCACATCGCCATGCGGTGATCTTTATACGTATCAAATGTAGCGCCCTGCAGTTTTTCAGGGGGCACAATCCTCAGCCAGTCTGAGCCGGAAGTTATTTGACATCCCACCTTTCTCAGCTCTTTTGCCATCGCTTCAATACGATCGGTTTCTTTAACGCGCCAGCTGGCGATACCTCGCAACGTTGTCGGACCCTCGCACATCGGTGCGATAGCAGCAATTGTCATCGCGGCATCCGGAATCTGCCGAAAATCTTCATCAATTCCTTGAAGCTTCGGACCATAGATGGAAGGAGCTGTCTTAATCCAGTTTTCTCCCCGGATAACCGAAGCACCGGTTTTTGCTAAATACTCAACAAAAGCCGCATCCCCCTGCAGACTGTCCCGACCCACGCCTTTGACGGTCAGCGGACCGACTAGAGCTCCTAAAGCAAGAAAGTAGGATGCACTCGAAGCATCTGCCTCTACCATCATCTCACCCGGAGAAATATAAGGATGAGAGGGAACAACATAGGTTTCTACGTCGATTGAAACGATAACGCCGAAACGAGCCATCAGTTTGCATGTCAAGGAGACATAGGGAGAGCTGACCAGCTCTCCGTCAATGATGATATTGAGACCTTGGGAGGGAGCCACGAGCGGAGCGGCCATTAAAAGTCCTGAGGCAAACTGACTGGAAACGTTTCCTTTAACGTGCACTACATCGCTCGTAATTCGTGTGCTCGGATAAATCTTTAACGGCGGAAAGCCTTGTTCTCCCAGACAAACGATTTGGGCGCCGATGGAGTTCAGTGCTTCGACCAAGTGTCCCATCGGTCTTTCACGCATTCTTTGAACTCCGTCTAAAACGTACTCGCCGCCGGAAAATGCCAAGGCAGAAGCCAGTGGTCGCATAGAAGTTCCGGAATTGCCTAAGAACAAATCGGCCCTTTTAACAGGAAAATTTCCCTCGCAGCCTTGAACGATGACTTCATCGCCGTGTTGCTCAAGCTTGACTCCCAATTCTTTGAGCGCGCCGATCATCATGTCGGTGTCTTCCGCAACCAGCAGATTCTTTAAATGCGTTGTTCCTCTGGACAGTGCCGCTAAAAGAAGAGCACGATTAGAAATGCTTTTTGAGCCGGGAAGACTCACCGTACCCCCGACTTTCTTAATGGGTTTAATGACTCTTACTTCTTCCATCGTCTTTTCCTAGATCTTGTTTACTGGCAGAAAACACAAGTCCTCTGCGGTTCTTCATGGCGTTTTCAAAGCAGGCTTCCAGCTTTTGCGCATCTGAGTTTTCAATGGCTTCTTGAAGTTCTTCAAGCCCTTGTCTATAGCGCTTCAGCTCTTTGGATATCGCCGTGCGGTTGCTCAGGCAAATATCACGCCACATCGCCGGAGAACTGGCAGCGATTCTGGTGAAGTCACGGAATCCGGCCCCGGCCATACCGAGCTTTTCTTTCGCATATTTTTCTTTGCTAATCATATCTACCAATGCGTAGGCAAGAACGTGCGGCAAATGGCTGACCGAAGCGAAGATAGCATCGTGAAGTTCGGGCGACATCACTTTGATCTTTGCGCCCGCTTTGGTCCATGCATCTTCAATAAATTTAACCTTCTCCGGATCCATTTCATCGGTCGGCGTAGAAATGACCCACTTGTCGTTGAATAAATCCTTCGTGGCGTAAGCAACGCCGGGCAGTTCTCCGCCGGCAATAGGATGGCCCGGCGCATATTGGCAGAACTTCTCTTTGAGTCCTTTTTCTGGCCGCCTCAATAACCGTCATGCGAGTTGAACCGACATCGGTGACGACTGCGTCCGGCTTGAGATAGTCTGCTAAATCAGAAAATACCTTTTCCATCGCTTGGACCGGCACGGCCACGACAACAATATCTGCGTCTTTTACGGCTTCCGGAATGGAAGTGGTCCAGCTGTCGGCCGCTCCCATTTCCTTAGCCAGCTTCAGACTTTCCTCCCGGTGTCCGCAAGCGATAACTTCATCGACCAACCGGGCCTGCTTCCAGCTCAATGCCATTGAGCCGCCAATCAGACCGAAGCCGATAACTGCCATTTTTGTCATTCTTTACGATTCCTTGCTTACAGAAGCTCTTTCAACTCTTCTAAAAATCTTTCGTTTTGCTCTTTGGTCCCGACTGTTACTCGGATCCATTCAGGCAAATCGTAAGAGTTCATCTTGCGGACAATAATGCCCTTCTTTAGAAGCTCTCCCACAATCTTAGCCCCGTCTCCGACTTTGACCGTGATGAAATTGGAATGAAGTCCCATGTAGGAGAGTCCCAATTCATCAAAAGCTTTAGCAAGCTGTGCAATTCCTTCTCTATTGTTTTTTCAGCGTTGTTTCCAAGAACTCCTGATCTTCTAGGGCTGCGATAGCTGCAAGCTGAGACAAATCGTTCACGTTGAACGGATGGCGTACACGGTTAATAAGCTCAAGCAACTCCGGCTGAGCAATGCCGTAACCGACGCGGCAGCCGGCCAGACCATAAGCCTTAGAGAAGGTTCTGGCAATAATCACGTTCGGGAAGCGTTTAACGATTTCCAATGAATCCGGCTGGAGTTCTTTTTCCAAGAATTCAACATAGGCTTCGTCAAAGAGCACGACGACATTAGAGGGAACTTTTTTCTAAGAAATCGATGATTTCTTTTTCAGACAGATATGTACCCGTCGGATTGTTGGGGTTAGTTAGGAAGATTAATCGAGTGTTTTCGTCGATTTGTTCAAGAATTCTCTGCAAGTCGGCATTGTAATCACTTGTTGCCGGAACCTCTCTGATCTCAGCCCCGCAAAGTTTAGCAACCATCGGATACAAGGAAAAGCTGTATTGCGGAATAATCGCATTCTTTCCTTCAGATAAAACAGTTTGAGCAGTTAAACCCAATAGTTCGCTCGAACCGCTGGTAACCACAAACCAGTCTTGCGGCAGACCGTATTTCTTGGACAAAGCTTTCTGCAGATAGCAGGAGTCGGCATCCGGATAGCGGTTTAAGTTCAATGCGGCGTGAGCAATCTTATCTTTGACCTTTTGAGACATCCCATAAGGATTTTCATTGGCCACAAGCATGATGATTTCTTTTGGCTCAAGCCCTAAATCAGCAGCTAATTCTTCAATCGGCTTACTGGCAACATACTTGTCTAAAGCTTGAACCCATGCAGGAGTAGAAGTTGCAATAGTGGTCACAGTTTTGCTCCGGTATTGTGTTTCGGTCCGAAATCCTGTTCAATGGGATAAGACCCTAAATTTTTAAAAAATGCGCATTCGTCTTTCAAATCATCCAAGGCGCGGATGATGTCCGGGGATTTGCAATGTCCTTCAATATCAATATAGAAGTAGTACTCCCAGGTACCGCTTCGTGCCGGACGGCTCTCGAACTTGGTCATCGAGACATTGTGATAATCAAGTGGCTTTAAAGCATGGTAAATCGCACCGGCCTTATGAGGAACGGAAATAATCAACGAAGTTTTGTCTTTGACCGGAGCCTTGGAAGGCTCGGTTCCTTGCTTTGCCAATACCACAAAACGTGTACGGTTGCCGGCATCGTCCTGAATATGTTCAAAGACCGGTTTCAACCCAAAAGCTTCAGCTGCGGTTTCACCGGCAATGGCCGCAATGGTCGGATCTTCCGATGCCTTTTTAGCAGCCTCTCCGTTGCTTGAGGCAGACATTCTCGGCAAATCTGGAACATTGCTGTTAAGCCATCCGACGCATTGGCCTAAAGACTGCGGATGAGAATAAATTCTGGTGATGCCTTCGAGCGTGCCGGACTTTGTCAGCAGTTATGATGAACCGGGACGGATACTTCGGAGATAATTGACAAGCTGGTCCTCAGCAGAGCATCAAGGGTACGGTTTACCGAACCTTCCGTAGAGTTTTCCATCGGTACGATGCCGAACTGCGAGGTACCGGCTTCAACTGCGCGGAAAACTTCTTCAATCTGGTCGCAGGCAATCCCTTGAATGGAACGGCCGAACTGCTTAAACATCGCCATCTCGCTGAAAGTTCCGCGAGGGCCCAAAAAAGCAACGGTCGTCTTTTTTTCTAAAGAACGGCATGCACTCATAATCTCCTTGAAGATGCTGGAGATTCCTTCGGGCTTGAGTGTCCCATCACTGTGGTTTACAGCCATCAGAATGACTTCATTTTCACGCTCGGACGGTAGACGGGAGAGTCGGTTTTGCCCTTAATTTCTCCAATCTTTCTGGCGTTCTTTGCTCTTTTATCCAGCAGTTCAACGATCCGAGCGTCAATCTGATTGATTTCTTCCCTCAGGGGCTGGATTTCTTTATCAGTAGATTGAGATTCTTGAGACATTGGAACCTCTTAGTGAGAAGCCTTGAAATCTTTCATAAACTCGGCCAATTTCTCAGTCGCTTCAATCGTCACGGCGTTGTACAAGGAAGCCCTCATGCCTCCGACAATGCGGTGTCCTTTGATGTTAACGATGTTTCTTTCTCTGGCCTTAGCGAGGAATTCATCATTGAGAGATTCATCAGCCAAATTAAACACTACATTCATCAAAGAGCGGCTGTCTTTTTCGACTTTATTGGTGTAGAAACCGGCCGAACCATCGATCACATCATAGAGCATGGAACTCTTAACAACGGAGCGGCGCTGCATTTCTTGGACGCCTCCCTGATCTAAAAGCCATCTGGAAACCAAACAGGAAACATAAATTGCAAATGTCGGCGGCGTGTTGTACATCGACTCCGAATTAGCATAGGTTAGGTAATCCAGCATGGAGGGCGTTGTCGGTGAACAGTTGCCCAACAAATCTTTCTTAACTATGACTACGGTGAGACCTGCCGGACCGAAATTCTTTTGTGCACCGGCATAAATCAATCCGTACTTGGAAATATCGACGGGCTTGGACAAAAAGTCGCTAGACATGTCGCTTACTAAAATAGCCTCGGACTGCGGCACATAATGATATTGAATGCCGTTGACGGTTTCGTTGGAGCAGTAATAAAGATAGCCTGCTTCTTCTGACATCGCGATTTCATCTTGTCTGGGCACTCTGTTGACAACGCGGGCAGCTTCAGCGGCACTGCCGAGCTTAACGGCTTCTTTGAAGGCCTTTTGAGACCAAACACCGTTGACCAGATAGTTGCCTGTGCCGTAGAAATTGAAATTCAGCGGAACCATGGCAAATTCCATGTGGCCTCCACCCTGCACAAACAAAACTTCGTATTCATCAGAGATGCCGTAGAGTTCACGCAGATTCTTTACGGTTTCATAATAAATACCCATAAAATCTTTACTCCGATGGCTCATCTCCAAAACGGAAATGCCCGTACCGTTCCAGTCGGGAAGTTCCTTTTGGACTTCCAACAAAACTTCAAGAGGCAGCGGGGATGGCCCCGGTGCAAAATTCAGAACTCTATTCATCCTTTTTCTCCTCGTCATCGATTTCTTCGATGATTTCACCGGCAATGATCTCATCATCGCGTTTCTGGATTTCTTCCTGCTTTTCTTTTTCTTCGGCAACGGCTTCGGCTTCGAGCTGCTTAGTTTCGTCTTCAGCAGCGCCGTCATCGTTTTCCGTGACGCGTTCTACACCGATAACTGTGACGCCCTGATCCATGGAAATTAAGCGGACACCCTGAGTGTTTCTTCCCATCACGCGGATTTCATTAACTCTGGTTCTGACCAGTTTGCCAGCAGAGTTGAGCAGAATAATTTCATCATTGTCGTTGACGAGCAAGGCGGACACGACTTTACCGTTTCTTTCGCTGGTTTGGATGGAAATCATCCCCTTAGTTCCGCGGCCGTGACGGGTGTAGTCATTGATAGGAGTACGTTTGCCGTAGCCGTTTTCGGTCACAGTCAAAACAGTTACGTCGTCTTCTTGAGCAACAAGCATGGCAATAACCTTCGAGTCCCCTTCCAATCTCATGCCGCGAACGCCAGTGGCGGTTCTACCCATGCTTCGGACATCTTCTTCGGCAAAGCGCACTGCCTTACCTTCATCGTTAAACAGCATGACATCATGAACTCCGTCGGTGATAGCGGCCCCAATAAGATAGTCGCCTTCAACAAGGTTGACGGCGATAATGCCGGCCTTTCTCTGATTCTTGAAATCGCTGATCGGCGTCTTCTTGACTGTACCGTTGGCTGTTGCCATAAATACATACAAGTCTTTTTGGAAGTCCTCGTCGGAAATCGGAAGAACCACGGAAACTTTTTCGTCGTTAAGTTCGAGAAGGTTGACGATAGGACGGCCCTTGGAGTTGGAAGAACCTTCCGGCAAGTCCCAAACGTTGAGCCAGAACATTCTGCCCTTATCGGTGAAGCAGAGAAGAACATCGTGTGTCGTGGCAACGAAGAGCTTGCTGATGATATCTCCTTCTTTAACCTCGGTAGCTTTTCTGCCCTGACCGCCTCTTTTTTGAGCACGGTATTCGGCGGAAGCTTGACTCTTGATATAGCCGGTGTCGGTCATGGTAACGACCATTTCGCGAAGCGGAATCAAATCTTTAGTCTTGAAGTCTTTGGCGTCGGCAACGATTTCGCTTCTGCGGGCATCTCCGTAGCTTTCTTGAACTTCACGCAAATCAGCGGCAATCTTCTGCTGCATCAAATCGCGGTTGTTGAGCAAGGTGACCAATTGATGAATCTCTTCAGCCAATTCTGCGTAATCTTTTTCGATGCGTTCATGTTCTAAGCCGGTCAGAGTCTGCAGTCTTAACTGCAGAATATTCTTGGCCTGCGCACTGGTTAAGTAGTATGTGCCGTCAGACTGCAACCCCTTGGTTAAGTCTTCGCCTTCCGGGCGGAAATACTTCGGCTCGAGTTTGGTTCTGGAAATAAGTTCTCCCACCAAAGCAGACGGCCAAGATCTAGACAGCAATCGTTCTTCGGCTTCGGCTCCGTTAGCGCTTGTCTTAATCACCTCGATAAATTCATCAATGTTTGCCAATGCAACAGCCTGGCCTTCTAAGAGATAAATCTTGGAGCGTGCCGTCTTCAACTGGAACAAGGCCGCACGGGTCGTAACTTCCCAGCGGTGGTTGATGAAAGCCTCGATGATTTCTTTGATATTAAGAAGCTTAGGTTGGCCGTCGACCAAGGCAACTAAGTTGATGCCGAAGCTGCTTTCCAATTCCGTAATTTTGTACAGATTGTTAAGGACAACTTCTGTATTAGCGCCTCTCTTTAATTCGATAACACCACGAATACCGTCTTTATCGGATTCATCACGAACGAAAGAAATGCCCTCAATCTTCTTTTCTGAACCGAGCTGGGCGATTTTTTCCAACATCTGACTCTTATTAACCTGATACGGAATTTCTTTAACGATGATGGCTTCTCTGTCGGTGCCTTCGATTTCTTCAATTTCCGTCTTGGCACGGATAATAGCTTTGCCACGGCCGGTTCTGTAGGCCTCGCGGATGCCGCCTAACCCGTAAATGATGCCGCCTGTCGGGAAGTCAGGAGCCGGCAGCAATTCCATGATTTCATCGATGGTACAGTCAGGACGGTCAAGTACTAAAAGACAAGCATTAATGGCTTCAACAATATTATGAGGAGGAACGTTGGTGGCCATACCAACGGCAATACCAGCAGAACCGTTAATCAAGAGTGTAGGCACTCGGGTCGGAAGAACGGTCGGCTCCACTTCGCTGGCGTCGTAGTTTGGCACGAAGTCAACAGTCTCTTGATCAATGCCCGCAAGCATATCGGAAGCGATGCGGGTCATTCTGACTTCGGTATAACGCTGAGCAGCCGGGCTGTCACCATCAACCGAACCGAAGTTGCCTTGCCCGTCGACTGTGCAGTAGCGCATGGAGAAGTCTTGAGCCATACGGACAATAGTTTCGTACGCAGCTGCATCTCCGTGAGGATGGTATTTACCGATGACGTCACCGACCACACGAGCTGACTTTTTATACGGACTGCGGTAAGTATTGCCGAGCTCGCTCATGGCATAAAGCACACGGCGGTGAACCGGCTTTAAGCCGTCTCTGACATCCGGCAGAGCACGTCCCATGATCACGCTCATGGCGTAATCCAAATACGAGGTCTGCATCTCGTCGGTCAGATTTACTTTCTCGTAATGAGTCTCGAGAATGTCGCGGATATCGTCTTTATCTTTAGGTGACTTGGCCATCTAAATATTCCTTCTAACTTATATACAGATATAGTGAATCTGTAGATTTTAATTTAGATAAGCCTTTAAATCGCTCAAAAATAGCATTATTTTATTTTTATAATATCGTCTTACGATAGTATCGTTAAGAGTAAGTATTTATGAATAGTCGAATTGTTCACCCAGGAATTATTTTGAAGCAGTCTTTCTTAGAACCACTCAAAATCACGGCTTACCGACTGGCTAAAGAGACAAAAATCAGTCAGACAAGAATCAGCGAGATTATTCAAGGCAAAAGAGCTATCTCTATAGACACAGGCTTAAGGCTTTCCAAATTCTTTCGGCTTGATGACTCATTTTGGCTGCAAGCTCAAATGATCTACGACATTCAAAAAGCAAAAGAGAAATTGGAAGAAGAGATAGAAAAGATTCGGCCTTATGACGCCTAAATGATTTCAAATATTGAATCGAATTCCTTCAATTCGAGCATTTTTATAAAGTGGAAATTATTCGCAAAGGGACTTTCGAAACAGTTTTTCGGAAGCAAAACTTTACTAGGCGCAACAACAGCTCTTTGTGAAAGAATCTTCTTCCTATTCAAGGAATTAAGACTCTAATATCACTTTTCTTCCTATTTGCCAACAAACATAATTGCTACTTTTAATTTCCAAAAGCGTTACAATCCGTTTCCGTTAGTTGGCATCAAAAATAGTGCTGACTCTTTTGTTTTCGGCATAGGTGCTTCTCAAGCGTTGCCCGTTTTGGAGGTCGAAGCAGATCCAAAATGTTTCGTTAGTACACAATTACAAACAAGATGTTTTGGATGGAAAATTTTACTGTTGTTTAGAAACAACAGTAATTTTCGAAATTCACGGAACGGAGGCGCGACTCTCGGAAAGAAACGCTATGTCGTGGCAAAATAGTGAGTGTGAGATACTATGGGCGGCTAATTTAGTGCGCCGTTTGGTACACTCGATATTGATTACGGCCGTTCCCTATAAAAATGCCGTATCATGTTGTTTTATCTGCATCAAAGAGGAAAATGATGAATACAAAGACAAAAATCGGAATGCTTATTGCTTCCCTCGCAATGGCTGCTTCCGGAGTAGTTTGTTCAGCTGATGCGCCTGCAAATCCTTACGTTCAGGCCGCTGGCAAGACATTGAAGACAGCCTACGGTTTGTGCGTTCGCACTGGTTACTGGACACCTGCTCTTGCTGAAGCTCAGGGCGCTCTCGGCCAGAACTGCGACTGCGATACAGACATCATCAAATGTGAAGCCGGCGCTGAAAAAGTTGTCCTTTCTGCTGACACACTCTTCGCTTTCGACAAAGCTGTTCTTAAACCTGAAGGCAAGGCAATGCTCAAGGAACTCACAAGCCGTATGGCTGGTTTGAACCTCGACGTTGTTATGATCAACGGCTATGCTGACCGTATCGGCGGTGCTGCTTACAACTTGAAGCTCTCTGATCGCCGTGCTAACGCTGTTAAGGCTTTCTTGGCTGAAAACGGTGTTCCAGCTGCCCGCATCCACGCTGAAGGTAAAGGTCAGGCTGATCCGGTTGTTGATTGCCCGAACCCATCCAAGGCTGGCGAAATCAAGACATTCCAACAGTTGATCAACTGCTTGCAGCCTAACCGCCGCGCTGTTATCGAAGTTGTTGGTACACGTCCAGCAAAGTAATGCATAACTAATGCGTACAGGGACCTCCGGGTCCCTTTATTTTTATGACTCCAGAAATCTTTCTTTTTGACTTTGACGGTACGTTGGTTGATTCTGCTCCTGACCTTGCAGCAGCGGCCAATCATTTGCGCCTGGTAAGAAGCCTCCCTCCCGTCCCCTACGATAAACTCAAGGTGACCGCCTCCAGCGGAGCCAGAGGTTTGATTAAAGCCGCCTTTGACATGGATCCGGGCTCTCCGGATTATGAAGAGATAGTCAAGGAGTTTTTAGATTACTACCAGGATCATTTAGCTGACCACAGCGGCCTCTTCCCCGGAGTGCAAGAAGTTTTGAACTGGTTTGACGATAATTCGATCGTTTGGGGTGTGGTTACCAACAAACATGAACGTTTTACTTATCCGCTTATCGAGGCATTGAGAATCCATCCTCATGTGGTCGTGTGCGGAGACACGCTTCCGGAAAGAAAACCCTCTCCTCTGCCCTTGATTTACGCGGCAGAAAAAGTCGGTAAAGACATCACCAAGGGTATTTATTGCGGCGACGATAAACGCGATATTACGGCAGCCAACTCTGCTGAGTGCTTTAGCATTGCCGCCCAATGGGGATATCTCGGAAAAACCAATCCGATTGAAGAGTGGGGAGCCGATTTAATCATGCGCAATCCGAGCGAGCTAATTCGTTTTCAGATCCCCTAATTTGCCATACTTAAGACAATCTTTTGGTAGAAAAATAATAAGGGGTTGTCATGGGCAAGAAACTGTATATTACCGGGGGTATAGCAGCCGGCTTAATTTTGGTTTATGTAGCCGGCGGTTTCTGGGCCATTCCAGCAAGCACTAACTGGGCTCTCAAAAAATACGTTGATCCTTTGATTGACCGTGAGGTCACAACAGAAAAGGTGGAATTTAATCCTTTTACTCTGCATTTGAACGTCAAAGGACTCAATGTTCAGAAATCAGGCACCCCGGACGCCCTTCTCCGCATCGAAGAAATCGATACAAAGCTCAAATGGAGCTCACTTTTCAAGTTTGCTCCGCTGGTTCAGCATTTTAAAGTTAACCAGCTTCAAGCCAACATCGTTCGTACCGGATTAGCAACTTTTAATTTCTCGGACATTATTGATAAATTTGTTAATCAGCCCGAAGAACCAAAGGAAGAAGACAAAGACAAAAAAACTCAGAAGTTCAGTATTGATAACTTCGAGATTATTAATTCCGGCGTTAAACTTGACGACAAATTCAGAGGAAAAGTAGACGAGATAACAGATCTTCAATTTGCGCTCCCTTTAATTTCCAATTTCGAGACTCAGGCAGAAAACCCAATTACTCCGAAATTGTCTCTTAAATTTGACGGTGAACCTTTATCCATCGATGCTAAGAGTCTTCCTTTCTCGATTTCGAAGAAGACCGGTGTTGATTTCGAACTGAAGTCGCTGAATCTTTCCAATGCCGCTTCCTTTAACCCGGTTCCGCTGAATGCACATATCGTTGGGGCACAGCAGACGCCAAACTTAACTTAGCTTTTGCCAATGAAGACGCCAAGATCCATGAAGTTAAGCACTTGCGGCTCAAAGGTCAAATCACAATCAACAATCTCGTCGTTCAAGACGATGTTAATAAACCGTACGACGTCTTGAAAGTTAAGAGAATTGACGCAAACTTGAAAGAATTTGCGCTTTTTGCTCAACGCCTCGATTTCGGAGAAATCAAGGTTACGGATCCGGATGTTGTAGTGACAAGAAATACCGACGGATTAAATCTCGCGATTTTGGCTCAGAACATTATCAAGGAGGACGGTTCCGTCAAGTCTGAATCTCAAGATCGGACACCTTCCACAAGCAAGGAAACAGCAAAAGAATCCAACGAAACCGCTTCCGCTCAAACAGATCATTTCGAATCCAAGGCTTCTGCTGAAGAAGCTGTCACGGCTCAAGCTAAACAGGAACCAGCAGCTCCTGCAGCGACAACGCTAATAATGAACCATCCCTTGCAGCAAAGACAGCAGAAGCATCAAAACTAACTTCGGATACTCAAGTTCAAGAAAAAGAAAAGGTTGAAGCAGCTTCGGAAGAAACAGAACAAAAACCGGAACCTGCTGCTAAGTCAGAAACAAAGACTGCACAAGATAAGTCCGATACACAGTCCGCAGATACAACCAAGGCGGAAGCTAAGCCGGGAGATAAACCTGTTGCCGAAGCCCCAATGAAAGCTGCTGATGTTCCTACAGCAAAACAAACTGCAGAAACTGCAACACCTCCTGTTCCTGCCAATGTCAATGAGAAGGCAGAGCCAGCAACAAAAGCCGAAGCAACACCAGCTTCTGATCTAACAACTCAACCGGCTTCCGACAATAACGCTAAGCCAGAAAGCAAACCTAAGACTGAGCCAACTTCTGAAGCCGAAAGGAAGGAAACCTCGGTTAATGTTGGTAAAGAATCTGGTGAAACTCAATCGGCTAGTGAAAATAAGCTAGAAGCACAAGAAAAAGCAGAACCAATTTTCAAAGCTGTTGAGAAAGCAAATTCTGAGGAACAGCAAAAAGCTATTTCCGATACGGAACCAAAACCGGCTTCCAATGGTGTAGCTAAGACCGAAAGCAAGCAGGACACAAAAACAGCTGAACCTGTGAAGACGGGAACTTCTATCCCGGCAGCTAAGGAACCTGCTGCAACTGAGTCTGTCACAGCGACCCAACCGACAATGCAAAAAGCAGAAGCCACCGCAAAGGCCGACAATTCTGCAGTTCAAAACAAAGCAATTAAATCGGCTCCAAAACCTGCTGTAAAGACTTCTCCAAAGAAAGAACCCAAACCAGCTCCAAAAGTTGCATCTAAGCAAACAGCTCCTTCGCAGCCTGTTGTTAGTGCAGCAGAATCTGTGGCACCCGCTCCTCAGAGCAACGTCATCAGAGAAACAATTGAGTACATTCCGCAGTCTGCTCTGCCGGGAACCTCTACCCCCGTCCAAACGCAGCCACAAGTTCAGCCGGCTCCGGACACACCTGCAGCAACGCCGGCACAAGAAACGGTAGTGCCCGGAGCAACGTTTATTCCGCCCGGAGAAATAAGAGAAACGGTCACACCGCTTTCTCAGCTTGAGTCAGCTCCTTCATATGCCAGAATTGAATCGGTTCAGGCATCAGCCGGATCCGTGACTAGCACTTCTGCTGCTGTGAACCTAGTTAACTATCTGTTGAGTCCTGCCTCAGCTCAAACAACAGACAAGGCTGAACCTGCGGCCGCTGAAGAACCGTTAAAAGTTGCTGAGACATCTAACCCTGCAGCGGTGGCCCCAACTGGACTTGAACCTGATAAGTCAAAGGTAGAAACTTCTCCGACTGCACCTGCAGCGTCGGAAGCCAATAAACCGGATACATCCTCGCAGCCAGCTACACAGACCGCTGAAGCTGAACCAAAGGTTTCTGGGGAAACTCAGGCTGCTAGCCCGGCTCCTCAGACAGCTCAACCTGCGGGGCTGCCTTCTGAAGGCCAGGCCGATACCTCAACTCAGAAAACAGAAGAAAGCATCTCAGCTCCTCAGCGAATTCAACAGGGTGCAGAATCCGTCGCCAAGACAAACGTTGAACAATCAGTTCCCGCTGCACAACCTGCTGACTCAGGAACGCCATCGGCTTCCAATCAGCCTGCGTTGAACTCAGCTGAAGCAACCGAGCAGCCAGCTTCTGAGCCACAGGAAAACGCTCAAACTGCTGAAACCGCCGCCCCCGGTTGGTATTGGAATTTCGATAAGATTGCAGTTATAAACGGAACGGTTAACTTCACTGACAATACGGTTAAATTCCAACAGAACCTTTCTAATATCAACGCAACCATTTCTTCTCTTAACGGAGAAAAAGGCAGCAAAGCTAACTTTGAAGCTAATTTGAATGTTCTTGATGGAAATATCGAAGCAAAAGGTGACGTAGGTCTCACGCCTTTGCTAATCAACATTGAAGAAAACACAAAAGATCTGAGTATTCCTAAAGTAATGCCGTATATCAGTCCCTTCGTGGCGGCCAAGATTAATGACGGCAAACTTTCTAATCAAGGCAAGATTACTCTTGATTTAAGTCAGGCAACGCCTAACATTGCGTTTACAGGAAGCGCGGGGGCGTCTTCCGTGGCAGTTGCTGATGCTAACAATGCTCAGGTCGCTAAATGGAATTCTTTGAATGTCAGCAATATCGACGTGAAGAGCGGAAAGGATATTTCCGTTGCTTTGGGAGATATCGCATTGGCAGGACCATCTGTGAACGTTATTAGATTCTCCGATGGTACGTTTAATTTTGACAAGCTGACTAAGAGCGCATCCTCGACTACGCAAACCGCTACACCTAAGACTGCGGCTAAAGCCGAACCCGCTCCTGCGGTTTATTGGAATATTGGCAAAGCCACGGTCTCCAACGGCCAGATCCAATTTAATGATCAGACCGTTAACTTCAGCAAGACCATTTCTAACCTTGCAGCTACGGTTTCGGGACTGTCTAGTCAGCCGGGCACGTCCTCAGCCTTTACAGCATCTTTCGGTGCTCTTGGCGGAAGCTTGAATGCATCCGGATCCTTCAACCTATCTCCGTTCAAACTTAACCTGAAGGAATCGGTTAAAGGACTCCATCTCGCTGAGTTAACTCCTTATATCAAGCAGTTTACAAATGCCCACGTCGTCAACGGTCAATTGACAAGTCAAGGTGATGTTGCGGTGAAATTAGGAGGATCAGCTCCAGAGATTACTTTCAATGGAAATTCTGAAGCAACTTCCATTAACCTGACGGATGCACAAGGAACACCCTTTGCTAAGTGGCAAGATCTAAAAGTAACGGGAATTAATTTCTCAAGTGACTCAAAGCTATCCCTTGTCGTTAAGAACATTGCCTTATCTTCTCCTTCTTTCTATATTGCAAAGAGTGCCAAGGGCAAATTCAATATCGAGACTCTGGTTAAGTCAGAGAGCAAAGCTCCTGTGAAAACAGCGTCTTCCGCAAAAGCGACGATTAAGACAAGCAATTCTAAAGCCTCAGGCACTTCGTCCGGACTTCCCAGCATTACCCTGGACAAGATATCCATTAACAATGGATCTGTCTTCTACAAAGACAGCGCAATGGAACCTGAATTCACTCTTCACTTATCAGCTCTTAAAGGAAGTCTCACAGACTTTACGACTGCTAAAGGAACACCGGCTAATTTAGATGTCACCGGTAACCTTAACGGAACGCCGATGAGTGCGAAAGGCTCCATTGCTCCGTTTGCTAAATCGTTATCTCTAAACTTAGATGGTTCGGTCACTTCTCTGAATATGCCGATCCTCTCGCCTTACTCAGTTGAATTTACCGGCTATCCGATTAAACAAGGCCAGGTGACATACAAAGGGGCGTATAAAATTGACAATGGAGAACTGACATCCACCAATAACATCGTAATTAACAAACTTGAATTCGGAGCCGTCAGCCCGAAAGCAAAAGAAACTTTGCCGGTGGGCTTAGCTGTCTCTCTGCTTCAGGACAGATCCGGGCAAATTGATTTGAACCTTCCGGTCACTGGTTCGTTGAATGATCCTGAATTCTCTGTTGGCGGCATTATCGTCAAGGTAATCGTCAACTTAATTACGAAAGCTGTAACGGCCCCGTTTGCTCTTATCGGCTCGATGTTCGGAGGAGAAAATCTTGATTTGAATAATCTTGCCTTCGTAACCGGCTCAGCCCGTTTGAACGATCAGACTGAAAAAGCTCTTGCCGTTGTCGGCAAAGCCATGACTGAAAGACCAGGCATCAAGATTCAAATTACCGGCATCGGCAATACTGCTCTGGATGAAAAAGGTCTCAAAGAAAAACGCTTAATGAGACAAATGATCTTCTCAATTTACCGTGACAGTACAAGTTCTACGGATGCGAAGAAATTGACGCCGGTTCAAATGAACCAAGCCATTAGGAATCTTTTCAAAGAAAGTGATGCTCCGAATAAGCCGAAGACAGATAAACCTCAGGAAATGATGGACTTCTTAATGCAGAACATCAGAGTACCGACGCAAGATCTGCAGGAATTAGCAACAAGAAGAGCAGAAGCCGTCAGAAATTATCTGATTAACAAAGAAAAGATCAAACCTGACCGTCTGTTCGTGGTGGCCGGTGATGTCATTGACAATGCCGGAAATACTGCTGGCGTTAAACTCGAACTCCAGCAATAAAAATAACTTGACAGATACCCCCGCATGAAATATACTGAAATATTAGCACGTGGGGGCGACCTGGTTTCGACAGGGGTCATGAGATGATTGGACGCGTGCCGAGGTGTGAGTCCCTCGCTAAACCACTTACGAAAAATTAAACGCCAACGATGAGCGTTTCGCTCTCGCCGCTTAATTAGGCGAGACGCTGCAACCGGTTCGCTTTTAGATCGGGCTGCGAAAGCAGCGGCAGCGACATACTATAAAAGCTAGTCAGTTTTGGAGTTGTGACGAAGCTGGCGAAGTTCAGCAACTGGCTGTTGTCCGGCATCGCTAATTTGCAGAGATAACAGTGAGAACTAAAATGAATTAGACACGCACGTAGAGGCTGTTGTTGATAACTTCTGGACGCGAGTTCGATTCTCGCCGCCTCCACCAATTTGAATTCCCAGGACATCCAAAGATGACTGGGATTTTATTTAAATCAAGTAGTTGTCACGCTTTATTATCCAATACTGTCTAAGAAAATCTAACTAAATCCTGCTTTTTGTGATGGTTTTTATGATGGTTTTATGAGTTCAAAGTTGTAAAATACAAAAAGACCATCATAAATAGAGGACAGATCAATGCCTAAAAGGGTTCCTGAATTAACAGCATTACAATTAAAAACTTAAAAAATGGAGTGCACAATGTCGGAGGAGTTAAAGGCCTTTACTTTAAGAAGACAGACACACAAAGCCGATTTTTTTTAAGGTACTCCGATGAGTATGGCCGCCACGATTTCTCTCTTGGCTGCTATCCCCAACTCTCCCTTGCTCAAGCCAGAAAAAAAGCTTTTGATACTTGGCAGCAGATTGATTCTGGGAAAGACCCGATCAGAGAAAGAAAAGAAGAGAGAAAAAACAAACAAAAAGCGATTGAAGATCAAAAAACAGGCGGAAGAAAGCCGAGAATTAACTTTTTCGAATGTTGCCAAGCAATGGATAGAAGATCGGGAAAGTCACGGCTACTGGATTAATAATATCAGGGAACCAAAGTGCACCATACAAATCTTAGAAAGAAACGTCTATCCGTTTATAGGACAAAAAAACATTGAAGAAATTAATCCCGAGATAGTGAGGATAATCCTTGAACCTATATGGCAAACAAAGCCAAGCACTGCTAAGAAAGTGAAAACTTATTTACGACAGATTTTTCAGTGGGCTATCGCATTAAAAAAAAGGAAGGACAAAGAAAATCCAGCGCAGATGGACGGCACCTTAGGCGTCCTGTTGGAACCTTTACAAAAGAACAAGAAAGAAAGACAAAATTATGCTTCATGTCCTGTTGAAGATATTCCTAAGCTAATGGCCGAGATTCATTCTTATAACTCCATTTCTGCTCGTGCTTGTGAATTCTCTATTCTGACTGCAACCCGCTCTAAAGCGGTTAGATTCGCCCTTTGGGATGAATTTGAATTGGAGAAAGGCATTTGGGTAATCCCGATAGAACACGACAAAATAAAAATACCCAATAGGGACCGAACAATCTTCCTTTCTAAGCAAGCTTTGAACCTACTCAAAAATCTACCTCGATTTAACAATACAGAACTAGTTTTCCCTAGTAATAGGGGCTCTCATCTGTCAGACTGCGGAATCAATATGTTTCTACGAGGGCTTCACGAAAAGAAGCTTGCTGAAGACGGTATCGGCTGGATAGATCCGCACAAGACAGAAAAGACAGGAGGTCCATGCACTATCACCGTCCACGGCACCGCGCGGGCCACATTCCGCACTTGGGCAAAGGACGATGAATTAGGCAATAATAGAAAATTTGACCAGGAAGCTGTCGAATTATGTTTACTGCATTCAAAGAACGATGCTTATAACGGAGCCTATGACCGTGCCAAATTAGAGAAAGAACGACGCTTCATCATGGATTGCTGGGGAAAGTACTGCTACAGCCAATTGAAGAAATAGCCCCGCTTCCCGCAATGGCAAGTTCTCTGTGTTTTTGCAGGGATTTGGTTTTAAAAGCCCTGCATTACAACCCCTTGATTTAATGAAAAATTTATCCACTTGCGGGGAGATGCAGGGTTTTGTTTAGCCAAATGAAAAAACTGTCAAGATACTTTTATCGTGACTGATAATAAAAACAGTTTTTTTGACAGTTTTTTCCAATCCTGCGGGAAAAGCCCCGCAACTCCCCGCAAAGCCCCGCAGTATTCTTTAAATTCAATGAGTTACATTATGGGGCTTTTGTAGAAAACCCCGCAACTTTTTCTGCCTTTAGAAAATCTCAATTTTGCACATACAAAAAATTAAGGAGCCACACGGTCTTGAGTGACTCCCTCTTTACTTTTAACCCGCCCCTAGGGGTTGTTTTTACCAAACGACATTATCCTTTGATTTAACCGCTTCACTTTTTCATCAAAGGCTTCGTCGGCTTTCACTTCTGCTCCAAAAGAGTCTCTCTCAAACGATCGTAGGTTTTCTGATGCATTCCTTTGGCTTGATTCCAGTATTCGCTTCCCAGCTTTTCTTTGAGCTTAAGGGCCTTACTGCGTAACCTCTCAAGTTCATCCTCATTCTCTGATGGATAGGCTAAGTGTCCACAGTGCCTGCAACACCAAGTATCAGACAGGTATACCGAGCAGACACGGTGCCGGCAGACCGGACACTCAAACCAATACTGGAAGCCGCCATAACGACACGGAGTTTTCTGCAGTTTGATTTCTACGTCCTTATCCTCCCAAGGTCCGTCATTGCGGCTTTCTTTGTAAATCAGATGAATGTTGTCTGCTTCAACCAGGATTTCCATTTTCCCCCATGGTTTACCATTACGGCTCCAATTGATTGTTTTAACTCCTTTGTTTTTCAATAAACCGTGCTTATTCATCCAGCGAACATCTAAAAAGCGAAGATTTGTAATCAGTTCTCGCTCCCCGACACGACCACTTCCATATCCGCCCATCCGATTTTCTCCCAAATCTCTTGTTAATTCCATAATCAATTTTTCCTTTAGACACCACAAAGCCTTGGTTTACGGGGTCGGAGGAGTATTTCCGGAAAGACTCTTTAACTTGATAAGCATAGCCAGTGTCCGCTCATATTTACGATCCAAATGAGCTTCATATCTGGCAAATGAATCAAAATTTACTTGATTTATTGCATTTCCCAATGCCTGTTCTTTGATTTCAGAGACATGATTGGCAACCACCAGGATTTCTTCAATTGCCGTTTTTGCTTTTCCTGATAGGAACACCGTCAGTCCGTACCTATCGTGCTGAACATATTCATCCGAATACAAAGATTAAGCAAAAAATCCCCGAGGCACGCTGCCGCCCTTTTTGTGCAGTTTTTCCCGCCTTGCGAAAGAATTTCTTCTGCTTGCTTTCTCTTTTGCTCTTCGGTTTCCAACTCTTTACGTTTTTCTTCCAGCTCCTCTGTTGAGAGCTTCAGAAATTCTCTTGCTCGATTTTCTCATCCTCAATATGCAAAGACAAGGGAACCGAGCTATTTAAAAGCCTTTGAGAGAGATTCAAGACGTTTGAAAGTCCGTTGTTAATTTTGGCGTTTTCTGCCTTGAGAAGGCGTTTCTTCCGCCATACGATACTTGCCAACTCTTCTACTAAAGTTCTCTCGGTAGCATTGGCAGAACAAAATCAGCTTCGTACTGAGTCAACAAGTCTTCAAATTCTTCTCTGGACTCATGCGGCAGGACTGCTTCTTTAGAAAGAATGCCATGCTTAACCGCGTTTAAGCGTCTTAGTTGATATGTCTTTTCCATAGTTGTTTACTTCCGATGCTTGTTGATAGAAAGTTGATATTTTAGGTTGCTTGGTGTGAGTATCTACTGAGACCAGATTTAATCGAATACCATCAACTGTCCAGCCGACTTTTTTCCTTAACCACCAACCAAGGCGGCTGCGATTTATTGAATAGCCGTCGAAACAGCCTACATCCTCAAGTGGCTCTCTTAAGATTGTTGAATCAACAGAACTATTAACTCGCTGAAAAATATCTTTAACTGTGAACGGGGTCCCTCCGAATTCACGCTCCAAGCCGTTGAAGACTCTTCCTGCATTAACTCTTTCCGGGTCTTCTGCCATTGTCGAAAAAACGTTCCCTGCGGATCTTCCATATCCAACCACAACAAGGGCTGCCGGCATAGTTCGGACCATCGGGCAAAAGAATTCAAAGTCTTGCACTGCGTAGTTGGTTTTCCTGCTTTGATCCAAGCCGAAATGATTGTGAGTGCACAGCTGACATAATGATGTCTATTTTGTTTTAACTGGTTAATTAAGTCCGGATTCTTAAACTCTCGTGATGCAGGAATTCTTCTCTTGCATCGAGATTAATCGGAATAGTGCGCCTTGTCATATCTCCGACAGGAACAACATTATTGCCGTTGGCAAGAAAAAGCGTTCGAGTTCCAACCATTGCAGTTCTTGATTCCCCCAAGACTCTTCCGGTCAGGGTTTCAGAGGTAATTGCAGAACAGAGACTCTTGTGAGGATACAAGTCAGACGTAATATTGTCGAAAAACAGGACGGCCGGCGCCTTAAGGAGTTCCGCCAGCAAAAGTTTTTCGCATTCTGTTGATTCTTTTGGAAAAGGAAGCGGAGAAAGATTGGCAGAAGTGGCAAATAACGATATCAACTCTGACAAAACTCCTTTTCCCGTCCCCGGCTGATGAGCTTTTATTAAAAACATCGGAGCATACGGAAGCTGAGCCCTTATTGAAGCAGTCAGCATTGCGCAGAGTGCAGCTGATTCATCAACAGCATCTTCAAACTGGAACTCCTCCAATAAAGTTTCAAGTTCCTTCTTTGCTTCCAGTGCGTCTGTGTAAATTGGCTTATCCTTTACCTTGAATTTTTCTGTGTCAAAACAAGCATAGAGTTTTGTTACTTCGTCATAGCCTGTATCAAAAATGACTGAGCCGTCATTTCGAATAATCGGTTGTTGAGTAATTCCCTCAATGCTTTCGAGAAAACTATGTTTTTGATTTTCAAGGAGGGTTGTCAGACATTTAGTAGAGGGGTCAATCGGAACACTCTTCTTGACTCTCCCGTCGTATCTCTGCCAACGAGATAGCCTTGCCATCTCAATTGAAAGATCGTGGATGTTAAGTTCCTTGAGTACCGGACTTCCCTGCTGCTGATGTATCGTGACTACTCGTCCGGCTCTTTGGTAAAACAAACCGGTTTGCGCAAGAATTCTTTCGCCGGCTTCCACGATTCTATTTATTTCTCCCGGATTCACAAAGATTCGATCCTTCATATATGCGTCTTCCGCCTCAATTCCGAGAAACTCTAAAAGGTCGGAAATATTTTTTTTCTGACAGTGAGCGTGCTGACACTTATATGAGCCGATAGGGTGTTCATCATCGGGCTCCCAATAGCAGGCGCCGGAATCAACCTGATCGGTGTGTTCTTCACACCACGGACAAGTAATGTCATACTTTCCCTGTTCTATCGCCGACTTAATCAGTCCTCTTTCCCCGAGAGAATCCACTACAATATTGATCGATGGTTTTGGCTTCCAAACTGCATTACCGTCATAAGCGAGGTGCACCGTTTTTGCTTTGGCCGGCAGCGGTGCTTTTGCTTTCTTAGCATCAGACAGAGAGATGCCGTAAGCGTCCATAAACTGCTTAAAGCTATATTTGGTTTTAGGCGCCCAATGTCTCATTTGACACCTGAAAGACGGTTCCGCTTTGGTATTGGATGCATAGGGAAGACGCATTAACCTTGTAGACGGGCCGCCGGCGCCAGGGTCACTTAATCCTTTCCGAATAATCGCTTTGCTTAGTGCGTCCGCTGTTCGTACGTCAGTAATCGGCTCATCCAAAATATATCCGACTTGATAATTCCCTTTTGAAGTCTCTAATACCCATGACGGAGCTAACTTGATCTGGCTCCACGGAATCTGAGCTTTGGTTTTGCCCTCTACCGTTTGAGCGACTACATCGTCAAAGGCGACAACGAATTGACCGACGAACTGACTTTTCTTTCTTCGGTACTCCCCGTTTTCGTCAGGCTGGAAAGCCGAGATAGAGAAGTACGAATTGCACTTAACATCCTTTGGCTCATTCACCTTGTTCCAAGCAAAGCCATACCAATCAGCAGAACGAGCAGTTGCGGGAGAACGGCTAAAAGAAACGCACACAGGAGCACAGTCGGTTCCATTAAGTTCGGGTGCGCTGAAAAAAATGCTTTCAAGAAATTCATGGTTGGATACCTCAATCGATTGTGAAGAAAAAATGGTAGGAGAAAGGGGATTGACAGAACTAGACATTTGCCGCTCCTTCTGCCAAATGAACACGCTCTTTCACTAACCGCATGACCAGTGATTTGATTTCTTCGTCGTTTTTACCCAGAATCCGGGCGGCATTGACCGCATTGATTTCACTTTCAACCCATCCGACACTGCGGGGGCCAAGCTGAATCGATGGGGGAAGCAGGCCTTTATTGATCTGAGAATAGAAGCTTGAACGAGGAAGCCCTGTTACTTGCTGAGCCTGTGGAGCTCTTAATATCTTTAAAGTCATGTTTGGACTCCTTTAGAAGTCTGTTGAACATGACGTCAATTAGATGCGTACAACCTAGTTGTAAGTAAAGTTGTATATTAACTATTTGTTTTTAATATATTTTAAATGCGTTAGCTAATTGAGGTTTTATCCCTTTCTCTTTTGCTTTATTCAAAGCATTTTGAATTGCTGTAACAGAAATACCGTATTCAGTAGACAGGACCTTAAGAAAGGCCCGCTCTCCACTTCTCTGTAGTGCTGTTTTTCGGTCAACCAGTTCTTGTAGTCTCGCTTTCGTCCATTTTATCTTGGGAACTTTATATTCAACAAGTCCTTCCAACGCCTGTTTAAGCTTGTTTTCGTTGATTTGATACCGTTTGGCTTTCCACAAGAAAAGGTCAGGAAGCAAAAGCCTTGCTGATTCAATTCTCAATATCCAATTCGTTTTTTCTTTTTCGAGAAGATACTCATAGCCGCCGCATATGCAAATTTTTATTCCGTTTTCGTTAGGAGCATTTACGAAAGTACTTCTGAGATTATCGGCAATGAACCGTCCAAGCCCTAAGAGAGATAATCTCCACCTCTCTATTTCCTTGCTCTCTAACTCTCGCGGAGAGCTGTAATCTTCACAAAATAGAATGTACCTTCCCGAATCTCTAATAACATCTACCGTGCAAGAGCGGCCGCAGTAAGAACATCTCAAAAAAGCAGGAGCCGGCGCCGGTTCTAATAAACCCTGTCCCTTTAGATAAGTAACCTGAGCCGGCTCAAAGTTTTCTTCAAGCTCTTTTGAGGAAATATCTATTTTGGCGTCTCCTCTTGGATCGTGGAGACAATTTTGAATGAGAAAAGAGAGAAGATCAGGCATTGTCCTTCTTGTATTCCAATCCACTGTCTACAAGCACTCTCTTCAATTCCTCTGCATCATTATCGAGTCCCAAAGTACATTCATTGGGAAATTTGAGTGAGAAACGTCTAGAGCGTCCGTTTATCTTTTTGGCCTCAAATACCGCCTTGAATCTCAGAGCGTCTACTACATACAGACCCCTGATTTCTCTCGGAACTCTCTTATCAAATTCCTCATAAAGGGCGCTTTCATCTCGATTGGATTTAATCGAAATGTACCTGCGACTATCCTCTACCCGAGTTTGACACCTATTTTTGCAGATGAGACCAGACGCGCTCTGGGTTCCTCTGCAAAAAAATTTACCGTCTTTGTAGCGTAAAAGTAGCGTGTTTTAAAAAATTCAGGTATAATATCCTTACAGTAGTCGGAGTCGGAAAAATGCCTTTGCATGTTTCAGTGGTTAAAGTTAAAAATCATCAATACATCCGTGTCTATTCGAGTTATCGAAATGAAAAAGGACAACCTCGTTCTCGAATAATTGAAAACCACGGCAGACTTGATGCCGCTTTAGAAAAAGATCCTCAGTATGTGGAAAGACTCAAAGAACGCATTGCTAAGGAGAATGCTCTAGAAGCTCAGAACAAATCTCTGGAACTTGAAAATCAAGCCAAAAGAAGAATGGATAAGTTGGCTGATTCTGCTAAAGGTCTTAACGAGAAACCGGGCAATTTCAAGAGCCTCAATGTTGGCTCGGCTCTTATAAGGAAGGTGTGGTTAGATTTAAAAATGCCGGAGATGTTCCGCCATCTTCAAAAAGGCAGAAAAATCCAATATCCCTATGACCAGACTGCTTACCTTCTGACTGAGCAGAGGTTCTTAAATCCCTCAAGTAAGTTGAAAAGCTTTAATAACCGTGCTCATAGCATCATTGATCACGGCCAAGTCGATCATCTTGAAGATTTGTATAAAGTTCTCGATGTGCTTCAAGAAGATAAGAAAACCATCGTCAGACATTTAAATAAAGAAATCCAGAAAAGAACAAAAAGGACTGTCACGGCTGCCTTTTACGATGTGACCACCTACAGTTTTGAGAGCCACAGTGTCTCTGAATACAAGGATTTCGGTCTAAGCAAAGATCATAAGGTTAACGAGGTTCAGGTCGTGCTTGGACTTGTTATGGATGAGAACGGCATCCCCATTGACTATGAACTCCTTGCAGGCAACACCAGTGAATTCGGGACGATGGTGCCGTTGATTAAGAAAATAAAAAATACCTATCATCTCAAACAGCTGATTGTGGTTGCTGACCGTGGCTTGAATTGTGCTGAGAACCTATTTGCTCTCAAAGAAATTGGCTGCGACTTCGTTATTGCTCAGAAGTTTAAAAACTCTGCGGCGCAAATAAAGACTCAAATTCTGGATCCCGACAACTGGGAGGAGTTTATTTGCAAAGACGACGGAGAGGTTAAGTGTCAATATAAAACACTGAATGTGACTCAGGAACTGCACGAGAGGAAAGAAAGTCCGACTACTCATCGCCGGTACCGGGGCCCAAAGGTTCTAGGCACCATGGAACTAAATTGGATCGTCTCTTACAGCCCGGCAAGAGCGGCTAAAGATAAGGCCGATAGAGACAGAGCCATTGAGAAGGCAAAGAAGGCGGTCGATGATCCAAACAGACTTCGAAGCTGCGGGTATAAATCCCTTATTACGATCCCTAAAGGGACCGGTTCTCCTCGTATAAATTGGGACAAAATTGAAGAACAGGCCAAGTGGGACGGTTATTACGTTATTTGTACGAATCTTGAAATTTCGCCTCATGAAGCAACCAGTATTTATCGAAAACTCTGGCAAATTGAAGATTGTTTTAGAGTCTCAAAAACTCATCTGGAAACACGTCAGTGCTTCGTGTGGACGGATCCTCACATTTATGGACACTTCCTTAGTTGTTTTATAAGCCTGGTCATTGAAAAATACATGCTCTTCATGCTTAAAAGGGAGTTAGGCAAAGAAGAAATCACACACGACAAGATGCTTGAGAGCATCAAAACCGCCAGTGTTGTTTACGATGATATTAACCCTCAGGTGCCTCTTTATTTAAGACTGTATGAGGCTGGGTTGTTTGACCGAATGTCCACCGTATTTGGGCTGGACGCTCTCAATCGAGTGGAAACTCCGTCTTCTCTAAGAAGGAAATTACATTTGCCGATTGCAAAAACTTTAGCTACACAGACGTAATTTTTATAAAGTCTGGGAACCTCGATGGAGCCTAGGTTCCCGCAGATTTCTTGATGAATCTGGTGTCAAAGTCGGGAGCGTCTACTACATACAGACCCCTGATTTCTCTCGGAACTCTCTTATCAAATTCCTCATAAAGGGCGCTTTCATCTCGATTGGATTTAATCGAAATGTACCTGCGACTATCCTCTATATTGACCAACTGAATCTCGGTAAGAACAAGGCTCCTCAAATTCCGAGCTCGTATCAAATTGAACTGAAGCCTTTGAGTCATCACTTTTTGAAGATCGTAATTGCTTTCTGGGTTTTCCGGTGGCAATTTCTCGAGGTCCAAGAGTGTCTGTGCAAAAATTTTATACAGCGTCACGACACTTTTCCCGAGACTTTCTCCCCAAACTTCCAGCAAACCTTCCCGCGGAGTAAAAGAAAAAACGACTAAATATTCAGGTTTTCTCGTTACCGAAGACATCCGGTCAGCATCGAATTGATTTTCTCTGACCGCTGTATCCTCTTGATGAGCAAAGAACAAATATGTGCCGTCACGCTTTAGAAATTCAGTTACGCAGTGTCTTCCCTTCTTCTTTTTGTCATGAAAATAAACAGAAAGTTCCTTTGAAAACAATCTCTGAGATTCTTTATCCGTTAAAGGCGTTCTTGTATCAAAACCTTTACGCCTTTTCCATGCAGTGTCACGAATCTCATCAACAAAACAAAATTTTCCCGCTTTGTCTAAGAGGTCTCTATGGTTTAAATACAGCCAAACTGCCTTATCTTGAATAGCTTCAAGCGTCTCAAGTGATCGTTCGATACTTTCTTTGTCTTCTTTGGAAAGGCTTGAATAGTTAATCGCCTCTACTATAAAGGTGGGGCCGTTCTCTGTGCATAGCTTTGCAATCTCACCACAATCCAAGCGACAGTCATTGCGTTTATCTTCATCAACAGAATCTTCCCAATACTGTTGTCCATTTTCGCTTTTTAAAGTTTGAATATCTAACTCAAGTCCTTTGCGCTTGATAAATAACTCAAGCATATTTTCTGAAAGATTTTTGAAAAAACTAACTACATTGAGTGTTTGTTGAATTGCCATCTTCTCCCCTCCTTACGGTTCTTCGTAGTAGTAAGACTGTTCGATGCCTTTAAAAATCATTTCTCTGTTATCAACATCTTCTGTCAATGCCTGCTGAAGCAAGAACCTTAATTCCAAATCATTAATCGGACTTCTTTCCATCGCCTGAAGGTACAGCGTTTTATTAACCTTTTGCCAATCAACAACTTTTCCAAGACGCTTTTTCAAAATTTGATCAAGCCATATGCGGGTTGAGCGACCATTTTCCTCCATAAAAGGATGAGCAACATTCATTTCTACGTATTTGGAAATGATCTCTTCGAAAGAGTTCTCCGGCATTAGTTCAATCTTTGAAAGAGCCTCCACAAGATAAAGCGCATTTGCAAACCTAAAGCCACTCTTGGAAATATTTTGCTGTCTAACCTCTCCTGCGAAATCGTATAGTCCGTCAAATAAATACTTATGAATCTGTTGGAGTCCTTTGAAAGAGCCAATTTCAAACTTATTTATGGCGCCGGATGCGAACAATTCTTTTGCCTTTTCAAGGCTTTTCCGGTCTAAATCCCTCATTGAATCACTCCTGTTTTATGATGAGCAGCGCTTTGAACCATTGCCGGACAAGCTTTTTTTAGAAGTTCCTTTGCTTCTGATGCGATTTTTCTGGCTTCTTCAGCGCATCTATATAAAGCAACTATTGCCCTCTGCACCTCGATCGGAGGCAGCGGGATTTTTATCTCGCAGAACCTTTCCCAATCCAAGTTTGCTCTAACGCTTGAATCACTTTTGAACCAGCCTAATCTATCCATTTCGTTCGACTTAAAGTTCAAAAATAAGTATTCGCTGAGAAGGCCTTTCTCTTCTTTAACTTTAAATGTTGTATATGCCGGAGACAGGAGCACGGGAGAACTAAACTTAGATAGAGCGATGCGAATGCAGATATCTCTACCCGTTTGCATCCCCGAAAATACCAACTCGCCCTTTTCTAGGACCAAATATTTCTTTGGGTTTATGTCTTCTGTATTTGCCGTAGTAGGAACAATTTCTTTGTCTCTATTTATACCCATAAAAGGGAGATCACGTCCGTCTGTGTTTTTTCTTTCAAAACTTGATAGATAAGGACGAATCTCCACCATCGGCCACTTTTCGCGGCACTCAACAATACAAGCCTGAGCAGTCTTTTCAAGTTCTTTGACCAATGATTCATTCTGTTCAATGAGCGTAGTCAACCCCTGATAGGCTTTAACGTACGCCCTCTGCACCTCGATCGGAGGCAGCGGGATTTTGAATTCTCCGATATCTTTAAACCCAAACTCAGCTCTTTGACTTCCGTAATTGTGGTAGTCAACCATTCTATTAAATTCGTTTCTGCGGAAATAAAGCAACAAAAATTCAGAAAGTAAAACATTCGAAAACCCAGGCTTTATCCGGAAAACAACATACAGGTGGGAAACTATACATTTTTTCCCATTTCTTCTGTAAGCCAAAGAACCAATGCTCAATCGAGAGGGTTGTATACAAAATCTCCTTTTTCGACCAATTTATAAGGTCTCATATCAACATTTTCAATTTGAGCCTTAGTTGGTACAAACTCTCCAAGATTATTTACTCCTTCGATAAGTTCAGGCCCATACTGAAGATGACTATTTCTTTTGTTTATTGGCTCTATGAAATCTCGAAGTTTCCTTTTGGGGAAAGACTCCATTAGAACATCAAATTCATTCTCCATAACCAAGCTCCCTAAACGCCTTCGCTAATGCATCCTGATTTTCAGCTTGTCGGCACAGAAGCTCGGAGACCTTTATTGAGGTCTCCTTCATTATGGATTGATAGTCAATATCTTGGTCACGATCTACAAATTCGATGTAGCGACTGGGCACTAAGGAATACCCGTTTTCTTCGATTTCTTTCTTTGAAACAGAGCGATACAACTCCGGCGCCGCAAACTCTTTTGAATCGTCCAACCCGTATTGTTGCCACTGCTGATAAATGCTTACTATCTTTTGGATTTGGTCCTCAGAAAACTGGACAAAGTTCTTTTCGTACTTATTCTGATTCCAAGTCCTAAGATCGACAAACAGAATTTCTCCTTCACGATTCCTGAGATTTCGCTTGTGATAAATTCCGCCTTTCTTATTTTGATTGAGAATCCATAAAGTCACACTGATATCCGTGGAGTAGAACATCTGACGCGGGAGAATAATAATGGCTTCTATCTTGTCGTTCTCAATGAGCTTCTTTCTTATCTCTAAAGAGTCTTCATCACCTAATGCCCCGTTAGCTAAAAGAAACCCCGCTACTCCTCTTGTTACCTCTAAATGAGAAAGCATGTGAAGAATCCATGCATAGTTGGCATTACCCACAGGAGGAACACCATAACCGGACCATCTCACATCAGATAACAGTTCTTGTTTCTCCCTCCATTTTTTTAGATTGAAAGGAGGATTTGCCATGATGTAATCGGCTTTAAGCGTTCTATGCTGGTCGCTCGAAAACGTAGAAACCGGCAGTTCTCCTAGATTTGCGGATATCCCGCGTACAGCTAAGTTCATTTTGGCTAAGCGATAAGTCTCAGGCTGACTCTCCTGTCCGAACACTGTCACATGCTCTCTTCTGCCGCCGTGAGCTTCAACAAACTTTGCGGCCTGAATAAACATACCCCCGGACCCGCAGCATGGGTCGTAAATAGTGCCGTCATAGGGTTCAATTAGTGCAGATATCAACTCAACAATTGAGTGCGGAGTGTAGAACTCTCCTTCCTCTTTATCGGCATTAATTGAGAAAGCCTGGAGAAAATATTCGTATACTCGTCCGATTAAGTCCTTCTCATGAAATTTCTCGGAACTAATCTTATTAATTTCATCAATTAACGCCTTAAGGACTTTACCTTCAATGCGGGAGTCTGTAAAAATTTTCTGCGGAAGTGCCCCGCGCAGAGATTTTTCCTCGCGGTCAAGCTTTGCTACTATGTTGTCAAGTGCTAAAGCAAGCTGATTGGATTCAATGTTCAGAATAGTCTCCCAGCGGCACTCAGTCGGAAGAGAAAAGACTCCGTTTTTTAGGTAGCTGAAATCAGCCTCTAGGAAAGCTTCCTCAGGGATAGGTCTCTTACTCTCAATTACTTTATTCTTTTCATTCCTGGCCCTTATCTCTTGAGAGATAAGTTCTCTTTGCTGATTGCGTTTCTCTCCGACAAACTTTAGAAAAACCAAAGTCAGAATGATGTCTCTACGTGTAGCTAGAGAAGCCTTACTGCGCAATATATCACGGCAGTTCCACAGAATATCTTCCAAGCTCAGCTCTGTTAAGCAAAAGGGAAATTGAGAGTAACTTCCTACGGGATTTTGAGAGTAGTTTCCTAGGCGATTCTGAGAGCTTATTCCAGGGCGAAATTGGGAGTTTTACCAAAGCGAAAATGGGAGTTAGGCGGTCTTTATTGACTTATTCTTGTGCTTTTTAGAGGTTTTAAATGGTCAAAAAAGAACGTTAAGCATCCCTCGATTAATGAACTGGTTGCTGTATTTACTGAGTACCGAGCCGGGCTGATCACCTGTAAGCAAGCACTGACTCAGTTAAAAATGCCTGAGTCAACCTTTTTCAGGAAGTTAAACAAGTTTTCATTACAAGGAGCCGAAGGCTTAGAACATGGTAATCGGGGGCGTTCACCTGTAAACAAACTGGACAAGGACCTAAGAGAAAGAATAGACAACTTGCTCCAAACCAAGTACGCTGGCTTCCAAGCTGCTTTGGCAAGGAAATACCTGAAGAATTGCGAACAAATTGAAGTATCCGAAGAATTTATCCGGCAACGTCTTCTTGAACTTTATCCCAGAGAAAAGAAAGCAGAGAGTAAAGGCCATCCATTACGTCGACGTCGCAGCCGGTTCGGAGAATTGATCCAAATTGATGGATCCCGACATCGTTGGTTCGGAGAGGATGAGCCTTTTTGTGTCGTTCACGCCTTTATTGATGATGCAACAGGAACCATTACTGCGGCGTGCCTGCGGCCTACAGAAGTAGGAGAGGCCTATCGAGAGCTCATTATGGGGCATGTCTTTAAATACGGCATACCAGCGGCTTTCTATAGCGATAGACACAGCATTTTTAAACCGACGACCTCGGGGCCACTAACCTCTGAAGACCAAGACGGAACTCAGTACCAACGCATCTGCAATATGCTTGGAATTGAGTACATCTATGCAAAAACTCCCGAAGCAAAAGGAAGGATTGAACGCCTAAATCAAACTTTGCAAGGACGTTGGCCTAAAGAGTTCAAGCTCCGAGGCATAAAGGATATTAACACCGCTAATTTGCACATAGAGGAGTTTGTCAACGAGTACAACGAAGAGTTTGCAATTAAGCCTTTTTACCAAGAAGATGCTCATGTACCGCTCTTGGCAACAGAAGAGGAGTTAAAGAGGATCTGTGCTACCTGGCACGAACGACATTTATCTAAAAATCTTAGTTGTAGTTTCAAAAATCAAATCATTCAGGCTCTTGGGGTTGAGAACCGTCATGGCTTGATTGGAAAGGAGGTTTCTATCGTAGAGTACCCGGATGGAAAGATCGAGATGCTATGGGGATTGAGAGTAATACCCATAAAAATTATTCCTAAGGTAGGTTGTCCTAAATTTGAAGAATACACAGAAACGGCTAAAACCATTGATGCTCGTGTCGACGAAATCATGGCGAAAGAAAATCAACGAAGACAACTGTGGCTTAATAAGCGAGCTGCCAAAGTAAGAGAAGTACTAAACATGAGAGAACTAGTGATCGAGGCTGCTGAAGAGATAATAAAGGAAGACAGCGAAAAGGATAAGCACTAAGCGCATTGCGATGAAAGGGGGTATTAACTCAGGTTCGCTACGCTTACCTGAGTTAATACCCCCTTTCATTGCAATTAAAAGCCACAGAATTTGCAAGACTTTCACTTAAAAATTGGCTCTCTCAAAATCGTGTTGTTTTCTGACTCTCAAAATCGCCTTGGCTTAACAAGGAATCGAGATTTTTTAGAAGAATTACTTGGCTCATTCTTCAAAAGAAAAGGAACCGGTGAGAGAACCATTTCAGATATTTCTTGATTTTTTCAGCTCTTACTTATGCCCGAAAGAGAGAATATGGATCTTAGGCAGAACTGGATTTATCCAAAGGAGTAGTAGTTGAGGTAAGTAGGTTAACTGAGCGTGCTTTGAACTCCTCTGAATCAAGACATAACCGGGCCGGCATGATTGTAAGGCAGATTGGTTCAATTTTTTGAGTTACTCCATGAAGAGAGAAGGCTTGAGAAAAGCTGACACTTTTATAATTGTGATGTAAGGAGAAGGAATTCCTATGAATACGGAACTATTGCGACATCTGCCTTTAGGTAAATCATCATTTGAGAAGTTAAGACAACTGGGCCAAATCTATGTTGATAAGACGGAGAAGGTCTACTCTCTAGCCTGTCGCAATGGAAAGTACTTTCTGGCTCGTCCGAGAAGATTTGGAAAATCGTTGTTAATTTCCACGTTTGAATCTTTATTCAAGTATGGACTGAGAGACTTTCATGGTCTCGAGATTGAAAAACTTTGGAAAGAGGACAAAGAATTTTTGGTGGTGAAACTAGATTTCTCTGAAGCAAAAAGTTTCCGTAATTTGAAAGAGTTTGAGCTCCAATTTCACGATTTAATAGTTGATGCTTTTGCACCTTACGGATTTCGTTTTGAACTTCACGGTACCTCACTCATGAGTCAATTGTCTACTTGGTTCAAGAAGCAAGCCGTGAGTTCTGTAGTGTTGTTGATAGATGAGTATGATGCGCCGCTGACGTCTTGCTTTGATAATTTCAAGCTTTTTGAGCAGGTTCGTCGACAACTATCAAGATTTTATGCAGTCATTAAATCAAATGATGGTCCGTTACGTTTTTTGTTCGTTACGGGGATAACGAAATTTCACAATTCCAGTATTTTTTCGGAGCTAAACAATTTATCTGATATTTCACTTTCGGCAGAGTATGGCTCGCTTTTAGGATTTACGTATGAAGAGGTGAAGAAGTACTTTTCCGAGTACTTGATTTCTGCTTCGGAAACGTTAGGAACTACGCAGGATGAACTTTTCAAAGAACTGACGGAACACTATGACGGTTTTTGTTTTGAAGAGACAGCAAAACAAAAGGTATTTGCTCCTTGGTCTTTGTTGCATTTTTTCTCATCACCTGAAAGAGGCTTGAAGGATTATTGGTTTGAAAGCGGCGGAAAACCGAGTCCATTGGTTAAGTATCTTCAGTCTCACTTATTAAGAAATCCGGAAGAATACGATAAGGAACAAAGTTTGTCGTTATACGTCTTACGCGGTTCATCGGATATTGAAAATTTGTCAGATGTCGAATTGTTGACACTCTCAGGTTATCTAACTATTAAATCTGTAGAGTATGGCGATACGGTATTCCTACGATATCCGAATAAGGAAGCTAAAAAGCTATCGCTCAGCTATATTTGCAGCAACAGCTCAATGGCCAAGTACTAGGGCAGGTCGGAGCCGGTCTATCGTAAAAATCTTAACGGAGGCGGTCTTTTATATATTGAATCGATTGTTTGCTGCCATTGATTATGTTCGTTATCCAATTGAAGATGAGTTTTCGCTGAGATCATTTGTTCAAGTCTACTTGTCTGGAGCCGGTCTGAATTCACGTATTGAGCATCATAATGCGCATGGTCGTACCGATCTCGAGGTGGAGATAGGAGAGAGGACGGGGTATTTGAATTTAAAGTTTTCAGAGAAGGAGAAAGCTCGGAATCCAAACTGCAAGAAGCGTTAACTCAAATACAGGCAAGGAGGTATGGGGCTGACAATGCGAGTAAAGTTCATTACCGGACGGCTCTGGTATTCGGGTTAAAAGAAAAAACTTTCGTAAAGTGGGCTTGCAGTTAAAGTAGAACAATAATGAGCACAAGTGGATAATCAAAGTAGCTTTTTCCCCCGAATGGCACAGAAATACACCCAAGCACGTCCATTCATGCATCGAAGTCTAGATCTTCCTACGAAAAAGTTTTGGAAGAAAGGTTCGGGCTTCAAAGCATTGATAGCGGTTTTATTTCGATTCTTCTCTAATGAGAGCCCGCATGCAGAAGCGAAGTGTCTAATTTCTTTTGGAATGTCCTGAGGAGAGCAATTCCTCAAAAGAGTTGATTTTCTTCACAACGTTATCTAAACACCAATTCCAGAAATCAGGCCTTTGAGGACTTAATTTAAAGTACTTCTGGATGCATTCATCAAAACTTTGCGAACCGCAATCTAGTAAAAACTTAGGATAAATTGATTTGAATCTATCGGGTGTCTCGGAAAGGATATTGCTAAATCCTTGGGCGGTTAAGTAGCCAACCGCATAAGGATAGTTATAGAAGAATTGGTCCGGTTTATAAAAGTGCTGCTTGTACGCCCAAAGGAAACGATCGCAGCCGTCTACTTCATCTCCATACCATTTCTCCCAACTTTTTTCCATGGATTTGTTGAGATCCAAAGCGGTCAGGTTTCCTCTCTTTTTAGAACTGAGTAAGTTCTTTTCAAACTCAAATCGTACAGGGATGTTAAGGAGGTAGTTTGTTGCATATTTCATTTGCTGCCATAAAAAATAAAACTTGTCTTCCTGGCTTTCAGACTTATTCAGCAAAAAAGACAGCAATTGTTCACCCATGAGGATGCCGGCTACTTCCGTTAAACTCATTGGAATTAAACTTCTGTGCTCGGGATAATCTTTCAATTGCCATGCATGCCAAGCGTGCCCAAGCATCAGAGCAAGTTGATACTCTGATGACAAATTATTGAAATAGGTTGAAAAAATTCGAGGCTGTTTTAAAGTTTTTAAAAAAACATAAAAGGCTCCCCCGGCCTTGACCGATGAAAAACGAGCCTCGATCCATTTTTTCTCAATCATTAAGTCAACAAAGTCAGGAAATGTATCGCTAATATTTTTCCCTGCCTCTTTGATATTTTGAATACTGTCGTAAAAATTCGTCTTTTTATTTATGAGTGATGGCGAGAGGGGAGCAGGAGAATATAGGTTGTATACCTTTAGCTTACTTCCTACGGCTTTAGAACGAAGACTGATAGTGCGGCGAATATCTGAAATCCTATTCTCACAGCAACTAAGCATCTGTTCTACAGCCTCTCTGCTGATACGATTCTGTTGAAGCGAATAGGAAAGAACTTCCGAATTTCCAGAATCATTGTACGATGTAATACGAAAGCCGGCGAGCAAATTAAGAAGCTGAGCGTACATAGAACCATGTTCGTTGTAGAACATATTCATCGCATCAAAGGTTGTTCGGCGCAACTCTTCGTCTTCTTCTCCTTTAAGAACTCCGATGCTTTTCATATAGCCTTGAACTTGATCAAAGCCGTCTAGGTTTTTAACGCGCAGTCTCATTCCTTTATTTAATAAATGAAAGCTTTGTCTGACATGAAGATTGATTTGGTATTGAAATTGCGAGATGACGCTTCTTGCATCTTCGTTCAGCTTATCGTTGAAATGAGGAAGACTTTTGAGGTAAACATACCATTCTTGGATTTCTTCGTCTTCCCAAATAGGATCGTCATCCGAGAGACTCCGAAGAAAAGAAATCACGGGTGCGATAGCGGAATCTAGTTTGCTGCCGATGCTATTAACTTCAGCTTGTTTTTTAAGGGCGCATCTTTTAACGCATCTATGGATGTTTCGCATCTTAAAAAAGCATTTAAGGTGTGTAAGCTTGCCAAAGACTGTTCGTAAAGAGACAGAACTATGCGAATAGACTTCAACTTCCTTAGCTAGCCGTGCACTGCCGTCTATGGCCGCTATGAGAGTTTTCAAGCGCGCTAGCTCCAACCGAAATTTTGAGCTCGTAGAGCTTTCAAAAGCATCTTTAAGAGTCCACTGAGGAGGATTCTGAGTTCTGCTATTCAATCTATCCATTTTAGTTCTTCTCAATTAAAGCATCTGCATAATATTTCGTTGAGTCCCAAAGGACAAGGGCTAATATTTCTTAAAAGGCAATCGTCTGCAAAGGTTATTATTTTTCAATTGCAAGTCCTTCGTGTCAACAAAACCTATAACGAAGTGGTATTTAAGGGCTTAAAAATCGATTTATTTTTTTACTTTGCGAGAGAAGAATATCTCCAAAAGGCATGAATGGGATGGCTCATGAATACCTGAATTCCAAAACTTCACGCGTGGTAAATTAGCCGTTAATACTTTTTGAAGTTGCCTTTGGTTCCGGAGCTTAGCGTGAAATAATTGGTCGTTTACTCTTTTGGATTCTAGAAAAAAGGAGCCTGTTCAAGAGAAAAGTTTCAGCTTGAAAGACTCCGTCTTTCCGGATCAGATTTCTAAATTAGAACTTGTGGCTAAGTCCCAGGGCAAAAGAAAAATTATCTGTCACGGAGTTGGTGGCAACCGTTTTGTGAACTTTTCTGACGTGCCAATAGCTAAACACTGTGTAAACACTGGTTCTCTTACTCAAAGGATACAGGTAACCCAACGAGCTTTGTACAGCCTCATAATCTCCATATGATGCGGTTTTACCTTTATCCTCGCCGTCAGCATAAGCAACTGCCGCTTTAAGATCTCCGCCGTATAACTTAACATTAGCACCAAGGCTAAGAGCATACCCATCAAGTCCTTTTTCTCCTCGTTTACCGGAAGCGGTCATTACGGTACCTGCGGCTTCTGCACCATGCAGCAGCTGAGCAGCGGTATAGAGTTTCCAAGTTCCAAAGTCATATGAAACGCTGGTTGCTGCCATCAGAGCATTTTTCTGTCGTTGTGTTGCGCTGTTGTCCTTTACAACTCCATCAGTCAGTTTTTTACTGATGCCAGTATCTCTCCACTGGACACCTCCAACAACCTTAAGAGGACCGGAAATGTAAGTAGCTGCTACACTGGCCATTTCACTGTTATCGCGCCATGTCTCATACTCTGGGCCATCTGCATTAAATGAATACTGAGCATAGAGGGTTAAATTATTAAAGGTCGGAGATTTGTAGGCAATTGTGTTGTCGTAGCGGTTGTTGCCAGTAAACAGTAAGTTATATTTAGCGTCGGACCAGGCAGCCGCAAACGGTGAGGAATTTGTTCCCATCAAACCATAGGTTCCCATGCCTGAGAGCAGACCTCCCATTCTTCCCATTCCAATCGTACCGTATGGAGTGTGGAAATTTAGAGTTGCTTCTCGACCGAACATGCGTCCTTCCGGTGCCGCTGCAGAGGCTTGATCCATTTCACCGTTATCAAGCTTGAAGCCATTCTCCAATTTGAAAGAAACAGTATATCCGTTTCCCAAATCTTCGCTTCCTCTCAAACCCCAACGAGAGCCGGATTTGCGGCCTGAATCAATACCAATCGTTGTATCTTTACCGCTAGTTTTCTTAACGTAGAGGCCGCCGTCAACGATTCCGTACAATTCGACTTGCGAGGCAGCCATCAAAAGAGGTGCAGCCAAAAGCAGAGGTAATGAAGTTGCGATCTTAAGTAGTTTCACAGTTTTCTCCTTTTATAGGGTAGGGGTTTGAACAATTGATTTGAATTTAGTTAGATGAGAAAGTGCTTCGTCTATGCAGCCATCCCAAAATTGCTGCGTGGCCGGATCTAAGCCAAGATGTTTCCTGACTAATTCATCGAAGGTCATACGGCCGGTATCTCTCAGCATGGATTTGTAGAAAGGCAAAAATGAGTTTCCTCTCAAGCGTTTTTCGCGCATTAATCCTTGGGAAAGAAGGTAACCAACAGCGTACGGATAGTTGTAGATGTATTGGTCAGTCTTATAGAAGTGCAGCTTGTGGGCCCAAAGGTATTGATCGATATCTTCTGTAGAATCGCCGTACCAACGTCTCCAGGCTTTTTCCATTAACTCATTTATAGTTTTAACTTCCACATTTCCATTAAGTCTTTCTTTAAGGAAAGCGCACTCAAAGTCATAGCGCACGGGTACATTGAGTAAGAAATTGGCAATACTTTTTAGCTCCTGCCAAAGCATGCTGACTGCGGCTTGAGGATCTTTTTGGATTAGATACTGCTTAACAACTGTTTCATTAAAAGTACTTGAAGTTTCCGTCAGAGTCATGGGGAACTCGGTTTCTATAACAGGAAGATCTCTCAAAATCCAGTAATGCCATGCGTGGCCGAGTTCATGTGCTTGCTGGAGAACTGAAGCAATAGTTCCCACATATGAGGAAAAGACCCGAGTTTGATGCAGTTCGTTAAAGCGTGAGTAGAACGCGCCACCTGCTTTGCACGGAAGCAAACGAGCTTCAATCCAATTCTTCTCAAGCATCATGTCAATGAATTTAGGATATTCTTCACCGACAGTACTAAGAGCTTCTTTAACAAGCCGGATCCCTTCTGGATAAGAGAAGGTTTCTGCCACCGCCGTTAAGCTGCCGGGAGCAGGAGCCATTAAGTCGCAGCAAGCAAGTTTTCTTGAACCTAAGATTTCGGCTCGTAAGCTCACGCTTTCTCTAATTTGATCTACTCGGCTTTCAATTGCCTTGAGCATCGATTCGATGGCCGCACGGCTAATACGGTTTTGTTCAAAGCTCGGAGTCAGGATGTCTACTCCGGCAGCTTGTTGCTCTTTCAAGCGAAAACCGTGGAGCTTATTGAGTAGGTCGGCTTTTTCTTCCGCATGTTTTGCCATGTACTCTTGAAGAGCGTTGAAGGTTGTTTCTCTCAGAGTTTTGTCAGGAATTCCTTTTAGAGCGGCAACAGTAGCTGAAGTATTGAAAGTTTTATTTCTTCCTTCAGAGTCCGTTACGGTAAGCTGCATTCTTTTTTGCAGTTTTGAGAATTCGGTTCCCAGAGGATAAAAATCTTGTAAAGCCTGTTGTTGAAGAAGGGCTCTTTCTTTCGGAGGGATTTTTTCTCTCCAGGAATTCCTTCTTTCCTCCGTTATAAATTTCCAAGGCCGTAACCTCGTGTCCTCCCAAAGGGTGTTAGAAGGATCAAGGGCTGCAAGTTCTTTAAAAAGAATCTGGGCACAGTTTTCCAGCTTGACTTTAACGGCTTGAATGCTGCTTAGAGTCTGAGCGGAATCCGGATTCGAAGTGTCCATGCTGGAAAAACAGCGCCAAAAAGACTCTAAAGAGGAAATAATTTCAAAAGCTTTTTGATATTCTTCTATATGCGCTGTAAGATTCTTTTCATTGCAATCTTCTTGCAACGTCATACGCAGCGAGTCAACGATGTCTCGAGAGGCGTCAACGCGCTTTAAGAATCTCTCATCAGTAAAAGAGCCGTAGGCGTCTTCAAGAGTCCAGGCTGGAGCTTGAAATTCATTAATATTGTCAGACATATTTTTCTCTTAGACGGCTAAACAGAAAACAAGGACGTGATGGACAATTAAGCCGACGATGCAAGGAACGGAACTTCTCTTGATTAATTCCAACGGATTCATCTTTAACATTCCGGCAATTGCAATGACGACGCCTGCCACAGGAGATAATGGACGAGCAATGGTTGATGCTTGATGCATCGGGAGTACTAAAGAAACGGGATTTACACCCATGTCTTTTGCAATTTTTGGAATCATTTCAACGATTGGGTAGAAAGAGGCTCCGTTGGATCCAGCGATGATCGTTACCAATACGGTAATAACGACGAACATAATGGACATGCCGAGTGCACCAAAACCGAAATCAGTAGCCAGACCTACAATAGCGTCAAGCATTCCTAGTGCTTTGAAGCCTTCTGCGAAAACTCCGGCGGCAATAACCAGAGCCACCACTCCGCTCATTGCCTTACCCATGGCCTGAAGGAAGACCTTTAGTCCTTCAGAAAGTTTTTTGAAGTCTCCTTTCCAGCGGACTGCCTCAAACATCATGGCTACGACAACACACAATAAGATGAGCGCGGAGATATCTAATTTGATGCTGCTCAATACATATCGAGAGAACACAACGACAAGGATCATCGGCAGGAACGGCAATAAAGCGTAGATCATCGGAGCTGCAGAGGAGGGCGCTTTGACTTCGCCTTCAAATATGAGCTTGTCTCCGATGTGATCCTTGCAGACCCAGCCTTCTTTTCTGTCTAAGTATCTTTGCCAAAACGCGTGAGCTATGCCCATTGCCAGGCAAGTCGGCAAGCCGGCTGGAATTTTATAAAGGAAGACATAATCGAGAATGCTGAGACCGCTGGCAGCGGAAGCAGCTGCTGTAGAACCGCCTATTAAAACCAGAGATGCGGCGCCACTTGTGACGAAAACTGCGCCGATTGACTTTTTGTTCATTCCTAAGGCAGCCAGTGCGGGGCCCATCAAAGCGAGACACAAGACACCTAATCCAACGGCCGAAGTAATCACCATACTTACCAATTTGCCTAGTAAGAATGCAATGAAAACCATGACGTACGGATTTTTAATAAGACCTAACGGTTTGATAGCGATTCGAACAAACGCATCGTTTGCCCCGATATGAGTCATGTATGAGGCGAAACCGACCATGACCATAATCAAAAGACCTAATCCCGCCAATCTTGTAGAGAACATGTACCGAATAAATTCGATGATGTTCAAATAGTCATTGCCCGTAGGAAGAGCTTTCTTGGGCATAAATGTGCCTGTGTCAAACATCACAGAACACAGCAGCATTATTGCGCCGCTAAGAAACAGCACGAGTGGAGCATATTTTCCTTTTAGGATTGCCCACCCAACGACAATTAGAGTGATGATTCCAATGGATACGCCAAGCATAAAAATAGAGATGAAAAGTTAAACACTGATTGCATTATTGCTTTTCATTAAAAATCAATGAAGTAGAGCCTAGGGTTAGTCCTTTATTTGCTTTGGAACTGAGTAGGAAGGTTGAATAATTGTCTATATGGTCGATGTTGTTAATAAAATTTGTAAGGGTTTCTATGTAATTAACGGGGACTAATTAAAGGAAAACCCGTATTGGTTTGAGTAGCTGGCTACTTTTTAATCGAATAAAAGAGTTGTTTAACAAGTAACTCTAGGATGAGCTAAGGATTTCCCTAAGAACAACAGTTGGGAAAAATATGAGCTGCCACAATCAATAAGAAGATCAATGCGGTATTCTGGATTTAAACGACAACTTTTGCTGTGTAGAATTGCGTGACGCTCTCGCAGATTGGCGGCTCCAACACCGATAGTAGGAATATTTCTAGTTAATGCTATCAAGGGTGCGGCGGGAAGGCCCGCAGAACTTCCAATCCTACTTTTCCGGCTAAATTGTGCTTTGAGTTCATGAGAGGCCGAATTCGAGTTTTGGAATTATCCAACCTATTGATTTTTTGGCGGTTTGTAAAGGATGACAAGATCGCTTCCTTGTATCTTCCCTGCCAAATTGATGCTTTTATTTTCTAAGGGGTTGAACGATGCGACGCTAAAGGAAAAATCTCTTTTGGGAGCTCGGATGAATCATTACGTTTCTGATTTAAATTATGAAGAGCTCAGTGTTATTAAGTCAAAGAGATAATTTTTCGAAAATTTCGGTACTTTTCATGCAGTTTGAACTGTTTCGAAGAATTCCTCAGCTAACTATAAATAAAATTTAAAAATTTCATACGGTTAGCTGAGAGTTTCAATTGCACAAACTTACATCTTTCAACTGAAACGTTGCGATTAATTCATCAATCAAAGAACTTGTTAAAGTTTCAATTGCACAAACTTACATCTTTCAACTGAAACATTCTGAAAAAGATTATGAGCAGTGCATCGAACAGTTTCAATTGCACAAACTTACATCTTTCAACTGAAACCTTTACCTTTCAAGTTTCTGCTGACTCGTTTAATAGTTTCAATTGCACAAACTTACATCTTTCAACTGAAACCTTTGGCGCATCGCTTCTTCAATGATTTTTCCCAGTTTCAATTGCACAAACTTACGTCTTTCAACTGAAACGAGAGTTGTCGTTTCATATCTTCTTTTGCTCTTCGTTTCAATTGTACAAACTTTCATCCTTCAACCGAAACCGAAGTTGGCCCTTCGAGACTTTGAGAAATTTTTCGTTTCAATTGTATAAACTCACATCCTTCAACTGAAACGCTTAGGTGGCTCATATCGATAAATCGGTTTTATCTTAGTTCAAGTACAAGCTCTTTTCCAAGAGCTTTAAATGCGTTTTGCAATGTGTCTATTTTGGTTGAGTGCTTAATATCGGTGATGCGTGTAACTTCTTGCGGTTTAATATGCATTTTGCGTGCGAGGTCAGCGGGTCTTATGTGGGCTTGAACCATAGTGTTCAACAGCAAAACCTTAGCAACTACAGACGCAGGTAAATCAACAGCCATATCTCCGGTTTGCAACTCAGAAGGGGCGGGGAATTTTCTTCCGTCCTCAATATAAAAATCAATAGCGGTAATAAGTGCGTCGAGTGCGTCTTCTTTTAATTCGTCCAAGCTCCAAGACTCGGTAACAGCCTCTGGAACGTCACGAAAACAGGCGATAAATCCACCTTCTCCGTTTGACTCGACGGTCATAGGATATTGATAGCGTGCCATTTTAGATTCCTTTTTTGTGCATAACATGGTTTAACTTAAGGCGGGAGTACTTCCGCCTATCGATTAGTTAATTCCTAGTTGTCGTTTTATCAATGACATATATTGCTTAGAGTAGTCTTGAGTAGGATGCCTTTTTACCACCGTCTGCTTACCGTTGAAGTAAGCTTTGTAGTGTCTTTTACCGTCCTCTAAAACGACTCCTAAGCCTTTTAGCTCATCGATAAATTCTTTGTGCTTCATTTCCTCAAACCCTGTAATTTATCGATATGAATATTTTAAACAAAAAAGTTTATAAAAACAAACAAAAACGTTTATTCGTTTGATCGAAAAGGCACGACCAAAAAGGCCCAAAAATTTAAAAGATCAATGGGCCTTAAGGTTTTTTACGAGAGGTAATGATGAAATCTTCCTCCGATTTTTGAGGACCTCCAGTCAAATCAGAGTTCTCTTGAGTTTTTCTAAATGAATCACCAAAGACGCAAGTGAGATTAAAAAAATCTTTTTAGTCCTAATTCATCGGACTTTTATAGCCAAGCCCACCAGCTAAGCTCACTGCTAGGACTGTGCTTAATCCTTTTTGGTCTAGATGGTACCTTTCAACTGCGTTGTTCACTCCTCGCTCTTGTTCTTTCGCATTATCTTCTAAGTTAGTTTTAGTGTTGTCGATGGTTTGAGCCTGATTTCTAACGGAATCAATAAAAGCTTTATTGCGTTCAGGTTCGGTATTTTGTTTTCGACTTTCTTCTTGAATTTGATTTCTGAATTGTTGATTTTGCTCTAGAACTTCTTGTTCGTTCTTTTGGAAGTTCTGTTTGATCATTGCCTTTCCGAGAGCTTTATCAAACTTTCGCGGTGCGTCAATCTGACCCGTGCCAAAGGTTTCTTTGCCCTTTGCCGCGATCTTGGCTTGGGCGGCACGATCAAAACCAACTTGCTCTCGGACTTCTGTTTGGTGAAAGATCTCTTCCAATGAAGACTCTGCGCTTTTGCCGTTATGTAGAAGTCGGTTCATCACTAAGACATCATTGTTGACTGAAGTTGAATCAGAACCCGTTTCTGCCGCAGATCTTGCTTCCGATGCTCCTTCCGCAGTATTGAACTGTTTGCTTCTTTGAAGAGCAATGTGATGAGCTTTGTCTAAAGAAGCTACGAAATTCTCAGCAGCGTTCTTAATGCGCGACTCAGAAGTAGAAGCAGCGATTTGCTGGGCAGCAGATCTGACCTGAGAATATGCCTGACTTCTTTGTTCGGCTGTTGCACTAGATTTAGTTCCGGTGGCCGTATCAATAAGATTTTGAGCCGTAGTAGTTTTCAGCCCGGCTTCTAGTCCGGCTAATTCGCCTACAGCAGAACCTGCGGAGTTGATTGCGTTCAATATTGAGTTTTTCTTGGCAGCAGAGGGGTCGCTGGCAGTCGCATTTTGAACCGATGCGTTTGGATTCAGGGGCAGTTGTTGTCCACCCGGATTGTTTGCAGACCCCTCCGCTTCTCCGGAGGCAGCGCCGACTTTAACTCCGGCCCCCGTGCTAAAGCTGAGATTTTGACTTGTTGTCAGGCCGGAAGAACCTGTGGAAGACTGCACGTAGGAATTAGAGCTGTTATAAGAGCTCTGGTCTGACAGATTCTGAGAGCTCGAGTGTGACTGATCCAGCTGATGAGAAAGAGCCTTCGCAAAACTAACAGATCCGGAATCCGAAGAAGTAGCTGAGTTGGACAGAGATAAGTTTGTCATATCCGAAGTCGTCAACGAAGTTGAAGACATTGAAGATGCCGTAACTGATCTTGACTGCTGAATTGTTGAGAAAGAAGAAATTCCAAGATCAATTCCTGAACGAACCATCCCAGTGACGTGATTGTCGCCATCTCGCGTTACCGTACCGTACGCTGTCGAAATTTTGCTCGTATAAGGGTCTGCAAATGATGAAGAAGTATCGTTTTTATTGGCGTTAATGGAATTAGAAGAAACATTGCCAATGGAGATGTTTCCTGAGGAAAAGTTTCCGGAAGAGAGCTGTCCTGAAAGGCCTTGGGAAGCTGATTGAGCCGGTCCCATTAAACCTCCTACCAGGGCAGCGGCGGCATAGTCGCTTCCTTTAGCAATGGCAAGAGCCAACATAGGAATAGCAAGCATTAAATATCCAGCCATTGCCTGAGAGCTTGCTCCTGTCTGCCTGATTAAATCGACTGCCATTAAAGAATTTCCGCCATACTCGGCAATAATTCTGTTCATCGGATTCGAATCAACCGAGATAAGAAGATAGTTTGCAACGGCATATAACGGTGCCCAAAGCTGAACCCAAATCAGCAGCACAAAAAAGGAACGAAAGATGAGACCCGCATTACTTCCGGCGGCAATGATGAGAATGAAAACCAATGGAAAGGCAGCAATGATGACAAATTCAATGCAGTTTCTAATCTTAGGCAAAGAGACCTTCGCGATCTCGCTCATGGTGCGATAACTGATTTCGCTTGCCAAATTACCTTGGGCTTTCGCAAGATTTACCGCCAGACTCAGAGGAGAACCTGAAAGTTGAGCAATGGAAGAAACACCCTCCGGAATAGCTTGAAGCATAATGGAGTGCTTTAGGGATGAATCGAGAGAACGGGAGAGGCCGAGCAAAAGACTTTCTGCATGAGGCAGACTTGTCATAATGGCATGAGCAGGATCCGCTCTGTCCGGCGTTAGAAGTGCTCCTAGTTTTTTCTTGATTTCGTCTAGTTCTGAGCCGTTTAAGAAAGTCTCCAGTTCAACAGCTGCTTCATCACAGCGTTTTACTTCCCCGTTTTCGTTTAGGGTGCTTCTGGCTGGATTTAGCCAACCGCTAGCCGTGACGGTTGCCCAGAGATCCGAGCTTTGAGCGAGCGCGTTAACTTTTGCAGGATTATCGGTCAGTTCAGGGGTTAAACAGTCGGCCACAAAGCGGTTGACTTTACGCCGTCCTAGAGGAGTTACCGTACCGATTCCCTGCAAAACAGAAACAGCTCTTTGAGGATAGACCATGCCGAATTTAGAAAACTTTTCTGCATCAGGAAGAGCAAAAGCACTTTCAAATCCTGTGGTTAGAAAATGCCCGATTCTTGAAGTGACAGAAGCAAAAAAGCCGATGCCGAAAGGCACATTCTGGACGACATGTACCGTTCCGGCTCTTTCATCGTGAATGGAAAGGTCAGTTTTTGGGATTAATAAGAGGGAATAAAAGAGGACGACCGCAAATAAGAAAGTTTTTGCAGCCATTCCTTGCCATCTAAAAAGTGCTGTAGTGAGCGTCACAAGAAAGCCGGCAAGAACCGCACTTTTAATTAGGCCTTGATAAGAAGGGCCGGAAGTAATTGCAACAACAGCTTCGAAAAGATCTCTTAATTGAGCGCCGTTCCAATAGGCAAAGTAGTCTAGAACCATCAGTTCTTATCTCCGAAGGATAAATTCGCAGCTAAGTCAGCAGCCAATGCTCCTTTGACGCTCTTTTCCAAATGTTCGATTTGCGTCACGAAGCTGTGGGCCCGGCTCATCTGCTGAAAAACGGTATCGCTTCTTCGGGAAAGATCTGCGCGGACCTCAGAAATACGGGCTTCAATTTGTTTGAGGTGCTCTTCGGCGATTCGGCCGGTTTGTGAGGCTGAAGAGGAAGCGGCCGCCGCTTTAATATCTAAGGATAAAGCATCCATGGCTCGAATAATTGCTTCATAAGCCGCCGCTTCCACATAGACGGCAAGCAAATCTTGAGAAAACCCAAGAAAACGCTTTGATGCCGTGGTGTTGATCAATCGAATTAGCGGGATGGTGGTGGAAGTGGCTAACAACATCAGGTCATCTTCCGAGACCAAGTAAGGATTTCTTTCGAGGATGGAGAGGCGGTAGTTGGAAGCTGCCTGCATAAACATAAAGGGAAGGTTAATATCGTCTAAAGCGGTTTTTGTGACGGTAAGGCAAAGTTCTTCGTCTCCTTTCTGGCAACGGAGACGAAAAGCTTCGGTCTCTAAGCTCGGCGCATCGGTTCTGCCGAACATAAAGCCGACCAGGTCTTGTCCCGCAATCGGAATAGCTCGAGTGACAGTATCTTCTCCGGCACCTTCATTGATGTAAATGACGGTGCCTACCAAGGTCATCATCAGCTCTCTAAGTTCTTGGTTGTATTTTGTAGAAAATGATCCGCCTGAGAGTAAAGCCCAAGTGAGATTAAGTTCAGGCGCATCAATGACGGAACCACCGGAATCCTTTTGTGCCGGAGCGTTGCTGACAACCGCGGAGCCGTCGGTTCTGGTTTTAGCGTTAGCTTCGGACTCATCGGAGACGATACCTGTAGAACGGAGATAGCTTCTTGCTTCGAAGGCTGATTTTTCTAAGAATTGCTGTGCGCCTGTCATTTTGAGAAGGTTTTGGCTTGCAGTGCACGAGTCGGAAAACATATTGGTGTACTGGCGAATCAAATCTCGGAAACTGGTGACTTGTTCATTTAGATCAGGAGCCAAGGACTGAAGTGCTAATTGAAAAGCCAGACCCGGAAGTGCGGTGCCGATGTTTCTTAAGAACGCTACGAATTCTTCTCGGCTCGGTATGCCGAAAGCTCCTAAGAAAATATCGATGCCTCCGCATCCGGCAGACAATGAAGGAGGCGTGAAATAGAACGCATTGAAATCTTTTCTGGGAGCTCTGTAGACAAAACCGCCTCCGGTGATGGTATTCATTGAGTTGGACTGATAGATGCCTGCAGATGTAATGTTGCCCTGATAAGAACCGGCCGAGGCGTAGAAGTCTTTCATAAAGCTGGCTTGGGCCGGTAAAGCAATACAGGCGCACACGGCTAAAGAAGTTAGGGTTTTTGTAAATTTCATCGTTGTTATTCTTGATTTAACGGGTTAGAGGCGGATGGATAGGCTGTGTCTTTGAGAGATTCGCCTCCGAATAAAGAAGCTCCCGGCTCTTTAGTACCGAGCAATGCAATGCGGGAGAGAATATCTTCGAGCGCAACAACGCCGGAAGAGACAAGATAGCTCTTGGTCTGTTCCCGGTTGACCATAAAGAGCGCCGGAACTTGTTGGATGCCTTGTCCTTTAGTCAACAAAGAACCGATGCCGTTATCGGGCAAAGATTCCGGAAAATGCTCATTGGCCGAGCCGTCTAATGAGACGGCAATGACTTCAAAACCGTAGTCCGTGGAAAGCTTTTTAATTAACGGGCTTTGAAGATGACAGAACCGACAATTGTCTTTGAAGAAATAGACCAGACCCCATTCTTTTGAGAGTGTTCCGAGCTCCAGAGCCTTTTGTTTGTTGCGTTCATTTTTTAAGTCAACCTGGGCAAAGTTTGCGGCAGGATTTCTGGCTGAGAAGTCGTATTCCGGATTCTGCCAAGCGACTCTTCTCCATTGGTCGGCGAAGAGGGCAGATTTTTCTTGAACGAAGTGATTGGCCTCTAAATAGAGCTTCATGTTTTCTTCGGTTGGATTCATGACGGCTGTATTGAGCCGCCTTTCTCTTTCTTCTCTTAAGCCTTCAATTGTCGGAATGCTTTTAAGGTCTAAGGGAGCCGGTTTTACTTCTTTAGGTTTATCGGAAGGGTAGTAAAGGAATCCGCGTTCATCGGATTTCCAGACATCTTCTGTCCAGAAGTTGTTCTCTTGGGCTGCAGACAATGAAGTCATGAAGCCCAAGAGGAAGGTGAGTATCGGTTTAAGAGACATATTTCAGGAATTCAGTGATTATTTTTTCTTAGGAGGCAAAGATGGCTTGCCGGTAAAGTCGGGATTGACCACACCGGAGGTTCCTTGATTGGGAGCAACGTATCCGCCGAGGTTTTCGTTGACAAGACGGTTGAAGTGGGCTTGACCGCGGTCCGCTGCAGCTTCTTTATTGAGTTCGGCTTTGGCTTTGATTTCCGCTTCAAACTCAGATAAATCCATGGCTTCAAAATCCAATGTTTCGAACTCTTCTAAAGTAAAGCCGGAACAATCCGGATTTTTAGCAGAACCCCAGGATTTGCCGGTTTGTTTACGGCCTTCCTCTTGAATGATTCTGGCTAGACGAGAATTGAAACAGCAATAAGATTCCGAACGTTCGATGCAGCCGAACTTTTCTCCTTTGGAGCAGTAAGTGCCGACATAATGACAAAGGTTTTGGCCTTTTTTCAGCATTAAAGCCTGTTCGGAAGGTTCACACTGAAGAAAGTCCATAGCAATCTGGAAAGCAACCGTAACGGCAAACGAAGTAGGATCAAACGTGAAGTACATGGTGCCTCCCTGCAGCGTCATCCCGAATCCATAGAAAGACAGCGAGGGGTTATAAACTCCTGATGACGCATTACCGTACAAAGCCGTCAGCAAGCCGGAAGTGGCTTCAGAGGCAGAGAGAACATCGTAAACATAAGGACTGCCGACATATTTAATAGCTTCGACGGTGGCGTCACCTGCAAAGGTCAACGCTTTACCGAAAGCATCCGAGTTGGAGGAGCCGGATTTAACTTTGGTGTCGCAGCAAGAAAATCCAAGAACCTTCTTGGAGCATTTATCGCTTTCGCCTTTAAAGAATTGATTGCCGTCGAAGTCGCCGTAAACGGCGCCTTCGCGGGCCACTTCCAGAATACTTAAAACCCACGCGAAATCTTTATCGGCAGGGACAGGTTCTCCGCAAAGGCCGTCAAGGCATTCTGCCAGCCGGCAAATAACTTCAGTGACGGTAGAAGATTCTTTTTCTTCGCACTTGTAAATATGAGAATAAGTCAAACACTTACCGACATCATCCTCGAAAAGACAGACGGAATCTACTTTGACGCATTTCTTATTTTGTTCTAAGGAAGTGCAGTTGGAAGAAGGGCCGTTTGAAGCACCGCAGACGTAAGTGGTTTCGTACTTCCAGCAGTCTTTGGTGATCAATTCTCCGTTGATTTCTTTTGTTCCTCCGGGCTCCGTACAGACGGTATTTAAAACGCTGCAGTCGGGATTGTTGTCCAAAGGCTGACAAGTCTCAGACCAAGTTAATCCCGAAATCACGATGTCGGATGTAATTTCTTGCGCCGGCCCCGGGTCAATAGCTTCATTGGTTTGGCAGAGGATTTCTTTTTCCATCGCATAACAGCGCAAACCGACTTTATCGATGCATTTGGAAGACTGTTCTTTACAGGCAGCAATCTTTTCTAGGGCTTCGCAAGAGTTTTCATTGACGGTTTCTATGCAGCGGTACTCTTGGGTTTGTTCCCAGCAGTCGGTCTCAATTTCCACACCGTCGATGATTTTGATGCCTCCGACTTCCGTACAAGAAGAACTCTGAAGAGTACAGCTCATGCCGGCAGTGGCGTTTTGACAACTCAAGGTATCAAAGCCCGGCAGCGTGGGGGATCCGTCCGGCGTGATATCAGGTCCTTCGATAAGGCCGGTGTTGACGCAGCGGTAAGTTTTCTGCCATTGGGCGCATCCCGTCTCGTCTTCTTTGATACAAACCGGATCACCGACTGCCGTGCAGCCGGAGGCTGCTTCCAAAGTTTGGCACGAATTAGAAACACCGGAAGAGGCGCAAGCGTAATCTCTTTCGTAGCGCCAACAGTCTTTGTAGACAGCAACCCCGTTAATGACGCGAGTCTCTCCGGGTTCAATGCATCGCTGAGCCGCGACATAACATTCTTTGTTATCAATAAAGGATTGGCACTGATTGTTCTGCTCGGAGGAGGAAACGGTATGGCTGTAGTCTAAGAGTTCCACATTTTCTTCCGGAGGGATTTCTTCCGAGCAAGAAAATCTTTGTTCCCATCTAAGACAAGTTCCGGAAAGATCTGCGGAGACGCAGACTTTATTAACAAGCTTACAGGCAGGCGTTTGTTCTAAGGCAGCGCAATAGTTGACTTCAGCGGCTTCATTACAAGATCGTCTGAATTGATAATTCCAGCATTCTCTATAGACTTCTACGCCGTCAACGTATTTAGAACCGGGGCCGTCAACGCAGACGTATTCTCCGTCCGCACACGCTGCATGAATATCAGCAAAGACCAATGAGGAAAGAAGCAAGCTGAGGAAAGTTTTTATCATTGGTACTCCACAGTTGAGCTCTCTTCCAAGACGCAGGACATGGTCCATTGATCGATTTCGGCTCCATGAGAATAAGTCTGATAGCCGAAAACTTTAGAGAGACTGCCGGAGCGGACGAACTGATTTTTCTTTTTATAGTAGACATCCATTTTGACTTCGGTAGTGCAGGAGCTGCCGACACAGCGAGTTTTACCGGTCCAACGGCCTTTGCAGTTAGAGAATTCTCTTTCTTCATCAAAATCCAGAGCTTTAACTTCGAAGCCGAAGTTAGCCGAGTTTTTCACATTGGTTTCGATTCGAATGGAGGGGATTTCGTCTTTAGAGCAAGCGTATTTAAGACTGACGATATCGCCGCCGTTGCACTCGTCGGTTCCTAAGCCTGAATGGTCTTCGGCTTGAGCCTGCTGCATTTTGCCAATTTCGCAGCCCGGGGTAGCCACAACGGAAAGAACTTTATTACATCGGTAAGTTTTTGCCTGGATAAGCTGTTTAGAGCATTGATAGACGTACTCAGACTCAACATCGATATTGATGCCGATCTGACAAGATTGTCTGGGGGCTTCTAAGCAGGTGTAGTTTTGAACGGAAGAAACATAGGGGTTGGTGCAGGTAATGTTTTTTACGTTTCCGGTTCGATTAATACACTTGAATAAAGAAGTGATTTCCAATTGCTCTGTCCAACCGGAGAAACATTGTTCGGTGATTACCCCGGTTGTTTCTTCGCAAGCGGTGTATTCATACTGAGGCGGCGTGGTTGTGGTGATAGTCTCGCAAATTATTTCATTCGAGTCGCTGATGTCCGGGTGAGGCTTTTGCGCTCCTGCAAGAACGTGGTCTCGGTCACCTAAAATTTGATCAAAGTCAGATTCCGGCCAAGAGGGACGAGAGTTGGTGTCATAGATAACTTGGACGGCACGGCAATCCATAGAAGATTTATCAAGACAGCAGTCAGCTTTGATTTGGCCGGGCCGAGTAAATTCCCTTGTCCTTTATTAAACAAGTTCTTAAGTTCCGAGACGTCTGAACCGTAACCAGGAACGGTTTGGGTGGAAGACCCAGTGGTTAGGATGTTTTTGATAGAGACCCCGGCAGCTGCGTCTTTAGCTGCATTCATGGCATCTTCTTTGTTCATTTTGCTGTTAGCAGATACATATGAAGAGTCGGTTCGAGAAGAGGTGCCCGTGGTTTCTGCGGCTGATGAGCTTGCTGTTGCCTGGAAAGCCAAGGACAAGGCGGTTAGGAGTACGGCGGAAAGGGCAAAGGAGAAAGTTTTCATGACTACGGGCGCTCTCCGAGTTTTTGGCGAAGACGTTGAGCTTCTTTGCCGATTTCATCTTGTCTGTCCGTGAGCGTATCGAGCATGTATCCCAGAGTCACATCTCCTAAGACGAGAGCTGCGTTTTGTGCTGCGTCTGCATCTTGATTTCCGCAAGAGCCAGAGGATTCGGGAGACTTTTGTTGATGCTTACGAATTATCAGCATGGGAACTTCGGTGACGCCGAATTCTTTAAATATTTCCGGATTGAGTTCCACGGAAGCTCCTAACTCCACTAAGAAGTTAAAAGCTTGGAGACTTTGAGGATTTAAAAGAGGCTTATTTGCAGGGGCTTTCGGGTCAACGGGAACACCTCTGAAAACCAAAGGAACGCCGGCATCTTTTGCGTCAGCGGCTAATCTTTTAAGAGAAGCTTCGGGCATGGAGAGGGAGACCAAAAGCAGGGCCTCCATGCGGTTTTGATTGAGCATTTCAGTTTGGATGGTCTGAGCATTGTCAAGGATATCGTCAATGGTTAACGGCAAGGACTGCTCGGAGGCCGAGTTACCGGCCGAGACACTTGCAGAGGCAGCATGAGAAAGGCTAAAGGACAACGCAATAGCCACTATTAGGAGAGAACGTTTTGAACATGATTTAAATTCCGGTAATTCCGGATCCTTGGCAGCAGTCGCGTTTACGGTAAATAAGATAGGCAGCGTCTTCGCCTCCGGAAGCCCAAGTTTTACCGGAGGACCAAAGGGCGGTTGAAGCTCCAATCGGATAACAGCAGCGGCCGTCAACTTTGTCGGTTGTACGGGCCGGATACACCATTTGGGTGCGATAAACGGATTTATCCATGATGGGTTCAAGATAAGGTCCGCATTGTCCTTTCTTGCCGTAAGCCGCCCATTGAAGACCTTGACGGTGAAGCTTCATCAGAAAACGAGAAACTAATAGGGAAGAGGCCTGCGGTAAATGAACGTGAGAAGCAATCCATCCTGTGAGAGGAAAAATGTTTCCGCTGCATCCCCCGCACCAATAAAGCTCAGAGACCGGTAAGCTCGTGGTGCTGGCCACGCAGTCGGCTGCGCATGCGGCTTGAGCGGGCAGGTTTGCAAATAAACTGACATCCGGATTTAAAAAGAAGGTGGTCACCGAGTCATCCCAAAGGGGATCGAGTTCGGTCATGTAAGCTAAATCCCAAGCGGATTGTTCTAAACAATCGGTATCGAGCAAGACTTCCAGAACAAAGAGCCAAGGCGTGAAATACCAATGTACTTGATAAAAGGAAGTTCGCCCGGAAGCAGCAGTTTTAGAAGGAGTTCTGCCGTGGGCCGGAGCACGAATGCCGACATCTAAATCCAATCCGCCGAGTGACGGGAAGCAGTAAGGCTGACGGACGATTTCTGCCGTTCTTAACGGCTCCCAGAAGGACATATTCATGCCGACTTTGATATTGGCGCCGGAGGTGCAGGCACAAAAGGTGTTTGCCCCGGTATTTGGGTCCGGATTCTTGCCGGAAGCCAGAGTAATGCCTCCTAACTTAATCGGGAAAATACAGCTCCAGCAGACATCGGTCACGGGATTAATGATCTTGCCGCGGCAAGCGGCTTCTGCAGAAGAGCTCAGCAGACCGCAAAAAAGCGTAAAGATGAAGAGGAAGGTTTTCATAAGCAGGCTTAGAGGGGTTAGACAGTACGGATTGAACTTCTTGGGGCGGGAACTCCATTCCGCTCGGGCCGTCCGTACCGTTAAAGAGGATCGCCGGCGTAGCATGGATGCCGAAAAGACGCGTTAAAGAGCCGCCTTGGTCAAAAAATATTCTTCTATTAAGGGTGCGGCTTGCTTCACCAATGCTGCCGTTGACGAGAACGATTCTGGAGTCAGGCCTTTTTTCGGCGATGGCTTTGGCTGCGTTTAATTCTTCTTTGTCGGTTCCGTCAATAAAAATCAACTCCCGAGAAATCCTCGGCATCTCAACGGAGGCAGCCTGACGAAGAAGGCTTTCGGGTAAGGTTTCAGGGATGGAAGCTTCTAAAGGCCAAATTCTGATTTCTTGTGCCTTAGCAAGACCAACAACAGCCGGAGGATTACGCATGAGTTCAGCGATTTTTTGTTTTTCTTGGTCAAAACGTTTTTGGTACTGACCGGAAGATTTAAGTTGGTTGATTCTTTCCATAAAAAGCTCCAACAAATCAGGCTCAGCAATTGGATAGATCGGACCGAGGGCCTGAAGCTTTTCTTTTGCAGCAGGGTTTTCTTTTACGGTTACTGCCTTATGGTCTTTAAGAATTGAAGAACCGGCACTATCTTTTGCGAATTTGGCAGGAGCCGCAGAAATGCCGAGGCCGCGGATTTCTAAGCCGGCATGGGTAAATCCCGCCAAGGCTCCTACTGAAGCCAAAAGACAGCAAGCTAAAAGAAGATGAGAGGTTTTCATGGAAGGGCGATAATTAAAAAATAGGGTAAGCCTTGCCGATAAAACGGCAGCGGTTAATCGGTCCGAAGTTCGAGTATCGAGAATCAAAAGAGTCCGGATGGGTTCCCAAGACAAAGTAATCGTCTTCGCCGAGGAGTTGGTCTTGAATCTTCTGCAAGGGCTCTCCTTTGAGCGAGACTTTCTTCGCTACCGCAACTGGCTTGTCTTCACAAAAGATTTGCTGGCCATAGGTGCGGATTCTTTCTCCGGGCAGACAGACCACTTTCTTAACAAAGGGCATCTCATTGCCGGCGGTTGCGCTTTTGGGAGGATAGAAAGCCACATAGTCTCCTCGCTCAACATCCTTTTGTCCCAGCTGAATCGCAAACAACGTTTGGGGCAAAGAGTTGGTGTAGTTGTAAGCCAATTTCCAGTGATGGGTAAGAATGACCACAATCAATAAAGCGAGCATCCAAATCCATCCGTAGCGAGAGTAATGGCGTGAAATGCCCAAAAAGAATCTCACGGCGTTATGAGCTAAATTCATTTGAAGGCCTTGGAGAAATTAGATTGAAGGGCTTTCATACGCTCGGCGACTAAGATTTCCGATTTAGCGATTTTGTCGGGTGTAAAGCCGAGCTTTTGCAGCAAAGGTTCGGTGTAATCCGGCAGCTTAGTCGGTGAGATCACTGCAGAAGAAACCAATAAGGTGCAATTGCATTCTTTTTGAAGGTTTTCTATTTCGGTTTTCATGCGGTGTGCAAAGATTTTGGCTTCAACGGCTAACTCTTCAGGTTTTAATCCTTTAGAAGCCAGAATGGTTTCGTTGACTTGAACTACCTTGTTGAGGTTCAGTACCGCAAAAGCAGGGGCCTCTTTAATTTGTCTCTGCAGCATGAAGAAGGCAGCACTTGCAAGAACGGCGAGAGCCATGACTGCGACGGCTAAGACTTTAGAAAGCAGAGAAGGTGACCTTACGGCAACGTGCGGCCGAGTGTTTTCATTCCTCATGTTGTTTGTGGAAGGCTTCGTCATTTGCTTCGATCCTTAAGAACAAATTCAATTGCCTGATGCATGGACAAGCCCTGCTGAAGATAATGATTAATGGCTTCGATATCGTTTGGATGAGTACTGGTCATGAGCTGAGAGTAAGGATCCAAAAGCAAGCGGTTTACGGAAGGCGGTTGATCTCCGATTCTGATAAAAACTTCCGAGTAAGCTCCTGCAACAGTCGTTAAAGACTCCAGCATTTGAATCTGATGGTCATCCATCGCAATATGACCTTTGCGTTTGAGCTGCTCTAAGGCTTCCTGTTTTTGTCGAAGGATAAATAAACAGTCAGAGTTTTCTAAAGCCGAACGGGCAGTTTCGCTTTTCCAATAGTCAGAGGGAGACTGTGTAGCGGTAAAGAAAGAGCCGTTGTATTTTCTGGCGCGGCGGTAGCCTTCCTCAATAAACTTGCCGGAATGGCCTTCGCCATTAAGTCCCAGGCCTCATCAATAATGACTAGCTTGGCTTCTTTACGGGAGCCCTGTTTCATTTCTTGGTCAATAAGACACATCAGCAGCATGAGGATGACGGACTGAAGGGACTTCTTGTTTTTGAGCTGTTCCAGCTCTAAGACAACAAACTTGTTGTCAAAACGGATATTGGCTTCGCCGTTAAAAAAGGTTTCGTAAGCGCCTCCTTTGCAGAAAGGACTTAACTGAATGCCGAGGTCGGAAATTCTCGGGTCGTTTAAATGTTCCTGCTCTGCTCGAGTAAGAGATTGGTAATGCGCTGCCCAATGTTCATCATCGATTTGAGGTTTAGTACCGCGATTCTTCCGTTATGGATCAAGGACTCAGCTAAGTCAGTGACCGTCGGAATTCTTCCTTCTTTGACGGCTTTAACCCAAGTACTCTTGAAGTGGACGGCCAAGTGCGAAAGACGCAGGTCGTCCAAGGGCATAGAAGGAGAAACCATCTGAGCGATGACCGGCAAAAAGAAACTTAAATCTTTGTCGATATCTTCAATCAGGGAGAAGGGATTAAGACAGTCAAAGCTGCCGTCAGCGCGAGGAAGATCGGAGAATTCAATGTATTGGCCCTGCAGAACGGAACAAAGCTTCTGGAAGCTGCGTCCGTGGTCAATAATCCAAACTCTTCCGCCGGTTCTTAAGACGCCGGTTGCAATTTCATTTAAGAGTACACTCTTGCCGGAGCCGGAAGCACCGATAATCGCGCCGTTGTAGTTTCCGTTCGGATTAGCAAAAGGATTAACGGAAAGAATTTGGCCTCTTCTGCTGACAAGATTAATGACCGGCGTCGGCAGCTGCTTTCCTGCTAAGGGAGGAGAACCTTTCCAATCGGCAATCAGAGGCAGCATATTAGCGGCGTTGCCCGTGGTTTTAGTGGTTGAGCGCTGAGCCGCTTTAATGTCGGCCGCTAAAAGCGGTCCTCCGGTCATCGGCAAAGAGGCCAACAAGCCTTGAAGCTGCATAAAGTCGTCCACCACGAGATCTAAGCCTGCGGTTTGGTAAATCGAGCGCGCGGTTTCTACGGCAGTGTGCTGATTGCCGCTTTCCGGAAACAACAGGATTTGGTTGGACATATGAAGAAGTCCTTCACCGTTTTCAAAAGCTTCAACGGCTAAGCGCCAGTCTTCGGCCTCTTTACGCATAACCGGCATAAACTTGACGATTTCCGTGGAGGCGATTTGCTCGGCTCGTGCGCTTTTAAGCTGCGTCTGTGCCTTGGCCGATTCGTAGCTCTTGGTAGAAAGACAGGTGGTAATGAGATACGGACAAGGATAAGGGGCTTTATCGCCTTGAGGAGAACCTGTCAGTTTTATTTACGTTATCCAAAGAAAAGGCTTCCGGATAATTGCGTACGCTCATGGAAACGGCAGCTACTCGTTTTTGTCGATATAAAGAGTGAAAATCAATGAAGTTCGGTTCAATATTGATTCTGGTATCGGCGAGGACGCACTGGGTTCTCGGTTCACGATCGGGATCGTGAACGGTAGGAGTCCAAGCATTCTCTAAAAACAAATGAGGATTTAACAGTTGAGAAAGCGTATTGATGAGGACGGACTCGTTCCAAGACCAAGGGCTTAAATGCCATTGGCGAAGGAGAGCCATATGTCCTTCCCGAATCTTTTTAACTTTATCGCGAACGGCAAGATTAAAAGGATCGGAAGTCGGAATGACTACACTCATCCATGAGCGGAAATTGCATAGTCTTCCGGTTATTCCGGGTTTAGGATCTTGATAAGAGCCTTTTAATAAGAAGTCGGCACGGGCTTTGGAAAGCCCTTCATGAGCTCAAGCTGCTCAACGCGTAAAGGATCATCTTTAGATGAGGGTTCAACGGCTGAAGAAAGAATTAAATCCGTCAAAGGCTTAACGTACGGAGAAGCAAACAAGCAGAACTGAATGCCGGTTCCTTCCGGAATTCCTTGACCGAAGAGATGCTTGAGGCTTTTAGCCATGACCGGAGTACATCCGGTTTGCGGAACAATCTCAATTACGTAGCCCAGGCCTTCAAAAGAATTGAAGTTAGGAGCGGCAATAGCGCATAAGTTATCTTCTTCGCTGAAATGAGCGTAAGGAAGAAGGTTGGAGAATCTGTCGATAAGCATAGGAGAGCCGGTTCTCGGCTCCATTTCTGAATCTTTCATGGATAAATTGGAGACAAAAGACATTCCGAACTTGGAAGAAAGTTTTGTTTTAAGGTTCTTCAAAAGAGAAGCTTTTAATTGCCTGGTCACGAAGTTCTTCCTTTAAGGACATCTAAAGGGTTAGGTTTCTTTGTCGAGGGCTCCGGTGTTTTATCTTGAGAGAGCGGGTAGACTGGGCGATAAGGACTTCTCGGCTTAGCCATTTCATCAATTGTCGGGACTGACCAGCCGGCGTTCAGCACTTTGACGTACATATAACGCTGGTCATGAAGGTCCCCTTCAGTGTCGGTAAAAGGCGCCATCCAAACTCTAAAAATGGTTTCGGGGCTTCTCCAAGGCGACGCCGGAGAAATTACGGCAAAGTTCGGGCTGGTGATGGGACTGACCGCTGAGGCTGCTTGCCGTTCTGCCTTGAGCAGGGCTTCTTCGGGAGAAGGGGCGGAAGCTGAGCCCTTAGCCGCTTGCTCTCGGTTCGGCTCAAAATACGGTTGGACAAATTCCAGCTCCTCCGCTTGGGCTGCGAAGGCCGCAGGCACCTGAAGGTTCTGCGCGTCTTCAGCTTCTTTTTGTGTTTGGGCATAGACATCCGAAATATTTCTGCAAGACGGCTTGCCGGTTAAATCGCCGCAGGAAAAGTCCGTCTGAGCATTGGAGAAGCCGGTCAAGGAGCCGCAGCCTGTTAAAAGAACTGCCGGAAGCAGACAAGTTAAAAGTGCAGTGGTTCTCATGATTTTGTCTTTTTATTGCCTTGATTGATGAATTCTTCGAGCTTTTCAAGAGGAAGGGCTCCGGCCGTTCGGTCGCCTGCGGCGTTAATCAGGGTCGGCGTGCCTCCGATGCCAAGCTCTGCGGCCAGCTTTAGAGTAGATTCGACCGGAGAAGTGCAAATCGGATTGTTAGCTACCGACTTAACCGTCTCTCCGTTTAAAGCTTTAGCCAGCTCTTTAACACTGTCGGCTGCACACCAGACGGCATCGCTTTTAGCTTTAGCTTCCGGATGGATAGAAACTAAAGGAAAAAGAAACGTATAGACAGTCACATCGGTAACTTTCTCTAAAGTTTTAGCGAGTTTTCTGGAATAAGGACAATCAACATCGGTAAAGATAATCAAGGTTCGGGAGCCGTTTCCTTTAACTTCTTTAACGGCTTTATCTAAAGGAAGCTTTTTAATGTCAATGCGGCGAATATCTTTAAGTCTTCGGTCGGTTAAGTCCTGACCTTTTTCCATATCCAAGAGACGGCCGGAAAACAGAAATCTCGCTGTTTTATCAAAGTAAATGACTTCTTTACCGACGGCGGCTTCAAAGATTCCGGGAACGGGCGTTAAAGAAAATTCATTTACTTTGGTTTTTGGATAACGCTCGGCAAATCTTTCGGAAGCTTCTTTTAAGTTCGCGGACGGAATCCACAATGACCGGTGCTGTTTTATCCGAGGCATTTGCAGACTTAACGGAAGCGGCTTTGACGACAGCTGCGGTCTTAACGGCGCCCGGAGATGGATTAGTGCAAGCTCCGGAGGCATGAACCGAGGAAGCCGCAAAGGCTGCTGCAATGAATAAAAAGAGAAGAGATTTTTGCATAGGAGAATTTCTTATTTATTTAAACGTTCAATAGATAAGCCTTGAGAAATCACGATTTCTACGTCACGGCCGGAATCCACTTCAAGGACCGGGAACATATCGCTGGCAAGTTTTAAGTAGTAATCGGTAATGCGGTCCATGGCATGGGACGTTCCTTCGCCGAGACCGGCTCGCCACGGATTTTTAACGCTTTTTGAAACCGTTCCGGTAATGGATGTGGTGGAGTCTTCGGCGGCTAAAGAGACGGCTTTGCCAAGGCCCGATAAGGTTCCGGTAAAGAGTGCATTGGCGATTGCCTGTCCGGATTTGGTTACCAATCGAGCGCGAAGACCGGTTTTACCGTCTTCGCCGGAAACGTATCCTTGAAGTTTGGTGTCAACGGCTCCGCCGTTTTCGTCAATACAAGAAAGACGGTCTAAAGCGGATCAGAACTCGTTCGCTGGCAAGTTCACCGGTGGCGTTAGCGGTCACAAAACATCTTTTAATGCCGGAACGATAAAGGTTAGGCATAACGGCGGCATCAGTGAGCTCCATTAAGATTGGAACAGGGTTGCCGCTTCCCTGACCGCGGGTAGGAGCAATGGTGCCGTTAAGCAGCCTTGCTTTAGCAAAGGTTCCGCTCGGAAGGTATGTCAAGGCAGAAGGTTTGCTTTGCTGCTGCGGCAGTTTGCCAAGCACGGAAGAAGATTCTTTCTTTTGCGAAAGATCCGTAATAACCAAGCGAGGCAAACGCTGGGATGCCTGCTGCTCAGCCGCTTGTCTTTGGCGGGAGGTTTGCCCGGAAGAAAATCCTTGTCTGTTTGAGTGCGGGGCATTCTTGCCGAGGATTTGACCGGTTTGTCCTCCGGTAATCGCTTCAGCCGAGGCCAGCCGT
>PDYJ01002314.1_pt1 | contig 92048 bp, 75 predicted proteins | sample 1430841 | NCBI WGS metagenome assembly PDYJ01 (sample SAMN07237672, study PRJNA390542) | Gut metagenome, whole genome shotgun sequencing project. | isolation source: fecal pellets | host: Mus musculus | place: USA: New York, NY | collected 2016-10
TTCCAGTCATTTCTTTATAATATGGCTGAGAAAATATATAGCCATCATCATTCGTATCATTATCAACGATAACCTCATTACGATTTATGTCCTCTCTCTTGGCAACATTACGTAAGCTCCAGCATTTTCCAACATAGGAACGACATACGGAAGTATGTAACTCATAGTATGTGTATCTTCAGTTATTTGGAATAATTTAGGGCGTTGCCAAAGCCATGCTCCACTTCCAGGCTTATAGTAACGTCCATGACTTGCCCATAATGCGACAATATCGTTTTTCATCCCCTTTGAAGCATTGACGTATGGTTCAGCAGCAATTACAAATGGGATATTCTTCCGATATTCCTCCGGAAGTTTATCAATTGTAGTTATATAATATGAATAATTCTTATCTCCGACATTAAGAGACACATAATAATCCGAAATTGAATCCGGAAGAATCTCAGATATTTTATTTCTCATAGCCGAGATCAGATCGCTTGACACAGGTAAATAGGTGAAATTTTCGTTTAACTTCACTTTTGCTGTTCGTGTGCGATTATCAGGAATGACGCTATTTACCCTGAGTCCTCCAGGATTTAGATTTTCAGGAATCCACGATATGACTTCTGAATTTACTAAGAGAGTCAATGAGTCATTAAGCGGTAGGTCTACAGGAGGAGTGTACTGCTTATGGCTGATTCCATTCCGTTTGACACGTTTTTTTGAAACCGATTTTTTTCTTTTAGCACTAACTTTCTTTGATTTTTTTTTATTACCAATGTTTTTTTTCTTATTTGATGTGGATTTTTTCTTGGCAGCAACTGATGTCTTTGCCTTAGATTTCTTTGCAGCTTGCACATCAGTTGCTGCGAATCCTGCCAACGTAATAATAAACGCTGATAAGATATATAAGATGCTTCTGAATTTCATACAATATAATTTAGCCATCGTAGGTCTACATTTTACAATTGGTTATTGAAGAATGTAAAAAATTGAACTCCTTCAATGTGTTCCACAAGTCATACATTGCAGTCTTAGGAAACAGTCGCATAATAATTTCAAATAATACGACTTAATATTCAATGATGTTAACTTGGGAAATCGCAACTTACAAAATTATGAAAAAAACTTTATAATTAAAAATAAAAATTTGTTAATCACACTCACTTAATTGATGAATAAAATAAAAATCCACCTTATAAAAAATTCTTTCTAATTTAGTTTTCAGTTGTCGAATAAATTACGTATTTTTGCAAAAATAAGCCGACAGACTGTTTATGCAGTCAAATGCAAGTTATATCTAAATAAAAATACAATGGCAACAAAACCCTTTCATTATCAGGATCCATTTCCATTAGGACCTGACACGACAGAATATCGTCTCATCACGAAAGATTATGTCAAAGTTGAGAATTGGAACGGACATGAAATGCTCGTAGTTGATCCGGAAGCATTAACAATAATTGCTAATGAAGCGAGCCACAATTGTTCATTTATGCTTCGTCGTGAACACAACGAGATGGTTGCAAAAATACTTAAAGATCCGGAAGCTTCTGAAAACGACAAGTTTGTAGCACTTACGATGCTACGTAATGCAGAAGTAGCATCCAAAGGAGTTCTTCCTTTCTGCCAGGATACCGGCACATCAATCTGTGCAGCATATAAGGGGCAACATGTTTGGACCGGTTGCAACGATGAAGAGCGTATTGCTTTGGGCGTATACAAGACTTATACGGAGAATAACCTGCGATATTCTCAGAATGCGCCATTGACAATGTATGACGAAGTCAATACGGGATGCAATCTTCCGGCTCAGATCGAGATCCATGCAACTGAAGATGATGAATATAAATTCCTCTTCATTGCAAAAGGTGGTGGTTCAGCAAATAAAACTTATTTATATCAGGAGACAAAAGCCATATTAAATAAGAAAACGCTTGTCCCATTCCTTATAGAAAAGATGAAGACTCTCGGCACAGCGGCTTGTCCTCCGTATCATATCGCATTCGTTATTGGAGGAACTTCTGCTGAAGTAAACCTTGCCACTGTAAAGAAAGCATCAGCTAAGTATTACGACAATCTTCCTACAGAAGGGAATGAATATGGCCAAGCTTTCCGCGACATTGAACTTGAGAAAGAACTTCTTGACGCTGCACATAATCTTGGTCTTGGGGCACAATTCGGAGGTAAATACTATGCTCATGACATCAGAGTGGTACGTTTACCTCGTCATGGAGCCTCATGTCCAGTGGGAATGGGAGTTAGCTGCTCAGCCGACCGCAATGTAAAAGCTAAAATAAACAAAGATGGACTTTGGATTGAAAAGCTTGATGAATTCCCCGGCGAGCTGATTCCTGAGGAACTCCGTAATGAAGGTGAGGGTGAAGTGGTAAAAATCAATCTGAATCGTCCTATTAAGGAAGTGCTTGCAGATCTTGATAAATATCCAGTTTCAACTCGCTTATCTCTCAATGGCACTATCATTGTTGGCAGAGACATAGCTCACGCAAAAATCAAGGAACGTCTCGATGCCGGAGAACCAATGCCACAGTATCTAAAAGACCATCCAATTTATTATGCAGGTCCGCAAAAAAAACCGGAAGGTCTTCCTTCAGGATCTTTTGGACCTACAACAGCAGGTCGAATGGATTCCTATGTTGACCAATTCCAAGAGGCGGGTGGCTCCATGATTATGATTGCAAAAGGCAACAGAAGCCAGCAAGTCACTGATGCTTGCAAAAAACATGGAGGCTTCTATCTCGGATCAATTGGTGGTCCTGCTGCTATCTTGGCAAAGAATTCAATTAAGAATGTCGAGCTTCTTGAATACCCGGAACTTGGTATGGAGGCAATATGGAAGATTGAAGTGGAAGATTTCCCCGCATTCATTCTTGTCGACAATAAGGGCAATGACTTCTTCAAGCAGATTAAACCTCGTTGTCCACTTGACACATGCAAATGATACTTCATGTCAAGCAAATAATAATCTTCAAAATAATTATATTTTGAAGCACAAATACAATCTCCGGTCAAATTAACCGGAGATTGCTATTTTTTGTACCTAAAATCGTCTATAAAGACTGATTTATATTCAAATTTGACTGATTTGTTTAGACACTTCCTAATAATTATATCTAAATTCGCATAATAAATCAAACCATAATAAACTCGAATAATTTCGATATGAAACACAAACCTATCATCCAGATAATTGCTGTGGCTTCATTATTCTCCACGGCATTATCAGCATCTGCAATTTCCATGCCTCTACCACAACAGGCATCGGAACAAACTATATCAAATGGAAAATTTGAAGCCGGAAACGGTACATTCTTGCTCAATGGCGAACCATTTGTCGTCAAAGCGGCTGAGTTGCATTATCCCAGAATTCCAAAGCCATATTGGGATCAAAGAATAAAACTATGCAAGGCTCTTGGCATGAATACGATTTGTCTTTACACATTCTGGAATTCCATGAACCAAAAGAAGGAGAATTTGATTTTTCCGGACAAAATGATCTTGCAGAATTTATAAGATTATGTGCGGAAAATGATATGAAAGTAATTCTTCGTCCCGGACCATACGTTTGTGCAGAATGGGAAATGGGAGGATTACCATGGTGGCTCTTGAAGAAGAAAGATATCAAGCTACGAGAAAATGATCCATATTTTCTTGAGAGGGTAGACAAATTCCAAAAGGCTGTTGCTGATCAAGTCGCAGACATGACCATATCAAACGGTGGACCAATCATAATGGTTCAAGTAGAAAATGAATATGGCTCATACGGTGAAGATAAAGAATACGTTGCAAATATCAGAGATATGTTACGTAAAAATTTCGGTGACGACGTTACTCTTTTCCAATGTGATTGGTCATCTAATTTCACACTTAATGGGCTTGATGATTTGATCTGGACCATGAATTTTGGTACTGGTGCAAATATTGATCAGCAATTTGCAAAATTAAAGGAGCTGCGTCCCGAAAGTCCCCTTATGTGTTCCGAATTCTGGAGTGGATGGTTTGACAAATGGGGGGCTAATCATGAAACCAGACCATCTGCCGACATGATTGAGGGTATTGATGAGATGCTTTCAAAAGGAATATCTTTTTCTTTATATATGACTCACGGAGGGACAAACTGGGGACATTGGGCAGGCGCAAACTCACCTGGATATGCACCTGATGTAACATCGTATGACTATGATGCGCCAATAAGCGAAAGTGGACAGACAACTCCTAAATATTGGGATTTACGTAAAACTCTTTCAAAATATAACAATGGCAAGAAACTTCCTCCTGTGCCCAAAACGATAAAGCCGATTTCAATAAAAAAGTTCAATTTCACTGAAGTCGCACCATTATTCCCAAATCTACCCGAGCCTAAACAAGACGAGGAAATACGGACAATGGAAGAATATGACCAAGGGTTCGGAAGTATATTATACCGTACTACTCTCCCGGAACTTACTAATGGAGGAGTATTGACAGTAAATGACCCACATGACTATGCTCAAATATTTATTGACGGTAAATATATAGGTAAACTTGACCGAAGGAACGGGGAAAAGGATTTAACAATTCCTTCATGTAAAAGAGGTGCGCAGCTTGATATTCTGGTTGAAGCTATGGGAAGAATCAATTTCGGGCGTGCAATTAAAGATTTTAAGGGTATCACAAATAACGTCACTGTCAAAGAAGATAGAGATGGTTATCCTTTTATTTGCGATCTCAAAAATTGGGAAATATTTAACCTCAACGATAATCCGGAATTTTATGATTCCATGGAATATTTTCCAATAGAAACATTTTCTATTGGTGAAAATGGTAGATTACCAATCGGAGTCTATCGAGGGACATTTAACGTAAACAAGCCATCTGATACATTCCTCAATTTTGAGACATGGGGAAAGGTCTGGTATATGTCAACGGATATGGTATCGGTAGAATATGGGAAATCGGTCCTCAACAAACCCTTTATATGCCTGGATGTTGGTTGAAAGAGGGGAGAACGATATAATGGTCTTTGATATTGTAGGTCCCCATCAGGCAATATCCGAGGGCCTTACGTCTCCATTACTTGACAATCTACAGGTGCGTAAACCTCTCACTCATCGTTTGGAAGGCGAAAATCTTGATCTCTCCGAAATATCCCGGTGCTGGTAGGAGAATTCTCTGCGGGGAATGGATGGCAAGAGAAGAAACTTGACAAGCCAACAGAAGGACGCTACTTATGCCTTGAAGCTATTGATGCAATTGATGGAAAAGATATTGCGGCTATAGCTGAATTATACGTTCTTGACGATAAAGGCGAACGAATATCAAGAGAGCCATGGATTGTGGATTATGCCGATAGTGAAGATGTCAAAACCGGCAATAGATCTGCCGATAAGTCATTTGACCTTCAAGAATCAACTTATTGGAGTACAGAGGCAGGTAAACCATTCCCTCATGCTATCGTAATTGACCTTGGTAGCTCTAAGAAAGTATCCGGAATCCAATACCTTCCAAGAATGGAAAGCGAAGTGCCTGGTGCAATAAAGAACTTTAAGGTCTATATCAGTAAGGAGCCATTTAAGAAATAATGTCGACAAAGAAAAGAGGGTATGCCAAAATAGGTATACCCTCTTTTCTTTGTCAACATTATTATAATTATAATAATGAAATTGAACGTTTTATAAATTCATTCAAGCTCTCACCTTTCAGGAGATTACTTTGGAGAAGAGCCAAGTCAATAATTTGCTTAACCTTAGGTTGTGTCTTAGCATAAGAACTAATTACCTCGGATTCCGTGTTACGCAATTCAGTCACCTTACTCTCTTTATCAGATATGTCGGGCATTGACTCTTTCTTCTCTGAAGCTTCCTTTCGAAGAGACTCAATATGATTGTTTAGAATCTCAATATCTGCTCTGATTGGAGCCACCTCTTTTTCAAGAGAAGTTGTGGCATCTTCAACAACTTGCTTAACAACAGGCTGATTTGTATTGATGATAATTTCATAACTATCTGGCATCTCTCCATAGAATCCTGCACCCGGCTGCATTGCCGCCATTTCCTTCATACGTCGCATAAATTCATTACGCGTTACTGTAGCAGGTGCATCACTCTCTTTAAGAGCTGCAAAACTTACTATGAAATTTGTTTTTTCAATTTCAGGTATCTGCGAACGGATCAGCGTGCTCATGATATCCGTCTGCAAAGGAGTCAAACCGGCATCATCTTGATTATCTTTTACAATCAGTCGTTCCGGAATATCTGAATCGACTCGGACGAAACGGGTCTTTTCAATTTTTTGCTCAATAAGACCAATTATATGGCTATCAAGCTGACCGTCCATTACCAATACATTATAACCTTTATCTTCACAAGCCTTGATATACGTATATTGAGATACCGTATCCGTAGAATAAAGATAGACAACAGTTTCATCCTTATCCGTTTGTTCAGGTTCAATAAGAATCCGGTACTCATCCAGAGTGTAATATTTAGAGTTTACATCTTTAATGAGAAAGAATTTTTTTGCTGACTCATAAAATTTCTCATCAGTCAACATGCCATATTCAATGAATATTTTTATATCATCCCATTTTTCTTCGAAAGATTTACGATCATCTCTAAACATCTTATCAAGTTTCTCCGCAACTTTCTTAGATATATAAGATGAAATCTTCTTCACCTGCTGATCCGCCTGAAGATAGCTTCGACTCACATTGAGAGGGATATCCGGTGAATCTATGACACCCTGCATCAGAGTCATAAATTCCGGCACAACTCCTTCCACTTGATCAGTGACATAGACTTGATTACAATATAATTGAATCCGGTTTTTCTGTACATCGAAATTACTACGAATTTTAGGGAAATACAATATTCCTGTTAGAGTAAAAGGATAATCTACATTTAGATGAATCCAGAACATTGGGTCTTCATTTCCCGCATCAATTCATGGTAGAACTTCAAATAATCTTCATCTGTCAAATCAACCGGTTTCTTTGTCCAGAGAGGTTCTGAAGCATTGACAACATTATCCTTATCTGTATCTACATATTTGCCATCTTTCCATTCTTTCTCCTTACCGGAAACGACAGGTACAGGCAAAAATCTACAATACTTCTTTAATAAAGTATCGATACGATCTTGCTCAAGAAAATCCTTATTATCATCGTCTATATAAAGCACTATATCTGTACCTCTCCCTGCCTTTTCAATTTCCGTCATTTCAAATTCAGGACTGCCATCACAACTCCATTCAACAGCCTTGGCTCCATCTTTGTATGAAAGCGATCTAATAACGACTTTTTTAGAAACCATAAAAGCCGAGTAGAAACCAAGACCAAAATGCCCTATAATGGAATTAGCTGTATCTTTGTATTTTGCAAGAAATTCCTCTGCTCCGGAGAATGCTATTTGGTTAATGTATTTATTAATATCATCAGCATCCATACCAATACCATGATCAGATACAGTAAGAGTCCCTGCATTTTTATCGACTGATACAACCACTTTCAAATCACCAAGTTCTCCTTTATAATCGCCGAACGATGACAGAGTCTTGATTTTTTGTGTAGCATCAATAGCATTTGAAACAAGTTCTCTGAGAAAAATCTCATGATCACTATATAGAAATTTCTTTATTATGGGGAATATATTTTCAGTTGTGACCCCAATTTTGCCTGTAGCCATAATTTATGTTTTATTTATGTATACTCTTTTAGTATTAAACTACAACAAATACCATGCCAAAATATATCATTACATTAACTATTTTTATATTATTCAGAAAGCATTGTTTGCGCAGGTGAGACAGATGCGACAAATCTTGACGGCAGAATAAGTACACAATACACAACAAACAATACACCAATATTTAGAAGCACTATTGACTCCCATGACATAACCACAGGAACAAAATCAATGTAATAGGAATCAGGATCAAGTGGGATAAAATGAGTTTTTCTTTGCATATATATAAATGTCACAGCAATGATATTACCTATTGACATTCCCCAAAGTGCTATTCTTAGAGCAAGCCAAATAAAAATTTCACGAATCTTCGATGTCGAAGCACCTAAGGCTTTCATAATTCCTATAAATGATTTTTTTTCCAATATAATAATGAGCATTCCTGACACCAACGTGACACAACCCACAATCATCATCAATATTAACACAACAACAACATTTGTATCCAGAAGATTCAACCAACTGAAATAGACCACTCCTTGATTATATGCATTCTCTACATGAAACACATAAGATAATTCGCCTTCAGCAACCGCCTTGTTTAGAGTATTCTGTAAAATGACGGAATATTCTTGCACGTTGCTGAAATCATCTGTATTAATCTGCAATGATGTACCTTGGTTATCTTCAATATTACCTAACTGCTGAATAAGTGAAAGCGAGCCGAAAATCATGAGATCATCATATTGGTCAAAATGAGAGTCATATACACCAACCACAGATAACCGTCTAACCCGTATTTCATCGCTAATAAAATAAGTGTCAATCTTATCTCCAACGCTCAATCCTAACTGTGATGCCACCTTATTAGAAATAATAATTTTAGCTTTATTCTCGGGATTAGAGAAATCTACAACTTCACCAGACAAAAGATTCTTCCTTAGGAATTCAACAGATCTTTCACTGGCTATACCTTTTAAATAAGTACCCTTAAAATCCGAATTAGTTTTCAATATTGCTGGTATTGCAGCTTGCAAAGAATAATCCGTCACAAACGACATTTTATTTAATTCTTTCTGTAGTACTGGAGTAAGAGTAATTATATTATCCTCATTATTTGAAATCGGTGATGAAAACAACGTTATATGACTATTAAATCCAATCACCTTATCTCTTATCTCTTTCTTAAATCCAAGTACAATTGAAATTGAAATAATCATGACTGCCACAGAAAGAGCAACAGCGACAACAGCGACAATAATCGCCGGAGCTTTTTTATTGCCGCCATAAGATAACGACAAATGACGGGATACGAAAAATGCGTAATTCATAAAAACAAGTGAATTTATAAAATATAGCGAGGAATTTATGTATATGTTACCTCATTATCTTGCAAATTTAGGAATTATTTACGACATATACTATGTAAGGATGCCATCATTAGAGAATATAGGGATACAATTATTATTTAATCCAACATTAGTCTGTTTCTTTTATTAAAGACAATCAAAAAACTTTCTAATTCTTTTTCTTAAAAAAATTTGGTGAATTAAATCTGTTTAATTAACTTTGAAAATGAAAACCGACAACATGTCGGATCCTTATTTCTAAATGCCAGCAAAGCAATAGTTTTTGCCTTGCAAAAAGAAACAACATCATAATTTAAACCATAAAAATGGAAGAAAATCTAACTAAAACATGTCTCCATGATCGTCATGTTGCATTAGGAGCCTTGATGTCACCATTTGGAGGCTTTGATATGCCCATACAATATAAGGGTATAACAGAAGAACACAACGCAGTAAGGCACGAAGTCGGAGTTTTTGATGTAAGCCACATGGGTGAAGTCCGGGTCAAAGGTGCTGATGCCTGTAAATTCGTAAACCATATTTTCGTCAATGATGTCACCGGCGCGCCTGATGGTCAGATATTTTATGGTATGATGTGCAATGAAAAAGGTGGCACAGTCGATGATCTTTTAGTATATAAGGTGTCTGATGATGAATATTTCCTTGTAATCAACGCATCAAACATTGCAAAAGATGTTGACTGGATATTAAAGAATTCAGAAGGGTTTGATGTCGAGATAATTGATCAAAGCCCATATTACGGAGAAGTTGCTATTCAAGGACCTAAAGCGGAAGAAACCGTTGAGCAAGTATTGAATATTCCAGTTAAAGACATTCCTTTCTATAACTTCAAGACAATACACATTGACGGAGAAGATATAATTGTGAGTCGTACCGGTTATACCGGAGAAGATGGCTTTGAAGTATACGGAAGTCATGATTTCACACGTAAGACATGGGACAAATTAATGGATGCAAGTGTTCAGCCTTGCGGCTTAGGTTGTCGAGATACATTGCGGTTTGAAGTAGGACTACCTCTTTATGGTGATGAACTCTCTGAAGATATCACGCCTATTGAAGCAAGTCTAAGTATGTTCGTAAAACTTGATAAGCCTGAATTTATCGGTAAGGAAGCACTTGCAACACAAAAGGCTGATGGAGTAAAACGCCGTATTGTGGGGATTGAACTTGAAGGTAATGCCATACCTCGCCATGGATATCCCGTAGAAATTGACGGTAAGCAAATAGGGGAGATCACTACTGGCTATCGCAGCATATCTACAGGCAAAAGTGTCGCTATGGCCATGATTGAAAAACCATACGATAAACTTGGGACAAACGTGGAAGTTCGAATCAGAAAGAAAACATTCCCTGCCAAGGTTATAAAAAAACGGTTCTACGATAAAAACTATAAAAAATAATATTTTTCAACGAAATAAATTTATATAAGATATGAGTAAGATTTTAGAAGATTTGCGCTATGCAGATTCTCATGAATGGGTTAGACTTGAAGGCGATATCGCCACTATCGGCATTTCAGACTATGCACAACATGCTTTAGGCAACATCGTGTATGTTGATATGCCGGAAGTTGGGGACGAAGTATCACAAGGTGAAGATTTTGGAGCAGTTGAGAGTGTCAAGGCTGCCAGTGATCTTATCTCTCCTGTATCAGGAGAAGTCATTGAGATCAATGAAGCTCTTGAGGATGAACCCGAACTTGTAAATCAAGATCCATACTCCAATTGGATTATGAAAGTGAAGGTATCGGATGCCTCTGAAATTGATTCTCTCCTTGATGCAGCTGCATACGCAAAAATATGCGAAGAATAATTTGAGCATATAGAATTTTCAAGGGTTAAGAGTTGGGTGTTTAGGTAGTTTAGCCCCACCTTACTCTTAACTCTTGACATATATGGATATGTCGACGGATGTCGAACTCTATCAGTTGAATAATTTAATGAAGTCTAAGCTTCATTTAGTCAAATTAAATCTAATCATGTCAGATAAATTTATGCCGCACACCGAGAGCGAAATTCGTGAAATGCTCAATAAAATTGGTGTTGCATCAATCGACGAACTCTATGGAGACGTTCCGGAAGAAGTAATATATCGGGAAGAATATGATATACCTTCTGCAATGTCTGAGATAGAATTACGTCGCCATATCAACGATTTGGGTTCAAAAAATAAAACTCTTACTATTTTTGCAGGAGGAGGAGCGTATGATCACTATGCACCATCCACCGTAGCCCATCTTCTTTCTCGCAGTGAATTTTACACAGCATATACCCCTTATCAACCTGAGATTTCACAAGGTACTCTTCAATATATATTTGAATATCAGAGTATGATAAGCGAATTAACCGGCATGGAAGCTACAAATGCATCTATGTATGACGGAGCTACTGCTGCAGCAGAGGCAATGTTTATGATGGTAGCGTCTGCCAAGAAGAAAAATAGGATCCTAATATCTTCAACAGTATCAGATAGAGTTATTCGCGTTGTAGAAACTTATGCAAAGTTTCATGGCGTAAATTTAACTCTTATTCCAGAAAAAGAAGGCATCACAGATCTTGAAGAGATTTCAACAGAACTTTCCAAGGGTGATGTCGCTGGAGTGATCGTCCCGACACCTAATAAATACGGTATAATAGAAGATTTTACAGGCTTGGCTGATACCATTCATTCCTCAAAGGGAGCCCTTGCTATATTCGCAGATCCATCCACATTAGCAGTGCTTCGCACTCCTTCTGAATGGGGAGCTGATATCGCATGTGGCGATGGGCAATCGCTTGGAATGCCATTGGCTTTTGGCGGGCCATATCTTGGTTATATATCATGTAGCAAATCTATGCTTCGTAAAATGCCCGGACGTGTGGTAGGGGCAACAACTGATGCCGATGGAAAACGTGCATACGTACTCACCTTACAGGCCCGTGAACAACATATACGTAGAGAAAAAGCTACAAGCAACATTTGTTCAAATCAAAGTCTTATGGCTTTGTATGCTACCATTTACATGTCTCTTCTTGGAAAAGAAGGATTGAAGGAAGTTAACGTCCTTTCTTGTGATGGGGCACATTATCTTTACCACAGATTAATTGAATCCGGTAAATTCTCACCAGCATTTGATAAGCCGTTCTTAAAGGAATTTGTGGTTAAAACCGAACTTGACATGGAAAAGATAAATTCCAAATTACTTGAAAATGGTATCATGGGAGGCATCCTTCTTGGGAATGGCATGGTTGAGTTCGCAGTGACAGAGAAAAGGACTAAAGAAGAAATAGACAGACTCGTAAACTTAATTGTTGAAGGATAACGGAAAATGAAAACATACGATAAACTTATATTTGAACTCTCAAAACCCGGACGAAAGGGTTATTCTCTTCCTAAGAATGGATATGGAACGAATGGTTTGTCGGCAATACCCGATACACTATTGAGAGAAACTCCGGCAGATCTTCCAGAAGTAAGCGAGCTTGAAGTGGTTCGCCATTTCACAAATCTATCATCTAAAAATTTTGGAGTCGATACTGGATTTTATCCTCTTGGTAGTTGTACCATGAAATATAATCCAAAAATCAATGAAGAAATAGCAGCCTTACCGGCATTCAATAATATTCATCCTCTTCAAGATGCAGAGACTGCACAAGGATCCCTTGAATTATATTGGAATCTACAAAAAATGCTATCCAACATAGCAGGTCTTGCAGAATTCACCCTCAATCCTTATGCTGGAGCCCATGGAGAACTTACAGGATTGATGGTAATGAGGCAATACCATATTTCAAGAGGAGATCATAAGCGAACAAAAGTAATTGTTCCGAACTCTGCACATGGTACAAATCCGGCATCTGCAATGGTTGCTGGGTTGGAAGTGATTGAAGTAAAATCAAAGCCTAATGGGTCAATTGATGTAGAAGATCTTAAACCCTTGCTTGATGATACAATTGCCGGCATTATGATGACAAACCCCAATACCCTTGGAATGTTTGAAACTGAAATCCTTGATATTGCGAAACTTGTTCATGAAGCTGGAGGTCTGCTGTATTACGATGGAGCAAATCTTAATCCGTTATTGGGAAAAGTTCGTCCAGGAGATATGGGATTTGATATTATGCATATTAATCTCCATAAAACTTTCTCTACTCCTCATGGGGGCGGTGGTCCAGGATCTGGTCCTGTCGGAGTTGCATCTCATCTTGTCAAATACCTTCCAAATCCGAGAGTAAAGAAAAATGTTGATGGAAAATTTTATGTTGATTTTGGAGAAGATAGCCTTGGCAATATATCAACATTTCTTGGGAATTTCGGAGTAATGATGAAGGCGTATGCTTATATTCTCACTCTTGGCAAAGAAAATATAAAAAATGTAGGACCACTTGCGACACTAAATGCAAATTATATCAAGGAAAGTCTTAAAGACGACTATTTGCTTCCAATTGAAGGAGTATGCAAACATGAATTTGTATTTGATGGACTCAAGGATAAATCAACAGGAGTGACAACATTAAATGTTGCTAAAAGGTTGCTTGATTACGGATTCCATGCACCCACAATTTATTTCCCTCTGTTATTTCATGAATCAATGATGATTGAACCTACAGAGACAGAAAGTAAAGATACTCTTGATGAATTTATTGATGTGATGCACAAAGTTGCCAAAGAAGCACGTGAGACTCCCGATGAAGTGATTAATGCACCATTGACAACAATCGTACGCAAGTTAGATGAGACAACCGCAGCAAAAAATCCGATCCTAAATTATAAAGCTTTAAAAGCCAACAAGAAATGAAAAGTGATATTATAATTATAGGAGCAGGACCCGGTGGATATGAGACAGCTCTTGCCGCAGCAAAACGCGATAAGAATGTAACCCTATTCAATGGAACCTTACTTGGCGGTACATGTCTAAACGAGGGATGTATCCCAACCAAATGTCTATGCCGAAATGCTGAAATGATCTCGAATTTTAAAAAAGGAGAAGATTTCGGAATTGAGGACTTCACTTTCACTGTAGACTATAATAAAGTTTTGTCACGAAAAAATAATATTATCGAGACATTACGTAGTGGAATTGACAGCATGTTGAAGCAAGCAAAAGTGAATGTGATAAATTCAATGGCTTCATTCAAAAATGCTGCGACTATAGTGGCCGATGGTGAAGAATATACAGCAGATAATATCATAATCGCCACAGGCAGCACATCCAAATCACTTCCAATACCAGGTCATGATCTTGATTGTGTAATGGATTCTTCCAAGATACTGAATATAAATTATATTCCGGAATCACTAACTGTGATTGGGGGTGGTGTAATTGGAATGGAATTTGCATCAATCTTTAGCCAACTCGGTTCAAAAGTAACGGTAATAGAATTTTTGAAACAAATTCTTCCGCCTTTTGACTCAGATATCGCTAAACGATTAAAGCAAACACTCAGCAAGAAAGGTATTAAAATCATCACGGGTGCAGCAGCAAAAGAAATTAAACAGAATGAGTTTAATGAAATTGAGGTAACTTATGAAGTTAAAGGAAAAATTGAAAAAGTTATCTCTTCAGATTTGCTGATGGCTGTTGGTAGGGCTCCGCGTATAAATACTCTTAATCTTGAATCCACTGGTATAGAATATTCATCAAAAGGAATTTCCGTAGATGATAATATGGAAACCAACATAAAGGGTATATATGCTATCGGCGATGTGAACGCAAGAATGATGTTGGCACATGCTGCATCATTCCAGGGGTTAAGAGCATTGAATGCAATAGATCACAAAACCGATAATATTCTATTTGACTTAGTACCATCGGCAGTATTCACAGTTCCGGAATGCGGTATGGTAGGAATGACTGAAGATAAATGTAAAGCTGACGGAATAGACATTATGATTGGTCAAAGTTTTTTTAGAGCAAATGGAAAATCTCTTGCTCTTGGTGAAACTGATGGTCTATGTAAACTGATATTCCGTAAAGAGGATGGTCTACTTATCGGTGCCCATATCATGGGTGTGGAAGCTGCAGACTTAACCCAACAATGTGCTGATATGATGAATCAAGAAATTCATCTTTCAGAATTAACTGATATTATTTTCGGACATCCAACTGTCAGCGAAGTAATTTTATCAGCGGCTCATTCAGTAAAATAAAACAAATACTTTTAAATATAAGGGCATTTTTAATGCCCTTATATTTTTAATAACTTTAATTGACAAAAAATAGGATTCAATATACAAAAAATGCCTATTAGAATCTGTAAATACAATCAATCATACAGTCAAAGTCCAAAAAGTCCAAGGAATTGCCGCTTAATCTAACGAAGATAAAGCCTAAAACACTACTAATGTGATACTTATGCCATATTAGAAATATCTTTTTACATAAGTTTATAGAAGTTTTAAGATAAAATATACACTACACCTTAAGATTATCTAAGTAGATTTTACATCTCTGATATCTCTTAGAATCCAAAATACTAATACAATGGATCAACATTATATAAATATGCCAAGGAAATCATACTTAATTTAATAAATTTTACCAGTAATATACTGATTATATGTAATTTACACAACAATTACAATGCCATCTTTATGATTAGGAATAGAATAATTAAGTAGTATAAATTACAAATAATAATATTTATTAATGAATAATAATATTATTAAGATATACAATAAAGAAATTATTAGCTACATAAACTATTTATAATCAAATATAAACAATACAAATCCTTTTCTATAGATACAAAATAAGCTCCATTATGGAAACGTATTATTTTTATATAATACGTTTCCACAATAACACCCAAATATCTATTTGCCGCCTATCATTTCAAGAAATTCCTCTTCTGAAATCAACGGAATACCTAATTTCTCACATTTCTCTTTTTTTGAAGGACCCATATTATCCCCTGCAAGAACAAACGAGGTCTTTTTAGATATACTACTTGAATTTTTTGCGCCTTCACGTTCAATAATTTCCTTATATTCATCACGGGAATGATGCAAAAACGTACCAGAAATAACTATAATTTTTCCAACAAGAGCATCTCCTAATGATGAAAGTTTTTCCTGAGAAAGTTCCATTTGTATTCCGGCTTGCTTCAGACGTGCTATTATATCTATATTGATTGGATCTCTTAAAAAATCATATATACTCTTTGCAATTATCTGACCTACATCTGGAATTGCAGTAAGCTCTTCTTCCGACATCATCTGCATATTATCTATAGATTTAACGGCTTTCGCAATCCGCTTAGCAGTAGTTTCTCCAACATTTGGAATCGATAGAGCATAAATGACTCTTTCAAATGGAACTGATTTTGATGCTTCTATACCATCAATTATTCTATTCGCAGTTTTTTCTCCAATTTTATCAAGACCCAAAAGATTGTCATATTTGAGATCATATAAATCTGCTATATTCTTTACAAGTCCACAATCAAACAATAATTCAGTTGTTTCTTCACCAATTCCATCGATATTCATCATTCTGCGAGCACAGAAATGTTCAATTTTACCAGTCAATTGAGGTCTACATCCATAATGATTAGGACAACACCAAGCAGCTTCTCCGTATATCTTTATGAGTGGGGTGCCACATACTGGACACTTATCAACAAACTGAATTTTTTTTGCATTAGGCAAACGTCTTTCTTTATCCACTCCAGTAATCTTAGGAATAATTTCACCCCCTTTTTCTACATATAACCAGTCTCCCTCATAAATATCAAGCTCTTGAATAATATCATCATTATGTAGAGAAGCACGCTTAACTATCGTACCAGAAAGTAAAACTGGTTCAAGATTTGCCACCGGAGTTACGATACCCATTCTACCCGTTTCAAAAGATACATATTTTAACGGAGTGCATGCATTCTCCGGATTAAATTTATATGCAATTGCCCAACGAGGTGATTTTGCTGTAAATCCTAAATTGAGTTGCTGATTTATTGAATCTATTTTAAATACCAGTCCGTCCGTTGCAACCGGTAATTCCTTTCGATGTATATCCCAATATTTAATATATTCGTTTACACCATCAAGAGAATTAAGCTTCTTCATACAAGATGAAACTTTAAACCCCCATGATCTCGCAGCTTCCATATTCTTATAATGGGAGTCATACGGAAGATTATCACTTAAAAGATAATAGAACCGAGCATCAAGATGACGTTTTGCAACTTCTTTTGGATCTTGCATCTTAAGAGTTCCAGAAGCTGCATTACGAGGATTTGCAAAAAGAGGCTCTTCATTGTATTCTCTTTCTGCATTTAATTTTTCAAAAATATCCCATGGCATAAGGATTTCACCTCTTATCTCAAATTCCTCAGGCCAGTCGCCAGGTTGCAATTCCAATGGAATACTTTTAATTGTCTTAACATTTGCTGTGACATCATCACCTTGCGTTCCATCTCCACGAGTGACAGCTCTAATCATTCGTCCAGATTTGTACGTAATAGAAATTGATGTCCCATCAAATTTTAATTCGCCAACTATATTGAATTGTTCCTTCGCCAATGATTTTTTTACACGATTAAACCAATCATCTACCTCTTCAATAGAATAAGAGTTTGAAAGAGACATCATAGGCCGTACATGCACAACATGTTCAAAGCCCTTTGTCAAATCGGATCCAACTCGTTGCGTTGGAGATAATGGATCTACAAATTCAGGAAACTCCTGTTCCAAAGATTCCAGCTCCTTCATCAACTTATCAAATTCAATATCCGATATTTGTGGTGAATTAAGAACATAATAATTATAATTATGTCGATTAAGATCTTTTCTTAGATTCTCAATATATAACTTGACGGAAGATAAGTCCATATATAATTATTTTTTTATGTTAATTGGAAAAAGTTTTCTAATTTTAATAAGCATACCAGAGGATTTCCCATCATAAACAACAACTGAAACTGCAAATAATATCAATAATATACCTATTACGATTCTAGTGGTCAACACTTCTCCAAATAAGGATACACCGATAGCAACTGCAGTCACCGGCTCAAGAGCTCCTAATATAGCTGTTGGAGTAGCACCTATATAGTGAATAGCAGAAGTGGTACATAAAAATGACACTGCCGTAGGGAAAACTGACAATCCTAAAATACATACCCATCCAAAAAATGAGACGGGCATAGTGAATGTATTGGTAACTAAAATTTTAACTATAAATACAGACAATCCAAAACACAACATGTAAAATGTCACTTTTAATGTTGAGATATTCTTCAACCCAGATTGATTTACATATACAATATAAATAGCATACGTAAGAGATGATAACATTACCAAGACTGTTCCAAATAAACTTATAGTATTTCCATCTTCATTCTTATATAATAGAAATATACCACACAAAGCCAATACCATACATATCCCCGTAGACAATGATAACTTTTCATGAAATCCTATTGCCATCATCACTGCGACCATTATCGGATATATGAAGAGTAGGGTAGATGCTATTCCAACATCCATATAGGTATAACTCAAGAATAAAAATAGAGATGACAATGCCATTAGAACTCCAATTCCAAAAAATTGAAAGCACTCTTTCTTTCTGATCTCAAATTCTTTTAGACCTCTCCTATAGGCAAGTAATATTCCCATAATAGGAATAGCCAACATATATCTGAAGAATAAGACTGAATCAGGTGTCATCCCCTCTTGATATAAAGGTAATGCAAACATAGGATTCAACCCATAACTTGCAGCAGCAATTGCTCCAATAGTATATCCTTTGACTTTAGAATTGATCATACCAAATAAAATAAGTTATATACAATCGATTAATATCCAACAAATTAACCATTATATATACGGATATTTTATTTTCCATAAGAATAATGCCTCACCGGGCATAGAAGTGCCTGCTGAAGATCTATTCTTACTCTCAATTATATTCTTGAAATCTTCTATTGATATCTTATTTCTTCCAACTTCAATAAGAGTACCGACAATTGCTCTTACCATATTTCTTAAGAATCTATCAGCGGATATAGTGAATACCAAACCATCATCGATGAAATTTGATATAAAATTTGTATCATTACTTTGGATTCTCTCCCAATATGCCTCTCTGACGTCACAAATATTTGTCTTGGTGTCTGAATGCAATTTTGCAAATGAGGTAAAATCATTTGTTTCTAATAAAACTGCAGCAGCTTCATTCATTTTATCAATATCAAGATCATAATTTGTTTGCCAACAATATGGATACATGAATGGTGATTTTGAATATGAGACAAAATACTTATAAGTTCTTTCTATTGCATCAAAACGAGCATGGGCATTGTCATGCATTGGAATAATATCATAAATAGAGATATCCTTACCAACTATACGATTTAAAGAAAGAAGAACTTTGTCCTTATTCTGAATTGGAGTAGGCAAGTCAAAATGTGCATACATTTCTCGAGCATGGACTCCAGCATCTGTTCTACCTGCTCCTACAATTTCAATTGAGAGGCGTGTCACTATTGACAACGCCTCCTCAATTATCTGCTGAACACTTATATCATTCGGTTGAAATTGCCATCCATGGAATTTTTCTCCGTTATATGATAATTTAATAAAATATCTCATGATGTCAATCTCTTTCAAGATAAGTTATTCCATACAATCCGGACTTATAATTATTTAGAAATTGCCGTCCTTCTTCTGGAGTGATTATACCTTGTTTCATTGAACGAGTCACCCACGTCTCAAGATTACGAACCAATTTTTTAGGATTATACTCCACATAATCAAGCACATCCGCAACCGGCTCACCATCAATTATCTGCTCAATATCATATCCATTCTTATTCACGGTGATATGCACAGCACTTGTATCTCCAAAAAGATTATGAAGATCTCCCAATATCTCTTGATATGCACCTACAAGAAATACTCCAATATAATAATGTTCATTCGACTTCAACGGATGAATCGGAAGAGAATATGACATACCTTGTGGAGAAACAAAACGATTTATCTTTCCATCAGAATCACAAGTAATATCCTGAATTGTACAACGACGAGTGGGTTTCTCATCCAATCTAGAAATAGGCATTATCGGAAATACCTGATCAATAGCCCATGAGTCTGGTAAGCTTTGGAACAATGAGAAATTACAAAAATACTTTTCAGGAAGCATCTTGTCAACTTTCTTCAACTCTTCAGGAGGATGTTTCATTGAACGTGTAAGATCATTCACATCCCGAGCAACCGACCAGAATAATTTTTCAATCTGCGCACGTGTCCTAAGATCAAGCATACCTAAACTGAAAAGTTCAAGAGCCTCTTCTCTAATCTGAAGAGCATCATGCCAATCCTCAAACATTGTGGTAGGATTTATTCTATCCCAGATGTTGTAAAGTTCTCTTGTCAATTCATGAGCATCTGCATCAATCTCTTCATTATCATTCCACAAAGGCAACTGAGTTGTCTCAAGCACCTCTATAATAAGAACAGAATGATGTGCAGTGAGGGATCTTCCACTTTCTGTAATAATATTCGGTTGGGGTAAATTATTCTTTACACAGACATCCACCAATGCTGATACTGAGTCATTTACATACTCTTGTATCGAATAATTCATTGAATTTTCTCCAAATGAAGATCGTGTGCCATCATAATCCACTCCAAGACCACCGCCAATATCAACGAATTGTATATTAAATTGCATCTTAGACAATTGCACATAAAACTGCATAGCCTCTCTCAATGCATTTTTTATTCGTCTAATTTTTGTGATTTGACTGCCAATATGGAAATGAATTAACTTTAAAGATTCTTTCAAGTTATTCTTTTCCAAAAATGAAAGGGCATCCAATAATTCAGAGGAATTAAGACCGAACTTGCTTACATCTCCGCCTGACTCTTCCCATTTTCCACTCCCAGAGGAAGACAATTTGATACGTATGCCTATATTTGGTATTATATTCAATCGGGCTGCAACATCAGCGATCAATTTGAGTTCATTCAGCTTTTCGACAACGAGATACACCCGACGTCCCATCTTTTGTGCCAAGAGAGCGAGTTCCACATAATCCTCATCCTTATAGCCATTACAAACTATAAGAGAGTTGGAATGAGTGTTAACAGCCAAGACAGCATGGAGTTCCGGTTTTGAACCAGCTTCAAGTCCAATATTATACTTATTGCCATGACTCACTATTTCTTCAACTACCTGACACATCTGATTCACCTTGATAGGATAAACAATATAATTTACCCCCTTATACTGATATTCTTCTGCTGCCTTCTTAAAACAGGAAGATATTTTCAGTATCCTATTGTCCAAAATATCTGGAAATCTCAACAATACCGGAGGAGAGACATCTCTTATTCTAAGCTCATCAATCACATCCTTCAGATCCACTGATGCGCAACCTTCCTTAGGAGTCACCTGAACATGACCTTTCTCATTAATCGAGAAATATCTGAGACCCCAACCGGTTATGTTATAGGCTTCTGCCGAATCCTCAATACGCCACTTTCTCATTTCAAAACTTATAATATGTATTATCTTGATATCTACTTAGTTAAGAATTAATATCCTTTAAAACATTGAATTTAATCCTTACTAAACTTTTTATTTAAACTTCACTACCAAAGATATAAAATCTAAGGCAATAAAGCAAAATAATATTCATATTTTTCTGCCAAGTATTTCAAATTTATCCACAATTATCTCTGTACGTCTGCGGACAATTTTCATTCTATCTTCATATTCTCTACTTCTAAGATAGCCTTCCACATATAGTTGTGTACCTTTCCTTACATAACGCTCTACAAGCGTTGCATTCTGCCCACCAAATACCAGATAGTGCCATTCTGTCACCTCTGTACGTGTATTTCCTCGTAATTCATTTGTAGCTAACGATAAATACGCAATTGCCCTATCTTTTTCAGGATAACGCAACTCTGGATCGCTACCTACATATCCAAGTAATATAACTTTATTTACAGACATAATCGTTGAATTATTAACAAATTTATCTCTCTTAAAGATTCAATCATTTTCCCAATTGGGAAACCAATCATTGGCTTATGCGAACCATGAGGTTTGTCGCAAAGAGCTCTCATCATATCGTCTAAAAGCTGAAGGTTTCAGACATAATCCAACTTTTTCATGTAGAGCAAACAGTAAATTAAGCACATGTACCGCATCACCGGCACCTCCTCTCATATAGCAATCTCCAATAGTATCAATTTCTACAAGACCGGCTCCAGGTTTACATATTGAAATAATACATTTCTGTGTGCCTTCTACCTCCTCCTTTCCAACTTTTGATAAAGAAGTAAACGTAAAAATTATGATCATCGTAAATTGAATTATAGATTGTATCTATTTCTGAAATAGCAAGAGGACAAGACATGTCTACGATAACCCGCATAGTACGACCGTTACCTTCCGCATTTAATCTCATTGATATTTTACTATTAAATTGCCCATTGATATTTCTTAAAACTTTTTCGATTTCATTTATTGTCTTTTCCACATCAATTCCACCGATAAATTCCTCAGGTGCATTAACAACAATATTTAACTCATCCGATAGTATTGAATTTGCCACTAACGGATAAAGCGAGATCAAAGTTAAAGATGCAAACTGTTGATGGTATTGATGCCATACGAGCACCTCTCACAAGTGGTTTCCTATTTATTTCAGAGAGACCATATTCTAAACTATTATTAAAGAATTTATCCATTCTATTCGGAGATAAATCTATAATACACAATTTATCATTTAACTCTACATTTTCAATCAGAGTGCGTCCCAATTGAGAATCATCAACCACAAATACAGCATCAACTTTTGATATATCTATTCTATCAGTAAATATCAACATCCTTTCTCCAATAAACCCATGATGACATGTGCTTATCTGACGTCCGGCAAATGCTGGAGAATACAATGATTCAATTTCCACTTCCGGATGATTAATTAAAAGACGGAGCAATTCGCCAGCATCAGGTTTATCAACTCCAATAATTCCAACTTTAATCATATATTTTAAATCAAGACTGAATATCGTTAATCCCAACACCAAGAATCCCTGCAAATATCTCAGCAGCCCTCTGACGAACCACATCTTCACGCATAACTACAAGGATAGTGTCACTTCCAGGAATCGTACCAAGAATCTCATCCATATTTCTCATATCTATGTCATAAGCCAATCCGGCAGCATAACCGATTCTGGTCTTTATTACAATTAAATTACCAGAAAAATGCAACGATAAGAATCCACTTTGATAATTTGCTCGTGGGGGAGCCTGTCCAAAAGATAGTATTTTATCTTTCAATGAATCACTTTCCGGCAAAACATACATATAGGTGCCTCTATCTGTAGGCACCTTTGTAGTTCTAAGCATTTTTAAATCGCGTGACAAAGTTGCCTGTGTCACATTATGTCCTCTTTCTGCCAAACAATCAGCCAATTCTTCTTGACTACCGATACATTGATTTCTTATAAGATCAATAATCAGATCGATTCTCTTACGTCTGTTTTTCATTGCTTCATGTTTTGTTTGTTTCTTTTCTCTATCTCATTTTTTATTCTGGCAGCTTCTTCATAATTCTCTATCTCTGATGCTTTCAGCATAGCTTCTGACAATTGAGCCATAGTCATGCTTGATAATGACATGATTGATTTGAGTCCATGAATATCATTTTCATCCTTCATTTCTGCCTGCTCTTCTGGATCGAAACCTGCTTCAAGAAGCACAGTCTCTGTAGTATATATCGGAGCTCCAACTCTTATTGCAATCGCTATAGCGTCTGATGAACGAGAATCAACTGTTTTCTCAATTATACCATCCGATAGTATAAGATTAGCCGCAAAGACACCATTAGGAAGTTTTCTGATTTCAACCTCTTTAAGAGAAATTCCAAAAGCAGACATTGCCGCCACGAATGTATCATGTGTCAAAGGACGAGGAGTTGAAACTTCTTGTAGTTTACACTCAATTGCTTGAGCTTCAGGAAATCCAATTATAATTGGAATCCGTCGGGTAGCTCCTACCTGCTGTAATATCAAAGCATATACTCCGGACTGTATTTGATTATAAGTTATGCCCACCAATTCAAGTTTATATCTTTTTTCCATTTAAATTGAATTAGTCATTATTAGAAGTTTCCAAATTATTTTTTCCTTTATAATGATGATGGCGTCTTTTCTTTACATTCGGGATAATCATCGCAGAGCCATAACACAAAATTTTATCCTTAGAATAAATTACTGCGAATTGTCCTGGAGCAATCCCCTGAACATCAACATCAGACACGATTTTAATATTCCCATCATTAGACATCACTAACATTCCGGTATAAAACTCCGGGGAATGACGAGTCTTAAATGATATGACGACACTTACTTCCTGTTCCTCTGATTTATTAGAGACGACGAACGGAGAGCCACTAATCCAATTTGGTTCTGCAAGAGAGATTATTCTTCCATACTGTAGCCTGGTGTCATATCCATTAGATACAAATATAACGTTATCCTTAATATTCTTTCCAACTACAAACCATGGACCTCCACTTAATCCCAATCCTTTCCTTTGTCCGATTGTATAGAACCAATAGCCCCGATGACTTCCAATTTTTTTCCCCGTTTCAATTTCGATTACAGGTCCTTTTTTTTCACCGAGATGACGTGCAATAAAATCAGAATAATCAATCTTACCGAGGAAACAGATTCCTTGAGAATCTTTCCTAAGAGCATTTGGAAGGGATACCTGTCTTGCAAGATCTCTCACTTCTGATTTATCCATATTCCCAAGAGGGAACATTATATGCGACAATTGATCATACGAAATCTGTGCAAGAAAATCTGTCTGATCTTTTATCGGATCTTTGGCAGTAGCCAAATATAATTTACCATCAACTTCTCTCACTGAAGCATAATGTCCAGTGGCTGTCTTATCGAAATTCTTACCCCAACGTTCTTCAAAAAAACCAAACTTTATGATTTTATTACACATCATATCTGGATGTGGAGTCAATCCAGATTTCACCGTTTGTAAGACATAAGACATGACATATTGCCAATATTCCTCATGTAATGACACAATCTCAAAAGGCAATGAGTACTTTTTTGCAATTAATGAGCACATCTCAATATCTTCTTCAGCAGAACAATCTCCCTCTCCCTTATCCATCCCTATACGGATATAGAATAGATGAAGGTCATGTCCTTCTGAATAAAGCTTGTGCACGACAACAGCACTATCGACTCCTCCGGAAATAAGAACAGCAATTTTCATACCTCTTCAAGTTCTCCTTCGCTTTTATTTTCGTTATGAATGATATGCAGAGAAAGAAAATAGTCAATGGAAATCTTTCCCGGTCCAACAAGCATCAGAAAGAAATAAATACCAAGAAACATAATTGGCAAGTATCCCTGTTGCTGCCAATCAAGCAAATATGATGCATCTCCTACATAATCAGACAATAAATAATGTTCTGCAACAATCATTGCGATAAATGGAGGAATAATCATAAATCTTGTAAGAAACCCAATCATGATAAACAATGAGCAAAATAGTTCAATTGCTATCATAACCAGTAACGACAATTCCGAACCCATGAAAAAGACGGAAGGGAAACAATAACGCATATCCTCAAAATTTAAAATCTGACGGATACCGAATTGCATGAGCATAATACCTACAAACAGACGCAAGAACAATCTTCCTAAATTAGTATAGGAGTAGCCCGTGAATCTGAAATAGGTTCTTTTTATAAGCTTAGATAGATTAAACTTTCTCATATCTATTTGATTTATATCATACCTTGAAAAAAGACAAACTATTATTTAAGTTGTTCAAATGCTTTGTTTACAGCCATGTTCAAAGTAGTGTTCTTTAGTAATATTTTACCATCACTTCCTATGAGATATACAGAGGGAGTGGCACGCATATCATAAATTTCATTCAATTTATCACCACATCCAACTGTCCATTTGGAAGAATAGCCAGACACCTCATTCTTCCAATTATCCAATTTATTGGGTAATATATACAATATATTTATCTTGCCTTTATCCAGTGCATCCGTCAAAGCTGCATTCGATTCCATTCTCAATCGAGAAATACGCCAATCAGTGTCTCGCGGATCTCCAAATATTATAATGGTGACAGTTGTCATTGGAAAGTATGTTGCTTCCCTGCCATCCAATCCTTCGAATTTAAACTCCGGCGCAACATTCCCAACAAGGGCATTACTTAATACTTTTAATTGATCCTCGTATTTCTTTTTTCTTTGCGCCGGAATCTTTTTATTGCTTACTAAAGTATTAAGAAATTTCAGATAAACTTCATCAACCCATACTTCCGCGCGAGGTCCATATATTGTTTCTTCAGCAGCCTTAGTAAATTGGAGCAACAATGTTAGATTTTTAGAAATTGTCTGTAATAACTTATTTGTAGCAGCAATTGCCTTATCTCTATTAGCCCACCTTAACGGCACAGAAAATACCTTAAATGCATCATTCAGAGCATTTTGATCAACCGTGCTTTTTGATTTAAAATCCATTGAATCCCAAAAATGCTCTACAAGATAATCTGATTTCTCTTCAAGCGTAGCTAATTCTTCCGGAGCGGATGGATATTCAAACAACGGTTGAATCTCTATTATATCCTGTGCGAATGTATCAATGGTCAATGCTGAGAATGAAATCATTGAATACAATATGAGTCTATTGAATATTTTCATTTTTTATTTTAATTATAAATTAACAACTTAAGTTAAATAAAAGGCTTAATACAATCTCTCCATATTTCATATCCTTCCCCAATTAGATGTAAGCCATCATTGGTGTATTTGGAATTCAATTTATTAGTTCCGGGAATAATCAGAGCATCCCATAAATCAATATAATCGATCTTATACCTCTCTGAGATTTGTTTCAGATTATTATTTAATTGACTGATGACTTTTTCTTTCCCTATAAGTCTTTTATACCTATTAAAATCATTATTTACAGGCATTACAGATAATATATATAATTGAGTTTCCGGAGATCTATCCTTTATCTTCGCTACTAATGATTCATACATTTCTGTCATTTCAGATAAGGATAAATCATGTGAAATATCATTAATACCTATAAGAAGGAATATTTTAGAGGGTCTACCTTCTAAAACAGAGCCAATACGTTCCGTTATTCCACAGATATCATCTGAATTGATGCCCCTGTTCTTAATGTTTGGATTATCAAACAACTCCGATAATTCGCATCCATCTGTAATTGAATTACCAATAAATACTATGTCAGACGATTTAACACCAAGTTTTTCAAAATGAGATACTCTCTGATGCCAATACTCACTTCGTTTCTGAGCATACGATATATTGGGACTCAAACAGATTCCAAGAACAAAGATTGACCAAAATATTTTGAACCTATTCATATCCTGACATTTTTAGAGAATGATACCCAACAAGCCCTTGCATCGGTTTTTCTGTCACTTCTGTTACTTTGCAGCCAACAGCAAGTGCTGCTTCTTTTAATATTTTTTCAAAATGAAAAGCCACAGATCCCGTAAATCTAATATCTACATTATTCGAAACCTCATACATAACAACGTTTCGCTTAAAAAATGCAATAAATTCCACTAATACAAGGGAATATACCTCATGACACCATAAATTCTTATGAAGAAATGGTACAAAGGATGCCAAATATCTATTAGGGGAGACCTTTCGATAAACAGTATCCAAGACATGAGGTAAGGATTCTTTATATTCCACCATGAAATCTGTTATTATTTTTCCGGGAAGCTGCTTTTTTAAGATATCTCCAAGCAAACGTTTGCCTAAAGCTGCGCCACTTCCCTCATCACCCAAAATATAGCCCAAGGAAGGAATATGATCTACAATCTTTTCCCCATTATAAAGACAAGAATTAGACCCGGTTCCTAATATACATGCCACCCCTTCATCTTGTCCGAAAAGCGAACGTGCCGCCGCCAACAAATCAGATCCAACAAAGATTTCTGCATCTTTCCAACAATATCTAAGAGACATCTCAATTTTATTACAGATCTCTAATGTTGCACAACCTGCACCGTAATAATATATATTATCAATTACTTGCGTATTAAGAAACATCTCTTTTACATCATTGAAAATATTATCCATATCTTGACGATTAGCTAATAGTGCGTTTAACCCTACTGTAATAAATGAACACAGAATCTCACCTCTGAAGTTAATCAGAGTCCATTCTATTTTAGTAGAGCCAGCATCCGCTATTAATATAGATTTCATCTGCAAATGATATCTTTGAGAAAATTTAATATATTGAAGTTATCTAAGCTTCATTAGAAAGAGTCTGATTGAATGATGCAAAACAAATATTCTATACAAGTTCTACAGCTTAACCCAATCTTAATTTATATTTGAACCAATTTTTCAGATTATAATTCAAATATTCCTTAGATATCACCTGAATATCTCATCTAATATTGCATATATTAAGTATTAGGCAATAAATTTTAAACGTATTCATGTATATCCAAAGAATACACAAAATTAATAATAAATTTATAAGTATACAAATTGAAAAGGCACCCTTTTTGGGGGTGCCTTCACATTTTCTCTAATCAAACCACCTTTCCGGCTCGGCGGTTATACTATTTGCAATCCGGAATTTATCAGAAGTTTTCCGGTTCGTTGAAATTTGACCATTCTCCTACGATCTGACGAAGCTGGGTATCACCAATTGTACGAAGATCTGTAAGATTTACATTGTAACTAATATTTAGATGAGTCAACATTTGGTCAAAACTTACATCAAGAGTCTGAAGTTGATTATTGCTTAGGTTAACTCTCTGAAGAAATGAAAGGTTACTAAGATCTACATAAGTAAGATCATTCCATTCAAGATTTACAAAACCAAGAGTAGGAGTACCAGTAACTGTGAACGTTGTCAAATCATTGTAGGGTGCGAACACGTCGTTCAAAGCCTTACATCCATTGATAACAAGTTCCTGCATGTGGTTATCATTGCAAGCGAGTGTTACCAAAGAGGGGAGTTCCTGAACATACAGCTTCTGAATCTTATTACCCTGCAAATTAAGATTCTCAAGTTTCACCAATCCCGAGAGGGTGATGCCTGACAAATCATTGTAACCAGCATAGAGGGTACGAAGGGCAGGGCATCCATCTACTGAGAGCTCTTCAAGACGATTGCTCATGCAGTTAAGATAAGTAAGGTTCACTGCATTGCTGACATTCAAATCGGCAATCTGGTTGGATGATACATTGAGCTTCTTGAGGAATGGAGTGCCTGAGAGATCAATCTCCGAAAGTCTGTTACGATTAAGACGTAGTGTCTGAAGCTGATCACAACCCTGAAGAGAGATTTCAGAAATCCTGTTTTTAGAAGCATTGAGTTCTACCAAGGAAGGGGCACCGGCAACGCTAAGATTCTTAATCTTATTATTGCTGATATCTACTTTCTGGAGTGCAGGGAAAGCAGACAAATCAAGACTGCCGCCAAGATCCTTACCATCCCATTTGATGTCTGTAACATGACCGTTACTTACTGTGATTCCAGGAATATTTGCGACATTACCTCCCTGGAAACCAAGGGCTTCTCCGTTATTACCGCCTTTTGCTGACGGCTGACTGATAAAAGCCTGAAGGCTTTTTGATTCACTTTTTGAGAGATTCTGGCTCCATGCGCATGAAAGCGACATCACTGCGGCCAAAAATAAAACTGTTTTTTTCATAACTCGATAATTTAAGATTTAGATTTAGAGAAATTTTGTTTGTTTATCTATAAAACACCTCTCAATTAATATAGTTTAATTTTTAGTGATTTTTTTAATCAAATTTCAAAAAAATTTAAGAGCAGCCATATAATCTTGAAAGTAATAATAATCCTATCTGTACATATCTTCATATCTGAGAACCTGTTACATTTCTATCTCAAGAGGACCGTCCATACGTAAGCTATGAAGTGTCTTAAGTCCAAGTTCCTTTGCTTCTTTAATAAGCAATTGTTCTTTTTTCTTTTTAAAAGATGAATGAAGAATTATTTTATCAAAATTTTCTATTCCAGGAATATCTTTAAGATTCATTTTTTCAAATCCTGAGCTTAAAAGTAGGTATCTCTTTCTTTGATTTCCATTCACTATATAATTCCCATACCGATAGATATTCTTTTCTCTAAGCAACGAATTTGATAAGCTATCTGTTATGTTGCTGCAATCTATCGATAATATCTCAGAATTCCTTCTCTTGAGCCTACTGATTGAATTTCGTGGGAAACATGATCTGGTCTCACTTTCCCCTTGATAAAGCATCATAGATATCTCTCTATATTTTTTCTGGAATAAGATTGTATCCTTTTGTGGAGATGTTAGGAACGGAGTAATTACTATTGACCCTACAAACATCAACACAGATACAACTATGGCAATAAATTTCTTTTGTCGATTAAGCGCATATCCTAAAACAAGGACTCCAATTATCCATAACAACACCATGGGCAATGTCGCCCTAAAATCTAATGTATAATTTCCATGACAAGATAAATTATCAATTATCATAATAAATAATTCATAGCCATGATTAAGTATCCAAGATAAAGCATCGACATCATAACCGATAATAAGCAATACAGTATAAGCTAATGCCACAGACATATATGCGGGCAGCAATGGTAAAATCAACAGATTTGCCGGTAGAAAAAGAATTGGGATTCTTTTGAAATAATATGAAACCAGAACCCATGTACTCAATGTTGCGACAAGGGATACAAGGATAGACGAAGTAATTAGATGTAATCTTGGATGTAAGTGTCGATTGATTGGATTTAGTTGGGACACAAAGAGCAATATTGATGCAACACTTAAAAAACTTAATTGCAGACCCACATCATATACGGCAGATGGATCCATAAGTAAGATGACCAAACATGCTGCAAGAAGTGCATTTCCGGCATTCCTTTTTCGCTGTACTGTCATTGATAACACTACAAATGTTGCCATTATACATGCTCTGACTGTAGATGGAGCCAGACCTGTAAAAAAAGCATATAACCATATTCCAACAACAGCAACCCAATATCGAGGAACATACCAACCTAATAAGGATAGAGGGAAAAGCAACACTAACAAAATACCCATTATGATAGCTACATGCATTCCGCTTAGTGCAAGCACGTGAGCAACTCCTGAATTTGAAAATGCCTCCTTTATATCTGAATGAATAAATGATTTATCCCCCAGTAAGAAAGCTATCAAGAAATCTACCGTAGAACGTTCAAGAGAGCTTTTCTCAAGAGCTATCTCGATTCGATCTCTCCACAAAGAAGATTTTGAAAACAACGAGCCATTAAATCTCTTGATCTTGAGATTATCCGGATCTACAATTGATGTATAATGATAACCCATTCGTTGCATTCTGGCAGCGTATCCTCTATCACGATAATTTTGATTATCAACAATAGGGGAGAACTTACACTTAAATAATAATACGTCACCCTTTTTTGTAGAGAAACCATTGGTATTCAAAATAACTTTGAAGTTTCTACAAGTTGTGATTTTACCAGTATTATCAACAAGATTTGATACCTTTACTTTTATACGATCTTGCGAGGCATAAGAATTGACGTCTGTCACCTCTCCGGTTCCTCCTCTATGCCGTGAATGAATTTATTGTTATAACTATCAACAGAATGATACCATGATGAAAATAATCCCAATCCAAGAAAGAGTAGAAAAATCCATATTGAATGAAATCTATTAAGTTTTAGAGCAATAACCGGTATATGAATCTTTCTTAACAATAATATATACGTACATAATGCAGCGACTACTGGAATGAATCCGTAGATTGGACCATTCAAGTACTCGCCACATAAAATACCGACAATAGTCGCTATAAGAGGTATCAGCAATGACATTACCCTTTATCTTGCCAAATATCCCAAGCCGCCAGCGCTTGCAAATGGAGCATCTCAATACCATTTTTGATGACAGCTCCTTTCTCTTTTGATTTAATCAAAAACTGGGTTTCTTCCGGATTATACACCAAATCATAACATACGTGTCTATCTGTAATAAATTGATAAGGAATATCCGGACATCTGTCTATTTCTGGCCACATCCAAGGGGTGTCGTATTTACAATTATAAGGTTTGATTCAATGATATCTTTCGTCAATTCTGAATAAGTAATAGTATTCTCATTCTTAGCTCTCGATACAAAGTAACCCTAATTCCCATATTTGACAAAGCATAAACGACTGAACGAGATGCACCTCCCGTACCAAGCACTAAAGCTTTCTTCATTTCAGGCGCAATAAAGGTCTTATGGATTCCCTGAACCAATAACATCAGTATTAAATCCAGACAACCATTGCTTTCCCTCATAATTATCCACCCTTACAACATTAACAGCACCAATTTCTGCAGCTTCTTTCGAAATGGAATCAAGTAAAGGAATTATCTGTTCCTTATATGGAATGGTTACATTAAATCCCTTTAATTCTTTATTTTCCCTCAACATTTCGTTGACACATAAAATGTCAGGTAATGGAAACAAATTATATGATTCTTCAATACCCTCTTTGCGAAATTTTTCATTAAAGAATTTTGCAGAAAAGGAATGTCCTAAAGGATTACCGATTAGACCGTACATATTAATGAATAAATTATAATAATTAAAATTACCAAATAATTGCTCTATCTTTCTCTGCACGAAACATCTTGTCACCCTTCCGAATATTGAATGCGTCCAGAAATTGAGAGATATTACCCAACGTGACATTTACTCGATTCTCTCCTAATGAATGAGGATCTGTTTTAGTTCTAACAATAATCTCTTCCGGCCTGATATTTCCAGCCCAAACATTAGCATACGCAAGATAGAAACGTTGAAGGGGAGTAAACCCATCTATATCGGGTGCAAATTTACCATTTGCATAATCTAAATACGCAGTAAGTGCAACACAAAGTCCACCTTGATCTGCAATATTTTCCCCTAATGTAAATCTACCATTTGCAAAAACTCCTGGAGCCACCTCTACTGCATCAAATTGCTTTACAAGGCGATCTGAAACTTCATTAAAACGCTCAATATCTTTATCACTCCACCAATTCTTTAAATTTCCATTTTTATCAAATTGCCTACCTTGATCGTCAAAGCCATGTGTCATTTCATGTCCGATTACGACTCCAATTCCTCCGTAATTTATTGCATCATCAGCAGATACGTCGAAATACGGAGGCTGCAAGATACCCGCCGGAAAACATATCTCATTAGTCGTGGGATTATAGTATGCATTTACAGTCTGAGGCGTCATGTGCCATTCCTCCTTATCTACTGGTTTATATAGCTTCTTATAATTATCTTGAGTATACCATTTGGAGGCAAGATATACATTCTCAAGATAACTTCTTTGGGGATCAATATCAATATCGGAATAATCTTTCCACTTATCCGGATAGCCTATTTTTATTTTGAACGTTGACAATTTATCCAAAGCTTTATTTTTAGAGTCTTCTGACAGCCATGTTAGTTTCCGAATATGCTTACCCAAAGAATCCTGTAGGTTCTTTACAAGTCTAAGCATATAATCCTTATTATCTTTTGGAAAGAATTTGCTCACATAAAGACGCCCAACAGCTTCTCCAAGCATAGAATTAGGTATTGTCATTGCCCTTTTCCATCTTGGTTCCGGTTCCTCTTTCCCAGACATTATCTTCCCAAACATTTCAAAATTAGCATCATGAAATTCATCACTCAAGACCCCGGATGAGTCGGAAACACATTCAAATACCAAGTAATCCTTAATCTGCTGCAATGACAATGTAGGTAAGTATTTATTTAAAAACTTAAGATATCCGACTGATATTATATTTGCCTCGCAAATATTTTCTATACCTATTTCTGAAAAATATGTATTCCAATCAATATTGTCAAAATCTGCAACTATCTTATCTATAGAATATAAATTATAACGTAATTGCGGATTACGTCTTTCTTCGCGAGTCATTTTATGCCTTGCAAACTCAGTCTCAATAGAAATCACATTATCCCATACTCGTTGTTGAGAATCTTTATCATAACCAATAAGCTCAACCATTCGTTTCACGTATTTCTCATACGCAGAGAGAATCTTATCATTAGTTTCGCTTCTTTCAAGATAGAAATCCCTATCGCCAAGCCCTAATCCGACTTCCCCTATATGCATTATATTTTTATCTGAATCTATCGGATCAGCCCCTACTCCCGTTGTAAAGAAGGAACCGGTAATGCCATTATGAAGCCATGCCAAAACTCGTATAAATTCATCTTTAGAGAAATCTTGTATTTTCTGAATAAATGGCATGACCGGAGAAGCACCCTCTTTATTAAGACGAGATACATCCATACCCATACAATATAAATCACATACTTTTTGCGCATCTGTTCCTTGTATCTTGCTTTCCGGATCCAATGACAACATAGTGACAAGTTCCTTCAGCTGTTCACGAGCCTTCTCCCTCAATAAATCAAATGTTCCAAAACGAGAATATTCAGATGTAAGAGGATGATTTTTCATCCATCCGCCGCAAGCATATAAAAAAAAGTTATCTCTTGGATCTACCGAAGTATCGAGATTTGATCTATCAATACCATGCCGATCATTTGATAAAAGAGCACCAGGTTCCTTATCATTATTACAGATTCTTTCTATTTTATTTTCACTAATCATATCATTTCCATTATTAGATTTTCACTTCCGGCATTCTTTGATAATGACTCAAAGTTCTCTTGAGCATTTTCCCATTCAGACATAGCCTCCTCAAGTTTTTTTATAATTTCAGAGTATGCCTTCAATAACTCACTATCACTTTGACCGGATGATAACTTACTCTCCAACTTTGCCTGTTCTTCTTCAAGACGGCAAACATTATCTTCTGCTAATTTAACAGATTTCTCTGCACGTTTAAGAATCTTCTCTCTCTCTTTCTGCTCAGTATAAGAAAGATTCTTACTTGTTGATTCAGATGAATCTATTTTTCTTAATTCATCATTATTCTGCGTTTTTACAGATTTCTCAAGTTCATTCAAACTTGAAAGATTCTTTCTTTTTAAGAAATCATAGATACCTCCGATATTCTCTTTGACCTTGCCTCCGCCAAATTCATATACCTTATCAACAAGTCCATCAAGAAATTCCCTATCATGACTGACAACTATGACAGTACCATCAAAATCTTTAATGGCATCTTTAAGTATATCTTTAGTCCGCATGTCTAAATGATTCGTCGGCTCATCGAGAATTAGGAAATTCACGGCTCAAGCAAAAGCTTAATCATGGCAAGACGTGTCTTCTCTCCACCGGATAATACCTTAACCTTTTTCTCGGAATTTTCACCTCCAAACATGAATGCTCCCAATATGTCTCTGATTTTAGTACGAATATCGCCCGTAGCGACATTGTCTATCGTGTCAAATACTGATATTGATTCATCAAGCATCTGAGCCTGATTTTGAGCAAAATACCCAATCTTAACATTGTGACCTAATTTAAGATGACCAGAAAAAGGAATCTCTCCCATTATACATTTTACCAATGTGGATTTTCCTTCACCATTTTTCCCAACAAATGCAACCTTTTCCCCCCGTTTTATTGTGAATTCTGCATTTTGAAAGACTACATGATTTCCATACATCTTACCAAGATTCTCCACTATCAAAGGGAAATCTCCAGACCTCGCTGCCGGTGGAAATTTTAATCTGAGTCTAGAATTATCCACCTCATCCACTTCTATAGGGACTATCTTTTCCAATTGCTTTATACGACTTTGAACTTGAATTGCCTTAGTAGCCTGATAACGGAAACGTTCGATAAATGCAGTTATATCAGCTATTTGTTTTTGCTGATTCTCATAAGCTCTTAACTGCTGGGCAATACGCTCCTGACGCATTTTCACAAACATAGAATAGCTTACCTTATAATCATAGATTTTACCACAAGATATTTCTATTGTCCGTTTTGTCACATTGTCAAGGAAAGCGCGATCATGACTAACCAATACAACAGCCTTAGCTTTTGTCTGCAAAAATTGCTCCAACCATTGGATTGATTCTATGTCAAGGTGATTGGTAGGCTCATCCAGAAGCAAGACATCTGGTCGTTGCAACAAAATCTTTGCAAGTTCCACACGCATCCTCCACCCTCCGGAAAATTCACTTGTCGGACGATTAAAGTCACTCCTGACAAATCCTAATCCGATCAACGTCTTTTCTATTTCTGCATCAACATTATTTATATCATCGACATTCAACCTATCTGAAACCGTCTGGATACGATCCAGCAATTTGTAATATTCATCACTTTCAAAATCTGCAAATTCAAGAAGGCGTTGATTTAAAACTTTCAACTCATCCTCCATATCAGATCTTCCCTTGAAAGCCTTGCGAGTTTCCTCTATGATTGATGTGTCATCCGATAACTTCATTTGCTGCGGCAAATAACCTACAGTAACATCATTGGGTTTTGAGATACTTCCTGATGTAGGAGATTGCAAACCATACAGGATCTTAAGCATTGTTGATTTTCCAGCTCCATTTTTGCCAACAAGTGCAATTTTATCACAAGGATTAATTACAAACGAAACATCTGAAAATAGAGGTTTCGCAGAAAATTCCACATTTAAGTTATTAATGGAAATCATGATGCAATTCTGTACTAATTTTGAAGTTTAATATTTTTATTATTCCAACGATTAAATTTAACCTGTAGTATTTAATCCTCAATAGGAACTTATCTCTACAAAATCTATGGAATATAATCATACATCTTATTTTTTGAAGATTCCCTATCAATATCCACTAAAGATGTCAATGTTTTACCAATATCTAATCCAATAGCAAACACAAGCAAGAGATAGGGTAGGGTAGTCTTCATTCATAATTATTCCAAAGTTAACAAAAAATTATAAGAGTACAAAACTTTTTATATCGTCAACCTACAATATTATGTACAAAATAAGACACCCCGATAAAAATCGGGATGCCTTACTTTTATAAAAATTTTTTATTTTAGAGAGACGGTTTTATTTCATCGTGACATAGTTATTAAGATTTGAATCCTCTTCAGGAACAAGTACGATCTCAAAGCCATCCATAGTCAATTGAGTATTACGTATCGAATCAACCCCCTTCTTAGAAGTCTGACCATAAGATACGGAAAATTGTCCAGATTGAGTATTCCCGGTCACAATCAAAACATTGTAATTCCCATTTCCAGACGGAGATGAATATACTGTTGCGATATTCCGCATATTATTAGCTCCGATAACCATATTACGTACAGGAAGATTCTCTAACGTATAGATTATATTATCTCTATATTTCTCAACGTCAGACACACTTGAGTTGACTGTTGCAGACTTTAGATTCGTGATAGCAACATCTGAGGAAAGGCTAACCTTTGAAACACTCTTCTCAGACATACCTGACAAAGAAGAGATTGCATCATAGGCCTCGGAAAGAGTTGTATCAGCATATCCTAAAAGATTTGTAATCGATATTACAAAGATTGATATAAATAATTTTTTCATAGTTTTTTTTAATTTAGCACATTAATAATAAATGACACACATTTGCAATATGGCTTACCTAAAACCAAATTAGTGGTCTATAAAATATAACTCTACACTTTTCTTAAGATGGGGGAGTCTTTATCTGACTTTATATCAAACTTAGAACAACCTAATTTTAATCAATCATTTATATCCATACAAATGAATTGAACAATATCAATAGTAGGAGAGACCGCCATAATCAAATTATCTCCAGCCAAACTGACATCACTATTACGGATTGCCTCTATACCATCAGCAGAAGTCTGTCCGTATGCCGCTACAAAAGGACCTTGCTTTGCCCCAACAATAAACAACACGTTGTATACGCCATTATCAGAGGGCTCTGTAAAAGCACAAACCATTTCTTTCTGATTATTTGCGCCTATAATCTGATTAACCACCGGTAAACTCTCATAAGTGTAAATGAATTCCTGCGCATAACGAGAAGTATTGCAAGTGACACTTTGAAGATCCGTGATGGAAATCCCAGGAGCCAATTGAATCGTGCCCACAGCTTTCTCAATCATACCGGGATTATTTACCAAAGATGTGTAGGCATCTTTCAAAGTAATTTGTGCAGAACCGGAAAAAACAACCGCAACTACTGCAATAATGGAAAGTAATAACTTTTTCATAACTATTGATTTTTAGCATTATATTTATTATGACTTTAAAACATCATAATAAATAGATAAGTTCACTAAAAATCATTAAATATCAATATCGGCCTAAAAATTTAACATTAACATATTGAAGTGGCAATTGAAGTTGTTTAAACTTATTTTGACTTCATTGCATATAAAACAACAACTCGAAATATCCATACTGAATAGATCCGGCATCTACAAGAAAGACGTCTATTGCAATTGCAATAGACGTCTTTCTTGTAGATGCCGGATACGGTATTACATCATACCGCCCATTCCTCCCATTCCGGGAGCTCCCATTGGAGCAACTGGAGTATCCTCTTTTTTATCTGCAATAACACATTCTGTGGTCAAGAACATGCCAGCAATACTTGCCGCATTTTCCAATGCCACTCTTGTGACTTTAGCAGGATCAATAACGCCGGTACTAAAGAAATTTTCAAATGTGTCTGTACGTGCATTATATCCAAAATCTCCAGATCCATCTTTCACTTTCTGGACAATAACTGCACCCTCTACTCCGGCATTAGCCACAATTTGACGCAACGGTTCTTCTATTGCACGACGTATGATTGCAATACCGGTGTTTTCATCATCATTATCTCCCTTAAGTTCTTCAAGCTTAGGGAGGCAACGGATATATGCAATACCACCACCAGGGACAATACCTTCCGCAATTGCAGCCCGAGTAGCCGACAATGCATCATCCACTCTATCTTTTTTCTCTTTCATCTCAACTTCAGATGGTGCTCCTATATAAAGGACTGCCACCCCTCCTGCAAGTTTTGCAAGACGTTCCTGAAGTTTCTCCTTGTCATAGTTGGATGTAGTGGTTTCTATTTGAGCCTTAATCTGATTTACTCGATCTGAAATAGCTTGTTTAGATCCGCTACCATTTACAATAATGGTATTATCTTTATTTATAGTTATCTTTTCAGCAGTTCCAAAATCTTGTACACTTGCCTGAGAAAGCTGCATACCCTTAACCTCACTGATAACAGTACCACCTGTAAGGACTGCGATATCTTCAAGCATCTCTTTCCTACGATCACCAAATCCTGGAGCCTTTACCGCACAAATCTTTAACGATCCACGGAGTCGATTTACAACAAGAGTAGCAAGAGCCTCATTATCGACATCTTCTGCAATAATCAAGAGAGGACGACCACTTTGCGCCACAGCCTCAAGAATTGGGAGAAGATCCTTCAGATTTGAAATCTTCTTATCAAATAGAAGGATATATGGGGAGTCCATCTCACATTCCATCTTCTCACTATTAGTGACAAAGTAGGGAGAAATATATCCACGATCAAACTGCATACCCTCAACAATATCTACTGTAGTTTCAGTACCTTTTGCCTCTTCTACAGTGATCACTCCTTCTTTCTTGACTTTCTTCATAGCCTCTGCTATGAGCCTGCCAATTTCCTCGTCATTGTTAGCAGATACGCGTGCAACATTTTCAATCTTGTCGATATCATCATCCACCTCCTGGCTCTGGGACTTAATACCTTCAACAACGCAAGATACGGCTTTATCAATACCTCTTTTCAAATCCATTGGATTTGCACCGGCAGCCACATTCTTAAGACCGACATTTACAATTGCCTGAGCAAGTACAGTTGCAGTTGTTGTGCCATCACCAGCCTGATCACCAGTCTTGGATGCGACTTCCTTAACAAGTTGGGCACCCATATTCTGGAATGGATCTTCCAATTCAATTTCACGTGCAACAGACACACCATCCTTAGTGATGTGAGGTGCACCGAATTTCTTCTCAATAATGACATTCCGCCCCTTGGGTCCAAGTGTCACCTTGACTGCATCCGCAAGAGCGTCTACTCCATTTTTAAGCTCTTCACGAGCCTTGATATTAAATTTTATTTCTTTTGCCATTTTCTTAAATTTTTAAATATCTCTAATTCAGCCAATCACTGCAAGAACGTCACTTTGACGCATGATTATATACTTGGAACCGTCATATTCAATTTCAGTTCCGGCATATTTCCCATATAGCACCTGATCACCTACTTTTAGCACCATTTCTTCATCTTTAGTTCCATTTCCTACTGCAAGTACATTTCCTCGCAAAGGTTTTTCTTTAGCGGAATCCGGAATAATGATGCCGCCAAGTGTCACTTCTTCTGCAGCTGTAGGCTCGATTAGAACCCTATCTGCTAATGGTCTGATATTCATATCTGATATTTTTATAGTTTAACTATTCTGTTAATGCTAACAACAAAAATCGTGCCAATTATCAATTATGGCATTAATACAAACTAAAAGAGAAACATTTCATTTCTGAATAATGTTTCTCTTTTAATTATTATTTACCAATTATATTGATTTGACCTTATTATTTTTCATTATTTTACAATAATATAGCTTCTTTCAGGAGCAAGTATGCCTTTTAAAATGCCTTTCTTCACCTTAAATTCCTTACCATATACCTCATCTCTATATGTACCATCTGGAAGACCGGTTGGCAAATTGACAGAATTGGCAAATTTTGAGATATTTATGATAGCAGCTCCTTTATTGCCTCTATTTACCAAAAGAACCTGACCATTATCTGAAAACTTTAAATCTTCTTTTTGTCCAGCCATTCTCGTGCGGAACTTATTCACCGCAACAACTTCAGGATGGAAAAATTCATTATTTCCACGTGCACCTAATACGTTATCTCCCCAATAGTTTTGACGTGTTGATCCGGCGGGACGACTGAAAAAAAGAGGAACTCCATTCTGTCTCGCTGTCAAAAATACCCAGCCTGTACGAATCTGATCATCTGTAAGATGTGCTGACTCATGGGCATTCGCATAAGTATCATGACTCTCAACCCATGTAGTCAGATATTCCGGAGCTGATGTATGATGCCAATTAATCAAATCTAAATCTTTGACACTTCCTTTTTCAAGAGCCTCTCTTAATATATGTCCATAGCCGGACGCCGTCTGTCCGAAATAATCTGCATATTCAGCTTCTGGCACATTCCGATCTTGAAGAACCTCTCCATATACAAAAAGCGAATCATAAGGCACTGCCAAACTCACGCCCTTTACTGATTTTCTTCCTGTTGCAACATCCCAGAAATCATTCTCCTTTACACCAGATGCAGAATCAACCGGATCAGAATGCACTCCGATGTGCTTGGCTGTATCATAGCGGAATCCCTTAACACCAAGACTTAATAGATCATTCACAAACTGCATGTAATATTTCTGAAAATCCTTATTCTCAGTATTGACATCAGGCAACGCTCCAGATCCCCACAACGTGCACTGTAAACGATCATTGTAATCCTCTACAGGTTGCAGTCCATTTGAATGATACATCTTATCTCTACCACCCACTGCCTTATAGAAATCATCAGATACTGCATCTATATCAAAAGCCGTATGATTTGGCAGGACATCCACTATAACTTTGACATTGTATTTTGCAGCAGAATCCATCATCTGCTTCATTTTGTCACGGGTACCTAAAATATTATTTCCAATTTTCCAATCAGTCGGTTGGTAATAATAATACCAGTTGCCCTCTGTTACATTGTCATCAAATATCTTTTTCCCACTGCCTGCCGGTTCATAGCAATTTTGAACCGGAGATGTCTGCACCATCGTAAATCCAGATTCTGCAATCTTACGCATATTGTCGGCAATTGTGGGGAAATTCCAACTCCAAGCATGAAGAATTGATTCAGTATTTGTGACATCGGGATTATGTGTAACCCGATCTTTTGCCACTACTGTGCCGGATATTCCAACACATAGAGATAATGCTAAAATTTTATTCATCCTTTGTATGATTTTTTCACGGTCATAACCAAAATTGGTTAATACGTAACTTTAAAGAAATTAATAGGTATCTTTTATAGAACGCATAAAAACAATGGGTATTTTATCAATTTATAAAAAATAGTACCTAAAATTAAAGAATCTGCACATGATTAATACCCATTACCAATATAAAATTCATACAACACTTCAATATGCACATATGAAACATTGATGTGCAAAATTATAATATTTCTTAAATTCAACACTTTACTAACTGTATGATTTGCATTATTCCTTTAAACTAACTAATTTTGTAGAACAATACTGAATAATCAGTAATAAATAACCCAAAACATGAAATTTTCCAATCTTATTACCATAATACTCTTCACTGCCGGTTGTTGTTCATTTGAATCGGCAGCACAATCATTATTGGATTCTAAACCCCATGCTGAAATTCATAAACAACTTTTGGCAAATGCAAAATCTTCTAAGTTAGACAAAAGTGTAATCAAGGATTTCATCAAAAATGATATTGAGAAAAGAGAGGATTCCAATATAAAGAATACATCTGAATCTACTGAAACGATCACTCTAATCAATGACCTTCTGAAAGAAGCTAATACTCATATTGGCAAACGATACAGATCTGGAGCTAAAGGTCCGAATGCATTTGATTGCTCCGGCTTCTCAAGTTATGTTTTTCGCCAGTTTGGTTATAATCTTGGAGCATCCTCACGCGACCAATACAATCAGGGTAGCGTTGTAGAAAAGCAAGATTTAAAGAAAGGAGACCTGGTGTTCTTTACCGGACGCAACAGCAGACATGGAAGGGTAGGACACGTTGGAATTGTTGTCAGCGTAGACTCTGAAAAGGGCAGTTTTAAATTTATTCATGCCAGTACATCTCAAGGCATACGGATAGATACAAACGACGCTTATTATGGAAGACGTTATTTAGGCGCAAGACGAATCATCAACAATAATGAAACTTTATAACTCTAATAAATTTAGAGTTATAATTAAACAAATTCATTAATAAAGTGAGCATATTTGAATGCCCACTTTATTTTTTGTTTGACATATTCTTTATAAAAAATTCATCAGAATCATCCCATACCGGGAATTTCTTCCTAAAACTATCTAATCTGCTCCTGCATAATGTGGCGTAGACAATTCCCGTTTCATCTATACGGATAGATATATCATTACCTTTGTAATCAATGATCATTGAACTGCCATCGTATTCATAACCGTTCTTATCAACACCCTTACAATTCACACCACATACGTATGACTGATTTTCAATAGCACGCGCAAATAAAAGTTTATTCCAAGCGTCAACCCTTACTTTAGGCCAATTTGCAACACATATCAGTAAGTCATATTTGTTGTCTTGATTCCGGCACCATACTGGAAATCTAATATCGTAACATATCACTATCGATATATTCCATCCTCTATAGCGAATGCATGTATGTGAATCTCCTGGATTAAATACTACATGCTCATTTGCCATTGTAAACAAATGACGCTTATCATAAAAGTACTCATCCCCAGACGGCTCTACAATAAACCCGCGATTAAATAATAATCCACCTGTATCTGCAATAAAACTTCCGGCGATAGCAATATTATAATGATTAGCCAACTGATGGATCATTTGCATTGTTTCTCCGGTGTTTCGTTCAGCCATTACTCTCACAAATTCCTTATCTTCCATAGAGGGGAATCCTGTAGAGAATGTCTCAGGAAAAATTACAATATCAGCGTCTCTATGTATTAAATTCATGAACCGCTTGACTTCTGCCAAGTTTTTAATTTTATCTCCCCATTCAATTTGAAGGGGTACTAATGCCACTTTAAGATCGGTTGTATTCACTTTTCAGATTTTAAATTTATTCGGATACTTCGCACAGTAATCATACGGAGCATAGTAATTTTTAACATACTCCAAATCCTTTTCTATGTCTCCTGTTGGATAATACTCATCTCGTATAAAGACTAATTTATTAGCATAGTCAATGACTCCAAATTGAACTGGGACATCAGCTCCACATGCAATATAAAGGAATCCTGTATGCCATCTATTAGTGGCACTTCTCGTACCTTCAGGAGTAACGGCGAGATTTACGTATTTCTTATTATGAAAAAGCTCTATGACCTGATTTGTCAGCGAACCTTTCTTATTCCCACGGAAAACAGGAATACCGCCTAAAGCCCGAAGCAAGTATTTCAAAGGGAAGAAAAACCAAAAATCCTTCATAAGGAAATTCGCCTCTCTTCCCAATGATTTATAAGCGAATAGACCTAAAATGAAATCCCAATTAGAAGTATGAGGCGCAACGCAGATCACACATTTATCCCTACGTGGAGCAGATATATCTAACTTCCATCCAACTATACGGAGACCATACTTCCAAAGATTCATAAGCTTCTAATTAATTTCTATTCTTGAATAGGTTGTCATATTTTTATTCTGCAACAGCATTCTTATACTGTTCTTTCACCTCTGCGGGAATTGCAGAATTAAATTATTGCCTCATCTATGCTATTGAAGAAATCCTCTTTGATTTTCACAAATAATTTCTTGTAGAATTTATTTTTCGCAACAGAATATTCCTTCAATCCGGCAAATGCCTTCACACCCTTGTCAAAGGTCACATCAGCATTACTCTTTGCAGCTCCGACTGCACCAAGCGTCAATTCAATCGACTTTGCAATTGAATCTTTATTTACACCGTCTACATTATAATAAGTAGACATCATTGCTTCACATGCAGAAGCTCCTACCGCCTCAACATATTTCTTGAATTCTCTCTTATTTGCCATAATGGTAATATTTATGATATGTCTTTAAATATATAACAGATTTACGTACTATTTTATTGAAAAAATCAATAAATTTAATCTCTTCGTTCCTTTCTGGAAGCATCAATCCTAAGTAAGATAAACAATAATATTGTAAATCCCCATAATGCAGACCCTCCATAACTGAAAAAGGGTAGCGGTATACCTATAACCGGACACAATCCTATTACCATACCGATATTAATACATAAATGAAATATCAAGAATGATACCATGCAATATGCATACACTCGTCCGAAAGCAGTGCGTTGTCTTTCTGCAATTACTATTAGTCGCAGAATAAATGCAAGGAAAACGATAAGCACAGTAGTAGCTCCGACAAAGCCTTCCTCTTCACCAATAGTACAGAAGATAAAATCAGTGTGCTGCTCCGGCACATATTTCAATTTTGTCTGTGTCCCATTTAAGAAACCTTTACCGATTACGCCTCCTGATCCAATAGCTATCTTAGACTGATTGACGTTGTATCCCGCACCTCTCAAATCCTCTTCTATTCCAAGCGAGACTTTAATACGAGTCTGTTGGTGTGCCTCAAGTACATTCCCAAAAACAAAATTTACAGAGAATAGAAACAATACTGACACAAGTGCAAACGATATTGTAATCAAAAATTTTTGTATCCTATGATGAAGCATTGCTAATGATGTATATGCTAATGCCAATCCTAATATCACACAAAAGAAAATTGTACCATTTACTGTTACTCCACATATAGAGAGTATTGTCACAATAACTCCAGAAAGGACAAAACCTATGATTACATTTCTGGCAATTACAAAATCTCGACAATAGAACACCAACATCAAAGTAAAAATAAGAATAATCAATAAAAATACTGAAAATTCACCAACCGGTATATTTAATATCAATGGTGCGGAGAATTTAACTGCCACAACAAAATATACTATAGCACATACCACCGAGAAAAGCACCAATCCACTCATGCCCTCACGGTATAATACAAATATCAATGAAAAATATACCAATGCACTGCCAGTCTCCTTCTGAAGTAAGATAAGACATATTGGCAGAAATATAATTATCAATGCTCTAAAATAATTACTTATCTTGGCATTCAATGAAAAATTATATGAATTAAACAATCGAGCTAATGCAAGAGCTGTAGCAAATTTTCCAAATTCAGCAGGTTGTAAACTGACTGGACCAAACACCAACCACGATCTTGACCCTTTGATATCGGGTGCCAAAAATATAGTAGCAATCAATATGATTATAACAATTCCATATATTGGATATGCATAAGCCTCAAATAACCTGGCATCAAGAAGCAAGATAACTCCCCCAATAACCACAGACAACCCAATCCATAAGAATTGTTTACCTGAGAATTCCGCAAAATCAAACATACTGGCATTATCAAAATCATAGCTTGCCGCATATATGCTTATTGCGCCTGCCGATACCAACAACAGATATAATAATATTGTTATCCAATCAAGTGATCGGAAAACGGAAACATTTGCTTCAGTGTTTCTTGACTCCACTGCTAATAATCGTATTTGAGTTCAACATTCGTTCTTCAATACCCTTTCTGGCTTCAGAAATTGTCCCCTTGAGATACTTCTCTATCATTAGGCTGCCGATTGGCACACCAAAGGTTGCTCCGAATCCTGCATTCTCGACATATACTGCAATTGCAATCTTTGGATTATGATACGGAGCAAATCCCATGAATGCGGAATGGTCTTTTCCATGTGGATTTTGCGCAGTACCAGTTTTACCACATACTTCAATATCCGGTAAAGCTGCCCCACGACATGTGCCTCCCAAGACTGCCATACGCATACCTTCTGCAATAGTCTCATAATATTCTTTCTTTACATGGGGTTCATGTTTTTCCTTATATTTTGAATCGATTACAGTATCAGCTATTGCCTTTACGACATGAGGAGTAAAATAGTGTCCTCGATTTGCTATTGTAGCACTCAGATTTGCTATCTGTAGGGGAGTTGCCAATACCTCTCCCTGCCCAATAGATACCGAGATAATTGAATTTGCGCTCCATTTAGGACCCCTGAATGATTTTGAATAAAATTTTGAATTTGGAATAAATCCTCTGCTTTCTGATGGCAGATCAACTCCTAATCTATATCCATAACCCATCTCCACCAAATAATTTTTCCAAATTTCAAATTGATCGAAGGGCTTAGTACCTCGTTTATCAATCATATTTTTGAATCCCCAACAGAAATAGGCATTACAAGATGTCTGTAATGCAGGTTTCAATGCTATTGGAGAGCCATGACCATGACAACCCACCCTTAATTTATTTATATATCCATGGTAACAAGGATATTGAGTCGCATTCGTCACCACCCCTTCTTGAAGGAATATCAACCCTTGTGTAGGTTTAAAAGTAGAACCGGGAGGATATGCACCCTGAATAGAACGATCGTATAATGGCTTATATGGATCTTTCACCAGAAGCGAATAGTTTTTGCCGCGTTCTTTCCCCACGAGAAGCGAAGGATCATAATTAGGTGATGTCACCAACGCCAAGATTTCTCCTGTGGCGGGTTCAATAGCTACTATAGCACCTATCTTATTTTGCATTAGCTTCTCCCCATACGCCTGCAATTCCATATCAATCGATAACGTGATGTTTCTTCCGGAGATAGGGGAGACATCATGTTTACCGTCCTCATATTTACCTTTAATTCTTCCATACGCATCCTTCACCAATATTTCCACGCCTTTTACTCCACGCAAATGTTTCTCATAGCTTTTTTCAATACCCAAATCCCCGGTATAGTCTCCCGAACGATAATATCTGTCAGATTCTACATCTGATGCTGATACCTCTCTGATATTTCCCAAAACATTTGCTGCTGCAGAATAATTGTATTGTCTTACAGTCCTGGTTTGAATAAAGAACCCAGGAAATAGATATAACTTTTCCTGTAATCTTCCATAATCTGACTGAGACAAATGAGATATCAATTTTTGTGGAGTATATGAAGAATAACCCGGATTTTTTTTAGGATTTTTCATATCCATCCATTTCTCCATCAACTGATCTTTGGTAAGATTTAACACATTGCATAATGTCAATGTGTCAAATTCACCTACATCTTTAGGTATTATCATAACATCATACGCCGGCTGATTAAATACCACAAGCCTATCCTCCCGATCATATACAAGTCCTCTTGCCGGATATATCACTCTTCTTAAGAAAGCGTTACTATCAGCATTCTCCTTATACTTATCTTCACTTACTTGAAGATTGAATAAGCGGAATATATATATCACCACAATGAGACAGATAAATCCCCGATTACATATCTGCGCTTTGCTAATCTATAGTCTTTCCTCACGATTTTCTTATTATTAAACTATCAATAGCCAGCAACATTAAAAATGTCAGCAAGCAACTTGACACTGATAAAAGCAGTATATCCTTAAAGTCCGCAAAATTAAAATATTCAATTGAAAAAATCATAACACAGTAGATTCCAACCATGGATACCAAATACTTGCAATATATTGCGACCCCAAAGAAGAAATTGACGGTGTAAGATATTTCGTTTTGTCATCTTTCGGTATATACGCATAATAAATAGGATCTTTGAAAGCTGCAAGCATTGTACATGCAAGGGAATTTAATCCTGGTGTATCTGAAAACACATCTACACAAAGACCCATAATAAAGGCAAGCGTAAATAATACTCCCTTACCAATATCAATTGGCAATCTAATAATAAAATATATGAAAATCAAAGGAACGGCGACATTAAAGATAGCAATGTGATTGCATATCATCACCTGCACCAGCAACAATACTATAAAAAGTATAGAAAATTTGATTATCTCCTTATTCATATTGATGCATCATAACTCATTTGTCTGGTTTAAAATCAAAATTCTGCAAGGAATCCAAGCTCGACTTATATTCGTCTTTAATTACCCTGACTATACTTAAAGCTCTGAAATCTGTTGTAAGACAAACCTTCAGGACAAAGAAATTGTCATCGCTGCTTTTAACGCGATTCATTACTATGCCAACAGGAATTTCACCGGGGAATGTCGTTGAAAAGCCACTGGTAACAATAGTGTCTCCAACTTGAAAACGAGCATGTCTTGGCATTTCTTCTACATACGCAATCTGTGGATCCCTACCTTTCCATGAAAGGGAACCAATAAATTGTGTCCCTTTTAATCTGACAGAAAAATGCTGAGTTTCATTAAGGAGTGATATCACTCTTGCTGTATGCTCTCCCGTTACGTTTACAATACCTACGATTCCATTCTGATCTACCACACCCATTCCACGCTTAATTCCATCAGCTGCACCTTTATCTATTGAAAAATAATTTCTCGGATGTCGAACACTATTGTTGACAACAGTAGCAGAAATATAATCAAACCTATCAGGATATGCCTCATATTTTACAGTATCAGAAAGTTTCGTTTTACATTCAGCAATTTGATGTCGTAAATTTAAAACTTCATTTTCCAACATTGCATTGCTTGCCTGCAAACTTTCATTGATACTCCTAAGATGAAAGTACCCTGTGATCTCAGAGACTGTACTATTCACGAAACTTGAAACCACATTAGCTGAACTTAGGTATACAGAATGATGATATGAATTATGGCTGAAAAGAAGCACAAGACTCAATACCACATAGAACGCAAACAAGAACCATGTGCCATATCTTATAATGAAATTTAATAGATTTCTCACATTTACTAAACGCAAAAGCCACCCCCTTTATAAGGGGGCAGCAATGAGATTAAAATATAAAGTATTGATTAATTGCCGATACTTATGTATCATCTTATAAGGAACGAGAAGCGATTGATATTTTTCAAAGCTACGCCAGTGCCTTTTGCCACAGCATGTAAAGGATCTTCCGCAATTTTAAACTCTATCCTAATTTTATCAGTAAGTCGTTTTGCAAGACCTTTGAGAAGCGCTCCGCCACCAGCAAGATAAATGCCATTTTTTACTATATCTGCATACAATTCGGGGGGAGTCTCTTCAAGTGCAGCTAATATTGCAGTCTCCATTCTTGATATCGATTTATCAATACAATGAGAGATCTCTTCATACGTAACAGGCACCTCCATTGGAAGTGCAGACATTCTATTCGGACCTCTTACAATATATGGTTCTGGGGGATTATCAAGCACAGGTAACGCTGAGCCTACGTTTATCTTTATCTGTTCAGCCATAGTTGCACCGACCTTAAGATTGTGAACTCTACCCATGTGCTCCTGAATATCTGTTGTCAAATCATTGCCAGCCAAGCGGATACTCTTATTGCTGACAATACCCCCCAACGAAATCACTGCGATTTCAGTACTTCCGCCACCTATATCTACAATCATATTTCCCTCTGGAGCCTCCACATCAAGACCAATGCCTAAGGCTGCTGCCATCGGTTCATAGATCATATATACATCTCTACCACCAGCATGCTCAGATGAATCTCTAACCGCACGAATCTCAACTTCTGTAGAGCCTGATGGAATACACACCACCATTCTAAGAGAAGGAGAGAACCAACGCCGTTTTGAGCTTACCATCTTGACCATTCCTCTGATCATTTGCTCAGCCGCATTGAAATCTGCTATCACGCCATCACGGAGAGGACGTATTGTACGTATACCCGGAGGCTCTTTACCTTCCATAAGGTGAGCTGGAGTACCTACCGCAAGAAGCTTATCCGTTTTATTTTCAATTGCGACAACAGACGGTTCATCTACAACAATCTTGTCATTATGAATTATTATGGAGTTGGCTGTTCCCAAATCCATTGCGATTTCTTGTGTGAATGAAAAGAGTCCCATAATTTCTATTTTATCTGTTTAGGGAGAAGCCACATCTACGTGGCTAAGAATCGTTCTAAAAACTTATGCAAAGTTAATCAAAATTTATAAGCTATTGAAATATTATGCTACATTTCGGTTATAAAATATGTAAAAAAGGCATGTTTATTTGAAACATGCCTTTTTTTATTCAATATTACTCCGACTGGAGTAATAATATTTCATATTAATTTGGGAAATATGTCTCAAGGGCATAATTAATACTCTCAAGCACATTTTGGATATCTGAATCATCCGGCTGCATTGATTCTGCTCTTTGTGCAATCTTTTTTGATGATTCAAAATAGTTTTCCTTAATATCTTTACGTGCGGCAGTAGTTTCAGGAGAAGATCCTTCAAGTTCATTCCATTTCATTGTGCCTATACGGAAAATCTTCTTGCTTGCATTTTTAAGAGTTTCGAAATCCACATCCGGAAGGGATGCTGCTTTACGATAATCGGCTTCTGACTCTGCATCCTTCTCCGCACGATCATAGACATAACCTCTCAGACCATAAAGATTTGCATTGTCAGGATTTTCTGCTATAACCGCGTTCAACTGCTCTAGAGCTTTATCTATATTTCCATCCGTCACAATTGAATTAATCATATTATTGATGAAAATTGGCTGAGCAAGACCATATTTCTTATGACCAGCTTCAGCAACATTCAAGATATTAGCCTGAGCTTCTTTCATTTTTGACTCATCCTTCTGAGCAATGGATTGCCAACATGCTATTTCGTAGATGTAGCATTCCGGTTGGTCATAACCGGCAAGGCGAGCCTTCTTGAATGCATTTGCACTTTCTTCAACAGCATTGCCTGAATATGCAGAAAGACCGGCATTGAAATAAGCTGTCGCAATCTGAGAAGGATCAATCAATGCTGCCATCTTTCCCAGCATCCCTGATTCCGGAAGATCTCCATACACCATAAACGCTTCATATGCCTGCGGATAATAATTCTTATTATTAAAGTAATCCGCACCTGCTGAGAAGAAATCATTGGCATGTCCACCAATTTTACCCAATATGTCTTTGGAGAACTTAGGTTTTACCTGACCCTTCTCATTTGGAACACTGTCAAGAGGGAGAGCCTTCATAAAGTATTTGTACCCTTGGATCAACTCATCAGCCATAACAGTGCCCTTTGCAGAAGCATCATCAGGATTTATCATTTTTGCTTTTGTGGCATTGTCAAATGCATCGAACTCAATCTTTCCTGCAATATAGTAAGTGCGGGCATCATTTTGAGTTTCCGGGTTCTCCATAGCCTGTTTTATCAGATTACGAGCCTGATTCAGTTGATCGGTCTTGCCACTCAATTTGGCTGCTTGATCAACATTCGCCTTTTGTGCACTCACAGATCCAATAGCTGCAAGACAGAGTGCAAGTGAAAGAAATCTATTCATACGGTTTATTTAGGTTTAAAAATGAGACTTGTTTATTCCGAAATATCATCATCGAATTGGAAGAGAGAATCTGATATTTTATTCTCTACATCATTAGAAGATGTCTTCTCCGAGACGACATTACTATTAGTTTCAACAATATTATCAGCATTTTGTTCGGATTCTGCAGGAAGTTCCTCTATCGGATCTGAATCCACTTTACATACTGATGCAATCTGATCTCCACGTTTGGTCAAATCTATAAGTTTGACACCTTGTGTTGCACGCCCCATCACTCTTATCCCGGCAACGGGCAACCTTAATGTTATTCCACTTTGATTTATTATCATCAAATCATTGGAATCATTTACATTTTTTATAGCAACAAGTTCTCCCGTCTTTTCCGTAATATTCAGAGTCTTCACTCCCTTGCCACCTCTATTGGTAACTCTATAATCTTCAAGCGGAGAACGTTTACCATAGCCATTCTGCGAAACGACCATTACCGTTTCATCCGGAGATCCTGTCATTGCAATCATACCGATCACCTCATCATCTCCGTCTCCCAAGGTCATACCTCTGACTCCGGTAGACATTCTACCCATTTCCCTAACCTTACTCTCGGAGAATCTTATTGCCCGACCCTCTCTATTCGCAAGGATTATCTCGGAATTACCATCTGTCAGTCTGACCTGTATAAGCTGGTCGTCCTCTCTAATTATAATAGCATTCACCCCATTTGCGCGTGGGCGGGAATAAGCCTCAAGCGATGTCTTCTTAATAATTCCTTTCTTCGTACAGAAAATTAAATTATGGGTGTTTATGTATTCGGGATCCTTCAGATGCTTGACTCTGATAAACGCATTGACACAATCATCTGCCTCAATATTGAGCAAATTCTGAATTGCTCTACCTTTTGAATTTTTAGCGCATTCAGGAATTTCGTATACCTTCAACCAATAACACTTCCCTTTCTGTGTAAAGAAAAGCATGTAATTATGGTTAGATGCAGGATAAATATGCTCAATGAAATCTGAATCCCTGGTATCACTGCCTTTGGCCCCTACACCTCCACGATTCTGTGCTCTAAATTCAGATAGGGGAGTACGTTTTATATATCCAAGATGAGAAATAGTTATTATCATTTCATCATCCGGATAGAAATCTTCTGCATTGAGATCTCCGGAGAAAATATTTATTTTAGTTCTTCGCTCATCACCATATTTATCACGGATCTCAATGAGTTCGTCTTTCATGACATTCCTACAAACCTCATCATTATTCAGAATATCATTTAGATGGGCAATTAATTTCATCAAATCATCGTATTCTCCACGGAGTTTATCCATTTCCAATCCGGTAAGTTGACGAAGACGCATCTCAACGATAGCACGTGTTTGAATATCATCAATACCAAAACGTTCTGAAAGTCTTACGCGGGCCTCATCCGTAGTTCGAGACGAGCGAATTATCGCAATCACATCATCAATGTTGTCACAAGCGATCATAAGACCTTTTAAGATATGAGCTCTCTCTTCCGCTTTCCTAAGCTCATAACGAGTTCGTCGAATAACCACTTCATGTCGATGATCAACAAAAGCCTGCAACAATTCTTTGAGATTCAACGTCTTCGGACGGCCATTTACAAGAGCAACATTATTTACACTAAACGATGTCTGTAATTGCGTCATCTTATATAGCTTATTCAGTATTACCTTAGCATTTGCGTCGCGTTTTATGTCGATTGCAATATGCATCTGACCTCTCGCGCTTGTATCGGTAATATCAGATATGCCATCTATTTTCTTCTCTTCTACAAGATCTGCGATACTTTTTACCAAGTCATTTTTTACAACTCCGTATGGTATCTCAGAAATTATTATCTGATCATGATTGCCATCACTTTCTATTTCAGCTTTCGCGCGTATCAATATACGACCTCTGCCAGTCTCAAATGCATCTCGCACACCTTGGATGCCAAAAATCTCACCTCCAGTCGGGAAATCTGGAGCCTTGATATATTCCATGAGCCCATCAATATCCAATTCTGGGTTATCAATAAGTGCTACAGCTGCATTTAAAGACTCTGTAAGATTGTGAGGCGGCATATTCGTTGCCATACCGACAGCAATTCCCGATGCTCCATTTACAAGAAGATTCGGTATCTTCGTAGGAAGAACCGAAGGTTCAGAAAGTGTATTGTCAAAATTCGGAACAAAATCAACAGTCTCCTTATCGATATCCTGAAGCATCTCTTCTCCCATACGGGCAAGTTTTACCTCAGTGTATCGCATAGCTGCTGGAGAATCTCCATCAATTGACCCGAAATTACCCTGACCAAAGACCAAAGGATAACGAAGAGACCATTCCTGCGCCATTCTCACCATAGTGAAATAAATAGAAGAATCGCCATGGGGATGATATTTACCCATAACCTCTCCAACTATACGCGCTGATTTTTTAGTATCTCCTGAAAAGAAATTGCCTAATTCATTCATGCCGAAAAGCACCCTGCGGTGCACCGGCTTAAAACCGTCTCTTACATCGGGCAGGGCTCGCGACACTATTACCGACATTGAGTAGTCGATATAGGCGCTTTTCATTTCCGATTCAATATTTATCGGAATAATTTTGTCGTCTCCTTGCATGTTTTTACGTGATTCGTCTAATTAATCTGACCTCTAAAATAAGGAAGCCAAATGATGGATGTGGACATCCATTACAAGTAGCAAAGTTACAAAAATATATTCAATCAAACAAGTTTAAAATCGGGTTAACTGAAATTCTTTTGAGAGATATTTGTAAAGATTAACCTTGAAATGCTTATTTTTCCATTTTTAATAAAAATTGGCACGATGTTTGCAACAAATCAATTATATTTTGTTATATAAATATAGTCTTATTAAAAATAAAACAGAAAATACATTCATTATATATTTGTGATGAAAAACGATTTTTCGAAACAATTTCGCCCAATTCTTGAGCTTGCTTATGCGGAAGCAAAAAACTTTAATTCCGCAGCCATACAAAGTGAACACTTTGTGCTGGGTTCTCTCCGCAACCAAGACGGGTATGCTTTTAAAATTTTAAAGCAGCTTCAAGTCCCTGTGGAAGAAATGACTCGCGAACTTGAAGAATACCTTGCCGGTATTGAACCTCCAGCAGAAACCACCACATTGTTTGAACAGCAATTTAAGATTTCATTATCAGCCATCAGGCACCTTCAACTTGCTACTTCAGAAGCACGTAAAATGAATGCCCATGCCATTTCCGGAGAGCATATACTTCTTGCTCTAATACATGACCAGCGAGCTATGGATAGTGAATTTTTACGACAGTTAAAAGATAAATATCTCGATTTTGACATTACAATCCAGAATTTATCTGAAGCTCTGTCTCCAAATGCAGGTAAGAATTTTGATGAGAATGACAATGATGACGACGACGAGAATGAATTTTCTCCTTTTAAAGATAATCGTCGTTCATCCGAGGATTCAACGTCTAAGATAAATCGAAAAAATATTGGAGGGAAACCAGGTAATGACACCCCGGCTCTCGATAAATTTGGATATGATCTTACAAAAGCTGCATCAGAGGGTCGTCTTGACCCCGTAGTTGGAAGAGAAAACGAGATTGAACGTCTGGCTCAGATATTGTCAAGAAGAAAGAAAAATAATCCGGTACTAATCGGTGAGCCCGGTGTGGGGAAATCCGCAATTGTTGAAGGTTTGGCATTAAGAATAGTTCAACGTAAGGTCTCCCGGATATTATTTGGGAAAAGAGTTATCGGTCTTGACATGGCAAGCATCGTGGCAGGCACCAAATATCGTGGTCAATTTGAAGAGCGAATTAAAGCAATTCTCGATGAATTGTCAAAAAATCCAGATATAATTCTTTTTATTGATGAGATTCACACGATTGTCGGAGCTGGCGGTGCGCCTGGATCAATGGATGCTGCCAATATGCTTAAACCGGCACTTGCAAGAGGGGAAATACAATGTATTGGAGCAACCACATTAGATGAATATCGTAAAAACATCGAAAAAGATGGAGCTCTTGAAAGGCGGTTTCAAAAGGTAATTGTCGAACCTACGACTCCTGACGAGACTCTTGAGATTTTAAAGAGGGTAAGAGACAAATACGAATCGCATCATAACGTAAATTACACAGATGAAGCACTACAAGCTTGTGTCGACCTCACCCAAAGATATGTCAGTGACCGCAACTTCCCTGACAAGGCTCTCGATGCTCTTGACGAAGCGGGTTCTCGAGTACATATTACTAACATAATTGTCCCGGATGAGATAGAACGGCTTGAGAAAGAAATTGACCAGGTCACCCAAGAGAAACTTGCAGCTGCCCATTCCCAGAATTTTGAGCTTGCCGCATCTTTAAGAAACAAAGAGACTCAAAAGAAGGCTGAACTCGAACAAGCAAAGAAAGAATGGGAAGCCCGCATAGATTCCGATCGGCAAACAGTTGATGAAGACAAGGTTGCCGAAGTGGTGGCAATGATGACCGGAGTCCCCACCCAACGTATTGCCCAGACAGAAGGCATACGACTTCTAAATATGGGGATGTCTCTTGAGGGGGCTGTCATTGGTCAAGATGAAGCTATCAAGAAAGTGGTCAAGGCAATCCAACGTAATAGAATTGGGTTGAAAGATCCAAACAAACCTATAGGCACATTCATGTTTCTCGGTCCTACCGGTGTGGGAAAGACTCTCCTTGCCAAGAAGATAGCCGAGTATCTTTTTGATTCAAAAGATGCCCTTATCAGAATGGATATGAGTGAATATATGGAGAAATTCACAGTGTCTCGTCTTGTCGGAGCGCCTCCGGGATATGTGGGGTATGAGGAGGGTGGACAGTTGACAGAGAAAGTCCGCCGTCATCCTTATTCAGTAGTGCTTCTGGATGAAATAGAAAAAGCGCATCCTGATGTATTCAACCTGCTATTACAAGTCATGGACGAGGGTAGATTAACTGATTCCCTTGGAAGAAGAATTGACTTTAAGAATACAATTCTAATCATGACAAGTAATGTGGGATCCAGGCAGCTTAAAGATTTTGGAGGTGGGGTTGGCTTTAATGCCGGAACAATTTCAAAGGATCAGGCACAAGGTGTCATTTCAAAAGCTCTGAATAGGGCATTCTCTCCGGAATTCCTCAACAGAGTGGACGATATCATAATGTTTGACCAATTGGATAAGGATGCTATCTTCAAGATCATCGATATCGAGTTGAAAGAATTTTATGATCGTATTGAAAAACTTGGGTTCCATCTTGATTTATCAGATGAAGCAAAGGAATTCATTGCATCAAAAGGTTATGATAAGAACTTTGGAGCACGTCCACTTAAACGCGCAATCCAGAAATATCTTGAGGATGAGCTTGCTGAATTGATGCTGAAATTAAATGCAGAAGGTCATATTGGAGGAACAATAAAGGTGACTTATTCCAATGGAGATGATAAGCCATTATTGGAATATCAACCATTATGCGATACCAATGAGCTAAAAAATACCCAGGATACCGACAATATATAATTATATCGGTAAGTCAGCCAAATAAATAGGGCATCTGAAATTTCAGATGCCCTATTTATTTGGCTGACTTCATTTATATGTCTTATGCAAACAAAATAGCTATTCGATATACAACAAACGACAATATCCAGGCTATCATAGTATTATAAAGTATTACGAATACTCCATATTTCCAAGAACCCGTTTCCTTGACTATCGCCGTCACTGTTGCAATACAAGGAAAATACAATAAAACAAATACCATAAATGCAAGAGCGGAGGCTGCATTGAAAGGGGCATGTCCTGTGATCTCTGATGTTTTTGTCAGTCTATCAGCTAATAATTCAGTATCATCATCCCCAACGTATAACACTCCGAGCGTAGAAACCACGACCTCTTTTGCCGCACATCCTGCCAATAGGGAACAACAAGTTTTCCATCCAAAATCCATTGGCTGCATCACAGGTTCAACGAATTTTCCAATATGTCCGAGTATTGAGTTGCTTTGTTGATATTCATTCACAACTAACTCTCTCAATTCGTCAGAATCATGATTTGCAACTGTTTCTGGTGGCATTTCAGAAATTGCTTCCGATATGTATTGCTGAGGAATATCTTCAAGATTAAAATGAGGGAAATAGGAGAGAGCCCAAATAAATATAGACGCAATCAGGATAATTCCTCCCATTTTCTGTAAATATTGCTTAGCCTTTGACCACATATTTCTGACAGTAGCCTTGGCTGTAGGTATCCGATATGGTGGAAGTTCCATTACAAATGGAGTTTCATCTCTCTTGAACCAGAACTTTCTTAATATCTTAGCTGTCACAACCGCAACCACAACTCCTAATATGTATAATCCGGTAAATATCCATGCACCATATTTCGGGAAGAAAGCCCCTGATAAAAGAACATAAATAGGAATTCTTGCCGAACAACTTACAAAAGGATTTATTAAAATTGTAATTAATCGGCTTGATTGACTTTCAATTATTCTGGTTGACATAATGGCCGGCACATTACATCCAAATCCCATGACTAACGGTATGAAGGATTTTCCATGTAACCCCATTTTATGCATCAGTTTATCCATTATGAAAGCTACACGTGCCATATAACCGGAATCTTCCATAAATGAAATAAAAGCATATAGAATCAATATATTCGGTAAGAATACTATCACACCTCCTACACCACCTATAATGCCATCCAAAATCAAATCTTTCAGTGGGCCGTCTGCCATAGATTCACCAAGTTTTCCAGATAACCAACCTACAAACATCTCAATCCATTCCATAGGATAAGATCCTATTTGAAATGTAGCCCAAAACATTAGCCACATTATCAAGAGGAATATGGGGAATCCAAAAAGTTTATTTGTGACAAATGTGTCAATTATCTTCGTTGAATTTTCAGTTTCAGTCTTGCCGTTTTGCAGTGTTTCCGCAAGAGCTCCTTGAATAAATCCATATTTCTCAGCAGCAATTATCGCATTGGCATCATCCCCAAGTTCCCGCTCTATTTTTTCATTTGCCCGATTCCTGATTCTTTCCCATTCATGATAATTTGGATAATCTTTTAGAATCCTCTCCACTTCGGGATCTTTCTCCAACATTTTAATGGCAAGATAACGAGGCGAAAACTTTGGGGAAAGGGTACTGTCAATCTTGAAACTATCAACAAGCTGGCGGACTCCATCTTCAATTTCCGTTCGCAATTTAATATGAATATGACGAGTATCAGGATTACGTAATTCATACACTTCTATAATCGTATCCAACAAATTATCAATACCCCAACCGGTATATGCTTTTGTCGGGACTATAGGTACTCCCAACATTTTCCCTAATTGTTTATACTCAAGAGTTGATTTATTTTTTTCCAACTCATCATACATATTAAGAGCAATCACCATGCTTCTATTCATGTCGATGAGTTCGGATGTCAAATAAAGGTTCCTTTCAAGATTAGATGCCACAACCACATTTACGATAACATCGGGTGTTTCCTCACGAAGATACCTCATCACATACAACTCCTCCGGAGAATATGCAGAAAGAGAATATGTGCCGGGAAGATCAACGATATTGAACTGATACCCTTTATATTTCATTGTTCCGGATTTTGCTCCTACAGTGACACCTGCATAATTACCTACATGCTCATGAGCTCCTGAGACAATATTAAACAACGATGTCTTTCCACAATTGGGATTGCCTACCAATGCAATGTTGATTATCTTATCATGAGGGACCGAATGATTATTCTCCTCTCCATTCTCCACATCAATATGAAGTTCATGCTCAAGGTGCCTTTCCCATTCATCATACGATATGATTTCTATAAGATGTGCCTCACTTTTTCTTAAGGACACTTCATAATCCATAAGTCTGAACTTAATTGGGTCTTGTAAAGGTGCATTAAGTATCATTGTGACTTCTCTACCCTTTACAAAGCCCATTTCCATAACTCGCTTTCTAAAAGCGCCATGTCCTAATATCTTTGTAATAACGCCCGTCTCTCCGAGGTTAAGATCAGATAATCTCATATAAAATATTCTTAGATAATTTATATGCAAAGTTAACTTTTTTTAATATAGTATCATGCAAATTGGCATACCAATAATAAAAAATACCTATTGTTAGGTATAAAAAAGACCTTCCAGAATGAGTCTGAAAGGTCTCCCTAAACTTAATAATTATAAATTATCATTTAAGATATTTATCAAGGAATTTGAAAAATACTCTTTGCCATAATACTGCATTTTGTGGTTGCAGCACCCAATGATTTTCATTGGGGAATACAAGCATCTCTGCCTCTAAACCATGCATCTTTGCAGCATTGAATGCCATCATTCCTTGCGATGCAAGAATCCGGTAATCCAATTCTCCCACAGTTACAAGTATCGGAGCTGACCAATTGTTGACATATTTATGAGGAGAATTTGCATACGTGCGCTGGGCGATGGCATTCTCTTTATCCCAGAAAGGACCACCCAAATCAAAATCTGCAAAAAACATCTCCTCTGTTTCCAAATACTGAGCTTCAAGATTAAAGATACCGGCATGCGCAATAAATGCAGCAAATCTACCTTCATGATGACCGGCAAGCCAGTACACAGAGAAACCTCCATAGCTTGCACCTACAGCAGCCATTTTCTTTTCATCGACATAGCTCTCCTTAGCCATATAATCTGCTGCGGAAAGATAATCCTTCATATTCTGGCCACCGTAATCTCCTGAAATCTGTCGATTCCATTCTGTGCCGAAGCCAGGCAGACCTCTACGATTCGGAAGTATTACAATATATCCATTAGATGCCATTATCATCATATTCCAACGATAACTCCAGAATTGACTTACTGCAGATTGCGGACCTCCCTGACAATATAGTATTGCCGGATATTTCTTTGCCGGATCAAAGTCTGGAGGAAGCACTACCCATGTGAGCATTTCCTTTCCATCGCTGGTCGGAACCATGACCTTCTTTACTTCTCCTAATTTAAGTTGAGAGAGCAATTCGCTATTTATTTCTGTCAGCTGTTTAACGCCTGAATCAGATACAAGGCAAATCTCATTGGGATATCTCATGGAATGCCGTAATGCGATTACTGCGTTATCTGCAACTGGAACAACATCTGCAAAATCACAGACATCCATAGCGACGGTGTCAATTTTACAGGTCTTTACATCAATTGAAAAAACAGGTGAAACTCCTTGGAAATATCCATTAAACCATATTTTGCTTCCATTCTTTGCCCACTGGAAGTTTTCCGGCCAATAATCCCAATTTTCTGTCAGGTCTGTCTTTGTCCCTGAAGACATATCCATCAACATTAATCGCTTCTTGTCACTCTCATATTTAGGAGTTTGCATTGAAAGCCAAGCTAAAGTCTTTCCATCAGGTGAAAATTGAGGATTTGTATCATACCCCATATTGCCTTCCGTAAGATTCTTAGTGGTTTTTCCCTCTATATCGTAAAGATAAAGATCGCTGTTGGTAGAAAACGCATAATCTTGCCCCTTCAATTTTCTTGACACATAAACTAAGCTCTTGCTATCAGGCGACCATGCAAAGGCATCGGCTCCTCCAAATGGACGCATCGGACATTCATAGGGCTCGCCAGCCATGATATCCACAGATTCAGAAATCCCTTTCTCAGAGAAATCTGCGATAAATGGATGGGGAATATTATCAACCCATTCATCCCAATGTTTATACATTAAATCATTGACAACCCTACCGGATGTCTTATCAAGACCCTTAAATAAATCTTCATCCTTATTATAGGCTGCAATTGTTGAACTAAAAATAATTTTAGTCTCATCAGGCGAAATTTCAAAACTTTCTATTCCATTCTGAACATCAGAAAGACATTTCACACCAGATCCGTCAGCATTCATAATATGCAATTGGACCTTGCCTGTCTTATCATCTTTCCGTAGATATGCGATCTTATTCCCATTATCAATCCAGCGTATATTCGATTCAGAGGAAGAAGTCTCTGTCAAACGTTTCATGTTGCTTCCATCTGCATCCATCGAGTATATCTCGGAATTAGACTTATTCTCTTCAATACTCTCGTAAGCAAGCAGGAAAATAATCTTAGAGCCATCAGGAGATGGAAGTGGAGACGAGATCCTACCAAAAGCCTCAAGCACTTCTGCAGTCACCTTGCCATCTATGACTTGAATCTCAGGTTTGCCAATAACTTTATCAGATGATTGACCAGTGTCTTGGCAACCACCTAATACCAGTGGCAATAGCATACCACCCATTGTTGCGGTTAGTTTATTCATATACTAAATTTTAAATTGTACACATGCATTAATCTTGATTCCGCCAAACTGCTTATTAATAAAATTGCCCAAACTTATCCCAAAAGACTAATTTAGACTACTTTAATCATAATCTGATAAACAATTCTTTTGAAAAAAAATAAAAAATACATGCTTAATTTGATTAATAATTGCAAATATATGAAAAATTATTCAAATATCTGCATTATTTATTCTTACGAAAAGTTTTTTTGCCGGATTTATTTGAATATGCAGATTGATTTCTTCTCTCATGAAAATTTTGAGGGAACAATCTTTTTACCAAATCCGGACGATTCATGCGATATAATTCAGAAACCAACTGTTGTCTATTTTCCGGCTTATACCAAAAAAAGAATTGACACTGGGCATTTTTTTCCTCCTTAGACTTTGCAGTAAAAATCCTTTCTCCTGTATATGGATGATATCCTGAATAATATATCTCTGTAGCTACGGTCATGGGAGTCGGAGTAAAATCCTGCACTTGTTCCAATTGAAAATCAAGATCTTTTGTAATAGCCGCCAATTCCGCCATATCTTCTTCAGTGCAATTTGGATGAGATGATATAAAATAGGGAATCAACTGCTGTCTCAGTCCATATTTTTTATTTACCTCCTCAAATATTTTTTTAAAATTTATAAACAATGAGAATGACGGTTTTCTCATGCAGTGCAATACATTGTCAGACGTGTGCTCCGGTGCAACTTTAAGTCGACCTGAGACATGATTTGCAATCAGCTCTTCGATATAATTACGATTTATTTGATTTATTTTGCCATTCTTTTTATTATGAGCCATTGCAAGGTCATATCGGACTCCACTACCGATAAATGATTTTTTAATACCAGGCAAGGAATCCACACTTCGATATATGTCAAGAATAGAAGTGTGATCATTGTTAAGATTCGGACAAGGCTTGGGATGTAGGCAAGAGGGGCGCGCACATTTTTCACAAATATCAGTGTCATATCCTCTCATTCCATACATATTGGCGGATGGTCCTCCCAAATCTGATATATATCCTTTGAAATCAGACATGGCACAAACAGCCTTCACCTCATTTAATATAGATTGCTTTGAACGTGAGGCAATAAATTTACCTTGATGCGCGGATATCGTACAAAATGCACATCCTCCAAAACACCCTCGATGCATATTAATAGAATGACGTATCATCTCATAGGCTGGAATACGTTTACCTTTATATCTCGGATGTGGCACCCTTGTATAAGGAAGATCAAACGAAGCATCTATTTCATGCTGTTGCATTGGAGGATACATTGGATTTATCTTTATCATCTTTCCACGAGTAGATTGCCATATCGTTCGCCCATGAAATTTATTAGATTCCACCTCTACATATCTAAAATTTTCTGACTGCCATTTTTTGTTTTTCAGACACTCCTCATAACTATGCAGAATAATGTCATCATCATCGGGTTTGCTTTCTGAGAAAACGACCGTCTGTGGTAAATCCTGGATCTGGGAAATATCATCACCATTATCCAAACGACGAGCTAATTCCACAATTGTCCGTTCCCCCATACCATAAGATATCATATCTGCCCCACAATCCGAAAGAATTGAAGGAAGAAGTTTATCCTGCCAATAATCATAATGTGCCACACGACGCAACGAGGCCTCTATACCACCAACAATTACAGGCATATCCGGATAAATACTCTTAATAATTTTTGTATATACTATCGTCGGATAATCAGGACGCATTCCATGACGACCGCCTGCCGTATAAGCATCATCCTGTCGTAAACGTCGATTAGCCGTATAATGATTCACCATAGAATCCATTGCTCCTGCCGAAACGCCAAAAAACAAACGAGGTTTCCCAAGTTTCCTAAAATCCCTTAAATCATCACGCCAATTAGGCTGGGGGACAATCGCAACCCTATAACCGGCAGCCTGTAGTACTCTCCCTATTACAGCAGCACCGAAAGATGGATGATCCACATACGCATCTCCAGAAAAAATGATTATATCGGCATAATCCCAACCTAACCGTTCCATTTCTTCCTTAGATGTAGGTAGAAACAGTTTCCGATCAAGTAATGGAAATGTCATATCTGATTCAATCGCTTCCCTGAAATTATTATTTACTTTCATCACTATTTAATTTAGAATCCAACAATGCCTGTGTTGTCAACATTTCATCTCTGAATTTAGCAGCTTCAATAAAATCCGTGCGTTTAGCGGCTGCTATCATTTCCTGCCGCAGATGATTCACCCGACGCTCCAATTCATCAGTCGACATATAATCTGTAACCGGATCGGATGCAACGGGTAATATATGCTCTTCTTCAATATATGGACGAGCCTCATGTCGCATCAAAATATCCTTATTCCCTGCTTTAGATTGTCTGATTGATTGATTTGATTTGTGAGTATTCTGTGACGATTCATTTTTATAAAGGTCAATCAAATCGCGAGCTGAAGATGTCTTAACTATCTGTGTCGGCACTATACCATGTTCTTCGTTATAAGCAATCTGTTTTGCTCTACGTCTTTCAGTCTCATCAATTGTACGCCGCATACTGTCTGTCACCTTGTCCGCATACATAATGACTTTGCCATGAATATTTCGAGCAGCCCTACCGGCAGTCTGGGTAAGTGAACGATGATTTCTAAGGAATCCCTCTTTGTCAGCATCTAATATCGCGACCAGACTAACCTGTGGAAGATCAAGACCTTCCCTCAACAAATTAACTCCCACCAATACATCATAGGCACCCTCTCTTAAATCTTCCAATATCCTTATCCTTTCCAAAGTGTCGACATCGCTATGTATATAAGCACTTCTGACTCCCCATTTACGAAGATGCTCATCAAGTTCTTCAGCCATTCGTTTAGTCAAGGTTGTCACCAACGTCCGCTCCTCATTCTCTATTCTCAACTGAATCTCCTCCATAAGATCATCAATTTGATTCATTGTTGAACGTATCTCAATTTCAGGGTCAAGAAGCCCTGTAGGACGTATAACTTGTTCTGTAAACACACCCTCTGTCATCATTAATTCATAATCTCCGGGAGTTGCGCTGACATAAATAGTCTGTGGGGTAAGACTATTAAATTCATCAAATTTCAACGGACGATTATCAATTGCAGCAGGAAGTCTGAATCCATACTCCACCAGATTCATTTTTCTTGACAAATCTCCCCCATACATTCCTCTTATTTGGGGAATAGTCACATGACTCTCATCTATAATAGTTAGGAAATCCTTAGGGAAATAGTCAAGTAGACAGAATGGACGCATTCCCGGTTCTCTTCCATCAAAATAACGTGAATAATTTTCTATTCCGGAACAATGACCTAATTCCTTCATCATTTCAAGATCATAAGTCACACGTTCTCTCAAACGATCTGCTTCAATCTCCTTCCCTTCCTTATAAAAAAAGTCGCATTGATCACCCAGATCTACAGATATCCTATCAATTGCGGAATCCATACGCTCTTTTGTTGTCACAAATATATTTGCAGGATATAAATTAAATCCATCAACATTAGAATATGCAATTCCGGTGGAAGGGTCGATTGTCTGAATCTTTTCAATCTCATCACCCCAAAAAATCACCCTTAGCTGAATCTCCTCAAACGAGAGCATTACGTCTACCGTGTCGCCCTTAACCCTAAATTGTCCGGGGGTTAATTCCAATTCCGTTCTGTAATAAAGAGAATCAACTAATTTTCTAAGGAATATATTTCTGGAAATCCTTTGACCTACCTTTATATTAATGACGTTTTGAGAAAAATCATCTGGATTCCCCATGCCATATATGCAACTGACACTTGAAACAACAATTATATCTCTACGTCCCGAGAGTAACGATGCGACAGTAGATAACCGCAACCTTTCAATCTGATCATTTATCATCAAATCTTTTTCAATATACTTGTCAGAAGACGGTATGTAAGCCTCTGGCTGATAATAATCATAATAACTGACAAAATATTGGACAGAATTTTCTGGAAAGAAAGATTTGAATTCAGAATAAAGCTGGGCTGCCAAGGTCTTGTTATGAGAAAGAATCAGGGTAGGGCGCTTCACTTGCTGAATCACATTAGCCATTGTGAATGTCTTTCCCGAGCCTGTCACACCCAATAGAGTCTGATGAGTCAAGCCATCCTCTATACCTTTTGACAATTCTTTGATAGCCGTTGGTTGATCTCCTGTCGGCTTATATTGAGAGGTTAATTTAAATTCCATAGACACATGTAATCCTTAAAACGATCTTGATAATGAAAATTTATAAGAAATCGACCCATTTCAATCATTTAAATATAGCTAATCAAAACAGGCGAAATGTAACCTCACACTTAGCTTATGCGACATTACCTTAGAAGTTGTCTAAATTTATTCCAAAAGGTTAAAGTTCCGTACTTTTTATTAAATTCATCTGTCTTTTCAATTATAATGGAACCACATCACGCTTTCAAAGACTTCAAAATTACCTAAAAGCTCGGAAATTTTCCCATCTTTGAAATAAGTTTAGACAACTTCATACACAAAATTAATAAAAATCAAGAATAAAATGATATATTTATATAAATTTAGACTTTCAAAGTTGGTAATCCAATAAAAAAATCTTAATTTTGCAGTCAGAACCAAATCAATTCCGAGCAATCGGATTGTAAACTTTTCAATAAAATGAGAAAAAACATAGTAGCCGGTAACTGGAAAATGAACACCGTTCTTGAAGAGGGTGTTGAACTGGCCAGCCAGATTAATGATCTCCTCAAAGAGAAAAAAGCAAACTGTGAAGTGGTTATATGCGTTCCGTTCACACACCTTGTTTCTGTAAATGGCGTAATTGATGCGCCAATCAAACTTGGTGCTGAAAACTGCTCTGAACATGAAAAGGGTGCATATACAGGCGAAGTAAGCGCTGCAATGGTAAAATCGACCGGGGCAAGCCATGTTATATTAGGTCATAGCGAACGCCGTCAATATTTCGGAGAAAACAACGAGCAGTTGCTTGCCAAGACAAAATTGGCATTAGCAAATAATCTGACACCGATATTCTGTGTAGGTGAAGTTCTTGAGGAACGTGAAAATGGATCCTACAATGATGTTGTTAAAGGTCAAGTAGAGGCATTATTCAGCCTATCGGCAGACGATTTCTCTAAAATAGTAATTGCTTACGAACCTGTATGGGCAATCGGCACAGGTAAAACTGCTACTGCAGAACAGGCACAGGACATGCACGCACATATTCGCAGCGTCATTGCTGAGAAATATGGAAAAGATCTTGCAGAGAATACATCAATATTATATGGTGGATCTTGCAAGCCTGGAAATGCAAAAGAACTCTTTGCTAAACCTGATGTTGACGGAGGTCTTATTGGAGGAGCAGCTCTTCAGGCAGACTCGTTCATGGGCATAATCGCAGCATTTGACTAAATAAATACATGAATGTAAGGTTTTGTCGGATTTATCCGACAAAACCTCACATCTTATAATGCAATAATTACGATATTATTGATAATGAAATTTAAATCATTTTTCAAAATAAAAAGATTAATGCATATTTTGGCATTACCTGTCATTATCGCAGGTAATAGTCTGATTTATGCTGACAATCACTCTGAGGATAATATTATTGAACGTATTCAAATTGAATCCAAAGGGAATGTAATTATTGATATCCCGGAAAATATCCGAACTCTGATACTACATTCTAACCCAAAAGAACAGACAACAGAAATAAAACCCGGAGTAAATAAGCTTGCGGGATTTCGAATTCAAGTATTCAGTGATGGAAGAAACCAACATACTTTAGAAGCCAGAGCCAAAGCGAGGGTAGTGCCATTCTTGCAAAATTCCCAAAATACAAAGGACAAGTATACACTTACTCCAGTTCTCCAAATTGGTATACACGTGTTGGCAATTTCAAAACGAATTCAGAAGCAAATGCAGCTCTTACAGAATTGAAGAGAGCATTCCCAAACTATTCCTCAGAAATGAGGGTTGTTAAATCGCAAATCGTAGTAATCAAACCATAATGACAAATCAAGATGAAAAGATAATATCCGAAATAGCCGGACATTATCGTGAAATATTGAAACTCATAGGGGAGAATCCAGATAGGGAAGGTCTTCAGAAAACACCACTACGGGCTGCAAAAGCGATTTATGACATAACTGCCGGTTATCGCCAAAATCCTGACAAGATTGCAACTCAAGCAATCTTCGAACATGACGGCTCAAGAATCGTAATCGTAAAGGATATTGAGTTCTACAGTATGTGCGAACATCATATTCTTCCTTTCTTTGGGAAAATTGCCGTTGGATATATTCCGAAAGGCAAGATGATTGGACTCTCAAAATTAGCAAGAATCGTTGATTGCTATGCACGAAGACTCCAAGTACAAGAGCGACTGACATCACAGATCTGCAAATTGCTTACAACCTCTCTACCAAACGAAGGTGTGATCGTTGCATGTGAAGCTGGTCATCTTTGTATGAAAATGAGAGGTGTAGAGAAACAGGAGTCAACAACGGTTACTTTTGATTACTCAGGAAAATTTGTTGAAGACTATAACATACGTTCCGAATTTCTATCACTTATCAAATCTTAAAAGTCATAAGACTTAAAAGATATAGGTAATTTTTATTACTATTTTAATTTATATAATTAATTTTTAAGTACATGACAAAAATTTGAAAACATCGAATTTTGGGGTATAAGTCGGACGCATAAGTATGGTCGAAATCTCTTCCAATCCATATTTGACAAGCGACTTTGCCTTTCTTCCATGTTTCAGAATCCTTATCGGTTTAATATTTATATCTTTATGTTCACCAACGAGATACGCCCATACAAGAGCCATGCAGACCATCGCGACAAGTCTTGCGATGCGGTCCATATCACGCATATGGGTATCCTCGATGTTGAAGCCGGAAGATTTCATGGCTCTAAAGGCCGTTTCTATCTCCCATCGTTTTTTGTATGTCAAAATCGCCTCCTCGGGCCGATTGAAGCATATGAGAATCTGCAATTCCGGAACACCATCGGAGTTTTTGATCCGGCTGCCGGCAAGATAGACATACTCACCTTTGTGAAGAAAGAGCGTATGGAAGAATTTCTCCTGACCGACCTTCAAATCATTGAACAGCCACCAGGCTCGGATTCTCTCACCGGTGGAAGGCTTGACAATCCAGAAGTTCTGACGTATTCGGATGTAATACCGTATGCGACGGCTGTTGAGCCATCCTGTCCATTCCTTTCCGATGAACTCGCGGTCTGCCACAAGGCAGTCGATGCATTCCGCTCCGAAAAGACGGATAAAACGTTCCATAATTTTCTTGCGTTCTTCCCAGTTGGAGTTGCCACGTTTCGGAAGAAGGCTGAATATCAAAGGGAAGGCAATCCCTTTATAGGTTATGCCCAACATAAGGATGTTTATATTGAACTCCCCGAACTTCCAGTTGGTCCGGTCCATGCTCAGCACAAGACCGGTCTTGACAGGAAGCAGCGAGAAAATCATACGGGCTATGATGTCAAGGTCAAGTACATACTTGGCAAAGAATCTTTGGAGCCGTCTGAGGTTGGAATCCTTGTCTACAGCCGTAGGCATCGCATCAGCCAGTTTGTGGAGGCTGACAGTCTGCACCACACAGAGTGCATGGAGCAGCAACGCCATGAGTTTTATGCGTGCCAAATTCATACTTTGACCAAAGTGCTCTTGCATAATCGGGAGGATTTGGTTAACTTTGACCGAGTCCTTGAAATTAGTAGTTTTCATGAGAAAAAGCGTCCAAACTTTTCCTTTAAATTACTAATTTTCAGGGACTTTTGCAAATTTAATCGACTAAAAATTAAGTGTTTAACAGCATAAATTTAATTTTTGTCATCTACTAAAAATTAATTTTTTTATTCGTTAGTTACCTAAAATTTAATTTACCCCTTTTTTATTAGGAGATAGGGTTCTTTCCGTGAGGATGGGATCCTATTGTTTTTATACAGGTCCATCTATTGCTTAATTTCTCATTCTCAGAATTTGGAATTGCTGTACAATCTGTAATCTCATTTCAAATTTTTCATTCTCATCGAACAATGATCATTCATTTAGATATATCTATAAATAAAATATGGTCTTTTTGAAGATAAATCTATCTCAAAAAGACCATATTTCTTTATTTACATCCAATATGATATCAAAGTGGTCTAAATACTAAATATTTTTTTGAATGATATTAATTAATATTTGATTGACCACATTAATGCATATCTTTGCAAAAAACATTATCTTGCTGAAGAACGTATTGCATCAAACATATAATTATTAAAATTATCTTGAGCAAGAAGTTTTTCAACTGTAATATGCATACGATATCTCCAATAATGATGGACATCCGCCGGCTCGTTTATCTGCTCCTCATGGGGATTCTCACGGCGCAATTTGCCGTCTGCTGAAAGCCAGTCTGCAAGTGGCAATATGCAGAACATTGATGGACTCTTAAGTTGAAGCTCAATTATCTTTTTACAAATCCATGGTTCTGCAAAATATGGAGCTGTACCATATTCATGCAACGCATTATTATAGAATCTCTGAGTAACCTCTCTATCGGATTCCCACCAAGAACGAATACCTCCCATATCATGGGTTGAAGTCGTACATACGGAGAAATAAGGATATATCCATGTGTCTCCAAATTCCAAAGCCGGATCTTTTGGCATCCTCTGTATCTCAAGCGAAAGAATCTCCAATTGATGCATAACTTCCGGAACACATGCTGGAATCATACCTAAGTCTTCAGCACAAGTCAACATCCCTGTCGAATCAATCAAAGGAGGAAGTTTCCACATAGCCTTTCCATACCAGAAATCATTATGTCTATGATAAAAGAAATCATTATACAAACGGTTGAAACACCATTTCTCATAATCGCTCAACATCCGAAACTGGTATGTATATTGTGCAGCAATTCTTGGATGATAATGCCCTCTATTATATGGATCTTCAATAAACAGAACATCATCTAAAATTCCCAAAAGAGCATTGAAAATCTTAGAATTGTGCTCATTCATTTCTACTGTTGAGAAATATTCCTCAACCTTTCTCTGAGTATCCACAAATTTACGCAATCGGTATCTACCTTCTCCCAAATCTTCAAGATAACATTCCTTTACCTCCTGTACAGAATCTCCAAAGAAATCATTAAGCATCCATTCCAAAATCAGCGGATTAGCCTGTATTTCCGGATTAATCCAGAAGTCATAGGAATGGCGTAGTTCTTCCGGAGAAAAGGGAAGAGCCGGATTAAAGTAGCCCAATAATCCATGAACAGCATCCAATGGGATCTGCCAAATTCTGAAGAAGCCTAAAATATGGTCAATACGGTATGCGTCGAAATACTCAGACATTTTACCAAAACGATCTTTCCACCACTGGAAGCCGTCTTTAGCCATCTCATCCCAATTATATGTGGGGAACCCCCAATTCTGACCAAGTACCGAGAAATCATCCGGTGGAGCACCTGCCTGGCAATCCATATTAAACAAATCAGGATGTTGCCATGCATCAACACTAAAACGACCAATTCCAATCGGAATATCGCCCTTGAGAACCACACCATGCAAATGAGCATAATCTCTTACTTCACGTAGCTGCCTATCCAAATGATATTGCACGAACCGATGGTAATCAATTTCCATCTTATGCTCTTCACACAATTTATCTACTATCTCAGCATCGTATCGGCTATACTTACCCCACTGTTGATTATCGGGAGTACCATATATTTTACACAAGACTCTCCATGCTGCATAAGGAATCAACCATTCTTCATTGACACTGAAGAATGCCTTGAATTCTTTTGATTTCAGGTCTGAGATTCCTTTTTGAGCAAAAATCTCTCTTAAATACTCATCTTTAGCCTTAGTGACAGCCTCGTAGTCTACCTCCTTAAGAATATTTAATTCTTCACCAATCTTCTTGAAATGCTCTCGTTTACTTTCATCTGAGAGTACTCCTACTGCATCCAACCTAACATACATCGGATGCAATGCAAATGTGGAATTGGCACTATATGGGTATGAATCAATCCAACTTCCTGTCTTAGTGGTATCATTTATAGGTAATAGTTGGATCACTTTCTGCCCAGTTTTCACACACCAATCAACCATTTTCTTGATATCGTAGAAATCTCCGACACCAAAATCTTCTGTTGAACGAATTGAAAATACAGGAATAGCAGTGCCTGCACCTTTCCAATTATTGCGTGGATTCACAAAACGCAAACCATCTACTACAATCTGGACATTGTCAGATTCTTCAATAAATCCACATCTCCTATTATCAATTGCCTCCCAAGCTACAACTTCTCGTGTATCTTTCTTCACGATTATAAATTTGTACTCAAAAGGCGCCTTGAGAGCATCAAGATTAAGATTAACTCCCCATTCAGGATAATTGGCATCATTCAATATTATAGCCTTCTTTGCATCCCAATTACCCAAATAATCACCTTCTCCGGAAATTGCAAGTACCTCATCCGGTTCAACTAATGGAGCCTCAATCCTAAATTGCAATGTCCCGGGAAGCGATGCCAAGGGTTGATCTTTGAATCGACGGAGCAGCATGCCATTGACGAATGCTGATGAATAATATGGCTTATCAGCCGGCATGTCTTTCCACGCATCAAAGATCTTTACATGGGAAATCTTATCCCCTCCGCTGATGTAGCGATGGGGTTGTCCCCATTCAAATCGCCAGGCTTTTCCCGGAGCCTTGACAACAAAGAAATAATTGAAATCAATGGGATTCCCATCCAATTCCACTTCTGCCACCCAATGATCAGGTGCTGCCAGGCTCATCTCCAAAGCTTGAGATGCATCGCCACTACCAAGCTGAAGGATATCTCCGCATACAAAAAGCGACTCACCCCATTGAGTATGGTAGTTGATATTAAAAGAGATTTTCATGTGAGAAAATATTTAGTATGCAAATTTTAGACTGTTTAAAGAATCATATCGTTACTTTATCCAATCATTATTTGTATTATAATTTTTTATTCATTCTATCATAACCCTATAAAAGCATGCCAAGAAATCAGCCACAACGTGAAGTGCCACAAGTCTTACAGATTAAACAACCTTCTTGATACACCAACGTTTCTGCGCCACAGTTAGGACATTTATGACCTTTTGCAACAGTACCATTAGGCATATATTTCTTAAGAGCACGCTCAACTCCATTCTTCCAAGTATTGATACTGTTAGAATCCAGATCCAATCCTCCTACAAGTTTAAGGACTTGATCTATCGGCATACCATATCTCAATACTCCGGATATCAATTTCGCATAGTTCCAAAATTCAGGATTGAATTTCTCACTCAGTCCTTCAATGGTAGTCTTATATCCTCGTTTATTTATAAATTGGAAATCATATCTTTTTTTCCCGTTCTCATCAGTAGCCTTGATTATTTTACCATGGTTTACACTTTTAGGACAAAAGATACCATCTTCATCATCTGCAAGACCTGTAAACACCTCATACGGTTTTCCGTCTACAAGTCCGACAAATGCAATCCATTTCTCCTTATTATTTTGGAAACGCACAACGTCTGCTTCAAGTTCATACGGACGCTTAACTGTGTGATCAGGAAGATGAATTAATCCGGATAATGAATTATGGTCATTATGATTATTTTTCTCCACTGTTTTTTTAGGCATGGCTTCAAGTACATTATTACGCGAGCCATCCCTATATACCGTGCAACCCTTACATCCGGATTTCCATGCTGCCATATAAAGGTTTCCCACAAGTTCCTCACTGACATCTTTAGGAAGATTTATAGTGACACTTATTGAATGGTCAACCCATTTTTGGACTTCTCCTTGCATCCTTACTTTTTCCATCCAATCAACATCATTTGCCGTAGCCTTATAGTACGGAGACTTAGCAACCAAATCTTCCAATTCTTCATTCGTAAGATTCTCTTTCTCCTCAATACCATTAATTTTCATCCATTCCAGGAATTTCTGATGGTATACCACGTATTCTTCAAAAGAATCTCCAACTTCGTCAACAAAATCCACTCTGACATTTTCATCACTGGGATTTACTTTCCTACGTCTCTTATATATTGGAAGGAATATGGGCTCGATACCTGATGTAGTCTGGGTCATCAATGAGGTTGTGCCTGTAGGTGCGATTGTCAGACAAGAGATATTTCGACGTCCGACACGTTCCATTCTCTCTATCAGACCAGGATCTGCCTCTCTTAGCCTTTGTATAAAAGGATTATTTCTCTCTTTGTCCGCGTCATACAATTTGAATGCACCTCGCTGTTCCGCAAGATCAACTGATGCTCGGAAATAGGCAAGAGCCAATTCTTTATGAACTTTAGTAGAAAATTCGGTCGCCTCCTTTGTGCCGTAAATTAGACCCAAGGCAGCAAGCATATCTCCCTCTGCGGTAGTACCACATCCTGTCCTTCGGCCTGCTGCCGTTTTAGTCTTAATCTTATTCCACAAATTAAGTTCAGTCCTTTTGACCTCTTCCGTCTCCGGATCTTCTGAAATCTTATCTAAAATAAGATTAATCTTATCAATTTCAAGATCGATAATATCATCCATTATACGTTGAGCCTTTCCGACATGTTCTCTAAATAAGTCAAAGTCAAACTCAGCTTCTGGAGTAAACGGATTCTTTACATAGCTATATAAATTTATAGCCAACAGACGGCAACTGTCATACGGGCATAAGGGAATCTCTCCACAGGGATTTGTTGAGACAGTTTCAAAACCATAATCTGCATAACAATCAGCAAGACTCTCCCTACGGATTGTATCCCAAAACAATACACCCGGTTCTGCACATTGCCATGCGTCATGAATGATTTTTTGCCATAAAACAGATGCATCTATCGACTGTGAGACTTCCGGAGATTCCGAATCTATCGGGAATTTCTGAATATAAGGCTCTCCAGTAACCACAGAGTTCATAAAGTCATCATCAATTTTCACGGAAACATTAGCTCCAGTAACTTTTCCGGGAGTCATCTTTGCATCAATGAACCCTTCAGAATCCGGATGTTTTATTGATACCGTCAGCATTAATGCTCCTCGTCTACCATCTTGTGCTACCTCTCTTGTAGAATTGCTATATCTCTCCATGAAAGGGACAAGCCCCGTTGATGTAAGTGCAGAATTTTTCACTGGTGTTCCCTTCGGTCGAAGATGAGATAAATCATGACCCACACCACCTCTACGCTTCATCAACTGCACTTGCTCCTCATCTATCTTCACTATGCCTCCATAGGAATCAGGCTTTCCCTCTAATCCTATTACAAAACAGTTGGAAAGAGATCCCACCTGAAAATCATTGCCGATTCCTGCCATAGGACTACCTTGCGGCACGATATAACGAAAATCTTTCAAAAGTTGAAAAATTTCCTCTTCCGACATAGGATTGGAATATGTCCTCTCTACGCCAGCAAGCGATGCAGCGATACGCCTATGCATGTCATCCGGAGTCTTTTCATAGATATTTCCAAATGAGTCTTTCAATGCGTATTTAGTGACCCATACTCGGGCAGCAAGTTGATCTCCTTTGAAATATTGGAGCGACGCATCATAAGCCTCTTCATAAGAAAAGATTTGTAATTCAGCCATTTGTTTTAAAATTATACTTCCTATACTATTAGTGAAGAGAGAAGTAGATTGCAAATTTAACAAAAAAATTACTATATTTGCAACAGTTTATGATTATTTAAAAGATTTAATTTTAAAAGACATGAAAACAGACTATTTTTCCCAAAGATCGTCTATCAGGGAATATGATAATAAATCTATACCTGAGAGTTTAATCCGCGATATAATTGAACGAGCAATGAGAGCTCCAACTTGCGGAAACATGCAACTTTATTCTGTAATCATTACACGAGATCCTAATAAAAAGGCAAAACTTTCAGAACAACATTTCAATCAACCTGCTGCAACTAACAGTGATCTAATCTTGACAATTTGTGCGGATTTCAATCGATTCTCTCGTTGGTGTGAAATCAGTGGGGCTACTCCCGGTTATTCAAATTTTCATTCATTCATAACTGCTCTGACTGATGCAGTCATTTTGGCGCAACAGATTGTAACAATAGCAGAAATGGAAGGTCTTGGCACTTGTTACTTAGGCACCGTCACGTATAACGCAGACGCAATATCAAATCTCCTTGAGCTGCCGAGCCTTGTGGTGCCTGTAGCAAGCATCTCCATTGGTTATCCTAAAAATATTCCTGCACAGGTAGAGAGACTTCCAATTGAAGCAATCCTTCACAACGAAATTTACCGTAAGGATTCTGATGAAGATATTCGCAGATTATATAAAGCAAAAGAAGAATTTCCTGAAAATATTGAATATGTAAAAATAAACTCTAAACCTTCTCTTGCAAGTATATTCACAGATATCCGATATCCAAAAGAAATGAATGAACTTATCTCCCAAAAATTCCTTAGTCTTCTGAACGAAAAAGATTTTTTACCTCATTGATAATTCCTCATTGATAATTTAATGTAATCGATGGTGGCTGAAATAGTTTCAACCACCATCTTCTATATATAAAGAAACCTATCTATTTAATAGATTATAATCCCATTGTGAACATGATTTTAATTAATCAATGGATAAAACAGAATTATATATGCCATAATTTTGCATACTCATATAAGTAATTGACATTGATAAATACACATTTAACTTTATTACAATAAGTTAAAAATATAAATAGGCACAAATTAATTGGTAAAAAATTTGCAGATATAGAAATAATGCAATAATTTTGCAGATAGAATATATCACTCCACAATTCAATTACATTAAACTAATGAATAAAATCTTAAAATACGATTTTGCATTGCCGGACGAGATCTCAACGATAGTGGAGGCTGATTTTTGGGTATTGAAAAATTACAATGCGAAAATATTCTCCTCTAAGTCTAATCCGGTTAAATTTACGTCAAATGTATCAATCCTAATCAGAAAAGGGAAATGTAACATTGATATAAATCTTATCTCATATGCTGTAAAAGCCCCTTGTATTGTAAACATCAGACGCACACAAATACTACAGATTAATCGAGTAAGTGACGATCTGGAGTTTTCTGTCATTATTATGTCGAAACGCTTTTGCGACAACTTGTTTCTATTGCTTCAAGACTGCATATATTATCCGTCTGCAGTAAGACAACAAGTAACTGAAATACCTGATTATCTATTAAATAAATTTGAATGTCTTTATTCAAGAATAAATTCCATTTTTGAAGATAAGGCAAATCCATTTGGATATCAAGCAATGAGCTTATGCCTGGCATCTTTTTTCTTTGAAACAGCTTATAAATGCTATATGCAATTGGCTAATGATTTTCAGAAAGGGAATAATAGGCTTACTTCTAAATTCATTAGTCTTGTCCAAAAGCACTTTAAAACAGAACGGTTTCTTGAGTTTTATGCGGATAAATTGGAAGTATCCACAAAACATTTATCTCGCACGATGAAAAATGTAACCGGATTTACAGCCGTAGAATGGATTGAACGCTATGTGATATTAGAGGCAAAGGTTCTTTTGAAATCATCGAACCTCAATGTTAAACAGATTTCTGAAGAATTGAATTTTCCTTCTCAATCATTTTTCGGGAAATATTTTAAAAAAATTGTTGGAATTTCTCCTAAAGATTTCCGAAGCTCTTGATAAAAATGCAGTTAATGATACGCCCATCTTCTTAACATATAAATAGGCTTGCAAAAGGCTATAAATTTATGACCTCTTGCAAGCCTATTGACCATGCATTACTTATCCCATTAGTTTACCAAGTAAATCATGATATATCAATGGAGATGCAGCCATTATTGAATAATTCCTATCAGGTCTTATTGACTTTATGATTGCACCTCCTTCAAGCGCTATTAATTGCCCAGCCGCTACATCCCAATGCTTAAGGTTTAATTCCCAATAACCATCTAAAAAGCCGCCTCCTACATACGCTAAATCAATAGCTGCAGATCCCATACGCCTTATTCCTCTTACATACGGTGCAACTGCTCCAATCTCCTTTAAATTGTTGTCACTATTCTCCAATTTATCATAAGGCACTCCTGTCGCAAGCACAGATTCAGAGAAATTGTTCTTATCTGAACAACTGATTTTCTTCCCATTAAAAAAAGCTCCCATCCCCTTGATGGCATAGAAAAGTTCATCCAAATAGGCTGCATACACAACTCCTACAATCGTTTCTCCTTTATATTCAAGAGCAATTGAAACACAGAATACTGGCAACCCTTGACTGAAATTAGTAGTCCCATCAAGAGGATCTATAATCCAATTCCATTCAGATTTTTCATTAATCACCCCAGACTCTTCAGCAATAATTCCATGATTAGGATATTTTGATCTTATCATTTCTATTATGACTGATTCTGATTCTTTATCAGCAGCAGTAACCACATCATAATCATTAATCTTAGTCTGCATACTAAGATTATCTGAACGGAAATACTTCAGATGTACTTCTCCTGCCAGTTTAGCCATACAGATGGCATATTCAAGATACTCATTATAGTCTATCATAAATCAATACGTCTAATCAATTTGTATTTATTATTTTAATCATTTAAACCAATATGAATTATATGCACAGGCTACATCTTCATTCCTGATTCTTGCGTTTGCTATAATCCCATTTAAATTTATCTGAAAATACTAAACCTCCGATAATCAATATACATCCGATATATCCAAGAATAGTAATAACTTCTCCAAACACAAAATATCCGGCCACCATTGTAACCAATGGTTGTAGATATATGTAGTTACTTGCTGTGACCGATCCAAGGATCTTAACACCTTCATTAAATATTATAAAACCGCCTATAGAACAAAAAATAACAAGGAATAGGAAATTTAATAAATACTGAGGTTGCTCCATATCAAATAAAACGGATAGATGAAGGGGAGTGCTCTGCGTCATAAGCAGTGGTAACGCTGTAAGAACCCCATAAAAGAACAATTTCCGCGTTATATACAACGAATTATAAATAGGTGTCAATCGCTTAATGGCAACTGTATAAACAGCCCAAGACAGTGATGAACATAATGCCAACACATCACCCGTAGGTCTGATTTCAAGGCTGCCCCCATGACTGAAAACAATACATGCCACTCCCGCAAATGCAACTATAGATCCAATTATTACACCGGGCATCATTCTGACCTTATATATCAAAGCCATTAATACCGTCGTAAATATTGGTGATATCGAACTCAATAATGACACATTTCCTGTTGTGGTATATTTTAATGCATAATTTTCCGTCACAAAATATATTGAGCCTGCACACATTCCACACAACATTAACTGTAGCTCGTCTTTCCAACTATACGCAAAAATGCGTTTGAATGTGAAACTCAAAAGTATTATGTATGCTACGGTAAAACGATAGATATACGTTTCTACCGGGGTAAAACCGCCATCAACCATAAGCACCTTAGAACTTATAAAAGAAGTTCCCCATGCCACCATTGTGAGTAATACACCCAAATGCGCAATAACTTTTAAATAGTTATTGCGTGAAAACCGTTTGATATTTGCCATAGAGTTTTTATGGAATATAAGGAATATTATTAATTGTCTTTTCTAAAGACAAAGTTAACTAAATTCCGAGTAATCCACAAAATAATTAAGTGAGTATAATAAATAAATATAGAATAACTGAAGTTGCCTATACTTCATTTTATAAAACATAAAAAGGAGGAAATATCAGCTAATTGACATATCCTCCTTTTAAATATTGAGTTACATATTAATTATGACTCTTCAACGAATTCATCTTTCCCTACGCCGCAAAGAGGACAAACCCAATCATCGGGTATATCTTCAAATGCAGTTCCTGGAGCAACTCCATTCTCGGGATCACCAACTTCTGGATCATAGATCCAATCGCAAACTTCACATCTATATTTCTTCATGTCTTTAACATTTAAGTTATACATTTTTCATCTATACAACAAAAATATAGATAAGAATGTTTTGACTATCCCAACTTTTACCTCTCCTTAGAATTACATTCATCTGGGACACAACACCTTGAATACGCCAAAAAGAGAATATTATTTAATCCATACGTGACTTATAGTCCTCATACGAAAATTCCCTGAGACAAACCGGTTCTCCTGAAATAGGTTGGAGCCATATTGATGGATGCTGTATACCATTAAACATATTTGTCTTTACCGTTGTATAATGGTTCATATCCAACAATGTCAGGCGATCTCCACAAGCAAGCGGATTCTTGAATTTCCAATCTCCTACAAAATCCCCACTTAAACAAGAATTTCCACCAAGACGATATGATATGCCATCAGAATTATCATCTAAAGCCTCTTCAATATTAGGTTTATAAGGCATCTCCAAGCAATCCGGCATGTGACATGCAAATGATGCATCAATTATAGCGGTCTTTATTCCACTATCTTCTACCACATCTAAGACTTCTGTCACCAAGTCACCTGTTTGCCAAGTGAACGCGCTCCCTGGTTCCATTATCAGACTCAGATTAGGATATTCTTTATGGAGATCATTTAATAAAGAAATCAAATGTTCCACATCATAATCCTTTCTTGTCATCAAATGACCCCACCCATATTTAGCCACTTCAGCTTTGGGAGCCATTTACCAAAGTCTCTTTTTAACGCAATCAGAACTTTCTCCAAGTCATAGCTCGAAGATTCACATAATGCATGGAAATGAAAGCCTTCCAGACCCTCAGGAAGATCCTCCGGTAAATCTTTTGCATTTATCCCAAATCGACTTCCAGGAACACATGGATTATATATATCCGTCTCAATAACACTACAATGAGGATTAACTCTGATTCCACACGTCACCGGATTATCTTCTCTTCCGGCATTATAATCCTTAACCTTAGGATAATATTTTTTGAACTGGCTCAATGAATTGAAAGTAATATGCGAGCTGCCTTGTAAGAATTTCGGGAACGAATCATCTGTATAAACAGGGCAATATGCATGGACATCATTGCCAAGGCAATCAAGCGATAGCTGCATTTCATTTACAGAACTTGCTGTTGAAGAATCAACATACTCTGCAATGATTGGGAATGTTTTCCATAATGCATTTGCTTTAAACGCCATTATTATCTTGACATCCGCTTCCTCACTTACACGTTTAATCAGAGAAAGGTTTTTTCTAAGACGCTCTTCATATACTATATAATATGGAGTCTTTATTGTCATATTACAAATTATTATCTTATAAGTTATACATCAATGATCTAAAATGAACTATACCACAATAAATATTTACAGCTCAAAGTTTTAAGATATAATAACATTAAATTACCATATCTTTAAAATTTCCACAAATAACTATTATAGTATTTTGAATTTCACAAATTTCAACAATAAATTTTTAATTCCAATTACGCCAAAATCAACCGTAATCATATCTTCTCCAGAAAGAGAATCAATTTTAACTATTTTGCCGGCGCCGAACCGATCATGAAGAATTGACATCCCTATCGATAACTCTTGAGCAGTATGTTGCGGAATAACGTTTAATGTCGGATTTTTACTGTTATTCTTAGGTATCGGGATTTTTGATAGACCGCGAGACGGCTTTGATGCATATCCACTTCTTGATGTATTATATCTGAGAAGAGGATTCTCAAATTTAGAATTATCCATAGATACATTTTTTGAGACTTGAATATGTATAAAGCGTCTGTCAATATCTCCTAAGAATCTGGAAGGGCTTGTCATTACCGTCTGTCCATTGCGAAACCTACTTCCCGCATAAGTAAGAACACACGATTCTTTCGCTCGAGTTATCGCCACATATAGTAGACGTCTTTCCTCTTCAATCTGAGAAAATGAATCCAAGCTCATTGAAGATGGGAACAAATCTTCTTCCACACCAACAACATAAACATGTTTAAACTCCAATCCTTTTGCTGAATGTACTGTCATCAAAGATATTTTAGGCAGGTCATCAGTATCATTTTCATCTTGATCCGTAGCCAACATCACCTCAGATAAAAATGTCTTCATATCTGTTTCCCCACCACCTGTCTGTTCTCTTAAATCAACAAATTCCTTAAGTCCGGATAGGATCTCCTTTAAATTTTCCTGCTTACTGATACTCTCAGGCGTTGAATCATGCGCAATAAGTGTCAATATTCCCGTGCGATTATATATCAATTGCCCAAGAGCATAAGCATTCGAACCAGACATATTGTCATCAATAAATTCTTGAATCAGATCTTTAAAACTATTCAATTTGGCAATAATTCCGGAATTCAATCCGATATTTTTTAGATCAGAAGAAGTAATCACTTGCCATAGGCTTTTAGTCTCTGAAGATGCTGCAGAATACAATTTCTTTAAGGTGGTCTCACCAATTCCTCTCGTTGGATAATTGATTATTCGGCGCAAAGCTTCGTCATCGTCAGGATTAACACTCAGACGAAAATAGGCAATCATATCTTTGACCTCCTTTCGCTGATAAAATGACAGCCCCCCATATATCCGATATGGCATATTCCTCTTTCTTAAAGAGTCTTCTAAAATTCTTGATTGAGCGTTTGTTCGATACAATATTGCATATTCATCATAGGAATCATGATGGGTAAGTTTCGATTGATTTATCATATTCGCAACCATGAACGCCTCCTCCATATCACTATAAGTCCTAACAACATTGATCAACTCTCCAGGCTCATTCTCACTATAAACATGTTTCTTCATCTGACGCATATTTTTATCAATCAGACTTTCCGCTGCATTTATAATATTCTGAGTGGATCGATAATTCCTCTCCAACTTAAAAATCTTTAATTTGGGATACCTATTTTCTAAATAAAGTATATTATTTATATCTGCCCCTCTGAAGGAGTATATACTTTGTGCATCATCTCCGACTACACATAAATTTTGCCTATCGCCAACAAGTTGCGATACTATCAGATGTTGAGAAAAGTTAGTATCTTGATATTCATCAACAAGTACATACTTAAAAAATTCTTGATAATGTCTACACACATCCGGATAATCCCTCATAAGAATATTCATATACACAAGAATATCATCAAAGTCCATTGCATTTGCAAGTTTACATCTTTCTTGGTATATTTTATATATCTGTCCAATTAAAGGACGCTTTGATTTTTTATCATTCTCATAATTATCTCTATCAAGTAGATATTCTGTCGGGGTAATCATAGCATTCTTTGCATTAGAAATCACTGATGCTAAAACAGAAGGTTTATATATTTTCTCATCCAGTGCGAGGTCTTTTACTATCATTTTAAGTAAAGATTTCGAATCAGCTGAATCATATATAGTAAAGCCTGGAGTAAAACCGATTTCTTCAGAATGACGACGAAGAATTCTGAGAAAAATAGAGTGGAATGTTCCCATCCATAATTTTGATGCAACTTTATCCCCCAATATGGCTGTGATCCGTTCTTTCATCTCACGTGCAGCCTTATTCGTAAAAGTCAAGGCCATTATCCGATATGGCTCATAACCACAACTTATAAGATTGACTATCTTATATGTCAGAACCCTTGTTTTACCAGATCCGGCTCCGGCAATAACCAAAGCCGGTCCTTCATTATATAAAACTGCCGCACGCTGCTGAGGATTTAGTAGATCCAGATAATTATAATTTGGCTCTTGTCCATCGTAAAGATTATTTGATAGAGATATTTTTAATTTCATTATAAGTAGGAATGTCTCTCATGAATCTATATGAACCGTTAACATAATCAATCTCACAACAGTAATGATTTATTCCATTTGATACAGCAAGAAATCTTGCTTTAAGAGTCATGTTATATCTTACAATCTGATCAAATACACATTGAGAGATTTCTATATCCGGTGCCTTATATTCAACTATCATAAGAGGAGAACCATCTGTCATAAATATTATGGTATCACACCTTTTTTTTGTGCCATTTAAAACTATACTAACTTCATTTGAAACAATTGATGAAGGATAATTCTTGTATTTTATCAACCAATCAACAAAATGCTGCCTAACATATTCTTCCGGCGTAAGCGTAACATATTTTTTTCGTAACCTATCATATACCTTAATATGATTATCTCCCCGACAAAGCCGGAGCTCAGTCGGGGGGAGATTTAGAGATGGAAATTGCTTCCCTATTAAATTTATATTTGTCAATTAAATCAGATTATTATTTGGTTACTATTGTATTTTTCCCAGAATATACAGGATCAAAAATACTATTCAACAGATCCGCCAAGCGTAATCCGCCTCTCAAGAATTGCTTCTCAACAATCGGAGTCCATTCAGCAATATAATCATAGCTTATTTTAGTACCTTCCGGCGTATTATTATAGACATCTTTTCCTATTTCAAACGTCTCTGACGCCCAACCCTCAGGCGTAGTTACATCTAATATGTCTAACGTCATTTCTGGTGTGGCCCTATCAATTTGATTTTGCCATTCAGTATAACTCCATTTATGAGCAGATTCCGGGAGTGAACTATCCCAAACTGAATGAAGATTTGTATCTTTCCCAAAATATTTTACAAGCCATCTATTTCCACCAAGATCTGAAGCATGACCAAGATGCATCGGCTGATGTATATCACCCAATAAATGAATCAATATTTTTAATGCTAACTGCTTATTTTCCCGAGATGCATTTGAATCTTTAAGAACATCTACTTGCATGTATATTGCTCTGACAATATCTCCATCTTCATGAAGAGGAGCACTATCAAAAGTTTGATCTGCATCAATATTTTTATAATGCCACGTTTTAGAATATGCATATTCCGGTGTATGAGAAGCATTATCAAGCCAATTGGCATAATATACCGGAGATTTTCCATCCAACAGATCCATCACCTTATCCAATGTAGTAGGTGTCAAATGACATTCAGCTATAAATGCAGTTGTGTCATGACCCTTCTGTCCCCATCCAAAAGAAGAGATAGATGAAAGGCAGAGTAAGCCAGAGGTTAATATATTTCTTGTTATCATAATAATTTAATTTTTATAATACAAAATTAATCAAAACTATTGAAATTCGCAAACTAATATCTAAAACTATATATGGATACATTAAACATCTTTTAATCCTTATTGTTATTATTTATGATATATCTTCATAAAATTATTTTAATCTGATATGAATAAATATTCCGGCATAATTGATTATACGATGAGCTATAATCATACAAATACTCTATTAGATATAATAATCTTATTCTTAAAAATATTAGATTGAATATAAGAATTCAAATCTTATATTCATCTATATTTATTATTAAAATATACCCACACATTTTTTTAATTTCAGAATAATATAATCATGACCGATCTACAAATAAAAAAGCAAATGATGAATTTATGGAAAATAAATTTTCAGGATTCATCGGATTATATATCTTTAATCTTTGATAATTATTTCAATAAAAAATTTATAGAATGGCATGAAATAAATGGAGAAATTATATCCGCCCTATTAGGAATTCCATATAATTTTGTATGGGGGAAATACAAGATGAAAGGTCTATATCTATGCGGACTTTCCACAAATAAGAAATATAGGAATACAGGCATTATGAAAACACTGATTAGCAGAATAAATATTAAGGCAAAAAAATTAGGATTTGCATTTACTTTTCTGATTCCGGCAAATGAAAATCTATTTAAATATTATACCAATAATCTATATAATACATCATTCTACAGAGCTAAATTAGAATATCTATTTACATCTAATTTTAATCTTATATCCCTTAATAAAATATACAATAGCTTAGATAATTACATAGGAAATCTTCAACAGAGATACCAATTGATTAATGTCGTTAAATATGACTCATCTAATGAAAAAATTAGACAATATATAATTGACAAAATTGTAAATATTGAACAACATATATCTACATATATTTCAATTCTACATTCCCCAAAAGATATAGGTATTATTATTGATGAAAATAAAATATCCAATGGTGAAATATTTATTTCATATATTAATGAAGATGTTTTAACAGGCATAGCTTTTATATCTATTGATCCTAATAAAAATATCGTAATTAATAAAATATATTACGATGATATACCGTCTTTTTATAAATTGCTCAATCATATAAAATCCAAATATCATAATTCAAAAATCACTTTATTTCTGTATCCGGAAGAATCTTGTGTAAATAATGTTTTTGAACCAAATAATAATACTTTAGATCCAGAAAATAAATTATCAAAAGCAGCTGGCATCATAATCCAATTTAAAAAGCAACTTACAAAGTACGGAATGATTCGGGTTCTTGATGTCTCTCAGATTTTAAAATTTATGACGGGTTATAGAGATGATCTAAAATTATCAATTCTCATAAAAGATCAAATTGGAATAACAAAATATGAGATATCGTATGGTAAGCTATTCATTAACCATAATATTAGATCTGACCAGATTATATCCAACAGAAATAAGGTGGTAAGTATTCCACAATTATCAGAATTGATATTTAGGGAAGAAGAGTCGAACGTCCCGGATAAAATCAATATCCCAAGATTACCAATTAATATGTCTTTATTACTTGATTAGCAATCTTAATATTTTAACAATATAATTTGAATGCAGGCAATAACTTCAACGAAGCCATTGTCTGCATATTTTATTAATCAGATATAATAACGCAATCTCATCGTGGAAAATCTAAAACAAGATCATGTACATAGAATTTTAAATTCACATTATTGCACTGATTGCCATAAAAATAAATACTTCATATACCAATTTAACGCCAATGAGATTCAAATAAAATATGCTTCCATAGTATTTGTACGAAAATTTTACAATTTTTTCGTGTTCATATTCTATATTCCAATCATAGGGAGTCTACTGATAATTCAAATTGGTCAATATGGCAATTATCTTCGTTTGAGTGGGGTAGGGGAGTGGTATGATTTACGATTCAATAACAACAATTGCAAATTTACAAAAATTACAACCATCATTTGTTACAACAAAATAACAAATAACAATCACAATTAACAATACACAGATACACCATTCACAAATAACAACAAATATAACATTTACAAATTTAATTTACATAAGCAATATATATTTATTTAACACATATTCACATTAATATTATATCAATATATATCAATAAATTACAAAATACATCTAATACTACAATCAATATAATATACAAATATTAAAGAGAAACAACACATGGCATATAAAAACAATGCAATATATTCATAAGATTAAATAAATAACACTTAAATAATACAGTAAAGATATAAATTATATATCCTATTCATCAAAATAATTAACATTTAAACAAACGCATAAAATGCAATTGCAAACAACAGTGTTAACGAATTTATATTTGCAATTCTAAAAAAATATCATTAAATTTGCAAATAAATATTTCATAAATGTAAACAATCATGTCTGATCAAAATATTGCACTTCGTCTAAAACTCCTTATCGAAAATTTAAGAATCTCAAATTCTCAATTTGCAGATGAGTGTAATATATCTCGTCCTACACTATCACAATTACTAACAGGGAGAAATAAGAAGGTAAGTGATGTAATTATAGCACAGATTCACAATACATATCCAAATCTATCAATATTATGGCTAATGTTTGGAGAAGGCTGTATGTGGAATAGTGATTCATCTAATCGCAATACCCCTAATGAAGAAGATGATCAGAACAAGCAAATTTATTGTCAGAACTATACAGATCCAATAAATATATGCAATAATGACAACATCGGCATATCGGATAATTCTGAGATTATAGAAAATCAAACAATACAAGACATATCTGGAAAATGCAAAGAACTCTCCACAAATACAGATCATGCTGTAATCCAAGACGTCGTAAATGATGATGTTATAGCTCAAATAAAAAACTCTGTCCTATTATCAGATTTGGCGAAGAATACAAAGAAAACAAGAAAAGTTACTCAAATCACAATATACTATGATGACTCTACCTTTGAAACCTTCTATCCTGAGAAGTGACATTATCTTCTAAAACCATATAAGTTCCAATAATAACTTATATTTAGGCTGTCCATTAATACAATCCAAACACCCCCCATATTTACAATTCAGATTAAAGAGAAATGTGATTTGAGAGAGAGGTCTTAGTACTAATCAAAAAAAATCAAGAAAGATTATAATCAAAATCCCCGAAAATTTTAAGAAATCCAATCACTCCACAACTATTATCTAAAAATTCTAAGGAAATCCCCCTTAATTTTAACAGAATATATTCCAAAATGTAGATAATAAGAGGTTTACCTCCTAAATAAAAACTATAAATTATTTCATGATTTAGATAAAATATCTCAAATTTTAATATTCTATGATAAAATCCTCTAAAAAATCATGAATACATGGGGAATGAACTGATATAAATATCACCTTTTGGCAATTTTTAATTTTATCAGTCGTTTAAATATATAAGGTAAGTAATGGCAAACTTTGATTTACATTTCTGCTTTGATGTATACCATTCCCAAATTCTCAATATTTAAATAAATTATTGAGAGAACACAAAGGCTATATTTATTATGCACTCACGCACACATAATCTTAAAATAATCTTTGGATGTATCCTATTTTCGTTCAACGCAGCGGCATATAATATATCCTTTGATAATTGCAATAAAAAAGTGATATCCATTTCTCCAGATAAATCAACCGGAATTGATAAGATATATGTTTTAAGCAACATTTCCGATGAAGTATCCATGACCTTTGAATCAGAGGCGATATCTCATGTCGAATGGTATTCTTATTCTAATCTTGGAGGAGCCTACGCTCAACAGTTAAAAAATATACATATTGATGGTAAAAAATCTACGCTACATAATGTAGTTCCTGACATGGGGTATATCATTAATGATGGCAATAAAAACTACATATTCTGGATAATTGATTATAGCAAATATACTATTGACATAAGTAATATCATTCTGTCGGAAAATCAAGAATGTAATACAACAATATTAGATATTGAAGGGGATGCTCCTGCCATTTATTATTATACTATAAATGGCAAACGAGAAACATTAGACAGAGGTATTGAGTGCTCATATAATAATTTAGAATGGGATAATGAAAATATGCGATATAATCAACGTATTATAACAAAACAACTCCCCTATATAAATCATTTAATATTACTCTCTCCTCCAATATATTGTTCAACTACATACAGAATTTACGGAGATACGTTTCTCAAAGAATGGGGAGAAGAGTATCATTTTGAAAGTATGCCATATTCTCCGTATTCAATCGACATCAGAACATTTGCAGAACAAAATACAGATGACGACAAAATTGGAAATCTAATTAAAGAAGAAGGAGGGAATCTTGGCGGCTCAGCTCCATGCGAAATTGAATTTATGTCTTACGTCACTGATGCAGTCAGACATATAGAATGGCAAATGGCAACAGATCCTGATTTTAATGATATAAAATATCGCATAACTGAGCCGGATCTCACCTACACATTTATGGATGATGGTACTACTTACATTCGATGTATCGCAAGTAATGCAGATGGAAGTTGCGAGTCATTTGGTAATACTTATACAGTGGAAATTGGTTCATCTGAATTGAAGATTCCAAATATCTTTACGCCTGATGGAGATGGGGTGAATGATGTCTGGAAAGTAAGTTATCGCTCTTTAATTGACTTCAAGTGTTGGATATACGATAGATATGGTCATGAAATATTCTATTTTGAAAATCCAGCAGATGGATGGGATGGAAAGTATAATGGTAAATATCTCGGATCCGGTGTATTTTTCTACGTTGTAACTGCAACGGGAGCTGACGGAAAGAATTATAAAAAAAGTGGCGACATAAATATAATAACACATCAAACCAATTCTACTAAACCTATCATACCATAATAGTAGTAATGGTAACATATTCTAAAATCCAAATAATCTAAATTCATATATAATAAAAATCGACAATGAATAATATTACAGCGACAGATTCTCTTGAGGTTTATGGCGCAAGAGTTCACAATCTAAAAAACATTGATGTCACAATCCCACATAATTCCTTATGCGTTATAACTGGATTAAGTGGATGTGGAAAATCATCATTAGCTTTTGATACAATATTTGCAGAAGGACAGAGACGCTATATCGAGACATTTTCCTCGTATGCACGTAATATGCTCGGCTCATTAGAACGTCCGGATGTCGACAAAATTACAGGACTCAATCCGGTAATTAGTATTGAACAAAAGACCGTAAATAAAAATCCACGTAGTACAATAGGTACAACAACAGAGATATATGACTTCTTTCGTCTACTTTTTGCCCGTTTAGGCGAAGCAAGAAGTTATATTTCAGGCAAACCTATGGTTAAGTATTCTAAAGATAAAATTGTATCATTACTATTAGATAATTATGATGATAGAAAAATTCAGATTTTAGCACCAATAGTAAAAAATAGAAAAGGCCATTACAAAGAATTATTTGAAACATTAAGGAAGAAAGGATATCTTTATGTCAGGATAGACGGAACCATAAAAGAATTATCTTATGGAATGAAGCTTGATCGATATAAAAACCATTCAATTGAAATAGTAATTGATCGTCTACGTTTAAAGACAAATAACATTCAGCGTCTACGAGCATCCATAGATGAAGCATTAAAGCAAGGTGATAAAGAATTAATGATACTTGACATGGATAGCAATACCGTGCGATATTACAGTCAACTTTTAATGGATTCTGAAAATGGACTATCATATCCGGAGGCTGCCCCTCATAATTTCTCATTTAATTCTCCACATGGATATTGCCCAAAATGTAGGGGGCTTGGAGTAATAAATATTATTGATGAGAATAAAATAATTCCTAATAAGAATTTATCCATTTATGATGGAGCAATTACACCTCTTGGGAAATATAAAAATTCACTTATATTTTGGCAATTGGAAGCAATATGCAGACTATATGATTCTAACATAAAGACTCCTTGGATAGATCTTCCTGAAGACGCAAAAAATGATATTCTGAATGGAACCGATCATAAACTTGATATTCAGAATGCGACGTTATCCACATCATACTATGCAGATTCTTACGAAGGCCTAATAAAGTTTATCGAAGCAATAGCACTTGATGAGCAAACCGGAAATACAAATAAATTAGAAGCTCAATTTTTTTCTAAGAAAATTTGCCCTGAATGCAAAGGGGATAGGTTAAACAAAATTGCACTTCATTACTATATTGATAATAAAAGTATCGGAGATGTTGCAAGAATGGATATTTCCGAGCTTTATGAATGGACAAAAGATCTTGAAGAAAAAATAGATCCGGCAAAGAGAGTCGTTGCCATAGAGATACTAAAGGAAATAAACAGCCGTCTTAGATTTTTGCTTGATGTGGGACTTGATTATCTGTCTCTAAAATCGAAGTAGCGCTTCATTAAGCGGAGGGGAAAGCCAGCGTATAAGGTTAGCAACGCAAATAGGTACCCAGTTGA
>PDYJ01000013.1_pt1 | contig 90936 bp, 90 predicted proteins | sample 1430841 | NCBI WGS metagenome assembly PDYJ01 (sample SAMN07237672, study PRJNA390542) | Gut metagenome, whole genome shotgun sequencing project. | isolation source: fecal pellets | host: Mus musculus | place: USA: New York, NY | collected 2016-10
GAACAATTCAGGCTGTAACAGGGCTTATCAAATCATTCACGAAAAATTGCGTCCGTTGGAACGTCCGCAGGTCAGATTTGCTATAGAGAAAGCTTTGATTGAGGGGGATTCCTGCTGGGTGCTGCTCCGTCGTCACAGGATCAATCCATAAGGAAGCATGAGCGGTATAATGCCTGTGTCATGCTTTCAACCGTGGATGGGATATAATTTCCCGGAACTAAATCTTGACAACGACAGCGGTCTTCCCGAAGCAGACGAGCGTAGCGACAGTGAGGAAACACAAGAGGACACGATTGTGGAGTCTCTTGAAATTGACGCCCGGAAAGGAAGCCCCGGATATGCCTATATGAGTTTCCGTTTCTGCTATCATCCGAGTATGGAAGGCAACGGAGCAATAATATCCATATTACCAAGTCTTGAAACAAAGCGTTACTTCTTCCAGCATCTCCAGTGGAACTTCCCGTGTTATGGTCCTACAATCCGGCAATGTGGAAGCGGGCGCAACAGTTGCCGCAGTTCATACTGCTTGATAAAAGGCCAGAATATGTCTTACACGGTAATGAAAAAAATATGTTCAAGTAATAATAAAAACCGAAATCAATGATGCAATGGATAAAGAAACTGTTCGGATAAGATGTCCCGAACGGATAACGGAAGAGTTGATTGAGCGTCTTCCTGCCGATAAACTCTGCCGGAAATATATCGACGGAGAACTGGCAAGCGACATGGAGAACAAAGTGTTCGACAGCATAATGTGCGCGGTGGAACTGCACGCGGAGGTCATCAACGGCGGTTTCAACCAATACTACTACAATTCCGGTGGCGAACGTGCGCAAAAAGCCGAGGACACCTTTGTCAAGCTCGGAGCAGACCGGATCGCTGATGTCGTGAAACGAGCCAACAACCAATATGCCGCCAACCGGATGAACTGCAATCGGTATGGGACGGAACGAAGGAAGGATTCGCCCACGGCTATAAAGAGAAGCTCTTTGATGCCTTCGATGATGAGTACTATGCCTTGATGAAGACTGACCGGCAACTCTACACGATGATAGGCACATACATCAAACAGCATCCGCAGGAGTTTCTCACAGAAATGACCGAGTGATATTCAACATGATATTGTTACCCGAAGGACATGATAGATTATCTGTATTATCGGTTTTATAGACTATGGCTTCATTCCTCTCTGGCGGAAGGAGCCGTGTTTATGGGGATGCTTATGTTTTCGGTCATACTGAGTACCAACGTATTGACCGTATGGGGGATGCTGACCGATACGGCATTGTCGCATATCCCTCCGATATTCAGTATTATATTATCGAGGGCGGCATTATTGCCTTGTTGAGCTGGCGGTTCTTTTTCAGGAAACGTTACGACAGGATTATAGCCAGATATGACGATGAAAGCCCGGTGCAACGCAAATCCGGTGCATGGGTTCTTGCGCTGTATGTAGTGTCTACCATTGCCGTTTTTCTTCTTGGAAGCGTTGCAACGGCAAGGAAAAATATGACCGTGTTGGGATTTTCGGCAAGATTTGGAACTGCTTGTTACTTTATAAACCCGATATTTGCCGCAAAAACAACATAATGAGATTGACAGCCCTGCTACGGCACACAGCCGATATATATCCCATACACTCCGTAAGCCTGCACAGCATAGCAGACAAGGCGGAAGAGCTTGTAAAGAAACGCTACTCCGTAAGCCGTATGGTACGCGAAATGGAGAGTTTCGCCCATGATGCAGAGGTGCTGCGCCTGATTGTCGGCACGTTCAAATCCGTTCCTGTCCAGCCTACATTGAAAATGCGTGACTATAAGCCTTACATGGCTCTTGTGGCATGCTCGCCTGAAGATTTTGCATTCTGCTACCTGTGCAATGACCTCGTAGCCGTCTATGAAACGGAGTGCCGGACACCGGAACTGATGTTTTTCTGCGACCTGCTCCGCTGCATGAGGGGACGCTCCTATCTTAACTGCGTGACCAACCGGGTGTGCGACTACTTTTTCAGGGCGCGCCGTGACACCCTCCGCATATCTCCAGCCCTCTGAAGGAATCTGAAATGCAATATGCGGAAAGCCGTCTGAAAGAACTGGCAGAAGCGGTCTTCCGCCTGAAAGTGAAGATGTATAAGTGGCACACCTTTACAGCAGAGGAGCTGGCAGGGATGTGTGGCATGAGCTATTCCCATTTCCGAAGCCGTTTTGAAGAATATTACGGCTGTTCCGCGACCGACTGGCTCCGGCAGGAGCGCATAAGCCGTATCAAGGAAGACCTTTCGTACCGTCCGGAACTTGCCCTGAAGGAAGTGGCTGAACGCAACCGGTTCCTCTCTGCAAGTAATTTTTCCGACTTCTGCAACCAGCAGGTTCTCAAGACACCCGGAGAACTGAAAAAAGAGGGATATGAGGAATGGTGCGAGAGAAGGATGAAATACTGGAACAGTGAATCATGAGCGCGTTTCCGGCAAGATTTGGAAGGTGCGGCTATAGCGGCACGCATATTCCTGACAAATGAGAAGTTTCGCAATCATTATATATACGGCTTATGAAATCCTACCGCATATTAGTAGCCGCAGGCTACATTTCCATATTCATCCTGTCACTGCTGGTAGCCTATACCTACCATAACGAACAAAACACATTGGCTCTGTCCGAGGAGGAAAACCGTAAGGCAAGCGAGTTGCGAAAAAACATAAACCGCCTGAACATACGGATTACAGGGCTGTCATTGCTGGGAGAAACCGTATCGGAATGGAAAGAGGGCGATGCAGAACAATACCATCAGCAAAGAATGGTAATTGACAGTACACTGTGTGTCTTCTGCGAGGTGTTCAGTTCGGAACGTGTCGGGATAGACAGCATCCGTGACATATTGGCAAGCAAAGAAGTACAGATGAGGGAGCTGGCGGATATACATTCCCGTCAGAGGACACTCAATAGGCGTATAGCCGATAAAGTGCCGTTCATAGTCCGTCAAAGCGCAAATGAAAGCCCCCGCAAGACTAAACGCAAGGGGTTCTTGGGCATCTTCGGCAAAAAGGAGGAAACAAAACCCTCGGCAACAACCTCGATGCTCTGTTCTCTTAACAACGATGTGATTGCCAAACAAAAAGCCCAGAACCGGATACTTAGCGAACAGACCGACAGCGTTGCCGCACATAATGCAGCCCTAAACAGCCAATTACGTAGGCTTATCCGTCATATCGACAACAATGTTCAGACCGACCTGAAAGAACGAGAAACCGAGATAGCCACCATGCGTAAGAAGTCGTTCAGGCAAATTGGCAGTCTGGCATTATCCATACTTCTGTTATTGCTCGTATTGTTCATAATTATACATAGGGATGCCATCCGAATCAAACGATACCGACTGAAAACATCGGATTTAATCGGACAACTTCAACAGTCTGTTGAACAGAACGAGGCACTGATAGCCTCCCGCAAGAAAGCCGTTCATACCATCACCCATGAATTGCGCACGCCTCTGACGGCAATAACGGGTTATGCCGGACTGATGCAAAAAGATTGCGATGTTGATAAAATCGGGGCGTATATCCAAAACATCCGGCAATCTTCTGAGCGTATGCGTGAAATGCTCAATACGCTGCTAAGTTTCTTCCGCTTGGACAACGGCAAGGAGCAGCCGAATTTCTCTCCTTGCCAAATTTCGGCAATCACGCACATCCTTGAAACGGAGTTTATGCCAACCGCTATGAACAAGGGGCTGGCTCTTACCATAATTAATCAAACTGATACGGTTGTTTTGACTGATAAGGAACGCATCCTGCAAATCGGAAATAATCTGTTGTCCAACGCCATCAAGTTCACGGAGAACGGCAGCGTATCTCTGACAACGGATTACACTAACGGGATGCTGACACTTATCGTCGAAGATACGGGGACGGGCATGACCGAAGAGGAGCAACAACGTATATTCGGTGCATTTGAACGTCTGTCAAACGCCGCTGCAAAAGACGGCTTCGGGCTGGGATTGTCCATCGTGCAGCGTATCGTGACAATGCTCGGCGGCACAATCCGGCTGGAGAGCGAAAAAGGCAAAGGCAGCTGTTTAACTGTGGAAATCCCCATGCAGACAGCCGAGGAAATTCCGGAACGGATAAATCAAGCACAGGTTCATCATAACCATACATTCCACGATGTGGTTGCCATCGACAATGACGAAGTGCTGCTCCTGATGCTGAAAGAAATGTATGCACAGGAAGGGATACACTGCGATACCTGTACCGATGCTGCGGAACTGATGGAACTGATACGAAAAAAGGAATACAGCCTTCTTCTGACGGATCTGAATATGCCGGATATAAACGGTTTCGAGTTGCTGGAACTGTTGCGCACTTCCAACGTTGGCAATTCAAGGGATATCCCGGTAGTCGTGACAACCGCTTCGGGCAGTTGCGGCAAAGAGGAACTTATAGAACATGGATTCACAGAATGCCTGTTCAAGCCGTTCTCTATATCTGAACTGATGGAGATTTCAAATAAATGTGCCATGAATGCGGCACAAAATGAAAAGCCGGATTTCACATCCCTGCTATCCTACGGCAATGAATCCGTCATGCTGGAGAAACTGATTACGGAAACCGAGAAAGAAATGCAGGCGGTACGGGAGGCGAAACAACGGAAAGACCTTCAGGAGCTGAACGCACTTACACACCACCTGCGCAGCTCGTGGGAGATACTCCGTGCCGACCAGCCGTTAAGGGAACTATACAAATTGCTTCATAGCGATGGCACGCCTGACGATAAAACAATTGGTAATGCTATAAAAGCTGTGCTGGATAAGGGTTCGGAGATAATCCGGCTGGCAAAAGAAGAAAGGAAGAAATATAACAATGGATAAGACAAAAATCATCGTGGTGGAGGACAACATCGTGTATTGCGAGTTTGTCTGCAACCTGCTGGCACGTGAGGGATTCCGTACCGTGCAGGCGTTCCACCTCTCGACCGCGAAGAAATATCTGCAACAAGCCGCAGACGGGGACATCGTGGTTTCAGACCTGCGTCTGCCCGACGGCAACGGTATCGACCTGTTGCGCTGGATGCGCAAGGAAGGCATGATGCAGCCGTTCATTATCATGACCGACTATGCCGAAGTGCATACGGCGGTCGAAAGTATGAAACTCGGTTCGCTGGACTACATACCCAAACAACTCGTGGAGGACAAACTTGTACCTCTGCTCCGTACCATACTGAAAGAGCGGAATATCGGGCGAAGCCGTATGCCCGTCTTTGCCCGTGACGGTTCCGCCTTTCAGAAAATCATGCACCGGATAAGGCTGGTAGCCCCCACCGACATGAGCGTGCTGATATTCGGGGAGAACGGTACGGGCAAAGAGCATATCGCTCATCTGCTGCACGACAAGAGCAAGCGGGCAGGAAAACCGTTTGTGGCTGTGGACTGCGGTTCACTCACCAAAGAGCTTGCACCGTCGGCATTCTTCGGACACGTCAGAGGGGCGTTCACCGGTGCGGACAGTGCCAAGAAAGGATATTTCCATGAAGCCGAAGGCGGCACGCTGTTTTTGGACGAAGTGGGCAACCTTGCACCGGAAACCCAACAGATGCTTCTGCGTGCCATACAGGAGCGGCGATACCGCCCCGTTGGTGACAGGACGGATAGAAGTTTCAATGTCCGTATTATCGCTGCCACCAACGAGAATCTGGAAAAGGCGGTCAATGAAAAGCGTTTCCGGCAGGACTTGCTGTACCGTCTGCACGACTTCGAGATAACCGTTCCGCCGCTGCGTGATTGTCAGGAAGACATCATGCCGCTGGCAGAGTTTTTCCGCGAGATTGCCAATAATGAATTGGAGTGCAAGGTTAGCGGATTCAGCTCCGAAGCACGGAAAGCGTTGCTGACCCATTCATGGCCGGGCAACGTGCGCGAGCTTCGTCAGAAAATCATGGGCGCGGTGTTGCAGGCACAGACGGGACTTGTCACGAAAGAGCATCTGGAACTTGGAATAACCGAAACAACCTCTGTTACCAGCTTCTCCCTGCGCAACAAAGAGGAAGATAAAGAGCGGATTATACGCGCTTTGAAGCAAGCTGACGGGAACCGCAAGGTCGCCGCCGAACTGCTTGGAATAGGCAGGACAACACTCTATAATAAACTGGAAGAATATGGATTGAAATATAAATTTGAGCAATCATAGCCCGCAATTCGCTGAAAATGGCTATCTTTGCATGACATATCAGAAGGTAACGGCGATTGGCAGAGCCTTTTGCCGCCTATATATAACATAAGACCGCAAGGCGTCCTAATGGGAATCTGGAAAATTAACATTAACAGGAACTATTGCGTGATTGCTTATGCTATGCCTACGCATAGCGTGCATTCACCTATTCCTGTTAAGGGCATTCCAGAGCCTCCATTAGAAGTAGTGTGATTTGCACGCTACTTTTTTGCCCTTGCCTAACGAAAGGAAACGATAATGGGTAAAGTACAGATTCTTGCCGTCCTCACGATGGACGGATGTCAAAGCTCCGAGTTGTATTGCAAAGCGTATAAGGAACTGCGCCTTGAAGATTGCGGTATCAACGAGATAAGGGAAAACGCCCTTTATCATATCACACCGGATTATTCCATCTCCATGCTTGACGAATGGCGGAAATCCACAACAGACATCTGCTATCTGGCGGAAGCCACTCCTGAAAAGGCGGACTACATCAACGGGCTGCTGCGTATGCGTGTGGTGGATGAAATCATACTATACACAATTCCTTTCATTGCCGGAACGGGAAAGCGTTTCTTCCAGTCCGTCTTGCCACAGGAACAATGGACGCTGACCTCACAGAAAGCATACCGCAACGGAGTGGTCCGCCATATCTATAAAGCGTGCGTTTGATGTCCGGAAAATGGACTAATGTTCAGTAGATTAACACCTTAAGTTGAATACAACTCCTGTCGGATAAATAAATTTTGAAATTATTACTCTGAAATCCAGCATATTGCAGACTATGTGCCGGATTTTTTGTTTGATGTACATGATTTTTGCAAATCATATTCATGTGCGCATACCGAAAAACAGAGTGTTAAATTTCAAAATTGACAGGACATGAATTATTTTTTATTGGCGGAAACCGAGTTCTTCCGCCGTATAAACGAAGCCGGTGACTGCAATATGGAAACGGCATACACGGCTTTCGCCACCCAAGTGATCGAACTGTGCAGCGGCAGCGCGGATACGGACCGTACCATCATCGCACTGGCATACATAGAAATAGAGTTGCAGCACCATCCCGTGCGCAACCTCTCCGAAGAGAAAAGGGAGGCTGCCATCTACGTCAGCAAGGCTCTCTCTTTCGTGAGGAAGATGCAAAAGCTCCTTGCCGCTCCCCAAGTGCCACCACTGATCCCCGTCCGTACGTCCGCCGAAAATACAACCGAAAACCCCGCCTCGCCCTTGCAGTGGACAGGCAACGCCATCGACCTCGTGGAACTGATCTACGGTATCAACGAGATGGGCTGCATCAACAACGGCAACATGCCGCTCAAACAGCTCGCCCCGCTCCTGTACAAGATATTCGGCGTGGAATCGAAGGACTGCTACCGCTTCTACATCGACATCAAACGCCGTAAGAACGAGAGCCGCACCTACTTCCTTGACAGGATGCAGGAGAAACTCAACGAGAAGATGCAACGTGACGAGGAATTGGAACGCATGAGAAGATGAACCACCATCCGGACAGGAAAGACGGAAAATAAGGGGCAATCATCTGTTTTCCGTCTTTTTTTGTTGCATCATATTGACAATGATTCGGTAAAATTTGAGGTTGTTCAGCCTAGGCTAAGCCGCTAACTGAGCCAACCGATGATTTATTTTCTGAATTATTTTGAGATGCGGAGATTTTCCGCAAGTCGAAATAATTGTTGAGGCGAGATAAGATTCAAACATAAGCCGTTTGAACTGTGCTAACGAAAGATCCGGATAATCTTTCCTTATGACCTCCTTGCAGACATTGAGTGCAGTGAAGGAAAGATTGAATGCGAAGTCAAGCCGGTCTTTGTCGCGTGTCTGTTGCGACTGGAGTCCTGTAAACTGTTTGGCATCGCGTATGCCGAACTCAATCTGAAAGCGGGTGCGGTAGAAACCGATGATCTTTTCAGGCCTCATGTTGGTGTCGGTAGAGAAGTAAAGAAGAGGCTCTGCGTTTTCAACCGGACAGACCACGATACGGATGTCGCGTCTCAATGCCCTCGAATGTACGACCGCCGTGTGACATCGGGTTTTGTTTCCTTTGGAATCCTCATATATGAATGAAGTGAACACGGACATGTCAAGGTTGGAGAAATCCACTTTCTCTCCATACTTTTTCTTTCTGCCGCGTCTTCGCGGGGCGGAGGAATCCGGCATGGCCAGATACCTCAGATATGAGTTGGCACGTAATCTCCCGACAAATCGGAATCCCATGCCAATCACTTCATTTACAAACTCATATTTGGAGAAAAAGGCATCGGCAACCAGAATATCCGTCAGTGAGAGCAGCTCTGTCGCCTTTGACCTGACAAGTGCCACATACCAGTCAAGCATTGACATTTGTTTCTCAGATTCAAGAGTCCTGAAGTTCGGTGACTGGACAGCACCGAGCATCACGCATGTATGTTTACTCAGACTTATTGCCCCAATCGCCATTATCTCCAGACCGCGTTTGACACGTTGTGCCACCCCAGACCAGAAACGGCCTATGCCATACGTCAGTCTGCCTGCTTTTGAAATGAACGACGGATCGATTGCCACTGCCATGTCATCGGCCGGTCCAAAACAATCCTGCGCCATACCTATGTTGACTTTCATCCAGTCTACGGATGTCTTGAAATTGGAGGCAAAGGTCTTGGCTGTACGACCGCCATAGCGCGACAGCCGGGTAAAATTGACTTTGCCCGGAATCAACGCTACAGTGCGTATTGTTAAAATCAGCCAGTTGAGGAACCTTTTGCTCATCTTGGTTGTAGTATTTTCAAATACCGACTTACACCGAAAGGTGAAGTCTTTGAGAATCGCCAATACGTTCATGGTATAAGTGTTTTATAATGAACGCTTTGGCGATTCATTTGTATTTGACAATTCGACATATTAACTTAAGTTTCAACTACTTCGGTAATTTTTACCGAATCATTGATTGACAATCATGGAAATAAATGCCGATATTTGCAGCCGGAACAGAAGCAGGATAAAGAAATGGCAAAAAAGAAGAAGAAACAGAACGGGCACTACTGCCGGATTTGCGGTGACTACAAGGCGAATGAGAAGTTCTCCGGCAAAGGACACGCACAACATATCTGTAAAAGCTGCATGTCCGCCATGCGCAGCGGCAAGAATCCGGAGGATATTCTGCCGGAACCGTTGCCTGTGAAGCGTGAAACGACACGTTTCAAGAAACTGGGTAAAGAGGAAAAAGCCGTGCTTAAAGCGTTTATCTCCGAAGTGGTAACCGAATACTGGCAGGAAAACAGGCAGATACCGTTTGCGGAAAGTTTTTCCGAACTTAAAAAATATATCATCGGAACTTATGATGAGGAATGCGGCATACTCCTGAAAGATGACGCGGAACTGAAGACCTACTTTCAGACACATACGGTAACGACCATAAACAAATTGCTGAAAGAGGAAAATCCGGAAAACGAAGGGTAACGAAAACGGGCGGAACAAGGTGTCAAACTTGCCCCGCCCGTTTTCGTTACCGCCTGCCGGCTATTTCTGCTGCAACAGATGCTTCAGGTTCTCGTCACCCGCGATGCGCTCCAGCTCGTCGGCGACAATCTGCTTCACCTCCTCCTTGATGCGCCTGTAATTCGCCTGCACCGTTTACTTCATGCAGTCGTTGCCGTCCCCGTCCGTAAAATCGGTAATGACGGGTATCGGCTTGTAGGCTTTCTCCTCGCGCTTGACCTTCTCGGCATCCACGACAATCTCACAGTGGAAAATCTTCTGCTCGATACGCTCGTTGAAGTTGTCGGACACAGAACCGACAAACATGCCCTGCGTCAAGCCGGAAATCTTGCTCGGCGGGATAAGCGCGTCCATCTGCGTGTTGATGGAGGTAGAAACGTCCTGCCTGTTGATGGAAATGGACTGCCGCTTCTGCAACACCTTTCCGAACCTTTCCGAGAGCGTCTTGGCGGTTTCGCCCACCACCTGACCGGAGAAGATATTTCCGACAGTATTCATCACGACTTTGGCTTCTTTATCGCCATAGTCGCGCACCAACTGGCTGAAATCCTGAAAGCCCAGACACACGGCAACCTTGTTGCTTCGCGCGGTGGCGATAAGGTTGTCCAGCCCCTTGAAATATATCGTCGGAAGCTCGTCGATGATGACCGACGACTTCAACATCCCTTTCTTGTTGATGAGCTTCACGATACGGGAGTTATACAGACCGAGAGCCGCACCGTAGATATTCTGTCGGTCGGGGTTGTTGCCCACGCAGAGAATTTTCGGCTCTTCGGGATTGTTGATGTCCAGCGTGAACTCGCTGTCCGACATTACCCAATAGAGCTGCGGGGAAATCATACGTGATAGCGGAATTTTCGCCGAAGCGATCTGCCCCATTAACTGCTCGGCAGCCCCTCCGAGCCACGCATCCATAAAAGGAGAAAGATAGTTTTCCAGTTCCGGGTAAGAGGTCAGTATAGGGAAAATATCCTCGTAACGGCGGTTCAGGAACTCGATGGCATGGGGGAACGTGCAATACTTGCCGTTCTGAAAAATTTTGAGATACCAGATGATAGCCGCGAAGAGGATGATGGGCGATTCCACAAAGAAGTCGCCCTGCTTCTGCACCCAACTCTTATTCAAGTTGAGCATGATGGTGTACGCGCTCTCGTAAGCGTCCGTAATATCCTCCATGAAATCCGGGTGGATGGGATTGCAACGGTGGCTGCGTCGCGGGTCGTCGAAGTTTATCACGTAGAACTTCGGCCTCACCTTGTATCCCTCCGGATGGTTAAGCAGATGATTATAGGCAATCGTGGACAAGTCGCTGAATTTGAAGTCGTAAACGTGCATCGAGAAGCCCTTTTCAATCTGCTGCTTGATGAAACTGTTTACCACCGCGTAGGATTTTCCACTGCCCGGCGTACCCAACACGATGGAGGCCCTGAAGGGATTCACGACATTGATCCAGCCGTTGTTCCAACGTTTCTTGTAGTAGAACCGTGTCGGAAGATTGACCGAATACTCGCTTTCGATAAGCCGTGTTTCCTGCATGAAACTCTCGTTCTCGTTGTTGAACACGTCATCCATCAGGTTGTGCTTCAATAGGCGGCTCATCCACAGACCGCCCATCAGCAGGCATACATAGCCCGTGCCGACGGTCAGCACGTAAAGCCCCGTCACCGCTTCAACCGGTAGCGGCAATGCCAGTATCCACCAGTTGAGGAAGAACAGTACGAACCCTGCGGCAAGTGCCGTCCAGATCCGTCCCCAAGTAATTTTCTCTCCCTTGACGCCCTTCGTTCCCAGACAGGACAGGGCAAGCAGGAGGACGGCAAACAGTTTCGTGTAGAGGATGGAGCGGAACAGCCCCGCCGTGCGGTTGAAGTTCATCAGGATTCTGTCCACTACGCCGATGTCCACGCCCCAGAGCCGTATGGCTTCATAGCAGAACCAGTACACGTTCATGACCACTAAAATAATACTCACGGCACGCAGAAAATCCATGATTTTCGCCAATGCCCTCAAATCGTCTTCTTGTTGTGACATAGATTGAAAAATATTTATTGTTGATACTTCCGGTTACATTCCCAAGCCCTTGCGCCTTTTCTTTTTCCTCTTGCGCTGCATCGCCCGGATAAAGGCTTCCTCCTCGGCATCCACAGCCGGACCTTCGGGAGTGATCAGACCGACACCGCCCGCCGTGTTCTCGTGGTCGGATGCGCTCTGTCCGCGCATATCCTTCCCGGCTTCCACCGGAACGGAAAGCGGAACGGGCGGCAGTCCGGCGTAAGGCAGCGTGAAGTGTTCCTGCAAGGCGTTGGCGGAAAGCTCCTTGCCCATGCGTGAGCCGTTCAGCACGCAGCCCGTGCGGTGGTCGATGAACGTGGCTCCGTAGATGCGCCCTTCCTCCGTGTAGCGCAGTACGGTGTCGATGCCCTTCCCTTTGAGCGCGGCTACAAACTTCTCCTTGTCATATGTGCCTTCCAGCGCGGAAAGGACGGTGCGTTTCGTCATGTCGGCAAGTTTCCTGTCCTTAATCTCCTGCTTGGAACGGGTAAACTTCTTCTGTACGGCTTCATAGCCGACGGATTTCCCGAAGAGCGAGGATTTGAACGGATTACCGACTTTGTTGCCCATGTCATCCGTGACGGAATAGACCAGCCCGTGATACTCGCGTCCGCGCACATTTCCGTGCGTTTCCTCCACCGTCATATTATATAAGGAAAGGAGTGCGCGGTATTCGCCCATCGTCTGAAACTTGTACATGCGGTTCAGTTCTCTAATCACATTCCCCGCCTGCTTCTTCACGTCGCCCGCAGAAGCGTCCACTTTGCGCAGCGGCGTGTCAAGACGGCGGTTCTTGCGTTCCGCGTCATGCAGCCCGTATTTCCGTTCCAGTTCGCGTGTTATCTGCTTGCTCCGGTAAAAGTTATTCCGGGTGTCTATGCTCCTGCCGTCCTCGTCCACCCTGACCGTCACGATATGCAGATGGTGGCGGTCGATGTCCTCGTGCTTGAAAACGAGATACGGCTGGTTGCCGAAGCCCATCTTCTCCAAATACTCCCGTGCGATGTTCTGAAACTCCGTATCCGTCAAAATATCATCGGGATGCGGATTGAGCGAGATATGCACCACCGGTTTCTCCACCTTCGACCGCACGGGCATCATGCCGAGAAAGTCCTCCATCGCCCTATGGATGTCCATCGTTCCCGTACCGTCATTGTAGATGCGGTTGGTCGTCAGAAGCCGCCCTTTCGCCTCGTTGATCTTCTCCCCGTTGTAGGCAAGTGCGCCGTACAACGAGTTTCCTACACTGATTTTTGCGACCATTTTTCCTGCATCTCCCTTGAAAGTTCCACAATCTTACGGCTCAGTTTTACGAGTTCGACGGTCTGTTGCTCCAGCTTGTAGAGCAACGCCATCGCCTTTTTCTCGGAAAAATGCAGCCTCAGTTCCTTCACGACTTGGTTGTAATTTGTACCTATTGCGCGGAACTGCGCGTGAAAATCGGACAGTTTGGTGTAGTAATCCACCAGCGTCTTGTCCACTTTCAGCACCTTGAACGGCTGCCCGAAGAAGTGCGCCTTCAGGAAAACCGACTTGGCGTAAACGCCCGACTTCTCGAACATGGAGAGGAAACGGTTGTGTTCCTCCTCGCTGAAACGGACGGTGTAGCGGAACACCGCCGGATCGAGTTTGGGATTTCTCCCGCCTTTGTTTCTTCTTTTTTCACTCATATTACTTTGGATTTAGCGGATTGGCGGCATAAGCCGCCGCTCGGGGTCACAGACACCGCAGGTTTGAGAGGCTTCCCGACTTCGGAGGGTAAGCCCACCCCTGCAAGGGCAAGGCGTTTTCGTGGCTGCTCAAAATGTTTTGAGCGGCTGAAAACATACCTTATCCTTTCTTATGGAAGATAATATATTATTATTCAGTGGATTATAAATTATATATTGTACTAATGTTGTACTAATTAGTTGGATAAATCGAATTTTCAAGGTTCGATTTATGGATTTTTAAGAGGTCTTTGTTTTATTTAATTGACTTTCTTTCGATGGATTTTCCGAGGATTTGAGGCTTGGAAACACCGGGCATTGAGAAAAAATCGTTAATTTTGCAGTCGGATTGGCTGCGGTCAGTCCAGACATTTTGGTAAAATAAGAAGCAATATGCTTATCTTGTAATTGGAAACGTAGGAACTTTTCAAGCGTGCAATGATAGCATAGTGGTTCTCACGCATATGCGTGGGTCACTATTGTTACATCTGCACGACAGGTTTCCTACGACCTCCAATTACGACGTGGCATAGTTGGCTCACGTTTTTGCATTCAAATAGTACATCACAATATGCGTAAATCAATCACATTCATTCTTCTTTGCTTGATGTCGCTGTCAGTATCGGCTCAAGCATTAAAGGGCTTAGTCGTAGGAACGGATAAAGAGCCTCTTCCGTTTGCCAACGTGGTTCTTCTCAAAGACAGCACATTTGTCAGTGGGGTCGTAACTGATGATAACGGCATATTCGTCTTTGAACAGCCGTATTCTTCCGCCAATAAGATTAAAATAGCTATGGTGGGTTACGAGGATTATCTTGCGCCGATTGCACCGACAGGCGATTTCGGAACAATCACGCTGAAAGAATCTTCCGTAATGCTCGACGAGGTAGTTGTCAAAGCCAATCTGCCGACAACGCGCCTCAAAGGAAACGCAATGGTAACAAGTGTGGAGAATAGTGTGCTGTCCAAGTTAGGAACCGCAAACGATGTTCTGTCACATCTTCCGTTGGTGAGCGAATCCGATGGTTCATTTACCGTTTTTGGAAAAGGAACACCACTTATATACATCAACGGTAAACTCGTAAGGAGTTCGACTGAATTGCAGCAACTAAGTTCTGAAAATATACGTTCCGTCGAGGTGGTAACGAATCCCGGCGCACAATATTCATCGGAAGTGCAATCCGTTATAAGAATCAAGACCATACCGCCTAAAGGCGAAGGCTTCGGCGCAAATCTCTATGACCAAATTTCAGCCTCACATTTTGCCCGGAATACAACGGACATATCACTGAATTATCGTCATAACGGATTGGAAATATTTGGTAATGGATATTTTTATTTCGGCAAAAGAAATAATAAAAATGAGGCTGAAATGCTGACCTATGGGGATAATACTCTTCATCAATTTATAAATGCGGAAAGCGATGTAAAGGCAAATAATTTATATGGTAAACTTGGTTTCAGCTATCAATTTTTGGAAAACCATTCCATAGGAGCCTACTACCGCATAGGCCGAGAGAGGGATGATGTTCACTCCTACGGAATATCCAATGTCAGCCTTTATACCCAATCGGAATTGACATCTTCCGATGAAATATCTTATGATTGGCTGAACAAGGGCATTGTAAGACCTGTGCAGGAAGCAAACTTGTATTACAATGGCTCTTTCGGAAAACTTGATGTGGATTTTAATGCGGATTTCACACAATCAAGGGGTGATAGAAGCGATGATCAATTTGAAACCAATGCAAATAATCCGGATGATGACCGACATATCGTATCGGCAGGGTTGAAGAAAAGCCGATTGTTGGCGGAAAAACTAATCCTTTCGTACCCGGTCTGGAAAGGAAGTATTGAGTTAGGTGAGGAATACACCAACTCCAGATTGAACTATGCGAATACTTATGATGGCGCGCCAATTGACAATTCATTGACTGACATTCATGAGGATAACATAGCTGCATTTGCCTCCTTATCGCAGACATTCGGAGTGGTTAATATTTCGGCAGGGCTAAGATATGAACACGTTAATTATAAATACTTTGAAAACAATCAGCTTCAAAAAGACCAGTCGAAAGACTACAACAATCTCTTTCCGACGTTCTCTTTGAGCGCACCAATCAATAAAGTAAATCTTTCTTTCTCGTTTACCAACAAGACGCGCCGTCCAACCTACCGACAGCTTGATGGTGGTATCGAATACATCAACCGTTTTTCCTATCAATGCGGCAATCCCAAGTTGCAGCCTACGAAAATCTATCTATTCCAATTGATGGGTATGTGGAAATATTTTTTCGCCCAAGTATCGGTCAATCACGAAACTGACGCTATCTTTTGGAAAACAAGCGCATATAAAGATGACCCTGCTGTAAAAGTGATGTCTTTTGAAAATGTGCCCCATTACACGCAACTGCAAGTAGCAATTGGCGCACAACCGACAATCGGGTGTTGGAAGCCTCAACCTGTCATCGGTATGATGAAACAATTTTATACCACAACATATCGAGGCGAGAAATTATCCCTCGGAAAACCGTTCTTCTCGTTCACTCTTGAAAACCTTTTCTCTTTGCCGAAGAATTGGACTTTGGGAGCGGATTTTCAATTCACGACCGCTGGCAATGGACAAAATACATTTATGAAACCAACTAATAAAATTGATTTGTTGGTGCGTAAATCATTCCTCAACAATAATCTTTCTCTTACCTTGTATGCAACTGACCTGTTGAACAACTATCCAGACAGAACTACAATGTATAGCGGAGATATAATGACTTATACCTACAATCAGTTTGAAAGTCGCTCAATACGATTTGCTGTAAGATATAAATTCAATACCACCCGTTCTAAATATCGTGGTACGGGAGCCGGAGAAAATGAAAAGAGCCGTATGTAAAAAGGTTCTAAATTATTGTCATAGACCGCCGAGAATGAATTTTTCTCGGCGGTCTTGTTATATCAGCGTCTAATACCTCGGCTGAAAGTTTGTTTCAGCTTCTGCCATTGCTCTTTGAGCCACTGGAACACACGGGTACCGTTGATGTGGAGGTGAAATTTGTTGTCGGTTGGATTGCGCTTGATTTGCACCTCTGCGTTGGACACATCGAAATCTTGACGGTATGTTTCCGAATGTATGGTTGCTCCCTCCTTAAAATATCGCGGCTTCTGGTCAAGCAATGCACGGGTTACAGTGTCCGACAAACCGACCTCTCGGCATTCTCTCGCCGCCTCCAACATCGGGAGCACATCGGGGAAGAACGTGTTGAGGTCGGTTTCCAGATAGTTGTGTATCCGGATAGTGGAGGCTTCACTCTCCTTTTGTCTGCGGAGGTTGTCGGATAGGTTGGACATCTCACGGCGAAAGTCCTGCTCCCTTGCCTCGGCACGGTCTTTCAGCTCCCGGATTTCATTATCTTTCCGTGCAACCTCGGCTTCAAGCCGCTTGGTCTTGCTCCCGGTGAAGATGTTGGCTATGTTGCTGACGGCTTCTTTCCGTTGTGCGTCACGCTCGGCTTTGGCTTCATCACGTTCACGCATGGCGGTTTCTGCCTCCTGCCGTGCCTCGGAGGTCTGTGCCTCGTATTCCTTTTTCTCGACGGTCAGCCTTTCATTGTCCGCTGCAAGATTCTCCCGCTGTGCCGAAAGTCTTGTGGCTTCTTCCGAAAGTCCGGCATTGGTATAGGCAAGCGATTTGTTTTTGGCGGCGAGAGAAGAATTTGCCTCGGTCAGCCGGGTGTGTTCCGAATAGAGTTCGCGGTTTGTCTGCCGGATTTCCTCGTTTACCTGCCTCAACTGCTTCTTTTGAGCGTCAAGGGCGATTGCGCTGCATTCAAGATGACCGACCTTGCTCTCCAACGATTTCTTCTCCTTGTCGAGTTTCTTTTTCTCGGTGGAGAGTTCGGCAACATCCTTTTCAAGTCCGGCTTTCTCGCGCTGGCATTGGCGGTAGTATTCGTGTTGGTCGATGTGCCGTGCTTCTGAACCCCGGATGCCCCGCTCCAATCCGTATTTCGCCATTGCCTCGGCATAGAGGTCTTGGTAACAGCTCATCGCCTTACGCTCCATTATGTCATCGGCACACAGCCGGGGGCGGTTGGTCGGCTTGGTGCGGTAACGCTTCTTCACCGCCGCTTCCCTCGCTTTCTTTTTTCTCTCGGTGGTGACAATCGGAACGACCGCTATGTGCAGGTGCGGTGTCCGCTCGTCCATATGCAGGGCTGCGCCGACAACATTGTCGCTACCGAATGTGTCACGAACCCACTTGATGTTGTCGGCTATCCATTGGTCGAGTTTTCCGGCGTCGATGATTTTCTGCATACCCTCGTTGTCGGAGGTCATCACCATGTTGAGGCAGCGTACCTGCCGGTCGGAGATTTTCCGGGTTATCCCGGCATTGGCTATGCGGTGTTCGACTGCCGCCGCAAGCCCGGTTATCCCGTCGGGATATTCGACCAGCCCGTAGCGGTTGAGGTGTGTCCGCTCCGGGTCTGCGTTGTCGGGATGGGAGGTACGCTCGATATGCTTGGCTATCGAGTTCAAAGACGAGTTCGCCTTGATGATGTGGAACACTGCGTAGCTCATAGGCGGGCGAGTTTTTGTTGCGGAGCAATCATGGTGCACGGCTTCCGATTAAGCCGTTCCGGGAAATCCAAAGGGGTTGACCTCTTTGGCATATTGGGGATATTTTTAGCGTATCGGAACGATATGCGGCTCGAAAAATTCCCTAATATGTTAAGGAATTTCCCGCATGGCTGTAATTTCCGTGCGCGGCAGCACGGATGGAACTGCTCCCCAGACGAGGGTCGCAGGGCGGTAAACCACTGTAACGGGTATAGTGGTACACCGAGAAAAAAACTTGATTTCATCATTTCAAATTTAGGGATACACCCGTGGCACTTTCGGCATTTTGGCACAATCGCCCGTGAGGGTGAAAATGCCAAAGTGCCAAAAATGTCAAGGGTAAATTTAGAATTTTGTGTATGTGCCGTGGCTGTCGCGCGAGAAGAAAACGCCCCGTTTATCACGCAGGAAACGTTTGAATGTCCGTTCCGGCATTCCGTTTTTGGAGGCGATGGCAACGCCCTCGGCGGTGGTGAACGTGTCGGGCAGTTCCGACATCACGGCAAGCTGCACATCGGTCAATCCGTCCTCGCCGATTATGCCCTGCACCTTTGCGGCTGTCACGCGGAAATACTCCGTCAGCCGGATTGAACGTTCGACAACGGCAGTGTCTATCGCCTTTTTCTTCTTCGCCCCGGTAGCCCAATCCGCAACAGCCAGCAGGAGGCAGAACCTCACGGCATAGATTTCGAGTTTGCTCGCTATGGCGGTCTGCGTGTCGCTTTCCTCGGCGTTGCATTTGTCGGTGTAGTCGTTCTGCCATTTGACAAGGCGGTCGAACGCTTCGGGTGCAAACAGCACGTTCTCCGGGATTACATTGCCGTTGGTGTCGGTTGCCGGAACAATATCCGTCAGCTTGAAGATTACCTCACGCCATGCCGCCACGATGTCGAATGAGGGTGTTTTTCTCTCGCTGCTCCATTTCACTTTGGATTGGTCATCCGGCACTACAAAGAGAAAACGCTCCATGAAGCCGTTGGCGTTGCGGTTTCCGGCGGCGAGTTCGCCCAGCACTTTGGGCTGGATCGTACCGATGACGCACAGGAACGGATTGGCGATGAACACACCGCTCTGGCTGCTCTTGCGGTCGGACATGGCTACCTTGTGGTTGAACACCGACATCCAGAACTCGGATTCGGAGCCGTTGTTGTAGCGGTTGAAGTTCTTGAACCATGCGGCGAGTTCGTCGGCATAGAGGCACAGCCCCCTCGGATTTTCCGAGAGTATGCGGTGGACTGCCTCCGGGGTTACATCCTGCAAGGTGAACCGTATGCGCCTCGGCTCTGCCGGGTTGGTGTCGTAGCCGTTGGCGGCTCTCTCTTTCGGCGGCAGCTCCATTGCCGCCCCGTAGCGTTTCATCGCCTCGTTGAAGATTGCCGACTGCTCCGCGTCGAAATCAATCAACGGCTGCATGGCGAAACTCAAAGGGTGGCTCTTGTTCGCTCCGGGGCGGCCTACAAGGGCGACGAAAAGAATGCAATACTCCTGCCAGCAGGTATTGTATTCGACCTTGTGGGTGTTGCCTATTGCCGCCGACATAGCCGTGAGCATTGACATGGCGAGATAGTCCTTCGGGAAACCGAGAGTGACGTTTGCCTCGTCGATTATTTCACGCACTTTCTTGGGGAGTACATCGAGAGGGAAAGGATTGCCAATGTTTATCTTTTCGGCGGTTTCTTCCTTTTTCATCGCTTACCCCCTTTCTGCGCTATGGTGGCGGGTACAAGCACACCTACGGCGTTACCGTCTATGAGCCGTGATTCAGCCCATTCAAGCAGCTGCGATTTCTTGAAATGCAGCTTGCGCCCGAATTTCTGGAACGGCACTGTTCCCGCGCTCGTTTCCTTGTAGAGCTGCCCCCGCTTTATGGGGTAGCCGTTGGCGTTGAGCAGTTCCAACGCCCCTTTCATGTCGAGCGATTCACAGTCTGGCTGTGCTGCGATTTGATTAGTATTTGAAGAAGTAGCTTCTTTCTCGGCGAGGTATTCCTCTACCGACCCCTTTACGAGAAGTTTGAGGACTTCGACGAAGGGGAGGTGTAAAAAGTCAGTCATGTTCATTGTGGATGTGGATGTTTTAGTGGGTTGAATGAAGTTTAGCGCATCGGGCATTGGATTTTACGGATTGAGAACGTTAACGGTATCATCATACTGATGTTGGGGTGTTGTCATTTGGGTTAATAATAATTTTGCCTCGCAGCCCATGACTACACCCAGAGGGATAAGGCTGGTCGGCGGTTGATAATGTTTCGGACAACTGTCCTCTAATCTGCAAACGGCGAAACCGAATGATATACTTTCTACTCCAATGCACGGATACCGCCCCGGGATATAAGGCAATAACGGTGCTTACCGGTTATCGGCAATGGCTATCGCCATTGATAACGGTGTAATTTATACGGGCATATCAGTGTTTCGCCCTTTCGCAAGGGTGCGGTGGCAGAGGGGTCACACCGGTGTCGCTACAATCTCCGTAGCGGTTTTAATCGGTGCGTCCGGCACGTCGGCTGCCAATGCTCCGTTACTCAAACAAGGAAATCTCCGCGATGGTTCGCCGTGTCCGGCTTTGTCCGAAATGTTCCGCAGTGCGTCCTGCTTTTTCTTTTCGGAGGTCGTTTCCTTGATTGCTATATTAAGTTACGAAAATTTTTCGGAATTTGCAAATGAATGAGATAATCAGCTCCGTAAATAGATCTCAAATCTAATTTACGGAGCTCAACTTAATATCGTAGGACAACGGATAATTATTTGTTATATGAATTATGAACGATTATTCTTTATTACTCCCCAAGTGTTCCTCGTTGTTTTTCAAGAAATCCTCGTAAACTTGAAGAATGTAATCAGGGTGCTGATACAACGCTTTCTTCAAATCTTTGTTTTGTTTGAAATAGTCCTCAATATATTCAACTAAACCGGGGTATTTACGTTTTAGGCTCTTCTTTATCCATTTCAGATTAAATCCCCAGAACATCTGATGATAAAAGGGATATATTTCTGAATCGCCTTTAATACGGATAGCATGAGTAAAACGAAGGTCTGCCAAGATAGGTCTTCTTTTAATGTTAGGCGGGGCGTATATATAGTACGTTAATATTTCAGCACTATCGGTACTTGGGCCACATCTCATGAACCACCGTTCACCTTTTATATCATGTGCTGCCCATTTATCTTTATTGTGTTTGAATTCGATAGAATCAACGTCTGATGAGTTGAACCATTTCTCACTTCCGTCGGATAACTTCATCAAAAATTCACGGTTTAGTTTGCCGGGAGTGAACCATGATTTAAGAAGTGTTCCATGTATTTTTGTACTGTCGCTTAACGAGATAATAATATCGTCCTTATCGTGTTGCTGTGCATGACTTGCAACTACAAAAGAAATAGCTAAATATAATATTATAAATAGACGCTTTGGCATATATACGAAGTTTTATGTGCAAATATACTCAAAATCACCAGAAAAACGAAACATTACATCTGTGTAATAAGAAAAGGACACCGGGTATCCCTCCCGATGTCCAACCACTAAAATCCACAATCAAAATAAATTTATGACTGCGATTCGTATGCAAAGTTAAGTCTTTATTCTCACTTGCACAACCTTATAACGCTCCGACAATGCGGAAAGTGCGTCAAGGCGGCGAGAAAAAAATCAATCTTCATCGTCCTCGGTGTCGAAATTCGTTTTGCCGAGGCTGTTTATCGCCTTTTGTTTGAGAGCGTCAACGACATGGAGATATTTCTCCGTCATCTTGATGCTTGCGTGTCCTAACAACGCGGATACGGTCTTTATGTTCGCTCCTGCGTTGAGCAGGTTTACAGCGAAACTGTGCCGGGCGCAATGCCATGTGATATGCTTGGTTATGCCCGTCAGTTTCACCCACCGGGCAAGATGCTTTCTCGCCGTACCCTTGTGTGGAAGAATAAATATCTTCTCTTTTGCAGGGTCATCGCCTTTGGGAGTGCCTATGAGTTTAAGCAGTTCGTCATTCAGCGGTGTCACAACTGCGGCGTGTGCGCTGCGTCCCGCGCTTTTCTTTTGGGTGAAACGCATTACCATTCCGTCGGTGTCGATATTGGCGAATGTCAGTTCCGATACATCGCAGTAGCGCATCCCGGTATGGCAGCAGAAGATGAATGCTCTCTGCACCTCCCGGTGTTCGCCCTCGTATCGGAACGAAGCCAGCTTACGGATTTCTTTCGGTGAAAGTATCTCCTTGAGCATTACATTCGTGTCATAGACAATGCGGATACCCTTGCACGGGTTCTTGCGCATGAGTTCTTCCTCCACAGCGTCGGCGACAACTTTCTTGAACCAATGATAGTTCTTTCTCGGCCCCTCCCCGGTGCATTTCTTCCGCAGATAGTTGGTGAAGCCCATTACCATATCGGGAGTGATTGCGTCCATTGGCAGGATAGTCGCATATTTTGAGTAGATAGGATTTCCTGCCAGATACTCTGTGAAACGGATATAGGAATACTTGTATGACTTTCTAACGGATATTGTGAACGCCTCGTTGTCGCGGTGTTGCTCGAAATATCGGAGGAAGTTGCTCTCCTTTTCCTTTTTCAGCCGATAGCCCTTGCGGTCTTCAAGCATCTCCTGCTCACGCTCGAAACGGATTTTTTCGGCGAGTTGAAGTGTGTTCTTGTTCTGCTGACGCTCCTGCGCGGTGCGTGGCACGACCCATATGTAGAGGTTCAAAGCCTCGCGGCGGCGTTGGTGTCTGACGGTGTATTTCGGTTTTCCTTTCATCGCCCCTTTGGTGTAGAGAACGGGGTTGCCGTCATCGTCATATACGGGAGCCTCCGTCCTGCCGAGATAAAAGTCAAGAGCGAGGCTTGCCCGTCCGTCGCTCATGACGTGCTGCACAAGGCGCGGATTTTGTTTGAGTTTGTTTGATAGTCTGCCCATAAATCATTAATTTTGTGTTCGTAACGCAAAGGTAGCGACGTGTTGTGAAACACGAAAATCGCCCACAACATCTATTAACAATCGAAACGGCGTGATGTTGTACTAATGTTGTACTATTTGCGAAAATAGGCGCAAAAACACGAAACTCACCGCAAAAGCCAATCGCCGTAACACACTGATAATCATTTGATTTATTTTGCTTGACTTATATCTGTTTTGCTACGCTTAAAACATACCTTGCTATGTTCAGGTGAACATAAAAATCCGTCGGGGACGGATTAGGGGGAATGCCTTTCAAACTCCGGGCTGCGCCACCTGCGGCGAACCCTGCCGTTCGGGGGCAAAGTTACGCCCTTAAAGCGGTATCGGACAGAGGCTTGACCCGGTCAATGGCTGCCAACCGGCGCAACATGCTGCCACTTGCCGGAGAAGTGATACAAGTTCCGGAATATACTTGTTTATTTGCAGCATGATTCAAGAAACGAACGATTTGAAGATATGGAAAAAGGAACTTTCAGATACCCGGCAAACCGCTTAGGCGGACATTTGCAAAACCGAATATCCGCACTGCCGGATACCCGGTTTTACAACAACGCGGTGATTCACGGATTCAATGACTTCATGACGCAATGCCGTCATTCACCGGTTATCCGAATCCCGGCTTCACCGTTGAAACGGATACGTGACGGACCGCCCGGATAATGATTCGCGGACGCGGATATATACGTCACCGCTTCCGTACAGGAACAGGAAAACAATTCATCAACCATTAAAAGCAATAGAACCATGAGTAATGAAATCTTCGTTGCATTCGCAACACAAAAGGGAGGCATCGGCAAATCCACCGTCACGGCTCTTGCCGCCAACTACCTCCACAACGTGAAGGGCTACAATGTCGCCGTCATAGACTGCGACGACCCGCAACACAGCATCCACGGTCTGCGTGAACGTGAAACGAAACTTATTGACGAGAGCCTCTATTTCAAGGCACTCGCGTGCGACCACTTCCGCAAGGTCAGGAAGAACGCCTACCCGGTCATCAAGAGTAACTCACAGGACGCCCTCGACGATGCCGACAGGATGCTCGTCAGCGAGGAGGTGAAACCCGACATCGTGTTCTTCGACATGCCGGGCACGCTCCGTAGCGACGGCGTTGTCAAGACGCTCTCCCAGATGGACTACATCTTCACGCCCATGAGTGCCGACCGCTTCGTCGTGGAAAGTACCCTGCAATTCGCCGCGATGTTCCGTGACAACCTAATGACGACGGGACAGGCGAAAACAAAAGGTCTTCACCTGTTCTGGACGATGGTGGACGGCAGGGAGAAGAACGGGCTGTACGACCTGTATGAAGATGTGATTGCCGAAATGGGACTGTCGGTCTTGTCCACACGCCTGCCCGACAGCAAGAAATTCCGGCGCGACCTCTCGGAAGAACGCAAGGGCGTTTTCCGCTCGACCATCTTCCCGATGGACACGTCCCTGCTGAAAGGGAGCGGCATCCGTGAGTTCTCGGAAGAGATTGTCAGCATCATCAAACCGCGATGAACATGGGCAGCAGGAAAGTGAACACCGAAGGCATTGACGAGGAACTGTTGATAGCCTCTATCGGCAGGCGCAAGCAGGACGGAACCCTGTACCGCGCGCAGGAGCCGCCCGCGCCGGCCCCCGAAGAAGAAAGCGTTCCCGAATCGGAACAGCCGTCCGCACCGTCACCGGCAAAGGAGAAACCGCTGAAAGACAGCGGACGCCGCAAACGGCAGGAGGACGACTACACCGGACTGTTCCTGCGCCGCAACGAGATAAAGACACGCCAGTGCGTCTATATCAGCCGCGACGTACACAGCAAGATTCTTAAAATCGTTAACGACATCGCCGGGCGGGAAATCTCGGTAGGCGGCTACGTGGACACCGTGCTGCGCCAGCATCTGGAACAGCACAAGGAGAAAATAAACGAACTGTACAGGAAACAACGTGAAGACTTAATATGAATATGGATATGAATCAGGAAAAGAACCAGAAAAACAGAAATCCGCATCATGACGGCGGAAGTATGCTTGCCCAAGTGCAGGCGAGTGTGGAAATCCTGTCGCCCGTGCCGGTAGGCTGCAAATGCGGCGAAAAGGACTATGAACGGCTTTTCATCCGTGAACCCGAAGTGAAGGCGCGGGAGGGGAAGATGGCGTATGTGCGCCCGGAGTACCACGACCGCATCATGCGCATCACCCGTGTGATCGGGCATGACCGGCTGTCGCTGTCCGCCTACATCGACCATGTGCTTACGCACCACTTCAACCAGTGCGAGGAGGCGATAAAGAGCCTTTACGCCCGGAATTACAATTCAGTATTTTAACCGTCAAAAAGAAACAGACATGAAAAGAAAAAAGAATGACTATCGCGCCTTCCTGAAAAAATCAGGCATCAAGGCGAGAGAGGGAAAGCAAGTGTACATCAGTTTGGCAAACCACAGCGTGATAACCGAAATCACCTATTTATTAGGTAAAGTAAATCTGACCATCGCCGACTATCTGGACAATGTGCTTAACGAACATTTCCAGACACACCGTGCCGAAATCAACCGTATGTTGGACTCAGTCCCCAAAGTAGAGCTATGAGCATGACGATGATTCTCCTGACTGTATCGGTGGGCTGTAACCTGTGGTTCCTGTTCCTGCTGCTCTACGACCGCATCATGGAAACGAAGCTCGTCCGCTTCCTTAGAGGCATTGCCGGACTGTGGAGGTCGTTGGGCGGCACGACGGTAAAGCAGGAAACAGTACGGGAAACACCACCCGCAGAAAAACCGGGCATCATCGGCAAGAGCCGTTTCAGGATGGCATCGACCCGGACAACCGCTGCCATACCGGCGCAAGAAGCTGCCACTTCGGAAAAAGGCATTGGGCTGGCGGAAGAAGACGCTACTTTTGACGACGGAAACGCGGAAGCCGTGTACCGTCCGGCACAAGTCCCGGAAGAGAAGCTCGACGAAACCTTCACGAGCATGCAGCCTTCGGAACTGGAGTTCGGAGAGGACGAACCGGAAGAGAATGGTCCGGATCTGCCACGGGCTTCAGGCAACAGCTTCGACGAGATAGACGATGCCGTCAAGACCGCCAAGAATCCGCAGGCGACAACGGCGGAACAGGACCGGGCAGCAAAGGTCTTCACCGACATGGAAGGGACGGAACTGTACGAGAAACTGATGGCAGGCTCGACAGAACTGAGCATCCGCATCAAGGGGCTTATTGAAATCCGGCTGAAGAAACCGGACAAGGAATTTACCGTCCCCGACAATATCGAGGAGTTCGACATCCGGAAGTATGTGTAACGAAAGACGATAGAAAAAATGAAAACGTAAGACAACATCACACCACGCGGCACGGCGGTACAAGGTACGGCCCGTCCGCAACGGACCCTCCCAAGTCCGTGGAAACAAAGGGAGAATCCACTAAACCAAAGTAATGTAATCCAGTATCAACCGCCGTCCAAAGGACTATCCACCCTTTGGACGGCACAAAAACAAGAACAGTTTATGAACAAGAACATCAGACAAAAGTTCATCATCTCTGCGGCACTTCTGGTTGCCGCAACCGCCTCCGCCTTCGCGCAGGGAAACGGCATGGCGGGCATCAACGAAGCCACCTCTATGGTGAGTTCCTATTTCGATCCGGGAGTGAAACTGATTTACGCCGTCGGTGCTGTAATCGGTCTTATCGGAGGCGTAAAAGTGTACGGAAAATTCTCGTCCGGCGACCCCGACACCTCCAAGACCGCCGCAAGCTGGTTCGGAGCGTGCATTTTCCTGATTGTCGCCGCGACTATCCTGCGTTCATTCTTCCTTTAATAAACAATGTATGGCTGAATACCCGATAAACAAGGGTATCGGCCGTCCGGTCGAGTTCAAGGGTCTGAAAGCCCAGTACCTCTTCATTTTCTGCGGAGGTCTGCTGGCTCTCTTCATCCTGTTCGTCATCCTCTACATGGTCGGCATCGACCAGTGGGTATGTATCGGCTTCGGCGCGGCATCGTCCTCCGTCCTCGTATGGCAGACCTTCGCGCTGAACGCACGGTACGGCGAACACGGGCTTATGAAGCTGGGAGCGGCACGGAACCATCCCCGATACCTTATCAACCGGCGGCGGATCACCCGATTATTCAAACGGCAACGAAAGGAAGAAACGACATGAGAAATACATCCAAAATGACGACACTGGAAAACAAGTTCCCCCTGCTGGCGGTGGAGCAAGGCTGTATCATTTCCAAAGATGCCGACATCACGGTGGCTTTCGAGGTGGAACTGCCGGAGCTTTACACCGTGACGGGCGCGGAGTACGAGGCGATACACGGCTGCTGGTGCAAGGCTATCAAGGTGCTGCCGGACTTCTGCGTAGTCCACAAGCAGGACTGGTTCATCAAGGAACGCTACAAGCCGGAACTGCAAAAGGAGGACATGAGCTTCCTGAGCCGCTCCAACGAGCGTCACTTCAACGAGCGTCCGTACCTGAAGCACACCTGCTACCTCTACCTGACCAAGACGACGAAGGAGCGCAACCGGATGCAGAGCAACTTCAGCACGCTGTGCCGGGGACATATCATCCCGAAGGAGCTGGACAAGGAAACCACCGGGAAGTTTATGGAGGCCGCCGAACAGTTCGAGCGCATCATGAACGACAGCGGATTTGTCAGGCTGCGCCGGCTCTCCACCGACGAGATTGTCGGCACGGAGAAGTCCGCCGGGCTGATAGAGCGTTACTTTTCGCTTATGCCCGAAGGGAATGCGACCTTGCAGGACATCGACCTCTCGGCAAGGGAAATGCGCATCGGCGACAACCGCCTGTGCCTGCATACACTCTCCGATGCGGAGGACATGCCCGGAAAGGTGGCTACCGACATCCGCTATGAGAAACTCTCCACCGACCGCTCGGACTGCCGCCTCTCCTTCGCCTCACCCGTGGGGCTGCTGCTCTCCTGCAACCACATCTACAACCAGTATGTGATTATCGACAACAGCGAGGAAAATTTGCAGAAGTTCGAGAAGTCCGCGAGGAACATGCAGTCGCTATCCCGATACAGCCGGAGCAACAGCATCAACCGCGAATGGATAGACCAGTACCTGAACGAAGCCCATTCCTACGGGCTGACCTCGGTACGGGCGCACTTCAACGTCATGGCGTGGAGCGACGACGCGGAGGAGCTGAAGCACATAAAGAACGACGTGGGCAGCCAGCTGGCAAGCATGGAGTGCGTGCCGCGCCACAACACCATCGACTGCCCGACGCTCTACTGGGCGGCGATGCCCGGCAACGCGGCGGACTTTCCTGCCGAGGAAAGTTTCCATACGTTCATCGAGCAGGCTGTGTGCCTCTTTACGGAGGAAACCAACTACCGCAGCTCGCTCTCGCCCTTCGGCATCAAGATGGTGGACAGGCTCACGGGGAAACCCCTGCACCTCGACATCAGCGACCTGCCGATGAAGCGCGGCATCACCACCAACCGCAACAAGTTCGTATTAGGTCCTTCGGGCAGCGGCAAGTCGTTCTTCATGAACCACCTCGTGAGGCAGTATTGGGAACAGGGCGCGCACGTGGTGCTGGTGGACACGGGAAACTCCTATCAGGGCTTGTGCGAAATGATCCGGCGCAAGACAAACGGCGCGGACGGCGTGTATTTCACCTATACGGAGGAGAAACCGATTTCGTTCAACCCGTTCTACACCGACGACTACGTGTACGACGTGGAGAAGAAGGACAGCATCAAGACGCTGCTGCTGACGCTCTGGAAGTCGGAGGACGACAAGGTGACGAAGACCGAGAGCGGCGAGCTGGGCAGCTCGGTGAACGCCTACATCGAACGCATCAGGGCTGACCGGAGCATCGTCCCCTCGTTCAACACCTTCTACGAGTACATGCGCGACGACTACCGCCGCGAGCTGGCACAGCGTGACATCAAGGTGGAGAAGTCCGACTTCAACATCGACAACATGCTCACCACCATGCGGCAGTATTACCGGGGCGGACGCTACGACTTCCTGCTCAACTCCACGGAGAACATCGACCTGCTCGGCAAGCGGTTCATCGTCTTCGAGATTGACAGTATTAAGGAAAATCGCGAGCTTTTCCCGGTGGTGACCATAATCATCATGGAAGCCTTCATTAACAAGATGCGCCGTCTGAAAGGCGTGCGGAAATTGCTGATAGTGGAAGAGGCTTGGAAGGCTCTCTCTTCAGCGAACATGGCTGAGTACCTGCGCTATATGTACAAGACCGTGCGCAAGTATTTCGGCGAGGCGATCGTGGTGACGCAGGAGGTGGACGACATCATTTCCTCGCCCGTGGTCAAGGAGAGCATCATCAACAACTCCGACTGCAAGATACTCCTCGACCAAAGGAAATATATGAACAAGTTTGATGCCATACAGTCCCTTTTAGGTCTGACGGAGAAGGAGAAGTCGCAGATACTCTCCATCAACATGGCAATCAACCCGAACCGCAATTACAAGGAAGTGTGGATCGGACTGGGCGGCACGCAGTCGGCTGTCTATGCCACCGAAGTGAGCGCGGAGGAATATCTGGCGTACACCACCGAAGAAACGGAGAAGGTGGAGGTTTACCGTCTGGCGGAAAAGCTGGGCGGCGACATCGAAACCGCCATCCGGCAGCTTGCCGAAAGACGGAGAAACAAGGAATAGGCAATAAGTAAAACAGATTCATCAACTAAAAACAGAAAATGCGTATGAGTATATCAAGAACGAAAATGCTGCAAGTCAGCAAGTGTCTGATCGGGCTGGCGGTCATGGTGCTGCAATCCTGCGAAACCGTGGACAACCGCCGCGACCTGCTTTGCGGGAACTGGGAGAGCGTGGAGGGGAAGCCCGACGTGCTTATCTACAAGGAGGGCGAAGCCTACAAGGTGACGGTGTTCAAGCGGAGCGGCATCCGCCGCAAGCTGAAGCCGGAAACCTACCTCTTGCAGGAGGAGAACGGCAACCTCTTCATGAATACCGGCTTCCGCATCGACGTGTCCTACAACGAGGCGACGGACGTCCTGACCTTCTCGCCGAACGGGGACTACGTGCGTGTGACCCCGAAACCGGACCATCCGGCAAGCGGAGAATAAATAATGAAACCCACTAAAATCCAAAGTAACATGAGAACAAGAATGACACTTATTATCTGCCTGTGCCTGTTTGCAGCCGGCAGGGCAAGCGCACAGTGGGCGGTGATAGACCCGTCCAACATCGCGCAGAGCATCGTGAACACCTCGAAGAACGTGGTGCATACCTCGACCACCGCCCAGAATATGGTGAAGAACTTTCAGGAAACGGTGAAAATCTATGAGCAGGGCAAGAAGTATTACGACGCCCTCAAATCCGTGAACAACCTGGTGAAAGATGCCCGCAAGGTGCAGCAGACCATCCTGATGGTAGGCGACATCACCGACATCTACGTGACCAGCTTCCAGAAGATGCTGCGCGACGACAGCTTCACGGTGGAGGAGCTGGGAGCCATCGCCTTCGGCTACACGAAGCTCTTGGAGGAGAGTAACGACGTGCTGACGGAGTTGAAAAATGTGGTGAACATCACCACGCTCTCCATGACCGACAAGGAGCGTATGGACGTGGTGGAACGCTGCCATTCCAAGATGAAGCGTTACCGCAACCTCGTGAGCTACTACACCAACAAGAACATCGGCGTGAGCTACCTGCGGGCAAAGAAGAGGAACGACCTCGACCGCATCATGGGGCTGTACGGCAGTATGAACGAAAGATACTGGTAGCCTATGGAGTTCGACAACCTTCATCAGATCCTGCGCTCGCTCTACGGGCAGATGATGCCCCTGTGCGGTGACATGGCGGGCGTGGCAAAAGGCATCGCCGGGCTGGGCGCGCTGTTCTACGTGGCATATCGTGTATGGCAATCACTGGCGAGAGCCGAACCGATAGACGTGTTCCCCATGCTCCGCCCGTTCGCCATCGGTCTGTGTATCATGTTCTTCCCCACGGTGGTGCTTGGCACGGTGAACAGCGTCCTCTCGCCCGTCGTGCAGGGCACGGCGAAACTGCTGGAAACGCAGACGCTGGACATGAACCGGTACCGTGAGCAGAAGGACAGGCTGGAATACGAGGCGATGGTGCGCAACCCCGAAACCGCCTACCTCGTGTCAAACGAGGAGTACGACAAGCAGCTGGAGGAACTGGGCTGGTCGCCCGCCGACATGGTGACGATGGCAAAAATGTACCTCGACCGGAAGATGTACGAAATAAAGAAAGGCATCCGCGACTTCTTCCGCGAGATACTGGAACTGATGTTCCAAGCCGCCGCCCTCGTGATAGACACCATCCGCACCTTCTTCCTCGTGGTGCTGGCGATACTCGGTCCGGTAGCCTTCGCCATCTCGGTGTGGGACGGCTTCCAAAGCACGCTCACGCAGTGGTTCTGCCGCTACATACAGGTCTATCTGTGGCTTCCTGTGTCGGACATATTCAGCACGATACTCGCCAAGATTCAGGTGTTGATGCTCCAGAGCGACATCGAGCGTATGCAGACCGACCCCAACTTCTCGCTGGATTCCAGCGACGGGGTGTATATCGTGTTCATGATAATCGGCATCATCGGCTACTTCACCATTCCGACGGTGGCGGGCTGGATCATCCAAGCCGGGGGCATGGGCGGCTACGGGCGCAACGTGAACCAGATGGCGGGACGCGCCGGAGGCATGGCGGGCAGCGTGGCGGGTGCTACCGCAGGCAACGCGGTGGGACGCATCGGCAAGCTGCTGAAATAATCAATGTGCAATTATAAACAGAAAAAGTAAAATGGAATTCAAATCACTTAAAAACATCGAATCATCGTTCAGGCAGATACGCCTGTTCGGTATCGTCTTCCTCTCGCTGTGCGCCGTGATAACGGTATGGAGCGTGTGGAGTTCCTACCGCTTCGCGGAGCGGCAACGTGAGAAGATCTATGTGCTGGACAACGGCAAGTCGCTGATGCTGGCTCTCTCGCAGGACCTGTCGCAGAACCGTCCGGCAGAGGCAAGGGAGCATGTGCGCCGCTTCCACGAACTGTTTTTCACGCTCTCGCCCGAAAAGAGTGCGATAGAACACAACGTGAAGCGTGCCCTGCTGTTGGCGGACAAGAGCGTGTACAACTACTATTCGGACTTCGCCGAGAAGGGGTACTACAACCGCATCATCGCCGGGAACATCAACCAAGTGCTGAAGGTGGACAGCGTGGTGTGCGACTTCAACGGCTATCCTTACCGTGCCGTGACCTACGCCACGCAGAAGATCATCCGGCAGAGCAACGTCACCGAGCGCAGCCTCGTGACAACGTGCCGCCTCTTGAACTCGTCCCGTTCGGACGACAACCCCAACGGGTTCACCATCGAGGGTTTCACCATCATTGAGAACAAGGATTTACAAACCATCAAACGCTAACAGGCATGAAAGGAATCGGAAAATCGCTGTGGAGGGTCTATTGGAAACTCCACGACAAAAAGAAAATGCTGGTGGCAAGGCTCAAAGGGTATCTGGACGGCTTGCCGCCGAAGACACGCAGGCGCATCGTGCTGGCAATGCTCGCTGCCTTCGCCGCGCTTGCCCTCTACACCTTCGGCAAAGCCGTCCATGACATCGGCAGGAATGACGGCAGCCGTATGGTGACAGACCATGCCGGACAGGTGGAACTGTCCTTGAAGCCTGAAGTGAGCGACAATTTTACACCTTATTATAATAATATGTATGGAACAGACGAAGAATGAACCTAAAAACGAGAACAAGGCGGCTCCCGACAACGGGAAACCGAAGAAGGTGCGCAAGCCGCTGACCGAAGCCCAACGGCTGAAACGTCAGAAGATGATAGTGCTGCCCGCTATGGTGCTGGTATTCCTCGGTGCAATGTGGCTGATATTCGCACCGTCCTCCGGCAAGGAGCAGGAGCCGGGAACGGGCGGCTACAACATCGAAATGCCCGACGCGGACAAGGCGAACCGCCGGATTATCGGCGACAAGGCGAAAGCCTACGAACAGGGGGCGATGGAAGAACGGCAGGAGAACCGCGACCGTGCCATGCAGCAGTTGGGCGACCTGTTCGACCGCGAAACAGTGGAAGCGGACAATGGCAGTGACTTCGACCTTGCCAATCCCGGTGGAACGGAAGAGGCGGTGAAGCCCGCACCGAAAACCATCCAATCCTCCGCAGCCGCCTACCGCGACCTCAATGCCACGCTCGGTAACTTCTACGAGCAGCCGGAGAACGACAACGCGGAGATGGACGAACTGCTGGAGCGTATCGCATCGCTGGAATCGGAACTGGAAAGCGAGAAAGGCAAGGCGTCCGCTATGGATGAGCAGGTGGCACTTATGGAAAAGTCCTATGAGCTGGCGGCGAAATACATGGGCGGTCAGAACGGCGGCAAGCCGGAACCGGTGCAGGCGGCTGAGCCTTACCCCGTGCAGAAAGCCGGAAAGAACACGGCGAAACCCGTCAGGCAGGTAGTGCATCAGGTGGTGTCCTCGCTTGGACAACCGATGAGCAACGCCGAATTTGTTGCCTCCTTCTCGCAGGAGCGTAACCGCAGTTTCAACACGGCGGTGGGTGTCACGACCGTATCGGACAGGAACACCATATCGGCGTGCGTCTATGGGGCGCAGAGCGTGACCGACGGGCAGGCGGTAAGATTACGGCTGCTGGAGCCGATGGCGGTAGCGGAAAAAATCATTCCCCGCAATGCGGTAGTGGTCGGCACGGCAAAGATTCAGGGCGAACGGCTTGATATTGAAATTACATCGCTGGAGTACACAGGTACGATCATCCCGGTGGAACTGGCGGTGTATGACACGGACGGGCAACCCGGCATCTTCATCCCCAATTCGATGGAAATGAGCGCTGTCCGTGAGGTAGCTGCCAACATGGGCGGCTCGCTGGGCAGCAGCATCAATATCTCCACCAATGCAGGGGCGCAGCTTGCCTCCGACTTGGGCAAGGGGCTGATACAAGGCACGAGCCAGTATATCGCCAAGAAGATGCGCACGGTGAAAGTGCATCTGAAAGCCGGGTACATGGTCATGCTCTATCAGGAGAAAGACTGAAAACAGAATACAGAAAAAGTAACAACAACCAATGTTTAATTTACCACTAAAATCCAAAGTAAAATGAGAAAAGTAATCATCATGTTTGCCCTCGCTATGGGCATCGTAACTGCCAACGCGCAGGAGAACGTAACCGTTGGAACGGACAACGGAAGTGTAGAACAGCCGACGACAGAACAGCCGACCTTGACAAAGGAGGTCTATCCGCCGAAGGAGGCGGACGGCGACCTGTACCACGGTCTGACAAGAAAGCTGGGCTTTGACCGCATGGTCCCGCCGCACGGTTTGGAAGTGACCTACGACAAGACCGTCCACGTCATTTTCCCCTCGGAAGTGCGCTATGTCGATTTAGGCTCGCCCGACCTGATTGCGGGCAAAGCCGACGGAGCCGAGAACGTCATCCGCGTGAAGGCTACCGTGAGGGACTTTCCGAACGAAACCAACATGTCCGTAATCACGGAGGACGGAAATTTTTACACCTTCAACGTGAAGTACGCCGCCGAACCGCTGCTGCTCAACGTGGAGATGTGCGATTTCATCCATGACGGCTCGGCGGTGAACCGCCCGAACAACGCGCAGGAAATCTATCTGAAGGAGCTGGGCAGCGAAAGCCCGATGCTGGTGCGCCTTATCATGAAGTCCATCCACAGGCAGAACAAGCGCGAGGTGAAGCACATCGGCTGCAAGCGTTTCGGCATCCAGTACCTGCTGAAAGGCATCTACACGCATAACGGTTTGCTCTATTTCCACACGGAGATAAAGAACCAGAGCAACATTCCTTTCGACGTGGACTACATAACGTGGAAAATCGTGGACAAGAAGGTAGCGAAGCGTACCGCCGTGCAGGAGCAGATCGTCCTGCCGCTCCGCGCGCAGAACTACGCCACGCTCGTGCCGGGCAGGAAGAGCGAGCGCACGGTCTTCACGATGGCAAAGTTCACCATCCCTGACGGCAAGTGCCTCGTGGTGGAGCTGAACGAGAAGAACGGCGGTCGCCACCAGTCCTTCGTGATTGAGAACGAGGACTTGGTACGAGCCAATACCATCAATGAACTTCAGGTGCGCTGACTATGAAGAAGTACCTTTTTATGATTATCGCGTCGCTTACCCTGTTCACAGGGCGGGCGAACGCCCAGCGGTGCCTGCCGAAGATGCAGGGCATCGAGTTAAGGGCGAATCTGGCGGACGGCTTCAATCCCGGCGGCAACGACGGAGGATACAGCTTCGGGGCGGCTCTCTCCACCTATACGAAGAAAGGTAACAAATGGGTGTTCGGCGGCGAGTACCTGTTGAAGAACAACCCGTACAAGGACACAAAGATACCCGTGGCTCAGTTCACGGCAGAGGGCGGCTACTACTTCAAGATACTGTCCGACGCGCGTAAAATCGTCTTCGTCTATGCGGGTGCTTCGGCTCTTGCCGGGTATGAATCGGTAAACTGGGGCGAGAAGGTGCTGCCTGACGGCTCCACGCTCCATGACCGTGACGCCTTCATCTACGGCGGTGCGCTGACGCTCGATGTGGAGTTCTACGTGGCTGACCGTATCGCCCTGCTCGCCAACCTTCGGGAACGGGGCATGTGGGGTGGCGACACCCGGAAGTTCCACTGCCAATGGGGGATCGGTCTAAAGTTCGTCATTAACTGACGTGCCGCATGGAACGGACGGAAATAGATGCCATCAGGCAGATACCCCTTGCGGACTTTCTCGCACGGCTGGGGCACGAGCCTGTCCGCGGAAGCGGCAACGAGCTGTGGTATCGTGCGCCGTACCGCAGTGAGCGCACGCCCTCTTTCCGCGTGAACGTGGCGAAACAGCTCTGGTACGACTTCGGTTTGGGCAAGGGTGGCGACATCTTTACGCTTGCCGGGGAGTTTATCGGAAGCGGCGACTTCATGGAACAAGTGAAATTCATAGCGAAAACCGCCCGCGTGCCCTTTGTCGCTATGGAAAAGCCGCAGTTCCTGCCGAAGCCGTCCGAACCGGTCTTCGAGGGAGTGGAAGCCGTCCCGCTGCTCCGCTCCCCGCTGACGGACTATCTGGCAGAACGGAGCATCCCTTACGCTGTCGCATCACGTTACTGCTGCCGACTGAATTACGGAGTGCGTGGCAAGCGGTATTTCGCTGTAGGCTTCCCGAACGTGGCGGGCGGCTTTGAAATCCGCAGCCGTTTCTTCAAAGGGTGCGTGCCGCCCAAAGACGTGTCTTCGGTAAAGACGGAGAATACCACCGCTGACGTATGCAGCGTGTTTGAGGGATTCATGGACTTTCTTTCCGCTGCCACGCTCGGATTGGAAACGGGCGACTGCCTTGTGCTGAACTCCGTTTCCAACGTGGAAAAGGCGATGAAGCATCTGGACGCTTACAGACGCATCAACTGTTTCCTTGACCGTGACGAAGCCGGACGGAGGACGCTTGACGTTCTTGGCAAACGCTACGACGGACGTGTCTGCGACCGTTCAGCCCTCTATGACGGTTGCAAGGACTTGAACGAGTTTCTGCAACTGACAACGAAAAAAGAAATGAACAATAACTTAAAAATCAAATTGAAATGAACATACTGAACAACAAGAACCGAAGAAAATCCATCTTCAAGGCGTTGGCACTCTGCCTGTTCGCCGCCGTGTCGCTCACGCTCGTGTCGTGTGACGACGACATGGACATCCAGCAATCCTATCCCTTCACGGTGGAAACCATGCCCGTGCCGAACAAGGTGACGAAGGGGCAGACGGTGGAAATCCGCTGTGAGCTGAAAAAGACGGGCGACTTCGCCAACACCCTCTATACCATCCGGTATTTCCAGTTTGAGGGGGAAGGCACGCTGAAAATGGACAATGGAATCACGTTCCTGCCCAACGACCGCTACCTGCTCGAAAACGAAAAGTTCCGGCTGTACTACACGGCGGCGGGCGACGAGGCGCACAATTTCATCGTAGTGGTGGAGGACAATTTCAAAAATTCCTACGAATTGGAATTTGATTTCAATAATCGGAACGGTAAGGACGACATTCAGACCGTCATCCCTATGGGCAATTTCAAACCTCTGCCAAGATGATGCGTGTATTCATGATGATGCTCTGTTCGCTTATGGCGGTCTGTTCCGTGTCCGCACAGGGCAGCCGCCAAGAGGGGACGAACGGGCAGGCGGCAATCTACCGTCTGCCACTTTTCGAGAGGGCTGTGCGCTGCACGAAATATTTTGAAGGCTGGCATTCGGAAAAGCACCACCCATATGTGGGCTGGGGGCATCAGGTGCAGCCGGGGGAAAGGTATTCGGCACGCACCATGACGAAGCGGCAGGCGGACGCGCTTCTGCGGAAAGACTTGCGGAAGTTCTGCGCCATGTTCCGCAAGTTTGGGCGTGACAGTCTGCTACTTGCCACACTCGCCTACAATGTCGGTCCATACCGGCTTTTGGGGAGCGGGAAGATACCCAAAAGCACGCTGATCCGAAAGTTGGAGGCGGGCGACCGGAACATTTATCGGGAATATATCGCTTTCTGCAACTACAAAGGTAAACGGCACGCCATGCTGCTCAAACGGAGAAAGGCAGAATTTGCATTGCTGTATATTCCGTAACATGGCAAATGTCTGACAAATGAAACTCCGATGAAGTTGCGGCTTCATCGGAGTTTCCCATTTTGTTAGAATTGAATTCTGACTTCTTTCTCTTTAATATGTATCAAATCCCCCATAATCGTCATAGGACACATTTTTCCATTCCAAGGTTCGTCATAGCATTCCTCTTTATCACAATTTTGTTTCTCACAAAATGAATGCAATGGACAAACATAACCACATTTATGTAATCTCGTTAAATATGTGAACAAAGCATTGTGTCCAATTAAAGCTAACATATCGTCAGACAGTTTACTGGAATCTGTTAAGGAGGATGGTGGTGGATTAAAATCTCCGTTGTCAGTATAGCTATAAGGCATTCCTAAAAATTCTATCAATGTTTTGATTCGTTCCTTAGATAAAGGCTGGTAATCAGTAATCAAAGTTAATATTGGAACAAAACCTTTGGCTGGACGGATTCGTTCAAGAACTTCTCCAATATAATCTATTTCTACTTGGACACTTTTAGAAAACACTTGTTTGAATGCGTCTATAAGAGTATCAAAAAAGTCACAAACTGATATTGATTTACCATTGATATTTATTTTAGCCTCATTTATGAACTGTTCAAACAGTTCTATTGCTGATAAATTCGGATTTTCATTCGCATATGCTAATTCATTGATTAAAACTTCAGCAGGAGAAAGACTAAATAAAGATATGTAGCAAATTGTTATCAATTTTATATTATCTGACGCTATTGCTGAAAAATGTTGTTCTGCAATAATCTTAACTAAATTATATGGAAGGTCATATTTTTCATGAGTTGCAGTTTCATCAATTAGCATTTGATATAATGCAGCCATACTCTCCTTGATAATATTAGCCCCCAAAGTTATTGCTTGTTTTGAACCATCTGTAAAACAGATGTCTAATGTTATCACGGGCAATATCCTATTATTTAATTGCTTATACTTTCGATGAATGCAGATGCGTTCATTTACATCTATCCTAAAATTATTTCTCCGTGTATCTGCAAGTGGACAATATCCCATTCCACATTCCACAATAGCTATTTTATTCGCCAGTTCTGGAGAATAATCTATATTTAATGGGAGTGTGATAGTAGATGTTGCATTTTCTACAAAAGCATATGTTTCTGCCATTATATTATATCGAACCATACTATCATATAGTCCCCACGGAGTTGATACATTTTGAAGAAAGTGAACATACTCATGAACAATAGTGCCTAATGTTGGAATATCAAGTTCGTCTATATTTCCATCATATGAATCATGAATACGAATCTGCATAAACGCAGGTTTATATTCACCTCGACTATTATTCAGTTCGGTTATAATGTGTTTTTGACTTGTCGTTAATTCACACATATTTTACTACTATAATTATGAGTATTAAACTTTTGCAAAGATACTCATAATATTTCATATATCGCCAAAAGCGATTGAAACAGCGGTTTCTTTGCCTACTTTCTTTTTCGCCATCATGCTCACGAAAGAAAGTAGGCGGCTTTTGCCGCCCACCCCTCAAAATCGGGTGTAAAGTCCCGTTACCATCGTGAACATTTCTTCCAGCATATCGCAATATATCCCTTCGTGCGTTTCGATGTCCTTCGTCTTGCACTCGAATGTCTTTTTGCTGAACGTCTTGCGGTAGAAACGCATATTGTAGAGGTCTGCCCCTCCGTCATAGATGATGTCAAGGCGGTTGGCACTTGTCTTGTTCCTCGCAAGGCTCATGCGCAAGCCGTTGCCCATGTCTATGAAGTCCTTGCTTCCAGTCATGGCGGCAAAGCGTCTGCCGCCTATCTGCTCCAAAATTGTCTTTGCTATCATATACGCTGTCTTTTAGGGTTTATATGTTGGCGGTGCGTACACCGCCAACGCGCTTAAAATTCTGCTTTCTCGGTTATGGGGGTGTGTCTTTCCAGCCACGCCTTCAGACACTCCATGTTGTACTCGCTTGTGATTACAGCCGTATGGCTGTCAATGGCGGTGAAACGTGAACTCTCATAAGCATTTATCCACTCGCAAAGGGTTGTTACTCCCCATGCTTCAGCATCGTCAAACATTTCGTCCAACACCTTGATAGGCTTGCTGAATTTCACTATCAGCGTTTGATAACCTGCTGCGTTCATAAGTTTCCCTCCTTTCCCTTTTTCGTGGTCAGCCACTTGTCACGTGCGGTTCGGCACTCGTCCAACGTAGGTTTGACACAAGAGAACAATTCTCCGTCTGCGGGGTGGCGGTAGTCGTACTGCACAAGTGTCCGCTTGCGTCTGCCGACACCCATTTGGAATTTTTCGTATTTCTCCGTACCTGCTTCCGTGCAGGTGCTTACTCCGTTGATAGTCATTCGTGTTGCCATAATCGTTGATTTTAGAGTTGTTAAAAATGTACTGACAAAACTCGGTTGCGCATCACCATTTCGGGGTCGCTCGTGTAGCGTTGGTGCAGGTAGAAATGGTGTGAGCCGAAGCCGTAAAGGAAGAACCTGTCAAGTTCGTGCTTCTCGGCAAAGTCCTTGACGCTTGCTCTTAACTGCTCCTCACTCGTTGCCAGAGTGAGGAGGTTCACAAATTCAAGGAACATCACGGGGATTTTATCGTCCCACAGACAAATCATGCTTTCAATTCTTACTTCCATACTATTGGGTATTATAGGTTTATACTATGCCGCTTCCATCCGTTGGCGGATAAGGTTCACGTTGCTGTTCACAAGGTTTACAATGCGGTCGTGGTATTCGGTGTTCTCGTTGCATAAGCCACGACACTGCACCACCTCCAAAGTTTTCAGTGATACCTCTATCGTTTCTATGCGTCTGCCGTCAATGGTCGCTGAAAGGATAAGAGAATTTTCCCGATTGTGGTAGCCACCCACGCAATGGTGCATCATACGTCCTTCCTCTATCATTTCCTCCACGCTCTCTATGACCTTGATACGGATAAGGTTGTCGGAGAACACAAGTCCGAAGAAGATACCTTTGGCTTTTAGATAGTTCTTCTCGTCCTCAATCGCCTTTTGCCGTTGCTGTTCCGTCCGCTCACGTTCCCTTTGTCGGTTACGCTTCGCCACCAACTTGTCGTGTTCGGCTTTGAGGTCGGCAGGGCAAACGTACTTCGGGCTGTTCGTGTCCTTGCCGAAATGACGCAGGAGGTCTATGGTGTCACGCCACATAGAGCCGTTAGCAATGGTGTAGCCATTTCGGATACATATCTTCACGGATGCCCAATACTCTACGATATTGAAAGAGTGGTATATATAGTAACGCAACATGGGATATTGCCCTGCCTTTAACAGCGTTTCGGCTCGGCAGTCGGAAAGTATGGCTTTGAAAAGGTCGTAAGGCAGGATGTTGTGATAATCACCCTTGAAGCCGTTGCGTTTCACTTCGGGTATGAAACGCTGTCGGGGGTAGGTGCATACCGGATTTATGTCGTATGCCCGAAATTCTCCGTTCTTGCGTACTTCCATGTCGCTGTATTCATTCCATAGGTCGTAGTAGAACAAGGACATGCCACGCAATCGGGCAACGGTCGTTGTCTTGCCGTCGGGGGCAATCCACCTCTGCACCACTTCAAAGATGGAATACTCGGCTGGTTGCCCTGCCTTGTATCGTGACTTGACGGAAAAGAAGCGTATCACTTGGTATCGCTTGCAGGTGGTGACGATGGAGAAATACTCCATATCTCTGAAAACACTCTTTCGGGTGCGCAATGCTTCCAACTCCATGCCGCAATGGGGGCAGGTGCATCCGCAAACGGTATCCGCAAGGTTGTGGTCGCTTTTCCACGAATGTCCGCACTCGGTGCAGATATTCGTGCCGTCCGCCCTTTTGATGGCGTAATGCTTGAAGCAGTGGCGGAAAGCGTATGCCCTTTGTTCTTCGGTCAATCTCGGTAGTCGCTTGCTCAAACGTGCGACTTCCTGTTGTATGCGTGTTTTCGGTTTCATAATCAGAAGTCAAATAGTGATGGTTCAACTTTGGTTTCTTTCTTCGCTGTCGGCTTGTTGCGGTTCTGCAACTTGCGGAGTTCCTCGTCTTGGTATTGTTGGATAGCGTTCTGCCGTGCTTCCGCCTTTTCCTCCGCTGTGAGTTCCACCACATGGTTCACGGCTACCTTGCATTGGATAGGTTCGCCCACCTCTATCTCGTTCTCGTCATAGTAGTGGACGGCTTGTCCGTATATCTCTCCGTCCGTGAAGCCGTTGCAACCACTTTTCTGCACATAGTTCAGAATGTAGGTCACGCAATCGTCTATGTTCTTGGCTGGGTTGCGGTAGTTCTTGGCAAAGAGCGAATCTTCCGCTGCCCGCTGTTCCAAATACATCTGTATCGTTCTCTTGAAATGGTCTGTCGTTTTCATATCGCTGTCATTTTAGATTGTCTGTTTCAGTATCTCTCTCCAATAGGTCGGCTCAACCTCGCTCAAAAGGAAGTCTGTAAAATCCCTCCGTGCGTCCTTGTTCAGTTCGTGGTAGAGGTCACGGAACACGGATATGTTTCCGTTGATGTATGTTTCCACCATATACACGAAGATGTTGTCCACCTCGTAGTATCTGCACTGCTGCGCTGCCGTCTTGCTGCTTCTCTTCGCCATGTCGGTAGGGGTTAAAGGGTGAATAACCAAAGGATGAAGCCGAAGAAGGCGATTGTGGAAAGGATAGCCACGATTACGCCTATCGCCACTCGGAACACTCCGTTTATTATCTCCGTGATGATGCCCCAAAGGATGTCCAATATCCCGAAGGCGGTGCGCACGATTAAACCGCATATCACAAGTCCTATGTATTGCGCCACTTGTCTGAAATTTGCCGTTGCCGTCATAGCCGTATCATTTTTCAAGTTCCACAATGTTGTCTATCCTGCCGTATAGGTATCTGCGAAGTCCGGTCTTGTCCGTTGCCTTGTATTCCGTCCAACGTCCGTATTGGCATACGAGGAACGTGCGGAGAACATCGGAGAAGTCAAACCTCCAGCCTTGCAAGGGGACTGCGCTCTTGAAATAGGTGTTACTGTTCACGTTTTCGGTGAGCCAATCCTTTTCCTCTCGGTTCATCTGTCCTCCGTTGTTCAGTTTCTCACGAAGGATGTAAGCCTTACTGCCTTTCAGTGTTTCCAATGTCGGCACTTCCCAAGCCACGAATTTTGTTGCCATTGTTGTTTCCATATCCGTTTTGTTTTTGATTTTTTGTTTTTAATGCGGATTCAAGAGCTGAGGGAGTTGAGTTTCAAACTATCTTATCTGCCTTTCGTTTATCCGACATTTTTTTTAATGCGTCTTTCTGTCGCATCGGTCGTTTTCGTTTCGGGTGCTTAAAAAGGTAGGGATTAGGGAATGCAAGGTTTTTCGCGGAAATACTACCCGCAGGGCTGGAGATTTCCGCAGAAAACAGGAGGCTTGACCTTGCTTTCCCGTCCAATCCCGGAATTACCTTTGCGCCCAGAACGGAAATGACTGCCTGATGCGGCTCACTGAAAGGCGCGGAAATGGAGGTAAACGGAAGTAGAGGCAGATTGGACAGGAAAACTTCAAAAGAGAAATCCGTGAAAAAAGAAGTCCACAAAAGAAAAAGGGAGATAGCCGGAAGCGTGAAACCGGGCAAACCACCGTATGGAAAGTATGATTTTATATGTCCGGCAGGACGTGTCCGGTCGGATATATAAAATCATTCTTTCAGGTTCGCCTGCCGTGGGTGACGGCTTGTTCCATTTATGGAGCGGGCGGTCATGCGCGGCTTTCCGCTTACGGCTCAAAGGAACAGCAAAAAAGAAAAATCGTCAGAAATCCGTAAAAGCACCTCTCTGGCATAAGCGCAAAAGAAATGGGCCTTGCATCATCAGTCTAAACTTCTGTTTAGGTGTGAGGCAAAGCCCTTTTCTCCGCTTATGCGGTAGTCGGCATACGTTCGTCCAAAATCTCTTTGGGCGATGGTGTGCCGACGGACAAAACCGCTTTTACGGAAAAACTTATATGTGAGGATAAAAAATCAGGAGATTTATTTCTAAATCTCCCGTTTAATTTCTATTTTTGCATACGAAGAGTTCTTTGAAGGTTACGCAACGCGCAGAAGGATAATGCAGTAGATAACTAACTAATTCGTAACCTATTACTATCATGAGCAATTAACCTACGCTCATTTCCAATAAATTACACTCTTTTCGTAACTTCATATAGCAAAATTAATGCAAATTTGGTAGGTTTGAAGTTATAAATGGTAAAACATTACACAATCACAAATGTTAATTTTGTAGTTGTGTCCGCAGTGGGCCTTAATATAACTCAGTTTGAATTATAATTTTACATTTATGGAAATAAATCTTAAATCGCTTCATTCTCCTGCTGATATCAAGTCGTTGACAATTGAGGAATTAAATGATCTGAGCGGGGAACTGCGTGCAAATCTGTTGAAAAAACTTTCGGCTCACGGCGGTCATGTCGGGCCTAATCTGGGTGTGGTAGAGGCAACCGTAGCCCTTCATTACGTCTTTAATGCTCCGGCTGATAAAATCGTGTTTGATGTCAGTCACCAGAGCTATGTCCACAAGATGTTGACAGGACGAATCGAGGCTTTCATTGATCCGGCTAACTATGATGATGTGACCGGCTATACGTGTCCGAGGGAAAGTGAATATGATCTATTTGAAATCGGCCATACATCTACATCGATTGCACTTGCATGCGGGCTTGCGAAGGCTCGTGATCTTGAAGGTGGTAAAGAAAATGTGGTCGCTTTCATCGGGGATGCATCTCTCGGTGGCGGTGAGGCTCTTGAAGCGCTGGACTTTGCTCCCACGCTGGGGACAAACTTTATTGTGATTCTTAATGACAATCAGATGTCGATTGCCGAGAACCACGGTGCGCTCTATGACCATCTTGCAGAGCTGCGCAAGACAAACGGAACTGCCGCAAACAATATATTCCGTGCGCTGGGCTATCAGTATATATATGTGGAGGAGGGTAATAATATCCAGTCTCTGATAAAGGCATTTAAGGCGGCTCTTGATGCGGATCATGCGGTGCTTATCCATATCAACACCATGAAAGGTGAGGGCTTGCCAGTGGCGGAGGCCAACAAAGAGGCTTTTCACTATACCACACCGTTCAATCTCAAGACAGGTGCTCCACTTGTCGATGATGAAGAGGAGGACTATGGTGAGATTTTTGCCCGTGAGATGCTAATTCGTATGCACGCCGATCCAAAGGTGGTGACTATAACGGCCGGAACTCCCGGTGCGATTAATTTTACACCCGAGCGCCGTATGGCTGTGGGGCGGCAGTTCATTGATGTCGGTATCTGTGAGCAGGCGGCGACAGCCCTTGCCGCCGGACTTGCCAAAGGAGGCTGCCGCCCGGTATTCGGTGTGATGGCGACCTTTATACAGCGAGCCTACGATCAGCTGTCGCACGACATTGCCATAAACGGCCTTCCTGCAGTCATCGTCGATTTTGCCGGGGGAGTATGGGGAATCCCCGATATGACCCATCTTGGATTTTTTGATATACCGTTGATTTCAAATATTCCTGATTTTGTCTTTCTCGCTCCGGCGTATGCCGAAGAATATGTAGCCATGCTTGACTGGGCCATCAGCCAGACAGAGCATCCGGTGTTACTTAGAACTCCGTCGGGAGCTGTCGTTCATTCCGACCGTTCGGTGAATATGGATTTCTTTAAATATGATGTCGTTGCTGATGGCGATGAGATTGCCGTAATAGGTGTCGGTGATTTCTTCGGCATTGCAAGTGAGGCGGTTGATATTCTTCGTAAAGAAGGGAAAAATCCGACTCTTATAAATCCGCGCAATCTTTCTCAGCTCGACAAGGAGTGTCTTGACCGACTGAAAGACTATAAGACAGTTGTTACTCTTGAGGATGGCATACTTGACGGTGGTTTCGGACAGAAAGTTGCCGCCTATCTTGGTGAATCGCCGGTGAAGGTTGTGACACTCGGTCTGCAGAAGGAATTCCTTGACCGTTACAATGCCGATGAGGTGCTGGAAGCCAATAATTTGACTCCTGCTCAGGTAGCAGAATCGGCAAAGGCTTGATAATTCGATTTTGGCCGTTGAATATAATAAGGGATATGTCGCTTATAATCAGTGGTATATCCATTAGTCTGTAAAATAAATTTGGAAAGTTAGGTAAAAATATCTATCTTTGCATTCGGAAAATATTATCCGAATGTCGCGCATGTGGCGTAATTGGTAGCCGCGTTAGACTTAGGATCTAATGTCTTAGGACGTGGGGGTTCGAGTCCCTTCATGCGCACGATGCTTAGTCTCTTGATTATTTGATAGTCAGGAGACTAATTTTTTTGCCTGTTTTATTGCGGGTGATGGCACAAGTATGGATTATTCAGCCTGCTGATAACCCATATAGGCTTTCAGTTTTAATCTATGTGAGTTTGGAATTAAGAAATCGTGTATGCTTTGGCAGCTCATTAACTGATTGTGGTCTGCACGGCTTTTCTTTTGAATACTTTGTGCTGGACTATCATGGCTGCGGTCATTACGGCGATACCTGTGATGGTCCATGATATGGGATAGATGATCAAGAGCCCGTGGAATGAACTGTCGATTCCTCTGAATATGGCTACCCATCCAAGCCTCAGGACACATGTGCCGAACACGGTTAGCAGCATCGGGGTCACGGAGTAGCCCAAGGCTCTCATATAGGAGCCGGGGATTTCATAGAAGCTCGCAAGGCACTGGAACACGAGCACCGTGTGGAATCGGATTGTGGCGTAGCGCATCACTTCGGGAGAACTTGAGAAGATGGAGATACAGGTATCTCCATACCATGCGATGAGGAGATTGCACGTCCCGCCGATCACTATGCTGTATAGCATGCAGATGCGCAACACCGTCTTGCAGCGGTCATAGTTGCCGGCTCCGTAGTTTTGTCCCGTAAAAGCTATGACGGCTGCGCAGAATGATGTGATTATGTAATAGCAGTAAGCCTCAAATGTCAGAGCCGCCGACGAGCCTGCTATGGCATCAGCACCGAAACTGTTGATTGCAGATTGGATAAAGATGTTGGAGATTGAAAACACCATGCCTTGCAGCCCTGCAGGGACACCGATCTGAAGCATTTTTTTAAGGTCTGGTTTAGACAGTCGCCATTTTCTCACATTAAGCGACAGCGCTACCGGATCAGACTCCCGGACGAGGAAATAGACGATGATGGCAGCGTTGATGCCTGTGGATATGACCGTGGCCCATGCCACACCGGGGACACCGAGATTGAAAACGGCGACAAAAAGCCAGTCGAGGAAGAGGTTGCAAAGTGTAGACACGAGGAGCGAGTAGAACGGGAGACTCGTGTCGCCGACGCTTCGCATTATTGCAGACCCAAAATTATAGATCATCATGAATGGCATGCCGCAAAAAAATATGCGGAGATATTGTTCGGCGAGGTCGATGACATCGTGGGGTGCGCTCATTGCTTCGAGAATCGGGCGGGCGAGCGTGATGCCCAGAAACATAAGCAGGAAGCCCGACACCAGAGAGATAATGGCGACGGTCGAGACCGATTTCCGCACAGAATTGTGATTTTTCTGGCCTAAATATGTTGCGATTACGGCATTGGCTCCCACAGCCACGCCGAGAAAGAGATTGACAAGGATGCTGATTATCGGTCCGTTGCTGCCGACAGCGGCAATGGCCTGGGTGGTTGAATAGTGTCCGATGACGGCAACATCAATAGCGTTGAATGACTGCTGCAATATGCCACTGGCAATCAGTGGTATAGAAAATAAAAGAATCTTTCCGGACAAAGGTCCGTGGATCATATCCACCTGCTTTTTCTCCCGTGAGCGTATTTCCATAATTTACCTTCAAAAACTCGGCGCAAAATTACGAAATTGCAACAAGAAACAAGGCATACATCAGTCTCATTTTGCCAAAATGGCTAATTCCGATTCTGTTTACGACAGATGGAAGAACGCATCATCCGCAAAGCGAACAATGCGCTATCGTGTCATATTCCATATTCTGCGTGGAAATAACTCAATGATATACAATCTTTTCAGATTTTCGATTTCAGGAAGTCGGCGAGGGCGGATGAGTTGAAACGAGGGATGCCGTCGGAATTGATGATCCCCTGTCGATCAATGAAATAGTATGATGGAAATCCGTGGATTTTCAGCGCACCCATAATTCGGTTTGCCATGTCGTCGTCAGGGATAAATATCTGGACGGCATTATGGATTGTCGGAGCAAGCTTCGTCCATGCCTCCATGTCTGATTTTAGCCAGATAATAGCAAAGAGAATGTCGGAATGCTTGAAATGGTCTCTGATGCTTTCGCTTATGGCGATAGACTCCCGACATGGACCGCACCACGTCGCGCTGACATCGAGATATATCGGACGTCCTGAAAATCGACGGGAGAGCCAGTCGATTGGATTTACGCGGTCAAGATCTATAACCGAATCTCCCTCAAGCACACAGATATTTCCGTCCGTTATACCGGATATATCTAATTCGGCGGGATCTTCTTCGCCGTAGACTCTGTCGAAATACGCGGGATTCGAGAAGTCATCGCGTCGTGGTGCGGTTTCGCTGTCTGATACCACATACATGATGTCTCTGATCACGCCTTTGGGCAGACGGGCGGCATATTCGGGAAAAGACCTGCCTAATGCGCTAAGGTGGTATGGGAATATCATCACCTTGGCATTATCTGGGTTCGTAAGGTCGAAAATCTGGTCGGTGAAGAATGCAAGCTGCTCGTCTGGATTCTTTCCGCGATAGCTGCATGCGAGGTTGGCGATATCGTAGATATTTCCGTTGTAGAGCATTCGTGCGGTTTCCGGTGAAATGGAATTGGCGGCTACGTAGTCGTCAATCAGTTTTCTGCATGAATCTATGGCCGCCTTGAATATGGGCATGTATTCTGCAAGAGCCACTGTATCGGCCGGGAGTTCAACGTTGTAGGAAAACGGTGTCACGTCGGCAAATGCGTGGGCATACTCTTCGTTAAGTTCCGCGCGGTCACCGCTAAGATGAAATTCGAGTGGCGATTTCGAAGCGTCAATCTCGATGAATATTGAATCGCCGGGTTCGGCATAGGCGTTGACAAAGAGGTTGCGCTTATAGTTGAGCGTGAAAGTGTGGCCGAACGACAGAGGGATGCGTTCGCGAAACTCTACTACAGAGTCGAGGTCAACCACACGCCTCTCGCTTTTGGGAGAGATGTCGCATTCGTTTATGATAATGGTTCTCGCGCCTTTAGGTGGAATGTTTATGATTCGTCCGGCAACTGTAATTGAGTCAACCGTTGCGGCTTTCGCGGTGATGGCCGGAGAAATTGTCGCAAACAGGACCATGAAGAGAGGAAATAAACGTGACATTTTTAAATGTGAGAATATCGAATGATGACGTATACTTGACATCCCAATATACGTCATCTGAAATTATTGTCTGAATAGGTTGCCCCACGGGTAACTGCCGGGTTTCATGGTGACATGAGTCCCGTTGTCGGCCTGCATGCGTATCACTCCGGGGGCGATTTCCTCCGTGATGGTAAATGAATTCCAGCCTAATCTGTTGAGAATGGCAAATGCTGTAGCTCCGCCTTCAATGACCAGCTCGGCAGGGCGGTGGCAGCCGACAAGTGCATGGCTTATCCGCGCCATTGTCTCGCGGAGATAGACTGCTATGTGTTTGCCGGTGCGGTGACGATCGCGGACGGCAATAATCATTGCGTGGGAGTCATTATAGTCCTTCACGAGCCGGGCAGTCCAGCCGTCGGCGCTTGTCTTTTCGTCGTAGACCTCGGTCGGCATGTAGGATGTGGCGATTCCGCAGTCAATCGGTTTGCTCTGCGTGCTTCCGCAGATGATGAGGCTGTCGGCAAGATTAAACGCGCACAGACAGTCGGAAGTCTCCCTGCAGGCCGGGAATTTCCGGCGGAGGAAGGCGGTGAACATGTCGGCTGCGCCGGCAAGAAGGATGTCGTCGGCAGCTGTCTCGACGGCCTTTGCGACATCGTTTTCGCTCTCTGCGTCGGCACAGGTGATTTTTTTTTCTTCACACATCGGCAGACGTTCGATGAGCCTCGACGAGAAGGCGGGAAATTCGGGGTCGAATGAAAAGTCGGTCTCGTGGAGGGGCTTCCCGCCGATATAGTAGACTCCGTCACGAATCGTGCGGCCTTTCGACGGGTTGGCAGGTAGATAGAGAGCCTTACGGTAACCGGTGTTGGCAAGAATGGCTTCAAGCTCTGCGACTACGTGTCCGCGCAGGGCGGAGTCGGTTTTCTTGAAGAGCGAGTCAACCTCTGGCATAGCGCCGAGTGCTCCGGCAACCCGAGCGCTTCCGGCTGCCGCCTCTTCCTCGGTCATCGAACGGGTATCGGTGGCTATGACGAGCACATCGCAGTCCGATGCGCTTTCTGGCTGCATGGTCAGTTTTACACGAAGGCCGAGACGGTGGGCTATGCCCGCCATCTCGGCTGCTCCTGTAATGTCGTCGGCAATAACGGCAATCATTGCTGATTATTTATTCCTTTACACCTAAACGATATTTGGCCATGCGGGTCGCATAGTCGATGCTGAGCACCATAGCGTCGTCGCTTGCGAGCCCTTTCCCGGCGACGTCGAAGGCTGTGCCGTGGTCGACGCTGACGCGGATAATCGGCAGGCCGAGGGTGATGTTGACACCGTTGGCGCTTTCCATCTTGCCGGTTTCCTTGTTCCAGTTGAAAGCGCAGACTTTGAGTGGGATATGGCCCTGATCGTGATACATCGCCACACAGCCGTCATATTTGCCGCATTTTGCTTTGGCGAAAATAGAGTCGGGAGGCACAGGTCCGTCGACATTGAATCCACGCGATTTCAGCTCTTCGATAGCCGGGATGATTTCCTCGGCCTCTTCGAAGCCAAACATTCCGTTTTCGCTGCTGTGGGGGTTGAGACCTGCGATGCCGATGTGTGGATTCTCGATTCCGAACTGCTTGCAGGCATCAGAAATAAGTTCGGTCACTTCGATGATACGTGCTTTTTTCACGAGGTCGCAAGCCTTGCGCAGAGGGACATGGGTAGATACGTGGATCACACGGATATTCTCGTCAGCAAGCATCATGGCATACTTTTTGGTATTGGTGAAAGTTGCATAGAGTTCCGTGTGGCCGTCGTAGTGGTGACCGGCAAGGTTAAGGGCCTCTTTGTTGAGCGGAGCGGTGACTGTTCCGTCAACTTCGTTAGCCATTGCAAGCTCGATGGCTTTTTTGATGCTGACGAATGCCGCATTGCCACATTGTGGCTGCACTTCTCCGAATTTGAACGTGCTCATGTCGACGCAGTGAAGATCGAACACGTCGATAGTGCCGTATTCGAATTTTGCGTCGCTTACTTTGTCGACTGCGTTGATTTTGAAGTCGAATCCGAGAAGTTTTACAGCCTCTTCCATCACAGCGGCGTCGCCTGTGACAGTAGGACGGCATTTTTCGTATGTCTCCTTATGGCTGAGGGCGCGCACGACGATTTCCGGCCCGATGCCGGCGGGGTCGCCCATAGTTATAGCTAAAATCGGCTTCATGATCAGTAGAGTGAGTTATAGATGTCCTTTGCATCCTGTTCGGTTACTTCGCGTGGATTGTTTTTCAACAGACGCTGTACTTCCATAGCTGCTTTTGCCATTCGGTCGACGGCACTTTGCGGGATGTTGAGTTCTGAAAGTTTCTGTGGTATTCCGACCGCTTTTGACAGTTCGTAGATGAAATCAACTCCGTTTTGAGCTGTCTCGTCGTCATCCTTGCCTTGAGGCGCGCCACAGGCAATGGCGACTTCGGCATACTTTTTCAGGTTTGCGGAACGGTTGAACTTCATCACCGACGGGAGAAGTATGGCATTCGACAGTCCGTGTGGAATATGGAATTCGCCACCGAGCGGATAGCTGAGCGCATGGACCGCAGCAGTGTTGACCGGACCGAGGACGAGACCTCCGTAAAGCGAGCCGAGGGCAAGCGCCTCGCGGGCTTCGACATCGTTGCCGTCTTTGACAGCGCGGAGCAGATTGGCTGCAATGAGTCTGATGCCTTGAAGCGCGTAGATGTCGGCCGCCGGGTGTGCGAATTTATTTGTATAGGCTTCGATGCAGTGGATTAAAGCATCCATGCCAGTGTCGGCTGTAACCTTTGAGGGAACGGTCATGGTGAGCTTTGGATCGACGTATGCGGCATCGGCGAGAAGATATTCGCTTACGATGCCTTTTTTGAGTTTGTCGCGCTCGTCAAGAAGGATGGCATTGGGTGAGACTTCGCTGCCCGTTCCGGCTGTGGTGGGCAGACATGCAAGCCAGAGACCTTTTTTCTTTATAAAGCCGGTCCCGAAGCAGTCTTCTGCAAGCTGGTCGCTGTCGGTGAATGCGGCCACGAGCTTTGCAACGTCAAGGACAGAGCCACCGCCGATTCCGACAACGCTGTCAGCTCCGAATTCACGGGCGAGCCGGAGGATAGCGTTGAAATCGTTCAGCGAAGGTTCGGCGAGTATATTCTGGAATACTTCCACGCTGACGCCGTTCTCTTTAAGCTGTGACAGAGTTGGCTCGATAAGAGGTATGATAGGAGGTGCGGTCAGCACGAAGAGGCGTTTGTGGCCAAGTTTCAGATAATCTTCAACAAATTTTTGAATGCAGTCAGAGCCGAATACTATTTTCTGTGGCTGCAAAAGTGTGATTGGTTTCATATCCTTATATATAGTGATTGTTTATAGAGTTGGTTCGACATCGAGCTGGGCCTGCTTTTTCTTTTCTTCAAGATAGCCGTAGATGGTTAGCTCCTTGTCGGCCAGCGGTGCTGCGAACAGGTAGCTTGCAAGATAGCCTACGACGAGCACGATGATGTGGCTGTAGACTCCAAGCATGTACTTATGATGTGTGAAATTCCACGATCCGAGGTCGAGAATCGTTTCCTTGACACCTGTGCCGTGTATGTCGACTTTTGTCGATGTCAGAACTGCGTATGCCGTGAAAATTACGGCGGCGGCGATGCCGACATAAAGTCCCTGTTTGTTGGCACGACGACTGAACAGCCCGAGCAGGAAGATGCCGACTATGCCTGCCGAGAATATGGCGTAGAGCGAGAATAATGCTCCGAGCACACCCTCTCCGCCCCACGAGATATAAAGGATGGCCACACCGACCGCGCCGATGCCTGAAAGCACTACCATAGCGCGTCCGAAGCGAAGCTGCTGTCTGTCGGTCACATTCTTCTTGAAACGGACATAGTAGTCCTGCACGGCGATTGCCGAAAGACAGTTGAGGTCTGTGTCGAGGCTTGAGATTGCGGCGGCGGCAAGGGCTGCGATAATGAGCCCGCGGATGCCGACAGGAAGTTCATTGCTTATGAAGTAGGGGAAGACTTCGTCGCCTTTTATACCGTCGGGCAGAGCCGGTGCGCCGGTTGAGTGGTAGTATGCGAACAGACATGTGCCGATAAACATGAACATGGCCCAGATGGGTACGCTCATGAGCACACCTATATAAGCCGCCTTTTTCGCGTCACTATCGTTTTTGGCTGCGAGATAACGCTGCACGATTGTCTGGTCTGTGCCATATTTCTGAAGGGCATAGAAAATGCCGTTGAGAACCATCACGATGAAGGTAAGTTGTGTAAGATCCCAGTCGTATGGCCCGACATCAATTTTATTGTATTCATTTGCTATGCGTATGACTTCTCCCGGACCTCCTTCCGGTAGGAAGAGCAGCAGCACTACACAGATGAGTCCTCCGCCTATGAGCAGGCCTCCCTGAGCCACGTCCATCCATACGATTGCTTCCATACCCCCAAGGAGGGTGAGAATGATGATGGTTACTCCGAGTATGAGGACGATTGCGTAGATGTTGATATCAAGGAAGGTCGAGAGTGCCATGGAGACGAGGAAGAAGACTGTGCCGGCCTTGGAAAAATGTCCGAGAGTGAATGCAAATGAACTATACATTCGCGCGAACAATCCGAAACGGCGTTCGAAATATTCGTAGGTCGACAGGCGTACGACTTTTCTGAACAGGGGGACAATTATCCCGATAAGGGCAAGTAGGACGAGCGGCACCATCAGTCCCTGTACGAGCAGAATCCAGTTGTCGGCATAAGCTGCGCCGGGATAGGCAAGGAAAGTTACGCTTGATATGAGCGTAGCGAATATCGACATGCCGACAGCCCACGCCGGAATTTTACCGCCGGCGGCAAAATATGTGCTTGTGTCTTTCTGACGGCGGGCAAAGTAGACACCGACTCCGATCGCCGCTGCTACTGAGCACAGGACAATCGCATAGTCAATCCAGTGGATGTCGTTCATAATTTCGCGATTATGGCTTGTTCTTCGTCAGATGAAAGTCTTGTCAGTGGCATAAGCATCCACGGTTCGCAGAGACCTTTGGTCTGCATCATCACTTTGAGTGCGCTGAGCGACTGGCCGAGAGTGCGTCCTGCCTGATAGATTTTTGCAATCTCGTTTGTTTCGTCCTGCAGACGGTTGGCTGTGTCCATGTCTCCATTGACGGCTGCCTCATAGAGCTGGTTGAACATTTCAGGGACATAGTTGCCTGTGCTCGGGACAATGCCGTCGCCGCCGAGTGACAGAGAATATGCCGACTGTGCGGCCCATCCGCAGAAATATGCGAAGTCTTCGCGGTCTTTGGAGATAGCGATACATTGCTTCATGCGTTCAAGATCGCGTTCGGAATCTTTCAGGCCGACGATGTTGGGATGGTCGGCGAGGCGCTTGACGACATCGACAGGGATTGTCATGTGGGTTGTCGCGAGAATATTGTAGAGCATAAGCGGGCCCGAGATATTGTCGGCAAGCGATTTATAATAGCCATACATCTGTTCCTCGGTGAGAGAGTAGTAGGAGGGGAGGGTTGCTACTATAACGTCTGCTCCTGCTTTCATATAGGCTTCAGCCTGTGACAGCTGTTCGGAGAAGCGGTTGCCTGTAAGTCCGGCATAGATCAGGATGCGTCCTTTAGCAGCTTTTACGGCTGTCTCGACGAGGAGCAGTCCGTCGGCGGCTGAGACGCTGTTGCCTTCGCCTGTTGTTCCCATGAGGAGCGGGGCGACATTGTTGGCGGCAAAAAATTCGATTATTCTTTCAACGGCAGGGGTATCGAGTTTCCCTGTTTCTGTGACAGGAGTCACCATAGGCACTACAACGCCACGGTAGTTACAATTTTTCATAAGGTTGTTATGTTTTAGATTTTAGGATTCCGATAGTTAACGTGATTGCCGTAGGTCAGGTCAAAAAAAGGCTTGCCGGCTATCTGTGATGAAGTGTGTGGAACAATATATGGCAAATGTAGTAAAAAAGATTGAGCCATGAAACTATTTGAGCCTCAAAATTTCATGAATTCTTTACGGGTGTAGCTGACGCATGGTAAAATACAATATCCCCCTGTGGAATGATAGGCTGAATAAACAAAAAACTCACCGCTCAATGAGCGGTGAGTCCGGGTAGCCCATAGGAGAATCGAACTCCTCTTTCAAGAATGAAAATCTTGCGTCCTAGCCGATAGACGAATGGGCCGTTCCTTAACCAAGATAGCTTGTCGGGAAAATCTTCAAGAAGCCTTTCGGATTAAGCGGCGAGCTTTGCGATGTGATGAGCAAGCTTGCTCTTAAGGTTTGCGGCTTTGTTCTTAGAGATTGACTTCTTAGATGCAAGACGGTCAAGCATAGCGCTCACTTTGCGGTAAGCTGCTTCAGCTTCAGCCTTGTCAGTAAGTTTGCGAAGATTGCGCACAGCGTTGCGGGCAGTCTTTGCGTAGTAGCGGTTGCGAAGTCTGCGTGATTCGGTTTGACGAATTCTCTTAAGTGATGATTTGTGATTTGCCATCGGTTAATTAATTCTTTGTTTCTTGATTAAGTCTTGTTAGTAGCCCATAGGAGAATCGAACTCCTCTTTCAAGAATGAAAATCTTGCGTCCTAGCCGATAGACGAATGGGCCTTCCCAAAAGCGATTGCAAAGTTACGCACTAAGTTTTAATTAAGCAAATTTTTTAAGATATTTTTAGAATTTAGCTTCAAAAAATATCGTTATAGGCATTGAAATCGCCTATATACCTTAATTATATAAGATGATTTTATGCTTTTAGTATTGTTTGTCGCTGCAATCTGACAGACGTTTTATGGATTTGTAAAGTTTCATGAAATTAAGAGGTTTGTTTAAAAACAGATGTGAAAGCCGGAGTCCATCCAAGAGAATGGATGTGAACAAGCATTTTTTCAACTTCAATAAAGCAAATTTAATGTATAACAATATTATATAAGGTACTATCGCCTGCATGGATGTATTTTCGTTATTAAACACCTCTAAACATTCGGTGTTAAAAACATATTGTTTGGAAAATATTATTGTGATTTTATTTGAACAATATGCAAAAAAAGAATAATTTTGCGAAAAAGTGTAAATATAGTATTTCTAATTGTATCGTAGGATCGATACCTTCAATAACCTTTTATTATCACGTAACAAATAAAAAGTAATGATGAAAAAATTATTAGTTGCTTTTGTGCTTGGTCTTGCTGCTTTCGGCACGACTATTTCTGCGGCTGACAATTGCTGCATGGCTCCGGCTCCTGTTCCCGGAGTGAAGTCGACTTTAGGAGTTTTCAACCATATTGGCCTTGGTGTCGGAGTCGGAACCAACGGTATAAGCGTTGAGGCCGCGACTCCTATTACACGTTTCCTTGCGCTGCGCGCAGGTGTGCATTTCATGCCTGATTTTAAATTTGGCACGGATGTTGATGCGTATTACAATCATCCGGTGACAGGAGAATCGGTGAGTGAGACTATTGATGTTGACTGTGGGCTTGGACGTACACAGGGTTCGGTGATTCTTAATGTGTATCCATACCTTCAAGTTCGTTTTTTATCGCCGCCGGTGCTTATTTCAGCGGAGACAAGCTTATCAAAATTAAAGGTCACAGCGATGCAATGATGAATTACGGCGGTATGATTGAGGTCGGTGACTACAACATTCCTGTCGATAAAAACGGTGATGTGCGCGGTGGTCTTAAAGTGAAAGGTTTCCGTCCTTATCTTGGTCTTGGCTGGGGACGTTCGATACCAAAGCGTCTGTTGAGCTTTAATTTTGAACTCGGTGTGCAGTTTGAAGGCAAGCCCGAGGTTTATTCTGAGACCGGCGACCTCAAGGAAATTACCGAAAATGAGGCTGCCAATGATTTTCAGGATATCATAAAGCACCTCAATCTTTATCCGAATCTTACTTTCCGTCTCAGCGGTAAGATATTCTAAAGCCACGGAGAGGATATGAATCTTCACCTTGTGGCATTAAGAACCACAAAGTACAGCGACACTCAGACCATACTTACGGCCTATAGCCGTGAATTGGGCCGGGTGTCGCTTGCTATGCCTGCGGGGAAGGGTAAGTCCTCAGCGAGAATGAAGGCGCTTGCCATGCCGTTGAGCGTCATCGAATGCGTCAGTGAGCCTCGACCCGGACGTGAGATTTTGTCTATGCGTCAGGTGCAGCAAGGCGTGGCACTCAAGTCGTTGCATTCCGATCCCGTAAAGCAGATGATAGCCATGTTTCTGTCAGAAGTGCTTGCAGTGACGCTTCAGGGTGGCGACCCGGACGAAGCTATGTTTGATTTCCTTGTCGCCTGCATTGAAGTTCTTGATAAAGCCGATGCGGCCGGGACTGCAAATTTCCATATATGCTTCCTTTTTAATCTCGCGCGTCATCTCGGCATAGAGCCGGATGCGTCGACGTATGCGGAAGGTTCCGTCTTTGACATGGCCGACGGGCGTTGGCGGCGCTCAATGCCTCTGCATAGAAATTTCCTTGCCACCGCAGACTCGGAGATTGCCTATCGTCTGTCGCGCATGACATTTTCAAATATGCACCGTTTCCGCTTTAACCGTAGGGAACGAAATGCTATAGTTGACGGCATTCTCGGATATTATTCGCTTCACTATGTGTCGATGCGTCATCTGCGTTCGCTTGATATACTCAGGATGATGCTGTAAGAATCTCTCAAAGCCTATCGTCCGGATATTCTCGGCAAAGAGGCCATGCGTTCATGCCTGAGCGATTCAATCGCTCTGCGATGGGCGCGATATGTTATGTAGCGGTTGATTAACAGCCCGGTTATTGTGACGATTATTACGAGCAGGACAATTCCGAGCCATAAGAGGAGGGTGCGTTCGTCAAGTGGTGCCATAGTGAAGGGTGTTTTTAAGGATATGGATATTTGGGTTTCTGAAGAGATATTATTAAAACATCATTGGTGTTTTTTAGGTTTACAGAGACATGATGAAAATTAAGCATATTCTGATGCCGGCTCACATAATACATGGATAATGCTTTTCGGTTGATTGTGCTTGCTTTGTGACGCAGAGATTTCAGATATGGGCGGAAAGATGGCTAAATCTCTGTATTAAACCTTGTTTAGATGACAGTAAATGTCATTAAAAATAAAAAATGACATTTTCATGTCTGAAATATCACTTTTTTTTGGAGGTTAAAATAAAAGTTACTACCTTTGTGGTCGCGAAAACGCCATGTTACGCATTTGATTGTTCGGGGTGTAGCACAGTTGGCAGCGCGCCACGTTCGGGACGTGGAGGTCGGAAGTTCGAGTCTTCTCACCCCGACAAAAATAAGGAATCGACAATTTGAATTGTTGATTCCTTATTTTTTGTGCTTGAATTCCTGTGGTTGTGTAATAATGACAGCCGCGAGCGAGTGTGGATGCTTTATGACTCGGAAATTTTATTGCGGGAGGATGCAAGTTTTTCTAATTGTTGAGGGGTGAGTACCGTGTGTTTTTGTGAGAAACGGAGCTGATTCATCTCTCTTGCGCTTAAACGGACGGCGCTTTTCAATTGTGGCCGGATTATCTTTTTCATCTGAAACTGTTGTTGAGGGGATTTGGCATTGATAATTTAGTCTGATAACAGGACGAGGCCGGCATGTCAGTTGTGATGGATATTATCCGCATCGCCGTCGTCGTGGCTGTCAGATTTATCAATCAACGGCAAAAGGCGGTTGAGACCGAGAAGAACGGTGAGATACGTGAGGCCAAGGACAAAAAATTCAATCCTAAGCGGGAGTATGCCCTTGAACCATCCTCCGCCCAGATAGCAGAAAAACAGTAGCCAGAGGGATGCCTGTACGCTGACACAAAGCGTACACCAGACCTTGGCACGGAATTTCTGATACCAGATGCTCCAGAATGTAAACGGCAAACAGCAGGCGTTGCATAAGGCAAGGTAACATATCCACCGAGGGAACATCAGCAACGTCAGCAGACTGACTGAGAAATAAGAGAAACCGACTTCGCTCCAGCCGAATATGCCGAAAAACTTTGAGGCTTTCATTTCCAGCACGTTGTCGCATCCTCCGGCCTGAAGAACGCCACACACCTTGTCGGCAGCCGAATTCTTGATCCTGACCGATTTTTGGACGAGCATGTATGTAAGCCATAACCCTAAGATGTCAATGGCGGCAATCAGCCATGTCGAGACTGACAGATAAAGCCCGTTGGCGATGAACAGATAGACAGTAAGTGCTACAGCTCCTGCGATAAGGACACCGGTCTTGGCTTTAGTGATAAATCTATCACGGGTGTGTATGGCATAGTCCGGCTCGATTGATTTTTCATTTGGATAGGCCATTAGGACGTTTCCGGACCATGCTTTTTGAAATTCACCAAGAGGCATGGTCTCGGAGACGCCTTGTGTAATATATGAAATCGCATTTTTGTCAACATCTGTGACTATGACGAAACCAGCCGGCGTATGAGCCAGAAATGGAACCGGCAGGAGAGTGATTTCACTCTTATCGTCGATGCGCAGCGCTTCATTGCCGATGCCGTAGCTGTCAAGCACCTTCGAGATCCCGAAGAGCGACTTGAACGGCATGGCGGCAAACTGACGTGCTGAATAGTCGGCAGTGTGTTTCACTCCGAGCTGCTCAAGAAAATCGCCCAGCAAGTTTCCTTCCGCATCCATGACAATACCGATGGCTACATATTAGAGAAACGATTCGACTTTGGTCAGGAGTATGTCACCGTCGATTTCGCCGCTGTGACGCCAAGCTTCCTTTCCGTCGACATAGATGAGGAAAGTGGGGGTCGATTTCACTCCGGCCTCGTCGGCTGCGTCATTGTTCTCGTCAATGTCATATTGATATACGGGAGCTCTGCCGTCGAGAAGTTCCTTGACTTGTGCAACAACAGGCATCATGCGCTGGCAGTGGGGACACCACGAGGCATAGAATTCAACCAGAACTACACGTGAGTTAATTATTGCTTTATCGAAATTCATAATAATAGCGTTTTAGATACTGCAATGATTCGGTAAAAATTACCGAAGTAGTTGAAACTTAAGTTAATATGTCGAATTGTCAAATACAAATGAATCGCCAAAGCGTTCATTATAAAACACTTATACCATGAACGTATTGGCGATTCTCAAAGACTTCACCTTTCGGTGTAAGTCGGTATTTGAAAATACTACAACCAAGATGAGCAAAAGGTTCCTCAACTGGCTGATTTTAACAATACGCACTGTAGCGTTGATTCCGGGCAAAGTCAATTTTACCCGGCTGTCGCGCTATGGCGGTCGTACAGCCAAGACCTTTGCCTCCAATTTCAAGACATCCGTAGACTGGATGAAAGTCAACATAGGTATGGCGCAGGATTGTTTTGGACCGGCCGATGACATGGCAGTGGCAATCGATCCGTCGTTCATTTCAAAAGCAGGCAGACTGACGTATGGCATAGGCCGTTTCTGGTCTGGGGTGGCACAACGTGTCAAACGCGGTCTGGAGATAATGGCGATTGGGGCAATAAGTCTGAGTAAACATACATGCGTGATGCTCGGTGCTGTCCAGTCACCGAACTTCAGGACTCTTGAATCTGAGAAACAAATGTCAATGCTTGACTGGTATGTGGCACTTGTCAGGTCAAAGGCGACAGAGCTGCTCTCACTGACGGATATTCTGGTTGCCGATGCCTTTTTCTCCAAATATGAGTTTGTAAATGAAGTGATTGGCATGGGATTCCGATTTGTCGGGAGATTACGTGCCAACTCATATCTGAGGTATCTGGCCATGCCGGATTCCTCCGCCCCGCGAAGACGCGGCAGAAAGAAAAAGTATGGAGAGAAAGTGGATTTCTCCAACCTTGACATGTCCGTGTTCACTTCATTCATATATGAGGATTCCAAAGGAAACAAAACCCGATGTCACACGGCGGTCGTACATTCGAGGGCATTGAGACGCGACATCCGTATCGTGGTCTGTCCGGTTGAAAACGCAGAGCCTCTTCTTTACTTCTCTACCGACACCAACATGAGGCCTGAAAAGATCATCGGTTTCTACCGCACCCGCTTTCAGATTGAGTTCGGCATACGCGATGCCAAACAGTTTACAGGACTCCAGTCGCAACAGACACGCGACAAAGACCGGCTTGACTTCGCATTCAATCTTTCCTTCACTGCACTCAATGTCTGCAAGGAGGTCATAAGGAAAGATTATCCGGATCTTTCGTTAGCACAGTTCAAACGGCTTATGTTTGAATCTTATCTCGCCTCAACAATTATTTCGACTTGCGGAAAATCTCCGCATCTCAAAATAATTCAGAAAATAAATCATCGGTTGGCTCAGTTAGCGGCTTAGCCTAGGCTGAACAACCTCAAATTTTACCGAATCATTGATACTGGATTAGTAAATTTTGTATCTAAAACGCTACAATATGACCTTGGGTTGAGGCTTTTTAAATTATTAACAGCTTACGGCTATGCCGTATAAGCCTGAAATCGGCAATCGTCATACGGATCTCAGATGTTTGACAGCCTTTATAAGCGCGCGCGTGGTCGCAGATTCGATAATCCGCTGCCGTGTGCCTGCAAAGTGGAATGTCTCGGCTCTGCTGAGGGTGCCTTTAGTGGTAATTACCGATGTGGAGATGCACACGGTGCCGACAGGCTTGGCCTCACTGCCCCCTCCGGGTCCGGCTATGCCGCTGGTTGCTATTGCAACCTTTGCTCCTATGACGCGCAAAGCACCCGCCGACATTTCGCGGACTACTGGGAGGCTGACCGCTCCGTTGTCGTTCAATGTTTTGGCGCTGACACCAAGAACTCCTGTCTTTATGCTATTGCTGTAGCTCACGACAGAACCGACAAACACATCAGACGAACCGGGTACAAGAGTGATTTCATGAGCGATGTTGCCTCCCGTACAGCTTTCGGCTGTAGCGAGTGTAAGGCCGCGTTTTCTGCATTCCTGAAGTAGAATCTGAGCCAGGGTAAGATCCTCGGTAGCGAGGATGGCATCGCCCAATATTCTTTTAAGTTCAGCGGTTGCCCTTCTTACCTCGGAGATGATGAAATTCTTATCATTGTGCGCACCGTCGATGCGGAGACGTATGAGTCCCGGCTTCGGGAGATAGGCGAGATGGAGGTAGGGTGGGAGTGAATCTTCCCACGGAGCTAATTTCTCGGCAAGCCCGCTCTCTGTGTAGTCGGTCACCATCAATACGGCATGTTCGATGTCAACGTCGGTGTTGAATTTTTCGCGCAACTGCGGGAACACCTCGCTCTGAAACATCTCGCGGGTCTCGAACGGCACTCCGGGCATTGCGACAAGCACTTTGCCGTCGCGCTCAAACCACATTATCGGGGCTGTCCCGACGCGGTTCTGTATCACGCGGCATGATGTCGGTACGATTGCCTGCGCAGCTGTGAGTTTGTTGAGTTTGAAGCCTTTGGCGTTTATGACCTTCATGACGTTTTCGAGGACGGAATGGTCTTCGACGAGTTCGCCACCGAAGTAGTCGCACAACACTCGTTTGGTTATATCGTCTTTTGTCGGTCCGAGACCGCCTGTGGTCAGGATCACATCTGTCAGTTCAAAGGCTCTGTCGATAGCGCGGCGTATTTCGTGAGCTTCGTCGCCTACGGTCTGGACATCGTTGACTTCCCAGCCGTAGGGCGCTATGTGGCGGGCGATTTCTCCTGAATTTGTGTCGGTAACCTGTCCGAGCAGGAGTTCATCGCCGATAACGATTACTGATACTTGCATTCTTTATGATTGAGGATGAGGTTTAAAAGACAAAATAAAAGATTAAAGATTAAGGAGCAACGGTTAAAAAAGTTTGCCTCTTATACTTGAACACGAGCGTAGGGCACGGCGTCATATCGGCAGAAATCCCTGTCGAGATATTTATAGTAGGCGGCGATTGCGACCATTGCGGCATTGTCGGTGGTGAATACGCGTGGTGGTATGAATGCGGTCAGACCGTTGCGCGAGCAATAGTCGGCGACCGCATCGCGGACGCCTGAATTTGCCGAGACTCCGCCTCCGATTGCCACCGTCTTGACCCCTGTCTGCTTTACGGCTTTATCAAGTTTGTGCATCAGGATGTCAATGATGGTCTTTTGGAGCGAGGCTGCAAGGTCGGCTTTGTTTTCCTCGATGAATCCGGGGTCGTTCTTAAGCTCGTCGCGAAGTGTGTAGAGAAACGAAGTCTTCAATCCGCTGAAGCTGTAGTCAAGACCGGGAATGTGTGGTTTGGCAAACTTGAAACGGCCGGCGTCACCCTCGGCTGCGAGCCTGTCGATGTGTGGTCCGCCGGGATAAGGCAATCCCATCACTTTCGCACATTTGTCGAATGCCTCGCCGGCGGCATCATCGATTGTCTGCCCGAGGATTTCCATGTCATTGTAGTTTCTGACGAGGATTATCTGGCTATTGCCCCCGGAGACGAGAAGGCATATAAACGGGTAGGCGGGGACTGCGTCTTCCTCCGTGCGCCGGATGAAATGGGAGAGCACGTGGCCGTGGAGATGGTTGACATCGACAATGGGGATGCGCAGTCCGAGCGACATGCCTTTGGCAAAGCTTGTCCCGACAAGCAATGACCCAAGCAGACCCGGTCCGCGTGTGAAGCCGATTGCAGTCAGGTCCGATTTGCTTATCCCGGCGCGTTTCAGGGCGGTGTCGACCACCGGGACTATGTTTTGCTGATGGGCGCGTGAAGCCAGTTCGGGGACAACTCCGCCAAACTCTGCATGCACTTCCTGAGATGCTATGACGTTGCTGAGCAACACACCGTCACGGATAACGGCCGCCGATGTGTCGTCGCACGATGATTCAATTCCTAATATTACGATACTCATGGAGTAAAATTTCTAAAAATTCAGCTGCAAAATTAGCAAATTCCACTGACAGAAAAAAGGATAGCTCTAAAATGAACTGTATTGCATGTGACTGTCGGATGGAAATGTGATGAAATGTTGTCGGCGGTGATAAATTAAACGCCCCGGAAAGCCTTGATGGCAATCCGGGGCGCAAACGTCAATTATTGTTTTTTAGAATAGAAAAAACTCAAATTTAGTTTTTTGCGGACTGACTTCCGTTCCGGCGATATCTTCAGTGGCGACTCTTCGCCAATTGGACTCCGCCTCTGCGGACTGTGATATCTGTTATTGCAGCATTCGGACAACTCTTTGCCTCCTGACTCTGTGTGCCTCTGCACATCTGCGCTGTCAATGCCGGTCGGCGGGGATGTCAGTTGGGGTTTATTCGGGGATAGCGAAGATTACGATACGATTCCAGTCGTTGGTGTCGTAAACCTGAGTGTTGCTGCCTGCAGCTTCGAGGACGAGGCGGTTTGCATTGATGCCGTAGTCACCGGTGAGGATGTCAGCGACAGCCTGAGCACGGCGTTCTGAAAGCTTCATGTTGTATTCAGATGTGCCGGTATCCTTGTCGGCATAGCCACGGATGACGATAGTTGCATTGGGGTTGGCCTTCATGTATTCAGCCATGTTGTAGACATTGACCATTTCCTCTGAAGATACGTAGGCTGAGTTGAGTTTGAAGCGGACAGTCGGGAGGATGGTGGTTGAAGATTCTACGACAGTTTCTGATACTTCGGGGCAGGGGAGCTGTGCTTCAGCTGCGGCAAGCGCTGCGGAAGTTGTTGCGAGAGCTCCGCGGAGGTCGTTGATCTGTGCGTTGGCGTTGTTGAGATAGTTCACGTAGTCACACGGGTTGTAGCGTTTGAACTTCGAACCTGTGAAGTAGAAAGTGAAACCGCCGATTGCCGAGAGATCGATGTCGATAGGACGGCCGAAAGCTTCGTTGTTGTAGTTGTCGCCGTAGAACTGAGCGCGTCCTTCTGCGAAGAAGTCAACATAGTTGCTGAGGCGGAAGCGGAGTTGCAAGCCGGCTGAAACCGGGAGAAGCCACTGGTTTTTCTTGATTGAACCGTCGTGGTCCTTGATATCGCCGAGTGACGGCTTGAAGTCATAGACGAATGTGCCGCCGAGTCCGATGAAGGGGACGATAGAGAAGACTCTGTCAGGATTGTAACCTCCAATGGAGTTGAACATATCCCACATGAAGTCTACGTTGAGGTTGGCGACACGGGCCTTGGCTGTCACGCCCTGATTCCAGTGCATCGCGCCATAGTAGGCCGAGAAGCGGAAGCCTAAATAGGGAGAGATCCATCGGCCGACACCGAGATTATAGATTGCGGTGATACGACGGGCGTCGTCGCCCTTTACCTTTGAGTTCTCCATGAAGGGAGAACGGATACCGGCGCCAAGCTGGATAAACCAGTTGTCTTTCCATGAACCGGGGGTGTAGTGGTCCTTGCACTCGACATCCTGTACGAGCACCGGAGTCTCTTCGACTACAACACCTGACACTGTTTCCTGTGCCTTTGCGTCGTTTGCGCTCCAGAGCATACCGCCTAAAGCCGTTACGATTAACAGATTTCTTTTCATTCTCTCATAAATTAAAAATGAAACACGTTTTTTAGTAAACTCTTTTTCTTTTTTTTGATTAAATTTTTTGTGCTTTTTGATTTTTGTCAGAATACCCGTTTTTCCGTGACTCTTCACGACGGGAGTCCTGTTCCCTGTGTGTTGTTTCACCTTGATTTTACGGTAGGTTTGTTAACTGTCCCGATCTTAGTGAATGTGTATTGAAGCGTTTTGATTTTATAACATTAATATATTTTTATTTGTTCATAGACCCTCTTTTTACAATTGAATTTTAACATTTGAGTGTTAAAACAGTTAATTGAACCATGATGGAGGGAAAATATATGAAATGTTAAAAACAGCGTATTAGGCTGTTGGTGTCAGCTTTGTGCGGTTAAGTGCCGTGTCGGTAGGCATTGCGGCTGCACATGGCGGATGAGGGGGATACATGGTGGAGGATAGCCCTTCGTGGAAATAATCGGAATAGATGGAATAAGAATGTCCGATGTAATTGATAGTAATATGACTAATTAAGGATTAGGGTGTTATCTGCGGTTTTAAATCACACCGGCTGAAAAATTATTTATTTTTTTACTTTCCGTTATAGAAAATGTATTTATCTGAATAGTACAATTATATCTGTTAATGGCTACAACTCTCTGTTTTTAGGGCGATAATGAGCATATTTTAACACATGCCTTCTTGTATCAACCCGATTTTAACTAAAAAGCAGTTAGCTTAACGCCTCAGTTTCATTTATTTAGTTAAAATATTTAGAAACCTTTGCACTTTATGAAAAATTTAATAATTTTGTCGCAAATTAGTACCGTACCCATGAATCACAAGAGTTGTATTATAATCGTAAAATTCTAATTATTAGTCTTTTATATTGGTATGACTCATCAAATATATATGTTCTATAACGCGAAGTAGAAAAAAGAATAGAAAATAGCATGAAAGAAATCTTATTTATCATTTAACACAAACATGAAAGACTTAATCTCAAGTCGTAGTCAATGGCTGCGGCACTTTTTCTTTGCGACGCACTGGAAAACAATGCTACTCCTGTTGGTGCTTTGTGTCGGCTTCAATGCCAATGCACAGAATCTCACTGTCTCAGGAACAGTGGTCGACGGCACCGATGAACCAATGATCGGCGCGACCGTACAGGTCGATGGTACTAAGAACATCGTTGTCACCGACATCGATGGAAACTTCACCCTTAAGAATGTAGCCAAAAATGCCACCCTCGTAGTGTCGTATATCGGCTATAAGACAGAAAAAATCGCAGTTGACGGCCAGACCAACATCCGCGTAGTGCTTTCGGAAGACTCTGAATCGCTCGACGAAGTTGTTGTGATCGGTTATGGCGGCACCCGCGCCCGCCGCGACCTCACAGGCTCTGTCGGCTCAGTTTCAGGCGCTAAACTCGCCGCAGTCCCCGTGACCTCTGCCGCAGTCGCCCTTCAGGGTAAGGTTGCCGGGGTGCAGGTTACCACAGTCGACGGTCAGCCCGGTGCTGATATCAACATCCGTGTGCGTGGTGCGACATCGGTGACACAGTCAAACGACCCCCTCTACATCGTCGACGGTTTTCAGGTTGAAAACATCAACGACATCCCCCCGAGCGATATCCAGAGCATCGACATCCTCAAGGATGCCTCGCTCACCGCTATCTATGGTGCGAAGGGTGGTAACGGTGTTGTCATCGTGACAACCAAATCGGCAGCTGAAGGCAAGACCCAGGTCAATGTAAATTTTCAGGGATCAGTCTCTCATATATCAAAGAAGCTTGACCTGATGGACGCATATGGATTCGTTGATTATCAGTGGGACTTTGCTACAGGACGCTCGAAATCATCATCGGCAGCAAAGCTTTTCCGCTATAATTTCGGTAACATCAGAGACCTTGACCTCTATCGTTCTGCTCCTACTCACGACTGGCAGGATGAGGTTATGGGAAATGATCCGTTCTCATACTCGACCAACGTATCGGTTGGCGGTGGTAATGACAAGACTCGCTATAATATTTCGTTCACACAGTCTGATGACCGTGGTATCATAATGGGATCTGGCGTACGCCGTACAAACATCCACACAAAACTTCAGACCAAGATTCTACCGAATCTTACCCTTCAGTACAATCCTAAGATTTCATATCGCCGTGATGAAGGCGCAGGAGGTGACAATGTCGGTACTGGCGGCATTATTGACGTGCTCCGCTACCGTCCCTCAAATGGTATCAGAGAACTTGGAAACATCTTCTGGACACCCGGTGCGGCAGACCCGGATCAGGAGGCTCTCTTCCAGTATACCAATCCGGTCAACGATATTAAGACCAATGTCCGTAAGAAGCATTCATACTCAATTGCAAATCAGGCATCACTTGAATACAAGCCTATCGAAGGACTGACACTTCGCACAGAAGGCAACTATACATTCTCGTTCAATGACGACAACCGTTTCTGGGGGCCCCTTACAGATGATGGTATCAAAAATAACCACCAGCCTGTTGCTCAAGTAAAGAAGACCCAGACCAATCAGTACACATGGACCACCACAGCCTCTTATGATTGGAGCATCAAGGAAAAAAATAATTTCTATGCCCTTGTCGGTTTCGAGCTTTATCACAAGCAATCAGAAAATACCGAACAGAAAAACCGCTATTTCCCGCGTGAAATTTCAGCTGACGATGCCATCCATAATCTTGGTCGAGGTAAGCCTTGGGTGTCAACTTCATCTCTCGGCACTGCTGACCGCACCACTTCTTACTTCGGTCAGATTAGCTACAACTATGACCACAAGTACCTGTTGTCCGGTACATTCCGTGCCGATGGTTCTACAATGTTTGCTCCCGGCCACCAGTGGGGCTACTTCCCCTCGATTTCAGGTGCATGGGTTATGTCAAGCGAGGACTTCATGAAGGATATCACATGGCTTGACGAACTTAAAATCCGTGCCGCCATCGGTAAGGCCGGTAACAACCGTATCAAGGCCGACATGTGGCGCTACCTTTACACCACCAATTCATCCGGCGGCCCGAACTTCGGCGAAAGTTCAGAGAACCCAGATGGAGAACTCTACTACGACACTTCAAATTATCTTCCCAACCCCGATATCAAGTGGGAGACTACCCTCACCCGCAACTTCGCGCTTGACCTTTCATTTTTTAACGGTCGTCTGCGTATTTCCCCCGAATATTACTGGAACACGACATCCGACCTTATCTACGAAGCCGACGTGCTGACCACCATCGGTTACGGTAAGCAGTTCCAGAACATCGGTCAGGTGACCAACCGTGGTTTTGAAATCTCCATCAACGGTGACATCCTCCGTGGCAAGGACTATGTTCTTTCTGCCAATTTCAACCTTGGCGCCAACAAAATGAAAGTCGATAAGCTTACGGGCGACGAGGACTTCCTCGAAATCCGTCACACCCGTGCAAAAACAGACGCAGGTAACAACTACCGTCTTGAGGTCGGCGGAGAAGTAGGTCTTATCTACGGTTATGTCTATGATGGCCTTTACGGTTTTGATGAGTTCACATATAATAGCGTTAAGAACGTCTATGATCCACATCCACAGGTGTTTGATGAAAACGGGAAGCTGATTTCGGGCACTGTGTTGATGGACAACATGTATAATTCTAACGATCAAGGTACACAGACCCAGCCCGGTAAGCCTAAATTTAAGGATCTCAACGGCGACGGTGTGATTGACCAGAACGATAAGACTATTATTGGCCGCACAACCCCTAAACTTCAGGGCGGTTTCGGTCTCAACGGTCAGTGGAAGGGTTTTGACTTCACAGCCAACTTCACTTTCTTCCTTGACTTCGACGTTTACAACGCGACTGCCTATCGCCTCTCGTCTTCGATGGATAACAAGAACAACTTCTACAATGTCCTCTCATCGTTCAACAAGGGAAACCGCTGGACATACACAGATGTTGAAAGACGTTGGGAGCATATGCTTGGCAATACTCAGACCACATGGACAAACTTCGAAGGTTCAGGTGTCCCGATGGATGTGAAAGCTGAACTCGACGGTTACCAGATGTATGAATACATCAACCGTAACCGCACAGAGTGGAATCCTTCTGATGTCACCAAAGAATATACTATCTCACGCTTTGTAGAGGACGGTTCATTCCTTCGTTGCACCGACATTACCCTCGGATACTCGCTTCCGACCAATATCATCCAGAAACTCGGCATGAGCAAGTGCCGTTTCTACGGTTCTGTCACCAATCCCTTCATCATCACCAAATATTCAGGTTTTGACCCCGAAGTTGATGTGCAGAGTGGTCTGACACCTTCATATGATATGAACCGTTATCCTCGCTCACGCAGCTACGTGTTCGGCATCAATCTGTCATTCTAACCCAATTTTAATACCAATTACGGAATAAACACAATGAAATTTCGCAATATATTCATAGCAGGTCTCTCAGTTATGGCTTTAGCCTCCTGCTCCGACTATCTGGAAGTTGATGCTCCTTCGCAGAACGACCCGGACTATGTCTTTTCGGACAAGACTGAGATGAACAACGCGCTCAATGGCATCTATGCCTCAATGATGAGCGGTGACACATATGGCGACAAGATGTTCTCGACCTATGTCATGAACACCGATGTCGACTTCAAGACCAATTCAAGCCGCTTCCTGTCAGGAGCGAACTGGTCTCGCTACGATGCCGATCCCGATGGAGGAGCTATCAATTCGACATGGAAACAGCAATATACCACTATCGAGCTCGCCAACCTTTTCATAGAGGGAGCGGAGTCATCTCAACTTTACAATCCCGAAAAAGAGGAAGACTATAAGGACATGCGCCAGATGATTGGTGAGGCCAAAGTGATGCGAGCAATTGTTTACCACGATCTCACATGGATGTTCGGTGATCCAGCATTCTCGTTCAATTCATCGCGCACTGCTACTGTAAAGATTTATCCTCTGACCGACCGTGCGGAGATACTCGACAAGCTTATCGCTGATCTCAAAGAAGTGGCCGATGACATGAAGTCGACCAGTGAGCTCGGAACAGTAGAGCGCATATCCAAAGAAATGGCTTGGGCCATGATTGCACGTATTGCTCAGACTGCTGCCGGCTATACTCTCCGTCCAGATGGCGAAAGTTATGGAAAGATGGAGCGTATGAACGAAAACTATCTGGACTATTATGCAATCGCCCGCGATTATACCCAGAAAGTAATTGATTCACAGACACATCGCCTCGGTAAGCCTTTCTATCAGGTGTTTTTTGATGAGTGTAAGAATGTGGCCACGCCCGGCGATGATGTCATATGGGAAATTCCATTTGCAAAAACTGCAAACGGCAAGGTTGGTTACTCGCACGGTATAAAACTCGATTCGTATCAGAGTGAAACCCCCCACGTTTATGGTGAGGCAAAGTCTGATGTCCGTCTTAACGGGGTTTATCGTTACCTGTTCAACGAGAACGATGTTCGTCGTGACTATGTCAACCAGCTCACAAAATATGACGCACCTGCAGGCGATGCCATGTTTGACAATAACTATACAGTGTCAAACGGTAAATGGTCAAAACTCTGGGTTCCCGGTGGTCTCGGAAATCAGACCACAGACAAGACCGGTATCAATTTCCCTATCATGCGCTACACTGATGTGCTGCTTATGTATGCCGAAGCTATCAATGAAATCGAGCATGGAGTAAGTGGCCCTAACGGAGCGAAAGCGGTTGAGGCTCTTGCTCAGGTACGTCGCCGTGCATTCCCTAACAACGCAGAGCTTGTTGAGCCATATATCGCAGCGCGCAGCTCTGAGGAGGCATTCCGTAAGGCCGTCCTTGACGAACGCAAATTTGAATTCGCCGGTGAAAACATGCGCTGGCGCGACCTCGTCCGTCACAATCTCCTTGCTGAAAATGTCTACTGGACATTCTACCGTTATCTCTCGCTTGCTGAAAGTTCGGAAACTACTTCCACTAACCTTTCTTCTGTGTCGGCCTACGATTTTGATGGCAATGATGAGGCATACGATAAAGTGCCATTCACTATCCGCAACATCCGTTCTGTTGACAATACAATGAAGGACGAAGCAGGAAACGATGTGCCTATCTATCCCGAGAATGTATTCCCGAACCAGAGCGTGAAGGTGTGTCGTATCCTCAACCCCTACAGAACAATGTCATCAGCCGAGGCCAACGCATTGGGTCTGAGCAATGTTCGCGAGGACATTATCGAATGGTCAAAAGAAGGTGTCATCCGTAACGAGATTCGCTTCTCGCTCCGTGGCTACATCTATATGACACCTGAAGAAGGTGACGAGAATGGTCCCGGCGGTGTAGTGGTAGTCAACGACAATGGTCGTTACTCACTCGATTCACGTGACCTCTCAACCTTCCCCAGCAGCAAGAATCTTCCTGTAATCCGCTATATTCTCCCCATCCCGCGTGCGGTTATCAGCCGTGCTCAGGGGCAATATGAGAATAAGTATGGTTACAAGTAATTATAATCAAATGTAACTATCCGAAAACGCAATGAAAAAATTCATATATGCTATTGCATGTATCCTCGCACTTGGAATTACATCCTGTAGCGATGATGATACCAATTTCAGCCCGGCAGACCTTGATCGCATGCCAAGAACTATGTTTCGCAGCGAAAACACCACTAATGTCAAGCCTGAAAACGATGATTATGCCTCAAAGGTCAAACCTTTGACACGCAACACCGTTCAGCTTCATTGGTATGGTATCGAAGGTGCGGCAGGCTACGAAATCCGCTATGCCGAAAATCTTAATACCGGTCTTATTGAAGACTGGAGTGATCCCACAAAAATTGTTGAGTCGTTCATTGTAGGGCCTGAAGTGACCCATGTGGACATACCTAATCTCAATTATGGTACTGACTACCGTTTCATAATTCGTACACTTTCACCAAAGGGAGAAGGGCATCACTCTGAATGGTATGGTCTCGGTGGCGGTCGTGAATGGGAGGATTTTCTTGGAATTAAGACTGATGACCGCTACACAACTCCCGGTATCTGCGGTCAAAAGAACAAAGGCTACAATGAGGTGACACTGACTTTCCAGCTTCCGTTCGTGGAAAGTGACTATTCAAAGTCTGACCTTACAGAAACTCTTGAAGACGGTACTCCTAACCCGGACTTTATCAAAACACGCTTTGACGTTGATAATAATGGCAATTTCGTTGCTACAACTATTGTCTGCAAACCAGCGCCCTTCAATCCGACTGCCAAGATGCCTGACGGCTTTGTCAACGGCATCCGTGCTCTTACCGATGAAGAAAAAGCGGCCGGTGAAGTTCATATCACAGGTCTTGACGAAAATTCAGGCTACTATATCACACTGCGCAACGACGCACGCATGTTCACTTATACAAACATGTCGGGCGAAGTTGTAAGCACTGATATTGATGCTGAATACAATCAGGTGTTTGTCCGTACCAAGGGTGATCCCGGTGAGCCTATAATCATCGAGCCTATAGTCGATCCGAACGACACTATTCCCGGTGCTGTGGAATATAATGCAACACGCATTGATACCATCATAACCAACTTTGTCAACTCTAACGAAATCGCCGAAGGCCAGGTTTACTATCTCCGTGGTGGTCATAATTACTACACAACAGGCAATCCTCTAGTACAGAAAGGTTTCACTCTGGCCACACATCCCGATGACCTCGCTCAGGGCAAACGTGCGGTTGTGTTCCTCGGCGGTATTTCGCTCAAGGGTGATGCTCCTGTCACTGGCAACTGGGTGCTCGGTAAGAACAAAGAAGCTGGCGACGTTGACGCTCCGATTGAAATTGGCGACGTTATCTTCGAAGGTATTGACTTCCAGTGCCCTCTTGCGCGTAACTTCGGTGAAGGAGGTGCGACAGGCAACTATTTTGCCAATATGTACTCAGGTGGTCTGGCTGTATCGTTTGAATCATTCCAGCTTAAGAACTGTACGTTCCAAGGCTTTATCCGTGGTTTCATACGTGTACAGGGTCCTCGCTACAAAGTGTTCAAGAAGATGGTTATCGAAGACTGTCTCTTCTATAATCAGGGTTATTACGACAATAACGGTCGTGGTTACTCATGGTTTGCAGGTGACGGTAACAATGCTAAGTCGAATCTTTACAATGACTTCCAGATGCGTCGTTGTACATTCTATGACTCGCCGCGTCATGCTCTCCTTTCTGACAACAACAAAGACCTCCTTTGGGGGGATGACATCCACTTCAATATCGCGATTGAAAACTGTACGTTCATCAACTTCTCTACTCGTTCTGGCAGTCGTTATCTTTTTGAATTCCGCTTCATGCCCAATGACTCTAAGATTACGTTCAAGAATAACCTTATCGTTCTTGCCGCCGATTCCAAGGATTCACGTGATCTTAACATGTCGGCCTGCGACTTCCGAAATATTGCTGGAGAAGCCCGCGTGACATGGGATTTCAAGGACAACTACTCGCTCGGTAGCCGCGACGCACATATGAAGGATGATGGAATCTTCTCTTCAGCTGCTTTCTCAGCAAAGAAGAACTCTGTAGGCGATAAGTGGGACTGGGCTCCGGGTCTTGTTTCAGGCGATGTCAATGACCTCGTTGTCAAGACCGGTGCAACTCCGCTCCGCGCTGATGAGTTCTTCACCGCTCCCAATCCACGCTATGTTGATTTCAACAAGGCTACTCCCAATAAGCTCGACCACGCAGCGCCCGAAAATATCTTCGAGGCTCTCAAGGTCAAGAATGATGCAAAGGTAACCTCTCATGAAATCTATCAAAAGCGAATCGGTGACCCGCGCTGGTATTAATCTGAATAGATCTCTAAAGAAGTCCGCTTGACTTTGCAGATTTCGTCATAATGGCCGCAGGCCTGCTTTGTTCAGAAGCAGGTCTGCGGCGCTTTTTGTTAATCTCCATCATTGATATGTGTCAGGATGTATATGGTAAAGTATATTGATTTTCATGAATGATTTCGATTACATACTTAAGGATTATGAATTATTAAAATATTTTTCTTAATTTTGCACCGACTAATACCAATTTCAAAACTTATAATGAGCCAGCTTATCACCATTTCACCATCGCCCCATGCGCAGACTCCTGTCACGGTGACGAAGCTGATGACCCATGTCATCATTGCTTTGCTTCCCGCTGTAGCACTTGCGCTCTATTGCTTCGGCATCGGCGCGGCAATCGTAATAGTTACAGCCATTGCCGGATGTGTAGTCACCGAATATCTGATTTCGCGTTTCATGCTCGGTCAGCGTCCGAGCATCGGAAATATGTCGGCCGTACTGACAGGTCTGCTTCTCGCGCTCAACCTCCCGTCAAATCTTCCAGTGTGGACAGTCCTCATCGGCTGTGTCATCGCCATTGGCATCGGCAAGATGACATTCGGAGGTCTCGGTTGCAACATCTTCAACCCCGCGCTTGTCGGCCGTGTATTCCTCCTGCTTTCATTCCCCGTGCAGATGACCACATGGCCCCTCCCGATGGAAAACCGCATAAACTATCTCGACGCGACCACCGGCGCGACAACCCTCGGTCAGCTCAAGATGGACCAGATAACAGGCGCTGATGTCGACCTGCTGAATCAGGCGCTCGGATTCACCGGTGGCTCGATGGGTGAGATCGGAGCCATAGCCCTGCTGATAGGCTTTGTTTATCTGCTTTGCACACGTGTCATCACATGGCACATCCCTGTCGCCATACTCGCTACAGTCGCCCTCTTTTCGCTCTGCATCGGCGCTAACGTCGGTGTCCAGCTCCTTACGGGCGGACTCATGCTCGGCGCAATCTTCATGGCCACCGATTATGTGACCTCGCCGATGAGCCACGCAGGCATGATAATCTACGGAGTCATGATCGGCATCATCACCGTTGTCATCCGCCAGTGGGGCGCATATCCCGAAGGTGTATCTTTCGCCATCCTGATAATGAACGGTGTGACACCGCTCATCAACCGCTATGTCAAACCACGTAAGTTCGGAGAAAGGAAGGTTGCAGCATGAAATCATCACTCGTAAACATGGTGCTCTCGCTGGGCATCATCACAGTAGTCGCCGCCGCTGCTCTTGCCGGAGTCTACACAGCTACCAAAGAACCTATCGCACAGGCCAAGGCTGAAAAGCAGAAATCAGCCATAGGGCAGGTGCTCCCCGAAATACATTTCAACAACAATCCTGCCGACGAGGCTGCCGAAGTGACAGTCGATGGTGAGACCGTCACCGTATTCCCCGCACGTCAGGACGGAGAACTCGTCGGAATGGCCGTCGAAAGCCACGATGCCAACGGCTTCTCGGGTCTCATCACGGTAATGTATGGTTTTGACCCTTCGGGCAACATCACAGGCTTTGCGGTGATGCAGCATGCCGAAACTCCCGGACTCGGATCGAAGATGGACGAATGGTTCAGCAATCCGGCCCATACGGTCATCGGCCTCAATGCCAACAGCGCAAATCTCACAGTGAGCAAGGACGGCGGCGATGTCGATGCCATCACGGCCGCCACAATCTCATCGCGAGCTTTTCTCCGGGCTCTCACACTTGCCAATCAGGCATCACAACAATTCGCCTCACGCCAATAATCCCCACCACATCAAGCCATGAATGATAAACTAAGAATACTTTTCAACGGTATTATCGCCGAAAACCCGACATTCGTCCTGATGCTGGGTATGTGTCCCACTCTCGGCACAACCGGCAGCGCCATAAACGGAATGAGTATGGGACTCGCCACAATGGCCGTGCTCATATGCTCTAATGTGGTGATATCTCTTATCAAGAACTTCGTGCCGTCAAAGGTGCGTATCCCCGCCTATATCGTGGTCATCGCAGCCTTCGTGTCGGTTCTCCAGCTTGTGATGGAAGCCTATGTGCCGTCGCTCTACGCCACACTCGGTATCTTTATCCCCCTTATCGTGGTCAACTGTATCGTGCTCGGCCGTGCAGAAGCCTTCGCCTCGCGCCACAGCGTGTTCGACAGCTGTCTTGACGGTATAGGCATCGGTCTCGGATTCACAATCGCCCTCACCCTTCTCGGCGCAGTGCGCGAGTTTCTGGGAACAGGCAAGATTTTTGATCTCACCATCTATCCCGAACAGTTCGGCTCACTCGTCTTCGTGCTCGCCCCGGGCGCATTCATCGCCCTCGGCCTGCTCATCGCCCTTTTCACCAAGCTTCGTGCGAAGTCATGCTGAGCCCCACCGCCACACTTCATCCTTAATCCTTAAGACTTAATACTTCATTACAGATGCTCGAATATATTTCCATCATCATAACGGCGATATTTGTCAACAACATCGTCTTTGCCCAGTTCCTCGGAATCTGTCCATTCATCGGAGTGTCGCGCAAACTCTCAAGCGCAGTCGGCATGGGTGCGGCCGTGACATTTGTCATGCTTCTCGCCACTGTCATCACATGGCTTCTTCAGGATCTTGTCCTCACGCCTTTCGGCCTTGGGTTCATGCAGACAATTGTCTTCATTCTAGTCATCGCCGCATTGGTACAGATGCTTGAGATTGTGCTCAAGAAGATAGCTCCGGTGCTCTATAGTGCCCTCGGCGTGTTCCTGCCGCTCATCACTACAAACTGTGCCGTCCTCGGTGTAGCAATCACAGTTGTCCAGAAAGGTATGAATCTCGGCGAAAGCGTTGTCTATGCCTTTGCAACTGCGGTCGGCTTCACAATGGCTATCGCTATTTTTGCCGGTATCCGCGAGCAGCTTGCCATGACAAACGTGCCTAAGTCAATGCGCGGTGTGCCTATCGCCATGATTTGCGCAGGTCTTCTTGCAATGGCCTTCATGGGCTTCTCAGGCATCAAAATCGGCTAAAATGACTTGAAACAGACAGTCGGACGGACTGTCGCATAAAATAACGCAGAGCCATTCGACATGTTCTTCGGACAATCGGATGGCTCTGCGTCTGTTAGAATAGCTTATATTATCGCGATTCCGGCCTGTAGGTCGCGCATCCTGACTTAGAATGATAAATAACCCATTTCAAAAACGAGATTATTGATGGACTCTGAAAAAGACAAAATGCTCCGTGGCGAAATCTACGATGCCAACTATGATCCACAGCTGATCGAGGAGCGCATGAAATGCAAACTTCTATGCCGTAAGTACAACGACCTGATGCCTGACAGACTTGAGGAACGCAAGTCGCTACTGAAGACACTCCTTGGCCGTGTGGGCGAGAACTACTATATCGAACAGCCGTTTTATTGCGATTATGGCTACAATATCTCTGTCGGCGATAATTTCTATTCCAACGTCAATCTCGTCATTCTCGATGGCGCTAAAGTGACGTTTGGCGACAATGTCTTCATTGCTCCGGACTGCGGTTTCCATACAGCCGGACATCCTCTTGATGTCGGGCGCCGCAACATGGGGCTTGAATACGCCCGTCCGATTACGGTCGGAAACAACGTATGGATAGGGGCTGGTGTGCATGTCCTTCCGGGAGTGACAATCGGCGACAACTGTGTCATCGGTGCAGGCAGTGTGGTCAACCGCGATATTCCTGCCAACTCATTGGCTGTCGGCAATCCTTGCCGGGTGATCCGTTCACTCGAAGAAATCAATGCTGCCGACTAACTCTGACGGCAACAAAAAATCATAAAAAGCAAACCCCACCATGCCTGACAGAAAAGCGGGCATGGTGGGGTTGGGTGTTCTATTTACTTTTTGTTCTATTCGATATGTGTGTTATCAGTGGATAAACAGTGTCTCGACGGCATAGGTGGCGATACCGGCTATATAGCCGATAAAAGCAATCCATGTGAATTTTTTAAGATACCATCCGAAGCTGATTTTTTCAAGGCCCATTACGACGACACCGGCTGCAGAACCGATGATAAGCATTGAGCCTCCGACACCGGCACAGTAGGCGAGAAGCTGCCAGAAAAGACCGTCGACACCATAATCGCCGGAGGGAGCGATTGCATACATGTCCATACAGCCTGCGACGAGGGGCACATTGTCGACGATGCTCGAAACCACGCCGATCACGCCTGTCACGAGGTAATGGTTGCCGTGTGAGGCTTCGTTAAGCCAGATGCCGAACGAGTTCAGCACTCCTGTTTCCTGAAGTGTGGCCACGGCCATAAGGATACCGAGGAAGAAGAGTATGGTTGCCATGTCGATTCGCGCGAGGAGCGATGTGACCTTGAGGTTAGAGTTCTCGCAGAACAGAGCGTTACGGTTGCAGCGATATTCACTGACAAGCCAGAGGATGCCGAGCGCGAGAAGTATGCCCATGAAAGGAGCGAGGCCGGTCAGCATTCTGAAAATAGGCACGAAGATGAGACCGCCTACGCCAAGGCAAAGGATGAGAGTGCGGTCGCCCGGAGTCTGGCCGGCCGGGAGTGACTCTTCCGTATGGTTGACAGCCGGGAGCGAGCCTTTGAGATAGTATTGGGCTGCAAATCCTGATACGAGCACTGCGATGAGCGAGGGTAGGAACAGTTCGGTGATGACTCCGCCTGTGGTGATCATGCCGCGTATCCAGAGCATGATGGTCGTGACGTCGCCTATTGGCGAGAACGCGCCGCCGGCATTGGCTGCTATGATAATCATGCCTCCGTAGATCATGCGGTCGTTATGGTCGTCGACGAGCTTGCGTAGCACCATGACCATGACTATCGAGGTTGTGAGATTGTCGAGTATTGCCGAAAGGACAAATGCCATGAACGTGATGCGCCAGAGCAGTTTGCGTTTGCTTGTGGTGGCAAGTGCGTCCTTTACGAAGAAAAATCCTCCGTTTGCATCCACAATCTCCACGATTGTCATTGCGCCCATCAGGAAGAACAGGATTTCACAAGTGTCGCCGAGGTGTTCGAGAAGTTGCGCTGATGTGTCGGCGCCGTGTTCAGGCGCATAACCGCAGGCGTAGAGAGTCCAGCAGACAACGCACATGAGAAGTGCGGGAACAGCTTTGTTGATTTTAAGCACGCTTTCAAGAGCGATGCACAGATAACCGAGAATAAAAAACGTGACGATAGCAGTTGTCATTTTCCTAAAAATTTAAACAGATTTCATGGTTTTAATTAGAGTTGATTTAATGATACCGAAGACAGCTCACGCCATATCAGCGACCTCCTTGTAAGAAAGTCCAATTTGACGCAAAGGTCGTAATTATCCATCGTAATGCAAAATTTACAATAATGAAATATTTCTTTAATTAGCTTATCTGCAAATCGGTAGAGAACTTTGTTTTAATCATGACAGTCAGGCGAGGCCACGTCACATTCGTGTCCCGCCTTGACTGCTAAAATTTAGAACGATGGATATAATAGAGGTTAGATTTTGATTTGTCGACTGATGAGCGTATTATTCTTCTTCTCGATGTTCCGCTGCTTATGTCACAAAAACGGACTAAGGAGGGTGTGTTTACCGCCGAACTGTCCGATGATATGCCGGATGATTGACCTGACTCAACCTGACATCCGGTTGCCGGACAGCCTCAAAAAAGCTGTTTATGGAATAAGGATAGAGTTAAGACATAAGTGAATTTTATGCCTTAACTCTAAAGTGGTGTTTAAGAATCGAGCCTGTCGTTATTGTTGGATTTATTTGAATTAATTGAACGACATGCGCGATATGTCCCGATTGACCCTATGATAATAAGAAGGAATATAAAAACTACTGATGTCCATTCTGAATTAATTATCAAAGTGTAGACAGGATATACTAAAAGGATGATTGAAACAATAAGTATTCCGATATAGTTTGATTTGCTCATATATATTGATTTATGTTTAGCAGAATTCAGCAATTCCAACCAATGCACCGCTCCATCCACCAACAGCACCACCGCTAACAGTTCCGACAACAGGAAGAGTGACTGTTCCAACGCCAGCACCTGCAAGAAATCCGAGGCCAGCTGAACCGGCAGTACCTGCTATACATTTTACAGCTGAAAGAATTGAATCTCCAATACCTCTTGATACTGGTTGGTTTTGGAGTTCTACAGCATATTGCATACCTAATATTGCGATATCTATTGATTCAATAAGACTATCATATTCTGTAACAGTAAGAGATTCTTTGTGATTATCCACTACTGAAATAAGTTTGCTACGGATAGACTCATAGTTATCACTGCTATTAAAATCAAGGGATTGATATCCTGCGACTACTGAGTAAACAGCATCTGAAATTGGAGCTGCACTGGTGCTTCTTGATTGTATAGTATTGTCCTCAAGAGTTTCAGCTTTTTCAATTGCTTGTTCGATTGAAGAATAGTTGAGGCTTTGGAAATATGTAAATAACTTCTGCCCATCAGTTTCTTCATCGTATGATTCGACTGTTGTGTTGTTGTCGAGTGGAGATTCATTGCTACAGCTATGAGTGATTAGCATAGTCGCTAGTACCATTACAATACTTGAGATCCCCATGATTACATTTTTTAGATCTTTCATTTTACTGGTTTTTAGTTAATATTAGAAAATTATGTAGACAAGCATTAATTGTCGAATATCATTGTAGTTTTTATATTTCAGACTTATTGCTCAATAATGTGAACTAATTGATTTGTCATTTGAATATTGATAGGGGTAACAGGCATACTGCGGCCAATAGAGCGAGTAGGACTATTGTTATTATCGCTGTTCCCCATCTGACTAACGATGGGGGTATTTCACCGATGAGTTTACGCACTTTTTCAGAACGAAGCTCTATTTTGTCGTGAGTGTCGGTTGATGTTTCCATTTTCAGTTTCCGAGTTCAAGTTGGTTTTTAACGAGATTGTAGTAGGCACCTTTCTTCTCTATGAGTGTGGTATGGTCGCCTGTTTCAACTACTTTCCCACTGTCAATGACGATTATCTGATCTGCGTTTTTGACTGTTGACAGTCGGTGGGCTACGACAATGACAGTCCTGCCTTTGTAAAATTCCGCAAGATTTTCAACTATAGCTCTTTCGTTCTTAGCATCGAGGGCATTTGTCGCTTCATCAAGGAAAATGAAGTCTGGATTCTTATAGACAGCACGGGCTATGAGAATACGTTGTTTCTGCCCTTGACTGAGACCAACTCCGTCACGACCAATCAATGTATTATATTTAAGCGGAAGTCCCATTATATAGTCATGTATGTTGGCTATGAGTGCCGCTTTTTCAAGACGACCGATGTCAATATCGCCATCGTCAATCGCAATGTTACGGGCAATGGATTCCGAAAATATCACTCCGTCCTGCATGACGACACCGCAATGCCGACGCCACCATTTCAGATTGTATTCATTGATGTTTCTGCCCGCAATTGAAATCGTCCCTGACATAACAGGGTAATATCCGAGCATAAGCTTTATCAATGTCGTTTTTCCACTTCCAGATGCTCCGACAATGGCGGTCACATTTCCAGCGGGAATGTCAAACGAGACTCCTTCGATGGTTTTCTTCAACGCATGTGGGTCATATTTGAAATCAACATTATCTATGCCGATTGATTTCTCATTATCAAAGTATATCGCCTGATTCTCTTTCGTCTCCTCGTTCTTTCCCTCATGAATCTCGTTGATTCGTTCAAGCGAGATTTTTTACATCTTGTAAAGAGTAGATAAAAGACATAAGTTGTTCGACGGGAGAGTTTAACTGTCCTATTATATACTGTACAGCGAGCATTGCTCCCAATGTCATCTGTCCGTTTATTACAGATGTGGCTGCAAGGACAGTTATAATTATATTTTTAACCTCATTAATGAAAATGGAACCCGCTTCCTGTGTCTGTTGGAGTTTTAAGACTTTCATTTGAACAGAGAATAAATCAGCTTGAGTATCTTCCCATTCCCAACGACGGCGTTGTTCACAATCCTGTAATTTTATTTCTTGTATGGATGTAATCAACTGGTATGTTTTGTTATGGTTCTTTGCCTGTTGTTCAAATAACTCATAATCCAAAACCTTCCTTTTTCTGAGAAAAGTAGTTATCCATAATCCATAGATGACGCTTCCAATTAAGAAAACGCCAAATACTAATTTATTATATATAAACAGTACGATTCCAAATATAAGGAAGCTTAGAAAAGTGAAAACGACCCCAAGTATTTGATTGGTAAGAAACGATTGTACCCTTGAATGGTCGTTTATTCTTTGTAGCAAATCTCCCATCAATTTCGTGTCGAAAAAATACATCGGCAATTTCAGTAACTTTATAAAAAAGTCACTGACAAGAGATATGTTGATGCGCATCGAGATGTGAAGCAATAGCCATCTTCGTATAAAGTCGGTAGCCGTGCGTCCAATGACAATCATCAGTTCTCCAAGGAGAACAAGCCAAATAAAGCTGATGTCGTCATGCTTTATACCGACATCTACTATTGATTGGGTGAGAAATGGTAATATAAGTTGTAAAATACAACTTATAAAAAGCCCTATAGCTATTTGAATAAAATATTTTTTATAAGGAGAGATGTATTTATTGAGAAAATATAATCGGAAAAATGAAAAGGAGCTATTTGAAAAAATGAAAAGTAGTTATTTTGGAAAAACGAAATGTATAAATTTTATTCTTTTTCTTAATCGAGTTTTATTATTTAAACACCAATCAAACAATGTTTGAAAACTATTGACACGACAGATAGGAGATGCGTGATCCTTCTTCTATCCGTCGTGTCAATAGTTTTTAAGCTATGGATGCCATCTTCTCAAGAATCATCCGGCAATTATCGATCATCTTCCTCCGATTGCGTACCCATTTTACTTTGTTTATACCTTTCTCGTATGGAGGATAAGGCTGCTGCTTTTTCTTAAATTGAAACTTCTTATCAAGGGAATAAATATAACGATATGTTTTGACTTCATAAATATCAAAATCTCCCAAAAGCATTCCAACATTAGCCCTGAGATAACTGGATGGAGAGGTGGAATTAGTGAATATCTGACAGTGCACCATCTCACCACTGCGGTTATTACACAAGAATTTTGTAAGATGATACCCATAGTATTTGAAGTTCGAAGCTTTGTAGATCGTACCGCAGCCAAGTCTGCCATCGGCAAAACTCTGCACAGCAACGCAATCAGGGGCGAGTTTACGAAGTAGTTTTAGTGATGCTGCAATCAGAATACTTTCAGCATTATGACCAAGCTCATCGGCAATCCACATTCGATTTAACTCGCACATCCATGCCTTTGGGTTAGGATGGGTAAATATCTTAGCTTTTGGATTTTTCATATATCCATATACAGCAACGCCAAGACATCTATTTGGTTCATCTGCATGAAATATTCCAAAATTGTAAAGACCAAAACTGCCATCATTCCATTTGTGTGAATAATGATTTTTGATAATCATTTCCTTTGCAAGCCTCTTATCAACAAGCTTGATCATCAATGTGCCAAGCGATGATGTTTTCTTAATTATTCCATCAACTGATAAGCTCTTTGTCAAAATAGCTATATTGTTTTTATTGTCTATTTTCATGATTTAATCAACATAATTTTGTAATTTTGTATCATCTGACCACATAACGATAAAATGCGACTAACCGCAGTCAAAGGCTTTTATGCCCCCGGCTGTGCGGTTAGTCGCATTAAGTTAATATGTGGTCAGATACTATTAACAGGCCGGGGGTTTATTATATCCGGCCCGATGGTTGAAGAGCTTATGCAATCTTGCCCTTCCTTATTTTACAGGATTATCCTGTCATGACACCTCGATGCTTATCGGTTCGCCTTTCTGCTGCGCCTTGAGCAGCATGTCGGTCAGCTTCTGTTCGTAGCCGGTCGAGTTGATGACCTTGCCGACCACCTTGTTCTCGCCCACGAGGATGCAGCCGGAGCTGTCCTTGGCCGTGTTGCCCCGGTGTATGAGGATGCCGTCGAACTGCGGAACGTTGAGCAGACGCGGAAGCATCCTCTTGAACTTGGGGCTTACGTTGACAACCATGTTATACGTCCCTGCGGGGATTGCGGTCTCTCCCGGCACTTTCTTTTCTTTTGTCAGGTCGCGCACACGGTCTTCGAGCGTGTCGCAGAAATACTGCCCGTCGACGTATAGCTTGCCGATAGTGTATGTGTCGCGCAGGGCGATTCTTTTGAGCTTTAGTTTCATTGTCGGTTTTCTTTAAGATTTTACGGTATCGCCGCATTGCGCTTTGACACCAAATTACTAAATTTGCAGGGAACTCAGCAATGAGTACTTTGTTCATTCGACGGCCCTGCGCAGTGATGCGAGGGGCTGTCGCTGTTTAGCTGATAAATGCTGAAACCGGGCGCACTCCGCCCTTGTTGCTGGCCTTAGTGAGCCAGCCGTTGAGGGTACCGTCGCCGAGGAGCAGACGCCATGCGTACTCCGCGCTGTTCTCTGTACTCGTCCAGTACCAGTTTTCTACCAACTGGGTAGCACCCGATATGAGGCTAAGACAGTAATTTATCTTAGTCATGTTGGCATAAATCATTATCATTTCGCCTACCGACGGAAGCCACCATTTACCGGCTAACAATCCCTTGCCGTTAGCGTTGGCACGGCTGTAGAGGTTGCAGAAACCGGGGGCGTATGCGCTGGTGTTGGTGACGGCGGCCGATGTGCTTTTTGAAATGATAGACGCGGTGTTAGCCTTGCCGTTCCAATCGTTCATAGCGGTTACGCGGTCGCTGGTGGTAGTCGCGCCACCGCCCACGGCTGCGGAACTCCACAAAATACCTGCGCTGTCGGCTTCGGTGGGTGCCACTACCAGCATTTTGCCGCCCTCGACTACTACCACGCCGTCGGCGATCTCTCCGGCGTTCTGTAAAGCCGTCCACTTGTGAGGCTTTGCCATGAGTGGGCAATCGTCGCTCTTACGATGGTACATAATAAACACGCCGTCCATAATCAGATTTAAACTAATATCTCCAAGGATGGAATCTCGCAGAACAGGGGGATTGACATGAACGCCTTGTCCAGCCGAGTCAATTAATAAGAGCGAATCCGTATCAGACATTGATGTCTTTAGCGGAAGCTTGTTTGCCTCTACAGTTCTGTCGCTCATGCGGCAACCACCTCCTTTCGATATTTCAGACTACGGTTTTCCAAGCTTCCCAGCCATTGACACCACTTTTGACTCTGAAATACAAATGGCCTCCGTCTCCGGCTCGAAAGACAAGCTGATATACATTCAGATGGAGCATTATCATTCCTCCAGCCGTCACCGGCCAATTTGACCCAGTACTGTCTAACCGATATATTCCGTATCCCGTTATATCGTTCAAATCGCCTGACACTAATTCTGAATGAATTTGCAGCATTGCGGCATTTGATTTTTTCAGATCTCCGGATGTGTCCGCGCAAAGGACGGACAGTCCGTCGAGGGTTGCCTGTGCCGGCAGAGACTTCAAGACATCCTTTAGATCGTAGATTCTGTCGTTCATGCCGCACTCCTTTCTCCGCAGATTGCGGGTGAGAAATGTAACAGATTGGGAATATGGATTTTACCCCCCCCCGATTTGCGAGAAGGTCGGCTACGTCCTCAGGCGCGGGAGTCCACATCAGGCTGCCGGTCTTACCGCGTTCGACCATCACGCATTTGACCTTGGAGGCCGATGTCACAGCGTTGGGTACGGCGTATATGTGCAGAGCTCCGTCACCGTCGGTTGCATGTACTGTCAGAGTTCCGCGATAGATACCATCAGAAATCTTTGACAGACGTGTTGCCCCGCGAGCGCCGTCACCACCATTGTGGATGGCTTGCAGATGCTCTTTCTGACTTCCAAGCTCGCCGAAAAGTGTGATTGTGATGATGTCGCCAACGGCGAGTTCTTCGGTGTATTCAAGCAGCGCTAACGTATACTCCGTGGTTTCCTTGTCGGGGTGGCTGTCCTTGACGATGTTCCTTCCGCTGACCACCCCAAGCTCTTTCAGCCGTGCGGTGACCGCGTCGATGTCGCATTTCTTGAGGCTTCCTCCGGCAGAAGTCATTACGAAAGCGTCGCCTTCGGCAGTGGCGGAGGGGTTGACTTTTGTCGCGTCGATTGTTCTTTCTGTACTCATCTCTCCTTAGTTTGAATTGTTGTTGTTTGCGTTTGCTGACTCAGGGGAGATGGCGCAGATTTGCAATAATCTATCAACCAATAAATTACCCCTCGATTTCCATAAAGTCCTCAGGTGCAGGTGTCCAGTCCGAGGCGATGTTGCCGCGTTCGAGCTTGAGGTTAGTCACCTTGATGCTCTTGTTCGCTGTACTACCCGATATGCCCGTATATAGGATAATTTTTGCATTGTCACAGTCGGCCGAAACTACTGCGGTGGCTGTCTTTGCATCCGGGCCGAGGATGAATCTTGCGAAAGTAATATTTTTCACTCTGTCAATAATAGATACCTGAAAGTTCTGTGATTGAGATCCTGTCAGCTCCACAGCTCCGAAACTTGCAGTGAACATATCTCCTGCCTTTACCTCAAAAGCATCACTGATTACCGTGTGATAAAAATTGCTACTGTTCGGCCCTGTTGAGATTTGCTTGGAATTCTGAATCAGATTCCTTCCGCCGATCTGGATGGATGCCCTTAGAAGCTCCATGAACCTTTCGGCCTCCATGCGTTCGAGCACCACGCCGGAGCTGTCGACGAGTAGCAGCTGGCTTCCCTCGGGCAGCTCGGTAATCTTTACCGCGTCATTCGGGGTCTTTGTCCTGTTGTTGTCTGTTGCCATTTTTTGTTGTCTGTTTTTTGGTTTGGTATTGTCGTTGATTATATTTCTGTGCCATGCGGTCAGCCCGTGCGGCATACCTCGATGTCGAAGCCCCCGTAGTTGGGGATGCGTCGTCGGAGACCCACACGGTGACGAGGAGGTCGCTGCCGGATGCAGCCACCGACTTCAGGGAGGGTTTGGCGGGGCATTCCGTGGGCTTGTCGGCCACGCCTCCGTAGCCTGTCAGCCTTATGAGGCTGTTGGCGGGGGTGAGGCCGTAGCTTGCCGGGAATCTCAGCGTGTAGCCGGCTGCGGGGGATGAGCCTTTTGCCAGCGTGACCCCCGCCGATGTGCCGGGGTAGAACCGGGAGGTGAGCGTGGCGCCCACGGATGCGGATGTCGAGCCGTCGGTGACGCGCCCGGCGTATACCGTGGCGGGCTGCCTTACGCCGTTGACCTCGAGGATGCCTCCGAGAAGGAGGCGCATGCGCTTGGCGGTGCTGTCGTAGAGGGCTATCAGGTAGTTCTCGGTGTCCTTGGTGAGCGCGAACCCGTTGCCGAAGTAGCGGGTCATCATCGCGTCGGCCACGAATGTCGCCTGTGAGAGCTTCACGGTGGCCGAGGCGCTGTCGCCGGTGGCCTGTAGCTCGAAGGAGATTTCATGCCGGCCTTCGGGGACGGCCACGGTATATGTGCGTGTGGCCGAGCCGGAGTATGAGCCGTCCGCGTTCATGGCGCATGCGGTGACCAGCAGCCGGGAGCTGTCGAGGAGCGCGCCTTTCACGTCATACGTGGCCACGGTGCAGTAGACGTAGGCGGTCTTGAGCATCACGGGAGTCATCTCTGAACCTGTGGCGCGGGGCGAGGCGTCGGGATTCAACTCCGGGCCTGTGATATCAGACTTCATGAACACGTCGGCTGAGACGGTGATCCTTACCGAGCCTATGCCGGTGGCGGTGGAGGCGGAGCGTGCCATGACCACCCTCGTGTCGGTGGCCGCAGTGGTGGGGCTGGCCGCCGCGCTCATCGAGACGGCCTTTCCGTCAGGGGCGGGGAGCGTCTGTCCGGCGGCGGGCATGACCGATTCGTAGGTGTAGGAAGAACCGTCGAGCCTCGCGCACTCGCTTCCGTCGGCGTCATAGATGCGGACGGCCTTCCCGTCGGGGTCAAGCAGCACGCGTTTGCCGTGGGGGTCGCCGGCGGAGACGGTGCCGGAGACCCTGACGTTCTCGAATGTGCCGGTGCGGGCGACGACATTGCCGTTGTACACTTCGAAGAGGACGTTGCCCTCTGCGTCGCGCATCTGGACGTACTCGGCCATGAGGTTGCGCACGTAGGCCAGCTCGGCGAGCAGGAGTTCGGTGGCGATGAACCTCTGCTGTTCGCCTGTCACCCAGTGGCCCTTTCCGGGCCTCCGCAGGGAGGGGCGGATAGGCTGCGTTCTTGACGTGGGTCAGCTTGCATGCGCAATGCGTAGAGGCGGCCGGAGCTGCCGTCGCGGGCGAGCACGAGGTCGCGCCGCTCCTCACCGTCCTTCCCCTGCATGAACACGTAGTCATCGGGGTATTCGTCCCACAGCCGGGGGAAGGGGACGTAAGGGCCGTTGGTGACGACGGGGATGTCGGCGCGCGCCACTTCCGCCGTGCCTTTTGTGACGGAGAACGCGAAGCGCGACGGGCGGACGGGGTAGACGAGCGGCATGGACATGCCGGGGACGTACTGGGCACGGTTGCTGTCGATGCAGAACCACATGGCGAGTCCGTGGCCGGAGGGGTTGTCAATCTCCGAGACTGCATCGCGTCATGGCGCATGAGGCGGCAGGAGAGCGTCACGGGGGAGTAGGCCCCTGTCATGGTGTCGTACCTCACGGCGGTGGCCGAGGGGACGAGCGTCCATGTCACGGAGTCAGCGCCCGGCTGCCCCGGCTGTCCGTCATCGACCACGGGGATGCGCCTGTTGGCGAGCAGCGTCCTGCCGTCGGTGTCGTAAAGACGGAAGGTCACCGACGAGGAACTGCCGATGTTCACGCCGTTCGACGTGCCCGACGCGGAGACGGGCAGCTCCTCCTCCAGCGCGTAGTCGTTGCGCGAGAACCGCAGGATGCCGTGCTTCACGCGCTCCTGCTCGCTGCCCGTGGTCTTCACCACGTCGACGCTCACCACGGACGGCGACACCGAACCGTCGGCGCGGCGGCTCACATTGTCGGCCGAGGGGACGAGCGTCCAGAACGTGGCCGGGTCCTTCTCCCACACAGCTGTACGCTCGCCGTCGCAAGTTCGTTCATTGCCATGCCGTATCCTCCTTCCCTGTCATCATGCCACGGCGGTTATATTGACGGTAGGCCCGGCCTGCATCCCGACGAAAACGGACTTCGGGACGGCGAAGGTGGTGCATTCCACCTTGTTTGACGGCATGCCGTCCTGACTGCCCTGATTCCATATCGTGCCCATCGGGTCGAGCACGGCGAAAAGGAACTTCACGCCGGTGACCTCCTCGCCCGATATGCGCTTGAGCTTCGGTTCGAACGACACCTCGTCAGGACCGCCGGTCTGCCAGAGCCGTCCGTCGGCCGGTGTGGGGTTCGGGTAGATGACGAACGGGTCGGACGAGTCGGAAAGGGTCTGCATGTCTGAGGCGATGAGCGCCGGAGTCGTGTCCTTGCTCCAGCATTCAGCCCTTATCTGCCCGAATGTGTCCACTTCGTCGCGGGTGACGCGGAATACCGCGCTGTCGGTCTTGTACACCCACTCGCCTTTCTGCATGATGTACCATTTCACGGTGTACTTCGAGGCATCGGTCTCTCCGCTCTCGCTCCACAGTCTCACGCGTGCGTCCACGTATGTGTTGTCCGCGTCGAGCGCGAAGCTCTGTCCGGCGGCGCAGTATATCTCGGCGACCGATGTCGATGACAGCATCGGGAGCACGCGCAGTGGGTATGATGCCTGTGCCTTGGCGATCGAGTTGGCGGCCTCTATGGCGAGTTCGCAGCGGATGACCATAGGGACACCGCCGGAGGCCGTCACCACGTCGCCGTTGACGCGCAGTCCGCCGAACGGGTACTTGGCATCCTCGCCCGCGCCTATCTTCTTGAACAGGCCGTTGTACGAGCCGCCGGTGGATAGGCCGGCGTTCGTGAACGTCAGCGCCTCGTCATTGACGTACCACACGGTAGCAGCGTTGTTGACCATGTCTGACAGCATCTGGTCGGTGTGCGATGTGTCCGACGACATAAGTATCACCTTGAGCACCGGGCGCGAAGCTTCGTCGAGGGCGCTCCATGACGGTATTACCGCGTCGGGATTGAGCGCGCTGCCACGGTACATCTGCACGATGTCGCCCTCCGCGCCCATGAGCGCGATGGTGAACGTGCCGGCGTCCTGAATGTAGACGCACTGGTAGGAGGCGGAAGCCTTCTGGTCGCTCATTCCATGCCTCCTTCCGTCTCTTCATTCTCCGTGTCCGTTTCCTCCTGCGCGGGGCTGTCAGCGTCCGCGCCGTCCTCAGGGCTTTCAGCCACGGTGCCGTCCTCCTCTTCCGCGCCCCCTGTCTCGGAGGGGTCGATGTAGAAGCGCGGGTCGGTGGCCGCGGGGAGCGGGCGGCTGGAAGTGCCGTCCTGTTCCTCCTTTGCCTCGGCGCTGTTGAGCAGCAGGGCGCCGATGGCCGATGCCGTCTCCAGGGTGCGCGAGGAAGTCGCGGTCGATGCGCTTGATGTCATGAATGAACGCGATGTAGTTGCCGTCGGCGGTGCGTGCGCGCCAGTGGGTCTGTCCGAGGAAGGCGGACACCCGGGTTGATCTTAACGTATGAATCTCTGTGCCATGATCATTATGATTTTTTTTGTTGAACGTCGTTATTTTATTTTACCACGAGAATCTTTCCGTCGACAGTCAGGTACGCGCCGTCGACAGTGAGCGCCTTGAGCCA